>ERZ1673962.139-NODE-139-length-60549-cov-64.045310_pt1 | contig 60549 bp, 60 predicted proteins | sample MGYA00580188_ERZ1673962 | MGnify/ENA primary metagenome ERZ1673962 (study PRJEB41334, sample SAMN05608104) | rock metagenome | biome: terrestrial subsurface; feature: shale formation; material: shale | place: USA: Pennsylvania ... | reverse complement strand
CTGTACACCTCCAGCCGCGGGAACATCTCCTCAAGCGTGGTCATCACGCGTGCGCTCATCTGACCGTTTATGTGGAATAGAAAATCAATGGGAACGGGGGGCTTTGCTCACCCCCTTAGGAGGCTTTTGAGGAGATCGCCAACGAATCCAGCTTACGATCCCTGACCTAACATTATGAAATTCACCAAAAGACAACAGGCAGAAACCGCCACCCAAAGCGGACGCTTGGCTCTACCTAGGCTCGCTGAGCCAATTCCTTCTCTAACGAGCTTTTCGGTTATCTGAACGAGGGTCTTAAAGGGGTGGCTTGAACATTATTTTCTGGCCTGCGCCGCTATGATTTACCGTTGCTGTATTAACTCCAATCATCAGCTACCGTCCGTCATCATTGGCCGAGCAATCCGCTTTGTTTTCGGAGCCAAGTTGAACCAGTTGGACAACCACGACGAGAAGCAGGAATGGCACGGCTAGGCTGTTCACCGCGGTCCAGCCGGCCTGTGCGATGACTGCCCCGGATGTGAAGGACATCACCGCGGCGACGGCGCCGTTGGTGAGCTCCATCAGCCCCTGTGCATTCGCGCGCTCGTCGGCCTCGTAGCCAAACGCCAGTTGAGTGGTGCCGGCCACGAGCATCAGACACCATCCGACGCCGAGCAGGAAGCTGCTGCTAAGGAAGTGCAAGTGAGTCACGCCGTGGTAGGCGGTCAGTGCGCTGATCATCAGCAACACCGCCCCGAGACATGCGACCGCACGTGCGCCGTAGCGGTCCACCAGGGGGCCGGCCAGGAACGCCGGGAGGAACATGCCAAGCATGTGCCACTGGATGACGGTGCCGCTTGCATCAAGGGTCATGCCTTCGCCGTGCATCGCCAGCGGCGTCGCGTTCATCACCAGCGTCATCAGCCCGTGGCCGATCGCGGTGGTCAGTATCGCGGCTTTGATAACCGGGCGCTTCACAAGCTCGCGCCAGCGAGTGGGTGAGGGTTTGCTCGAATGGGCCTGCGGCGCCTTGTGAACAGGTAAGCCTGACAGGGTCAGCGCGCCGGTCAGGGCCATTGCGGCCACCAGCAGATAGGCCCCGGCAAAGGGAACGGTCAGCAAGTCGCGCGTGGCGCTACCCAGAGACGGTGCGATAACTGCGGCCACCACCCCAGCGCCAACGACAGCGGCAGCTGCACGGCCCCTGAGATCCAACTCGACCGTCTCCAGCGCAGCGAAACGGTAGTACATCGCCGAAGCCTGGTAGGCGCCGATGGGCATGGCTGACAGACAGAAAAGGAAGAGAAGCTTTCGAGCCAGAGCGAGGCAGCACTGGCGAGCCCGCCCAGCACGCCCGCAGCGGCGCCGAGCAAGAATCCGGTCCGCCTGCCGTAACGCGCCATCACGCGGGAGATGGGCTGCAGCGCCAGAAGATTGCCCAGTACGAACAAGGCGAGCGGCAGGGAGGCGAGCTCTTTGAGGGGAGCGAGTTTCAGGCCGATGAGCGTAGCCAGAAGTACGCATATCACCGCGCACGACCAATACAACGCCTGTGCCATGAATAGCCGGCGTATCGTTGGGTTGCTGATTAGCAGAAACATGTCTGGACTCCGGACCGGAAAGGGGCGCGCCGTCTGCTTGAGCGCAGGATCGGTCCGTATGGCTTCGGCCAATCGGAACCATGCCACCGGCTCACACCCGGGTGGCTGAAGATAGCGATGCGATAACCTCTATTTTCCTGGGGGCGCAGCGCAGGCGATACGGGGAAATGGGACTTGGCGGGATAGAATCTGGCCAATATGAAAGACCTGCCGGGCAGTGAATGCCTGGCAGGTTATGATCGTTTCAACCTAGTAAAGGGCCGCCATGATAGGCGGCCTCAGCTTGATCAGAGCTTTACGACCGCGCCGTCTTCCGGGATTTCGACACGTTCCGCGATGCCTTGCTGCTCGACGTACTCTTTGAGCTCGCTGCGGGTTTGCCCCATATGGTTGATTGCGTCCATGTGGGTCGCAACTAGAGTCGCATCCGGCACGGCTTTGCTGGCTCGAACCACATCGTCCTTACCCATGATGATGGCGCCGTCATAGCCCGTTACGCGCGCATAACCGGCGTTGACCAGGATCACTTCGGGGCTGTACTTAGTCAGCGCTTGATCCACCTCGTTACGCCAGATCGTGTCGCCTACCAGATACAGCGTCTTTTGGCCCGGCGCCTGGAATACCACACCCATCGCGACCCCCAGGAACTCGGCCAACTGAGGGACCTGGTACATCTTGTCGGTGCCGTGCTGGCCGCCGGTCTTGGTCAGCGTCACGCCCTGGAACTCGGCCTGATCCTTCAGGATCCGTACGTCCTCGAAGCCCTGGCTGCGAATGATTTCCGCATCCGACTCGTTCTGCACGTACAGCGGGATGTTCTTGGGCAGCAGTTTCTGCGCAGCATCGTCCCAATGGTCGAGGTGGGTGTGAGTGACGATGATCGCATCGACCCCGGCCATTACGTCGGCTTCCGACATCGGTAGGTCAACGAGCGGGTTGCGCAGCTCACTGCGATAGGTCCCCTCGAAGCCCGGGTATGCGCCTTTCTTGGCAAGCATCGGGTCGACCAGGAAGGTCGTGCCCGCGAAGGTAAGTTTCACGGTCGCGTTCCGGATCTGTTGCAGCTGGATTTGCGCATCTTGCTGGGAAGCCTGCTTGGCCGGCAGCTCGGCTGCGAACACCCCTGTAATGGAAAGGCTTACCGCCAAGGCAAGTGAACTAGCGATTTTCGCGAATTGCATGTTGCGACTCCTAAGTCATTGTTGAACGGAGCGCATTGTGGGGGCGATACGATGGCGGCAACATCGGCCCGGATGCCAATCTTCGAAAATATCGGGCCAATGTTCCGTTTTTCATCAAGCTTAGGGCAGATGCAAATTACGCAACCGGTTCCACTGCTCGCTAGCTAGACGATGCTGCGCTGAAACGGCGACGGTATTCACCGGGCGATAGTCCGACGACGCGCGTAAACACCTTTCTGAACGCGCCGGGGTCGCTATAGCCGACATCCCAGGCCACCCGCTCGATAGGCAACTGGCTCGAATGCAGCATCCCCCGGGCGCGTCCGATGCGCAGGCGTTGGCAGTATTCGGTAGTGGTCATGCCGGTTGCCTTCTGAAAGCGCCGCGTAAAGGTACGCACCTGCAAGCCGGCGCGTTGGGCCATATCCTTCAGGGCCATGTGCTTTGCATCGGTATCCTGCAGCCAGCGCTGAACGATGAGCACCGCCTCATCGCCATGGGCGAGCCGAGGCGAAAAGGCGCTGTAATAGCGTTGTTGACGGCCGGGGGCGTCCAGCAGAAGCATCTGGGCAGTTCCGATCATCACCGAAGCGCCCAGATAGCGGTCCACCAAACGCAGGCCTATGTCGGTCCAGGCCATTACGCCGCCAGCGGTGATGATGTCGTCATCATCGATGATGAGCTGATCGACATTGAGCCAAACGTCCGGAAAGCGCTCCATCCAACTGTCCACATAATGCCAGTGCGTCGTGATGGTCCGCCCCCTCAATAGCCCCGTTTCGCCGAGCAGGAAAGCGCCGGCGCAAACGGAGACCAGCGTGGCGCCCTCAGCGTACTGCCGTCTGAGCCAGTTCGCATAGGGAGCGGCGGCGCCGGTAGAAATCGGCGATTCCAGACTGGGCGGGATGATCAGGATGGAAGGCGACGTTGTCGCGCCGGGTAGGGAATCCTGTACGCGCACCGGGTCATCCGAACCATCCTGACGTTGCCACTGGCTGACACGCAGTAAAGTGCTTTGCGGCTCGCCATGCTCGCCTGCGATGCGTTGCGCAAGCGCGAACAGATCGGCCAGGCCAAGCACGGTCGCCATCTGGGCGCCTGGGTAAAGCAGTATCCCGATCTCGCTGACGGCTATTTTTGACGTGTCCATCCCGCCCCTAAAGTTGTCGATCTTGCCACTTCATCGCCTACCGTCTGTGCCCCATTATGATCGTGCGTTTCATTCAGACCTTCCCAAAGGAGCCCAGCGATGAGCAAGCGTGCATTGGTAGTAGTTGACCTGCAAAACGAATACCTACCTTCGGGTAAGTTGCCCCTGACCAACATCGAGGCGGCCGCGGACAACGCCGCAAAGGTGATTGCCGACTTCCGCGCCAAGGGCGATGCGGTCATCCACATTCGCCACGAGTTCGCCAACAACGAAAAGCCCGCCTTCGTCCCAGGCAGCTCCGGCGTTGAAATCCAGCCAGCCGTGGCGCCCACGGGCGATGAGCTAGTTATCGTCAAGAACTACGTGAACTCCTTCCGCGAGACCGATCTCAAGCGCGCACTCGACGACCATGCAACAGAAGAGGTTGTCGTGGTGGGCGCCATGAGTCATATGTGCGTCGATGCGGTTGTTCGCGCCGCCGCGGATCTGGGCTACTCGGTGACTGTGTTGCACGATGCCTGCGCCACGCTCGATCTCGAATTCAACGGGGTCAAGGTGCCGGCTGCTCAAGTGCACGCAACGATGATGGCGGCCTTTGAGTTTGGCTACGCCAAGGTGACCTCGACTCGGGACTATCTGTCCGCCTAATCGAGCCTGCCGAATACCCCCGACCCGCTTGCAAAGCGGGTCGGGGGTTCTGTTAACCGCCCTGCCGGTCTTCCTCACCGTCGCGCCTATCACTCATGTCCAACTCCGCAGCCGCGTCGTCCTGACGCCTGACCCACTTACCGGTTCTGAGCTGGCGAAAGGCCTGACGACAAGCGATTGACCTGAAAATGCATGTACTGTAGTTTTTAGGCCATCTTGAGCTTGCCGAAGAACACTCCTATGACCTCTCTGCGTGTCGCCGTCCTCGCCTTCGAAGGTGTGAGCCTGTTTCATCTCTCCGTACCGGGCATGGTCTTTGGCGCCGCCAAAGACGCACCGGATCTTCCCCGATACGAGGTTCGGTACTGCGCCACGACCCCTGGAAAGGTTCGCAGCGACCAAGGCGTAGTGATCGAGGTTCCCGATGGCCTCGAGGCATTGGCTCGGGCGGACATCGTCATCGTGCCGGCGTGGAGCGATCCCGGTCAGCCAGCCTCGGCCGAGCTGATTGACGGTCTGCGCCGCAGTCACGAACGTGGGTCCCTGATAGTCGGCCTGTGCCTTGGCGCGTTCGTGTTGGGCGACGCTGGGTTGCTGGACGGTCGGGAAGCGACCACGCACTGGGTCGCCCGCGATCTGTTCGCCCAGCGGTTTCCGAAGAGTCATTTCCGCCCCGATGTGCTGTATATCGCAGACGACAACATCGTCACCTCGGCCGGAACGGTCGCGGCCATCGATTGCTGCCTGCACTTGTTGAGGCAGCGACACGGTGCCGATGTCGCGAACCGAATGGCCAGGCTGCTGGTCACTCCGCCGCATCGCCAGGGCGGTCAGGCGCAGTACATCGAGCAGCCCGTTCCACAGCTGGCAAGCGAGAGCCGATTGCCCGGGGTGCTGGAGTGGGCGAGAGAGCACCTGGCCGATCCGTTGTCGCTCGATACCCTGGCCGATATCGCCAAGATGAGCCGTCGCACCTTTACTCGTCGTTTTCGTGAAACCACGGGTACCACGTTCATCAAGTGGATCAACGCCGAGCGGGTCGCCCGGGCGCAGCAGCTTCTGGAGACTACTCAAATGCCGATCGACTGCGTTGCCTCCGAGGTCGGTTTTGGAACAGCGCTGTCGCTGCGTCAGCAGTTCGCAGCCCAGTTGGGCACGACGCCGTCGGCGTACCGGCAAATCTTCTGCAAGGAAATAACCTCACGCGCGCATGCCTAAGCCGCACATCGAGGCCGGCACATGTTCGTCGCACGCCGCGCTGCGTTCGGGCGCCGGTTCCATGCGCTGGCCTATCGGGTAACATCCTCAGGTAGGCCAAAGGCATCGGCAATCAATTCCGTCGAGCGGTAGATGGCCTTCTGTGAGTGGCCGAGGTTCAGGATCATCAGCTCATCGGGGCTGATGCGTTTGTGCCAGGTCCCGAGCTTTTCGACCACCTGGCTTCCCGTCCCACGTAGGATCTTGGCTTCCCACATCTGCATGATGTGGCGCTCGGCTGCCGAGTATGAGTATTGCTCGGCTTCCTCGGGAGTAGGCACCACGAACGAACGCCCAGTGGACATGCGCATCATCGCGTGCGAATAGGCCCAGGCTTGACGCTGGGCTTCTTCTTCCTCGTCCGCTGCCATGACGCCGAAACTGGCGATGACGTAGGGACGATCGAGTGCGGCAGAGGGTTTGAAGAGGTTGCGATAGAGCTGGACGGCCATGTCGACGTTCTGGTCGGCCAGATGCGCCGCGAAAGCAAAAGGCAGGCCCAGCTTCGCAGCGAGTCGGGCTGAGTAATCCGAAGACCCCAGGAGCCACACGGGCGGGCGCTCAAAGGGTTGAGCCACTCCGTTTTCCTCGTTCTGGATGGGCCCCGGCACGGCGTAGACGCCACCCTGCTTGTAGGAGTGGCCGTCGGGGAAGTCGCCGGCCATAAAGTGGAGCAGTTCCTTCAGCTGAGCGGGGAATTCCTCGGCACCGATATGGCCGCGTCGCAAGGCTGCGGCCGTCAGCATGTCAGTGCCCGGCGCTCGGCCGATTCCGAGGTCGATGCGCCCGGGCGCGAACGCCGCCAGCAGCCCGAACTGTTCCGCGATAACCAGCGGCGGATAATTGGGCAGCATCATGCCGCCGGCCCCCAGCCGAATCCGCTTGGTCTCGCCGACCAGGCGGGCCAGCAACATGGCCGGGGCCGAGGTAGTCACGCCCGGCATAGCATGGTGTTCGGCGACCCAGTAGCGGTTGAAGCCCCTTCGATCAACCAGACGGGCCAATTGGATGCTGCCCGCCAGGGCTTCGCTCGCAGTAACGCCTCGTCCCGCCATGGCGAAATCTAGGATGGATATGGGCGCTGGGGCTGTGCCGCGGCGCATGCCAATAATCGAATCGTTCACGCTGTTTTACCCGAGTTTGTCTAATTAGAGCTGCGCCATCGAAGCCGCTCTTGTTAGCGCAAGTCTGGGGGTGCAACTCGTTCGATCCAATCGGCTTGTAAGACAATGCTGGAAGGTTTTGGGCCAAAATTCGCATTTGGTCAGGCCAATGACTGCTTTTGGCGTTATCTGCCAGCAGTATGGGTCGTTTGCTGCCGTTTCGTAGGGCCCGCTTTGGGTTGGTTTCAGCCTTCTAAACATCAGCTCGCCGCTAGGCCAAATCTTATGGCCTCCTCTTTCCTTCATCGATCTCCCTGGCGCCTAAGAACCAGGAGATTTTCACCAATGAGTCCGCAGCCATCGCCGCGGGTTACAGGAAGGCCGGGAACTGTCGCTAGCTCTTCTTGGATTCATTGGTATACCCCGAACTCGATGCGCTCAAGATAATCCTCAAGTACCAGAAACCCCACCGGGTTATCGATTACGTCTAGCGGCACTTCGCCGTCCAAATACCTGCAGGGGCGCCCTAGCCATTCTTCAGCCAGCCTCTGAGTGCCGAACACATTGGTCGCGTGCTCCAGCACTTTCGCGTACTGAAAAGCAATGGCGCTCTGCTGCGAATTTAGATGTGCTGGTTGCTTATTGCCCTGGCGCTGAATGGTTCTGATGGACTTACCAACAATGCGACTCATGATCTTCTTAGTTGAATACAGATCAGATAGCGCAAGCATGTCTCTCACGTCTTCCAGATGAAAGCCTTTGACCGTGAGCCTGTAGACCATGGCCAGGCTGAGCTGGTCAGTACTTTTTCGCAGAAGGTATTCCGTTGGCTTACGAGGGGCGGGCGCTGCCCAGCGAGCGCAAGCGTGTGAGGAATCCACGGCATGACCTCCGGATGCTACATATGACATGATTTTAGAACCATTTGACGCACCATATGGCAGGTAGGTGCCTGGATGGTATCGCTCTGCCCATCGTCTCGATGACCTGCGCGTATTTTGGCCGGACGGATACTTATGGCTTGCAAGATGGCCGGGGCATCGACTCGTACCCCTCCAGAACCTAGCGCGGAGCATGGTCCAGGTGCTCGGATTTCAGGACGTAGCTGCCATGAGTCTTTAAAGTAGAAGTTTCCGAACACCGGATCAGCTCTTCTTTTGAAGCTGTGAAACCGGCCGCTCCAACATCGATTGCGTCAGCCCATGCATATCCGCATTGGCTTGCCAGATCAAAAACCGGCTATGCATATCTCGAACAGCAGCTAACAGCTTCTGGTTGGTCGCTTTCAGTTCCTCAATGCGCTCGTTGGCTGCTTGTATATCGGCAATCCAGCCCGGCTTTAGCTTCTGAGCCTTCAATGCCGCCTTGCAGTTCTTCATCGCTAAATCCACGGCAGGTAGCTTCATCAGGGACTGGCGAGCACGACTGATACCCAGTTTTTCTTTGCAGGCCTCAACGAGCAAAGGCCAGGTCAGCTTCGGCTCTGACCATTCCTCAATTAGCTTAATGATGCGCTTCTCATCCTTTGGTGTTAAATGGCCCATCGTTAACCCTCGATCTCATCCAGCAAGGCCAAGACGTCATCCAGCGATGGCAACGCCATTTGCGCCTGGCTCTCCTCAATGACCTGGGCTTCGATCAGTCCCGACATTGCGGCGGCGTTCTTGGTCAGCGTCCAACCGTTATCAGCGTTCCACACGATGGCACCGTTTTCGAGTTCCGGGTTTTCCAGCGTTTGGATGAGCGCCTCGCACTTAAAGAGCTTCTCACCCAGTTTTTTGGCCGACTCCGACGCCCCAAAAACACCCCGAGACTGCGCATCCAGGGCTTTATCGAAACGGCGCTTGAGGTCGTCGCGTTCTTCCATGAGATTGCCCAGCTTCACGTCATCCCCTTTGACGCAACCGAGCCGCCCGCAGTCCAAACAGGCACCCATTTTCGGGCAGGGCTCGGATGCGAAGTTGTGCACACAAACGCCGAGATGGGTTTGATGGATAATGCGGTCCTGCTCACCCTCGCGCAGTTCCCTTACATCAGCAAGATTCAGAGGCCGATTGGTTTTTACCTTGTCCAGACGCTGAGCAGCTGTACTGTTCTTTGTTTTGGGGTGGTAAGCCGCAACCCCTTGGGTGCGCTCCTCGATGGTCTCGTGGTTGTAAACCGATCCCATCGTCGTGCGCCCGGAGAAGGCGTCAATCAGGAGCTGCGACAGACCGGCCTGGTGCATCCGCGTGTTTAATTCGTGTCGAAACGCATGCGTGCTGACCTTGACACCGGGATAGCCATGGCGCTCGAACAGACTTTTCCTTGCCGGGTTGTTCGTAGTGGCTAATTGCGCCTTCATTCGGTTAGGGTTCGCCGCGATCTCCACGCCAAACCCGTGCGTCACAGCGGTGCCACCTGCGTCTTCTGCCAGCGCTCCCGTGCGCACGGTGAACAAGGCATCACGAAACTTCACCCGCGCTTTGCCCTCCGTATACGGGGTGGTGTAAGGAAAATCCTTTGGGAGATACTTCTCACGCAGCAGCACATTGAGCGTGCGCAGCGTGATCACACACCGGTCGTCAAACTCAACACCCTGGACTCCTGGCTTGTCCTTCACGTATATCCGCGTCCCTCTACTGGTATCCAAACCATCACGAATCTCGGCCAAGAGGGCTCGGGCGGTGGGGCTGAGCGCCATTTTCTGCTCCATGGGTTTTAGGAAACCTCTTTGGAATGTAGTTCGAGGGTTGTGGTTCTCATTAACACTGAGTTTCAGCGCGGCACAGGCTTCGGCATAGGTGAGCGATTCATCAGGCCCCTTGAGTGGCAGCCCTTCATGGGGCGGAAACTCATCGGGATGCTCTTCCAGCCAGGCGGCATAAGCCCGCGCCTCATCGGTGATCGGTTTCAGTAAGGTGATGACCCGCTCGACGACCGGCTCCATCTCGGGCTTAACGACTGGCTTCAGCGTGACCTGGTTTATCTTTTCCGCGTACCAGCGCAGGAACATGCGCCGGTTGCCGTGGGTATCTTCTTTGAACACCCGACAATCCAATTCAACATCCGCCAACTCACCCACGCGACTCGGGGCGCTCAGCAACAGCGCACAGGCGGATGTCACAACGATATCCAGAGGGCGGGTCAATTCGTTAGTGAACACTTCCCCGAGCGCTTTGATCGCTTCGGGGCTGGGCAGTTTCTGTTCCCGATCCGCTTGTTGCTGCTTGAGCGTGCCACGCGGCTTAATCGACAGCGGAGAGGTCCACCGAAAATCGGTCTTGAGCAGTTTTTTGGCCCGCATCAGGGTGATAAGGGCCTCAAGTGCCTTGCTGCTAGCGTATGCGTTGTTGCCTTTTGCCCAGTGACGACTCAGGTGCTCGCACGCTTTATTGCAGACGGCGGCGGACACCTGCGTCACATCCCGCGTGCCGGTCAGCTCGACCAAGGCGGCTTCCAGCACCTTCAGGGCACTCAGCCAGTCTTTAATTGCCTTTTTCTGCAAATACACCCGTCGGTACACCATGATGGCCTTGGCAAACTCCGTGAAGGGTGCCTGCATCGCCTTTGGGGCTGCGTTGGTCGATCCCTGCGCCGTGAAGCTACAGCTTTGGACGCCATGCTTGTGCCAACTGCCGTCCTCCCAGCAAATACTCGAGTGCACGCGACTGGGAATGCCTTTGGGCAGGGTCTGTTTTGCCCATTCGATAAACGCCGCGAGCTGAACCTCCGCAGCCCGTTGGCTCTTGGGCTTGAAATCAACAATGTTGTTCGTCAGTTCAGAATCAAACGCATCGGTCATTCGCCTTTCCTCCCTGTTGGCGCGTGGCCTCACAATCCAGAATCACCTTGCGGCACGCCAGAATGGCCCGATCCCAGAGCACGCCGGTCGTTTTATCCGTGACAATGGTTTGCGCCCGCCGACGTTCCAATCGCTCAAGGACCGCGCGGTGATTGGCGTACAGAAGGGGTTGGAATTTTCCGCATGCGTAACAGGTAAAGGGCGCATCGAGATGGCAGGCGGCAGTGGCACCGCACACTGCCAGATCCTCGATTTGTCGATCCGCTCGGCCCCCGTTTTTCGCTGAGGCGCGATCCGTGACGATGATCCCGGTGAACGCATTCACAACCAAGGCCAGATGGTCGCTCAGCTTCGCGTCGATCAAGGCCAGCAGCTCCGGCGACACCTGGCGGTACTTTCGCACTGTCTGAGTATTCTTGTGCATCAATGCGCTGGCCATCGTCCACTCATCCAGCCCGGCATTGGACAGGTCCGTGCCGAGGGTGTGCCTGAACCGGTGCCCCCGCGTCACTTTCAGCGGCTGATGGGTGCGAGGCGAAATCGGAAAGCCCTCCATCCGCTCGATGCGATCAAGCCATCCCTGAACCGTGCCTGCTCCAACATGAAAGATTGGCTGCGGTGCTTCTTCGAGGGCTTTTTGCAGGGGGCTATCGAGTAAAATAGGGGGATTCACCCGATCCGGAAATCCTGCTTCATCATCCATCTTCCGACGAAAGAGCGGCACATTCTCAATGGCTACATCCCAGTCGGCGCGGTCTGGATAGGTTTGCCAGAGCTGCGCCAGAACCATGGCTTTGTAGGCCTGCACGGTGTTGTACAGGTCCTCATCCAGACTGAAGGTTTCGGACTTTGCTCGCCAACCCGCCTGGCCGTCTTTTTGCTTTGCCCAATGAAACCTGACCTTGCAGCCCTGATCGGTCTTCGTGAAATCACCAAAAACCATCATGCGCACCTGAGCGCCACGCTGCCCGTAAATCATCAAGAGGCGCAGATACAGGTATTGCTCGGGATCTAGCTGACCGTGACAGAACTGCTCATGTATCCATTGGTGCAGTGCGTCCTGCTCCACCTGGGTGAACGGGCCCTGTTCGGGGTCCAGGCTGAGGATCACATCGTGGTTGGATTTCTTTTTTCTGGGCAGTGCTTGGTAGGCCTCGATAAGGGATTGCGGCGGACGTTGTTCGAGGGATTCGCAGTCGCCCCAAAACGCCATGAAAGCGGCGAACTGACTGAACTCGCTGACGTTAAAGCGCTCCCGCAGAGCGATCATGTGATCCTCGTTGAGCGGGTCAAGACCGGCCTGAGCAGCCCGCGACAACACACTGGCGACTTTAGCAACCGAGCCCGTTGCATGATCAGCCATTCGATAGGCCAGGGCGGCGTGCAACCAGGGCTGCCAATCCGGCGAGACGCAGGCAAGGGCCGCTTTCCAGTTGACTGGGTTTTGGACCGATTTATCGGGTTTCCACATGGGGTGAGTCGGTGTGAACACCTCCCCACATTTCGCCAGGCGAGGCGTGCTCAGCCATGCATCGAGGCTGTCCTTCGTGGGGGCCTGAAGTGCTTCGACGGCGATGTTCATGCTGAACCTCCCGGTGTCGCGCCGGCCTTCTGACGGCTGGACGTAAACCGCTCGGCCCGTTTCTGTATCGCTTTGTCTGCCTCCTCCTTCCAGAACTTTGCGCCGTAGAGGCCGGGCATGTTCGAGCCGGGACTCCAGCCGAACATCCATGTGAGGGTCTTTTGAACTTGCGTGGTGCGATCCCCCGGCGTCAGCGCTGCCAGTTCCTCACGCATGCTTTCCAGCATCGTGTAGACCGCGTCATGCCTCAGAATATGCGGGTGCACATGAGCGAGTTCCGGCGCTTTTTCTCGGACCCTGGACAGAACGCCATCGATTGCTTTGATGGTCAGAGGGCCACCCTCATTTCGCTTGTGCGCCACCAGCAAGAATGGATGCTTTCTCGCTTGCGATGTGCCGCTACGGGGTTTTCTGTGGCGATATTTCGATTCGTACTCAGTGATTGCGTCATACAGGTCATCGGTCATCACCAGCATGCGCTCGTGGGTTTTGAATTGCGGGGCCATGGTTCGTGGATCGAGGCTCTCATCCTCCAGGTTGACCACCGCTAGTTGACGACTGTGCCAGTGAATATCGCTGGTCTTGATCAGCAGCATCTCGGAGCGTCGCAGCCCCATGTCGAGACCCAACAGCAAAATGATGTAGTTACGCAGCCTGATGGCTTCATCTGAAAAGGGGTTCTCTGCGCTATCCGGATGCATGATTTCCAGCAATCGAGTTCGCTCATGGCTGGTAAGTCCTTTCATTTCGTCCGTTCGCGTTTTTTTCCACGAAGGGCTGGCTGCGCTGATCTTGCGGTTGAGGCGCTTCTTCAGATCGTCAACCGCCTCATATCGTGTTGAGTGATCACCCAACTTGTCATAGAGGAAGGCCAGATAGTCGCGTACCGCCTCGATTCGCTGCTGCGCATGGACTTTGCCAACGGATTTGTAGGCGGTCGGATGCAAGCGCATCCCCGCATACTTTATGGCCAAGGTTTCCTTGCTGAACCCGGCGTCCGACACAAACCTGGAAAGCTCACTGTCTGTCAGGTACCGGCTGTGAGGGCGCTGTTCGAGGTGAGAAATCAGATCAATGGAGGAAAACGCCAGAAACTCCTCAAACACAGCCAGATGCTCAAGGTACTTCTTGGTTGTTTCGAGGGCTCTGCCCGAGTGCTCCATGGTGATGTATAGGTTGGGGTAGTACGCAGGGATATAGTCTTGCACCAACAGCTTTCTTCGAGCAGCATTCACCACCTGCTCTATGATCTCGAAACCCATGTTGCTCCCTCATAAAACATAACTTTTCTAGGTATAGTCAGGGGTATCGGGCAGTCAGCGCAAAACTTAACCTTTTACTTTCCAGAGCTTAAGCGCTTGTCTCTACCCTCAAAGCACTGAAAATACAGGATTAAAGGCAAGTCAAACCATGTCCAAAAGTGACAAAGCAGGCAAAACAGGCTCTTCAACGTCCACCGGCTTTCACGCTCCCGCAAAAAATCGCGGCTCCCGGCCACCACGCTCCCGGCTGCACGCCACTCCCGACCCCGCCATCCCATCCCGTGAAAGTGGTCGCCACCGCATGCGGCTTGTTTGCTGCTGTACCTGGTGGTGCTCGGCATCCTCGATTCCAGCAACTCAATCAACCACGGAAATCGGATGGACGGACATGCGGCTGTTCTTGTGCGAGAAGCCCTCCCAGGGCAAAGACATTGGCCGGATTCTCGGCGCGACGCAGCGCGGTGAAGGCTGTCTCAGCGGCTCCGGCGTCACCGTCACCTGGTGCATCGGCCATCTCGTAGAAGCGGCAGCCCCCGAGGTCTATGACGCGGCGCTCAAGCGCTGGTCGCTGGAGCAGTTGCCCATCGTTCCCCAGCAGTGGCGGGTCGAGGTCAAACCGAAGACCGCCACGCAATTCAAGGTCGTCAAGGCGCTTCTGGCGAAGGCGACCCATCTGGTCATCGCCACCGATGCCGACCGCGAGGGCGAGTTGATCGCCCGCGAGATCATCGACCTGTGCGGCTACCGCGGCCCTATCGAGCGGCTATGGCTGTCGGCGCTCAACGATGCGTCGATTCGCACCGCGCTCGCCAAGTTGCGGCCGTCGTCCGACACGCTGCCGATGTACTACTCGGCGCTGGCGCGCTCGCGCGCCGACTGGCTGGTGGGCATGAACCTCAGCCGGTTGTTCACCGTGCTGGGCCGGCAGGCAGGCTACGACGGCGTGCTGTCGGTCGGGCGCGTCCAGACTCCGACGCTCAAGCTCGTCGTGGACCGCGACCGCGAGATCGGGGCCTTCAAGTCTGTGCCGTTCTGGGCCATCGACGTGTCGCTGTCCGCAGGTGGACAGGTTTTCAGCGCGCAGTGGGTTCCGCCCGATGGCTGCACCGACGATGCCGGCCGCTGCCTGCAGCAGCCGGTCGCCCAGCAGGCCGCGCAACAGATCCGCACTGCGGGCAGCGCCCAGGTGGTATCGGTCGAGACAGAGCGCGTGCGCGAAGGTCCGCCGCTGCTATTCGACCTGGGAACGCTTCAGGAGGTCTGTTCCAAGCAGCTTGGGCTGGATGTTCAAGAGACACTTGAAATCGCGCAGGCCTTGTACGAGACGCACAAGGCCACGACGTACCCGCGTTCGGATTCCGGCTACCTGCCTGAAAGCATGTTCGCCGAGGTGTCCACGGTCCTGGACAGCTTGCTCAAGACCGACCCTTCGCTGCATCCCATCATGGGCCAGCTCGACCGCTCCCAGCGCTCACGCGCCTGGAACGACGGCAAGGTCACGGCGCACCACGGCATCATCCCGACGCTCGAACCCGCGAACCTCTCTGCGATGAGCGAGAAGGAACTGGCGGTGTACCGGTTCATCCGGGCGCACTACCTCGCGCAGTTCCTCCCCCACCACGAGTTCGACCGCACGGTCGCCGAGCTGTCCTGCGGCCAACAGAAGGTGGCGGCCACCGGAAAGCAGGTGGTCGTCAAGGGCTGGCGCCTGGTGCTGGCCGAGCCGCAAGCGGACGAGGACGGTGAAGCCACGGCGCGCAGCCAGGTGCTGCCCGCATTGCGCGAGGGCCTGGCATGCCAAGTGGCCGAGGTTGAGATCAAGGCGCTCAAGACGATGCCGCCCAAGCCCTACACGCAGGGCGAACTTGTCAAGTCGATGAAAGGCGTGGCGCGCTTCGTGACCGATCCGCGCTTGAAACAGAAGTTGAAGGACACGACAGGCATCGGCACCGAAGCCACGCGCGCCAACATCATCACCAGCCTGCTGACGCGGGGTTATCTCGTGAAGAAAGGACGCTCCATTCGCGCATCGGATGCGGCGTTCACGCTGATCGACGCCGTGCCCGCGGCGATTGCCGATCCCGGAACCACCGCCGTGTGGGAGCAGGCGCTCGACATGATCGAGGCCGGACAGCTTACGCTGGACACCTTCATCGGCAAGCAGGCCGCATGGATTTCGCAGCTGATCGCGCAGTACGGCAGCACCTCGCTGTCCATCAAGGTTCCCCAGGGACCCACTTGCCCGCAGTGCGGCGCACCGACTCGCCAGCGCACCGGCAAGACTGGCCCCTTCTGGTCGTGCAGTCGCTACCCCGACTGCAAAGGCACGCTGCCGGTCGAAACCGGCGCGTCCAAGCGCGGTGCCTCGCGCCCGCGCAGTAGCGGCCGCAAAGCATCCTGACCGACCCCGCTCCCCGAGAGCCACGCCCGTCCTCAAAGGCGTGGCCCATGTCCCGCATGCCCTGCGGGACGCCCAGCGCGCAACGCCTTCTCCTGTCCGTGTGCGCGTCCCGCCCAGCCGTCCCCGGCTGCGGGACCTGAAGGCAGCTTCTCCACGAACCATGTCCGGGTTTTCCTGGCGCGTTCTGCTGATCTGCATTTTTCCGCCTCTGCGAAGGGTCCCCCGATGGCTTGCCAGCCTGCGAGCCACCCGGAGACCCTTTGCGGTCAGCGGTATTCGATGCCGTGCCCAACGGCGAAAAACTGGGCTCCTTTTGTGCGCGGATGTGCGCCAGAAGATGCCGGCGCCAACCACGACATGCGCCGGGTGCGATTGCTGACAGCAGACGGTTCTAGCGACGACCGGGCCTGCAACAGCCCACGGGTGGTTCCGTCCTCCCGAGCCGGAGGCCACACGGCCTTCGGCGCCTTTCTCCTGCCGATCAACGTCCGGCCCGACCACACGGTCCAGGGCCACACGAACAGGAGACCCGACATGAACCCGCAACCTCGCACCCCACGCGGTGCGCCCCAGGCCGCGCCACTGCTGTACGGCAGCGTGTGCAGCGGCATCGAGGCCGTGAGCCTCGCCTGGCAACCCCTCGGCCTCGAAGCCGCGTGGTTCGCCGAAATCGAGCCGTTCCCGAGCGCCGTGCTCGCCCACCGCTATCCCCGCGTGCCCAACCTGGGCGACATGACCGCGATCGCCCGCCAGGTGCGCGCCGGCACCGTGCCAGCGCCCGACATCCTGGTCGGCGGCACGCCGTGCCAGTCGTTCAGCGTGGCCGGTGCGCGCCGTGGGCTGGATGACCCGCGCGGTGCCTTGACCCTTGCCTATGTGGAGCTTGCCAATGCCATCGACCAAACCCGCCGCCAAGACCGCCGCCCGGCGGCAACGCTCGTCTGGGAAAACGTCCCGGGCGTCCTCAACGACCGCAGCAATGCCTTCGGTCATTTCCTCGGCGCATTGGCCGGAGAAAGCCGTGCGCTCCAGCCGCCAGGGGATCGGTGGGCGCACGCTGGTTATGTGTCTGGACCCTGCCGCCGCATCGCGTGGCGCGTGCTCGACGCGCAATATTTCGGTGTCGCCCAACGCCGCAAGCGCGTGTTTCTTGTGGCAAGTGGTGGAAATGACCTCGATCCCGCAGAAGTACTTTTTGAGCGCGCAGGCCTGCACGGGGATTCTTCGCCGGGCTGCTCGCCGTGGCAAGACGCTTCCCGCACTGCTGGACATGGCGCTGCAGCAGCAGGCGGCTACGCCGGATTGAAGCAGCCCTATGGTCCGGTCACCATGACTTTCGGGTTTGGGGGGGGCAATACGGCCGGTCCCATCGACGTGGCCGCTTGCCTGACCGCCGCGCCTGGTCCGAAGAACGACTTCGAGGTCGAAACTTTCCTCGCGCAGTCCATCGCAGGCAACATCACCCACACGCTCAGCACCGCAAACGGCGGCAAGGGCAGCAGCGAAGACGGCACCGGCAAGGGTGTTCCAATCATCGCCTTCACCGCCCAGGGCAGCGGTGCGGATGCGATGGCGAACCAGGCGCCGACGCTGCGCGCTGGTGGGCACCGCAACAGCCACGCGAATGCGGGTGTGGTGCCAGCCGTCGCTTTCGCGCAAAACTCCCGTGGTGAACTGCGGCTCGAATCCGGTCACGGCCAGCTCGCCGGAACGCTTTCCACGGGCGGCGGCAAGCCGGGCCAGGGCCGGCCCATGGTGCTCAGTGTCGCGCTGCGTGGTCGCGCCAAGGGACTGGCCTTCGAGTTGGGCGGCAGTGTAGCGGCCGCACTGCGCACCAGCGGCGGCGGCGCGGACAAGCCCCATGTGCTGGCCCCCGACTTCGAGGCGCATTTCCGCTACGACTGGAACGACCCCGGCCCCGGCGACTGGTCGCACTGGCGGGTGCGGCGGCTGATGCCCGTGGAGTGTGAGCGGCTGCAAGGCATGCCCGACGACTACACGCTGATCCCGTACCGCGGCAAGCCCGCAGCGGACGCCCCGCGCTACAAGGCGATCGGCAACTCCATGGCCGTCTCGTGCATGGCATGGCTGGGCCAGCGGCTGGTGCAGTGCCTGCACAAGACGGGTTCAACCGATTCGGATTGATGCACGACGACAGCGGCGGTTGACGCCACTCTCATTCCTGCATAGCCGAAGCATCGGCATTGCCAGCAGCCACGGTCTTTCAGGCTGCGCCGCGGATTCTCCCGCGCCGACCTCCTTGTCCGCATCGCACCGTGCCGCGGACACGCGCCCGCCCCGGGCGTTGGTGCTGCTTCTCCAACGGGCCATCCGCCCATTTCCCTTAGACCGGCCATTGCCGCCCAGCACGCCATCGCGGCGGGCTTCGGCGTGCGCCGCTTCATCCCCGCGCCTGACCGGTGCACCACCTCATCCAAGGAACCATGCCATGAGCACCATCCGTCTACAGACGAACCAGAACCGCCTGATCGAAACTTTTCGCCATGCGTTCACCCAAGCCTCAATGCTGGGCGAGCTGCTACAGAACGCCCGGCGCGCAAAGGCCCGCCACATCCACATCACCACCGAAGGCGACACACTCACCGTCAGCGACGACGGCGAAGGTATCGCCAACCTCCAGACCCTCATCTGCATCGCCGAATCCGGCTGGAACGAGGAACTGAAGGCCCGGGAAAACCCCTTCGGCATCGGCATCCTCTCCACGCTGTACTTCGCGCGCAGCCTGCGCGTGCATTCGCTGGACATGGCCTTTCGCGCCACCACCGCCGCGATCATCAACGGCGAGGACATCGACGTCATCGCCGCGCCAGCGCGCGTCGGCACCGAGATCCGCTTGTGCGGTGTCGAGCCTCCCTACAAGGGCCCGACACTGTCCCAGTGGGTCGCGCAGCAACTGGTGCGGCTGTGCGAAGCCTTCCCCGTCCGCGTGACATTGAACGGCGCGGAGGTCGAGCGCCCGCTGTCCCGGCCAGCTCTGGCCTGGCGGGACACGGACGTCGGCCGGGTTCTCATCGACCTGGAAGGAGCGCAGTCACAGTACCGCTGCTACCTCCAAGGGCTTCCCATCGGAAGATGGCCCTCTTCGCAACGGCACCAGATCGTGGTGCTGCGCGATGACATGATCGCCCGCCCGCCGGATCGCCAGCATCTGCTCCACGAGGAAGAGGACGGCAAGCGCATCCAGGCTGCGGTCGCGCAGGCCTTCCGTCAGGCGTTGATCGAAGCCAAGGAGCGACTGTCCGGTGCCGAGTTCGTGATGCTGTACGCATCCACGTGCCTGTCCTCATCGAACGCTGATCTGCTCAGCAGCATTCCCTTCGCGCCGCGCAGTTGGTTCCGCGACTGGACCCATGAGCCGCCAGGCTTTCGCAGCCACTGGGCCAGGCACTGGGATCGCCATCACGCCGAGGGCGTTGTCGCTCGGGAAGCGCTCCAAGAGGTCGGTGTCTGGTCCATCGACGCCGAAGACGATGATGATGTGCCGACCGCCGAGGTCTATCTGGCGGCCAGACAGGCTTTTCTGCTGGAGGAGCACCGCCTCGATGGTGACCACTGGCTGCGCGACTTGCTGCACTACGCAGACCCGGATCAGGTCGGCATCCACCACGGCGAAGTGCTGCACGTGGATGACAGCCTGCCATTCAACGGCGACATCATCGGTGTCACCTTGGTCGGAACCTTGTCCGCCAGCTTTGGCGGAGACACCCGCGAGTATGCGGTGGCTGCCATCCGCAGGCATGGCAGGCTCTACGTGACGCCTCATGCGGGAGACGTCACCAGGCTCTTGTCCGACTACATCTTCGATGACCGCTACGACCAAGGTCGCGAGGATGCGGATGCGCAGACCATCGCCACGTTCATCGCGGTCGGCTGCTCGGATTCGCCCGCCCGCGCCATCGAGGAACTGCTGCCCAGGTCCTGGCGATACACCCAGCAGCCCAAGCTCGCGGGTGCCGCCGTGTGCCTGAGCTTCGACGCCGAGGGCAAGCTCGCGAGCGTGCAGTGATCCTCCCTTTCAGCTCCCTCCGGGGAGCTTTTTTTCTTGGGGCGCGGCAATCCGGTGGCGACGAATCCAGATTGCCGGATGACGCACGCCAGCGCAGCGCCGATGCTCCCTCGCATGTGTCGCTGCCGACGCAGCGCCCATGCCCGCAGCCAGGGTGGCCAGGCTGCCGTGGGTTCCCCCCACGCCACCCGCCAGTTCGCCTCGGCATCTCACCGGCGAACGCTGCCCACCGGGGCACCGATGCCTCCTTTCTCCAACCCACGGGATGGTCGCCACATCCCATCAGGGGCGTGTCGCCACCCGGTCGATTTCAGGACTTTCCATGGACAACATCACCCAGCAAGACCGCATCACGCTAAAGAACCTCAAGGTGGCCGACTTCGCCAGCGAGGAAACGCTGTGCTTCAGCGCCACCGTCGTGTTCGACGGCACTCCCATCGCCGAGGCCCGCAACGATGGCCACGGCGGCTCGACATTCCTCCACGCACTCAACGGCAAGGCTGCGCAGTTGGCGCAGGCCGAAGCCTTCGCCAAGAGCCTGCCACCTGCGCCGCTCGACCTCGGTCAGGAGGGTGAAGACCCTCACTACATCGACATGACGCTCGACTTCCTGGTCGATGAACTGGCCGACGCCATGCACGCCGAGCGCAAGGTGCGAGCCGCGTTCAACCGCGACATCGGCAACAAAGTGCTGTTCATCAAGGATGGCAAATTGATGTTCATCAAGGGCATCAAGCTCAAGGCCATCGCCGACCGCAAGGCGTACTTCGCTTCTCTGCGTGCCCGGCAGGCCCAGCCCATCGTCATCCTCGCCGAACTTCCTCCCGAGCAGGCATTCGACCTGTGGAAGCAGCATGTCCTGGGCGACAAGCCCGACTGACCCAGCGCCGACACACCCTCCTGACAGCCCCGCACTCGATGCGGGGTTTCTTTTTTTCCGGCGGCCATCAATCGGGGCTGGGCCGGATGCCGTTTTCCAACTGACGCGGCACGGCTCGCGCACGAAGCTGCCCGCATGTTCGCTGATTCGTCAGCACATGCCAGCAGCCCGGGTTTCAGGCTGCCGCGGGTCTCTCCCGCGTTGCCCACCAGTCCGCATCGCATCAAGTCTGCGGACGCGCGTCCCCGTGACGTCGATGCTTTTTATCAACCGCGTGCGGGAGCTGCCATCCCGTGAGGGACGAGGCCCCGCTTTTCCAAGGAGCCCGTCCATGTCCCAGCAAGCCTCTTTCGGCCAATTAGCCTCGACCTACTGCGGCAAGTTCCTGCCGCTCGAAGTCCTGCAAAGCGCCGCCGGTCACTACATCGGCACGCGCGATACCGAAGGCCCAGTTTCGCGGGAATCCCACGAGTACTTCCGCAGCTATGCCGCGGCTCAACGTGCCCTCGAAAGAGGCGGCTGGTCCCAGCTCGCCATTCCCTGATCCAACTGGAGGAATCACGTCATGAACCAGCTACTGCCGCGGGAAGTCGTCGATCAGATCATGCGGGAAGAACAGCATTTCGCTGCCGCGCCCCAGGCCTTTTTCGAGGCATGGAAGCGCGGCGCCGAGATCGCTGGCCCCGAGTGGTTCGGCGACGGCACCCGTGAAGGCCTGAACCAGGCCAAGAGCAAGTGGGATCTGCGTCCCAACCTGCTGCGGCTCAACGACGCTCTCGGCGTCCTGAGCGGCGGGCAGCGGATGTTCCTCTCCGCGATGGTGAGCTTCTACAACGCCCGCGAGGGTGCCGCGATGCTCAAGCGCTGCGGCTTCGAGGGACTGTCCGATCTGGGCGGCCTCGACCTCGAACGGCGCCAGGTCATCGCCGCCCTGGTCCTCAACTACGCAGGCTGGTAAGCCGATCCCGGCGGACCTCCGCGACTTTCTTCGATCCCAACGAGGGACATCCGTCCCTTCGGGGCGGTGTCCCTCCCTTTTTTCCCAAGGAGTGACCCATGCCCCGAAATCCATCTTTCGCCGTCGTTCTCGAAGGCGGTCTGGTCCAGGCAATCCTCGTCCAGGATTGGCCGGCCCACCTGTCGCTGCCGCCGTTCGTGGTGGTGGACTACGACACCGAGGGCGCCGACGACGACGAGATCACGCGCTTTCCCATCGGCGACTCCGAAGCCGAAGCCGTCTGTCGCGGCGAATCACCTACCGTCCACGAGGCGCTGGCGGATTCCGTGTCGCCACGCGCAGTCCTCGCCGCACTGGACGAGCCTGTCGTCGATGACGGACCCGATCCGCTGGCGATCGCGCGGAGCGTGCGACAGGACATCCTCGACCTCGACGCCACGCTCAACACGGCCGAACAGCCGCCGTCGGGCGAGGACTACAACCACCTGTATGTGCTGGCCAACTGCGGCCTGATCGACGTACTCAAGGCATTGGGCGACCCGACCGACTTCGGCGAATAGCACCAGCGCCACTCCATCACCGACGCCGACAGGCGCCGGACCTCCCACCGGGTCCAATTCCCGGTTCCGGGAATTGGCTCCATTATTCAATCTGGAGAGTTCCCATGTCCCAGAAACCTAACCCTTTTCTTCGCGGCTACTGGAATCTGAAAATCGTCCGCACGCTGTCCATCAGCTACGAGGATGGAAGTCCGCATGTCTGGCGGCCCATCCATGCCAGTCAGCAGCACCTCTCCGACGAGGCGCTGATTTCCTCCTCCTGCATCGTCACCAGCGATTTCGCCGTGGTCAGCAATAGCCCCGAACCTGTGAGCGCCGAGGTACTAGCCGAATGCGATGCCGGTGAAGGCGTCAGCGGCGAAGGTGTGACCGGTGCCGTTGTCTATGCCGTCCATGGCGACGACTTTGACGGTCGTCCGGTCCACATCGGTGACACCTATTCGGCCGAAGCCGCGCGGGAAGTCGTGCAGCGCCTGAGTTTCGAGACCGGCTATTACAGCCGTTGCTGGGAAATCAGCACCGCACACATCAGCCAGGAGACCGGCCAGTACCTCGCCAACCTGGCAGACCTTGCCACGCCGGAGGCCTTCCTGTTCATCGCGTTCCGGGTTCCGTACAGCCCCGCGATCGGCGTCAAGCTGATCTCCACGCCCTGGACGGACCAGAACCTGGAGCACGCCGAGGGCATCAGCGCCGAACAGCTTCGGCAGGAGCACCGGAACAAGGGCATGCCGGACGATCTGGCGAACATCCTTGAACTGGCTGGCCAGGCCGATGTGCGTATCCTGATCCTCGACGCCGACGCTCCCGTGCTGCTGGGCCTGCCGCTGGTCGAGTCCTAGCAGCCTCGATACGCGCCGTCTTTCCTCTTCGTTCTCCCCATGCCAGCCCGACTCCTCGCCAGGAGCCGGGCCGGTCCAATTTCATAGGAGCACCCTCATGTTCCCCGACCTCATCTTGCCCGTAAGCGACTTCGAGCATCAGCTCGGGGCCTGCGTCAACGCTATGGGCCAGGACGACGCCATCGGCCAGATCCTGGTATTCGAGCGCATGCGTGGCACGCTGCACATGCGCCATATCGCCAGCGCCGACCTGGTGGACACCGACATCGACGACTACGAAATGGTCGTGTTCGATGGTGGCAACACCAGCGGCGACACGTGGAAGCACGTTTTCTTCCCGCGTCAGCGCGAGCATTACTTCGTGTACGAAGCCTGACCCCAAGCCCCTTCCGAGGGGCTTTTTTTTGCCCGTAGCACAGGAAAGCGGGTGTGGCGCGGTGCGGTTTCCTGCGGGCGGGCCACGCATCCCTAAACCATCCTTGCCCCCATGTTCGTCGGCGCAGCCGACACATGCCCAGGCAGCCAAGACCTTCGAGGCTGCAAGCACGGGAAACCGCGCTGGTCGTTTCTTCCCACGGACGCTCCGCGTCCATCCACCCACAAGGGACCTCTCCCTTGCGGGCGGGGAATCCCTTGTTCTTCCTCAAGGAGATTCCCATGGACCGTTCTCTCATCAAATCCATGATGCCTTCGCTTGTCGCAGGCCATGTGCCCCGCAACTTGCGGTCGATCAAGTACCGCTTTTTCGATGATCAGCCGCAGTCCTCGACGCTGGGCTTCGCCATCGATCCCCAGCCCTTCGACGGCAAAGTGGTCGCGGCCAACGACGACGCCATCGTCGTCAAGCTCAAGCCCAGCGAGTTTGCGGTGCTCGATCCCAACCTGGTCACCACCGTTCCCAGCGAGGGCGCCAAGGTACATGTCCAGCCCTACGCACGGCGCCGTTTCGACGGCCTGCGCGCGGACACCCCGGAAGTGATCACCGAGAAGACCGCAGACGGTGTTCCCTACACCATCACCAGGCACATCCTCGGCTCCGCGCCGGCCAAGCTGCCCATCCCCGAGCCGCAGTGCATGGAACTGGGCCAGCTCATCCAGCAGTTGGAGGAAATGCCGGCGCCCGACGGGTTCCGGCGCATCACCCACATGCTGGTCGATGCGAGCGCCCGCGACTTCACCTGGGTCGATCCGAAGCCGTCCAAGATCATCGAGACACCCCCGGCGATCGGCTTCACGGTCTCGACCGCGAAGTTCGAGGGCCAGGTGACGATCCTCTACGACCGCGGCGGCGACACCTACGTGGTGGAACTGCATCGGGATGGCGAACTTGTCGATCGGCATGACGAGGTCTATTTCGACATGCTCGGCGAAGTACTGGAGAGACTCATCGACGACGGAAACTGGCCGGATCGACGTGAGCGTGATCGATGCCAAGGCTTCCCGGCGACGCCAGGCGGTGCCGGCGTGATGTTCGAGGCGAGCGAGTGCTGGGTGGTGTATTCGCCCAACGAGTCCGCCATCAGCGACAGCGCCGGCTTCTGGTCCAACGAGTTCGGCTGGGTCCAGTTCGACCAGGCGACGCGCTTCTCGACGCAAGAGACCGGGAGCTTGCAGCTTCCGATCTCAACGGGTGGGGATGCGCGCTTCGTTCCCTGGCACGAAGCCCAGCAGCACTACGGCTGAGTTCGCAGCCTGCCGGCGACTTGCCCCCACAGGCCTTCCATCCGTTCGGGTGGAGGGCCTTTTTTTCTTCATCCCCACAGGAGATTTCAACCATGGCACTGCGATTCAAAGGCACCGATCTGCGGCCGGTGCTGGCCGAGGCCGTCGCCAACCAATGCCGCGTCGTCCTCGCCAAGGACCAGGGCGTGTACTTCCTCGCCGAGCGCGGAGAGCGCCGCCCCGATGGCCGCGTGAAGCTGCTGGCCTACGCCGTCGGCTGCAACCCGGATACCGACCGTTCGATGACTGGTGGGAACTGGCACGCGCCGAGCTGGGCGGCGACGACTTCGGCGAGTTCTTCGACCCGAAGGAAGGCGTCTTCGCACGCATCCTGCACGGCACGGACGATCTGATGCTGTCCGCCACCCCCACGCAACTGTCGCTGGAGGTGGTGCCAGTGGTGTAGCACGGCTACCACCGTCCCTCACAGCCCCCGTCACGGGGGCTTCCTTTTCTCCGCACCGCGGTCATTGCCGCTTGTGCGCGTTCGTCTCCGGCCGCCATGGCCCGCCCCGTCGGCATGCCCGCCGACATGCCCTCGGAGATGAAGTGACCCCCGGGAGTTGGACGCCAGATCCAACCCCGAGGGATACATGAACAGATACGACGCTCGTTTCAAACTGCAGGTCGCCAAAGAGGCCTGCAAGACCTCCACATCAGTCAAAGCCGTTGCTCGTCGCCACAGCCTGGAGGCCTCCACGGTCAGGCGCTGGGTGGCGACCTATCGGCTGCATGGTTGGCGCGGATTTCATCGCCAGGCCCGGTTCTATGACCTCCCGTTCAAGTTGGCTGTCCTGGAAAAAATGAGCCAGGACGGTATGTCCGGGCGGGAGGCCACCACCTACTTCCAGATCGGTGATGCCGGCGCGGTGGGGCGATGGCGGCGCCTGTATGCTCAAGGCGGTGCCCAAGCGTTGGCACCGCCTCCGCCGCTGCCCCGAAAGCCGATGAAAAAGACCCGTTCGTCCAAGCCACCTGAGGAAATGAGCCGCGATGAGCTGCTCAAGGAAGTCGCCTATCTGCGTGCGGAGACCGACTACCTAAAAAAACTCGATGCCTTGATCCGGGAAGAGCAGGCGGCGCAAGACGCAAAGCGCAAGCCATCCAAGGATTGAGGCAGGTTCATACGCTGTCGCTTCTGCTCGAAGCGGCGGAGCTGTCACGCAGTACGTTCTATTACCAGAACCATGTCCTGGCCCATCCGGATCAAGACGAGGCAGCCCTGTGCGAGCGCATCCGTGCAATCTACGATCAAAGCCAAGGGCGCTATGGCTATCGCACGGTGACGCTGGAATTGGCCAATCAGGGTCATCGGACCAATCACAAGCGGGTACAGCGCCTGATGGGGGAAATGGGCCTGAAATCACGGGTACGGGTGAAGCGCTACCGGTCCTTCAAGGGGGCCGCCAATGTTGTGGTTGGCAATGACCTCAATCGCCAATTCCACGCCGAGCGCCCCAACCAGAAGTGGGTGACCGACGTGACCGAGTTCAAGGTACAAGGCATGAAGCTGTATCTGTCGCCGATCATGGACCTCTACAACGGCGAAATCGTGGCTTATCAGATCAAGCGCCAGCCCGTGTTCGATCTGGTAGGTCAGATGCTGGAGGAGGCCATCAAGAAGCTTTCGCCGGATGAGCGCCCCATGATCCACTCCGACCAGGGCTGGCAGTACCAGCATGAAAACTACCGGCACATGCTGGAAAAACATTCGTTGAAGCAAAGCATGTCCCGGCGTGGCAACTGCCTGGACAATGCGGCGATGGAGAGCTTCTTCGGGACGCTGAAGTCGGAGTTCTTCTACCTGAACAGCTTTGACAGCATCGAGAGTCTGGAGGCTGGGCTGGTGGAATACATCCAGTACTACAACCAGGAGCGCATCAAATTGAAATTGAAGGGCCTGAGCCCGGTACAGTACCGGGAGCAGGCCCAACAGGCCCAATCGGCCGCCTGACCCCTGTCCAAGTCTCGGGGGTCACTTCAAGACGACCGCATGCACGACCCGTTCAAGATCACACAGCCGACCTGCATCAGCTTCTCGGGCGGGCGCACCAGCGCCTACATGCTCTGGCGCGTGTTGCAGGCCAATGGCGGCCTGCCTGCCGACACTCTGGTCTGCTTCGCCAACACCGGCAAGGAGATGGAGGCGACCTTGCGCTTTGTGCGCGACTGCGCCGAGCACTGGCAGGTGCCGATACGCTGGCTGGAATACCTGCCCACGGAGCCAGGCTTCACGCTGGTGGACTTCGATCGGGCCAGCCGCCAGGGCGAGCCGTTCGAGGCGCTGATCCGCAAGCGCCAGTACCTACCTAATCCCGTCGCGCGCGGCTGCACGACCAGCCTGAAGATCCGCCCGATGCACCGCTACCTGCGGCATCTGGGGTGGACGGACTGGGACCAGATGATCGGCATTCGCGCCGACGAGCAGCGCCGCGTCGCCAAGATTCGCGCGCGCGGCCATTCCACCGAATCGACCCGCGAGACCATGTGCATGCCGCTGGCGGACGCCGGCGTCACCGTGCGCGACGTGGACGCCTTCTGGCAGGCTCAGCCGTTCAACCTCGACCTGCTGACGGTAAACGGGCGCACGCTCGAAGGGAACTGCGACCTGTGTTTCCTGAAGCCGCGTGGGCAGCGCCTGGCGCTCATCAAAGCCCGGCCCGAGGCGGCCATCTGGTGGGTGCGCATGGAGTCGCTGAACCTCGCCAGCAAGCCCAGCGGTGCCCGGTTCCGCGCCGATGGCCCGAGCTATGCCGACCTGGCGCGCTTCGCCGCCGATCAGGGCGATCTGTTCGACACCGCCGAAGAGCCGATCGCCTGCTTCTGCGGCGACTGACGAATAGGGATGCCCCCGGATGCCGATTGATTGCTGCCGCGCGCGCGAGCCCCAGCCATGCTGACCCCATGCCTGCTGACGTTGTCAGCGACATGCCAGGCAACCATCGGTCTTCGAGGTTGCCGCGCAGTACCTACTGCGTGACCGAGCCAGCTCGCACCGCATCCATTTGCGAGCGGCCACCAGTCTCTGGTGGCGGATGCTTTCGCCTTATCAACCCACCGCGGGGTTACGCACCTTTCCCCGCATGCGTGGGGCCGGTGTGTCTCCGCTTCATCCCTATGGAGATTCACCATGAGCAACACGTCCAACGAGAAATCGTATTTCGACCTCCACACCTCCGGCATCGGCTACATCCAGCGTGCCCGCGAGGTTCCCGTCCGGGGCGGCCGCCGTGCGCAGCCGTTCCTGGCTTGCACCATCGCCGCGCTGGTCGGTCCCGCCAAGGACCCGACCTACCGCTACTTCGACGTCAAGGTCTCGGGTGCCGAGGCCAAGAAGCTGGTCGAACGCTACATCGGCGTCGACGATCCCAAGCAGCGTCCGCTGGTGCGCTTCCGCACTGGCGATCTGCGCGGTGATCCGTACATCCGCGACAAGGGTGAAAAGAAGGGCCAGGCCGGCGCGTCCCTCAAGGCACGGCTGCTCAAGGCCGAGCCGCTTGACCGGGCCGAACTGGCTTCGATCAAGCAGCACGAACTGATCACCCGCGGCATCGGCTACCTCAGCCGAGTGAAGGACGTCACCCCCAAGAATGGCGACCCCTTCCTGTCATGCACCATCGCCGCCCTGAGCGGACCTGTCGATGAACCGGAATATCGGTACTTCGACACCATCGTCGCCACCCCCGAGGCCGAGCACCTGGTTCGCCGGTGCGTGCAGGCCATCGAAGGGGACCGCAAGGTGCTGATCGCCTTCCGTCTGAACGACATGAAGATCGATCCGTACATCCGCACCAAGGGCGAGCGCGCCGGGGAACCGGGAGCGAGCCTGGAATCGACGCTGGTCCACATCGGTCTGATCAAGATCGACGGCACCCAGGTCTATCCGACGAGCCAGGCGCAAGCCGAGGCGCCGCAGGCCGAGGACGCACCCGCGCCCGAAGCCGAGGTTGCCGCCGACACCGCTGCCGACCAGCCTGTCGAGCCCGCCGAGCGCGAGCCCGCAGGTGAAGTCGAGGAGCAGGAGCCGGCATTGGCTGCTTCGTTCTGATCCTGCATGGCCCCTCACGGGGCCTTGCCTTTTTCCTATTCCCAAGGAGAACCATCATGGTAGCCACCTCGGAAGCCACAAGATCAGTCCTACCCATCGTCGTCCCGGGCCAGCTCACGTTGCGAACCATCCGCGGCAAGAACGGCCCGTTCACGGTCGGTCGTTTGACCACGCCCATCGGCGAATTTGCCGTGAAAGACCCGGAATTGGAGCAGTATCCCGAAGGCAAGTACGACGGGGAGTTCGTCATCCGCTACATCTTCGCGAAGTCCTATCCGGTCGCGGGCGGCGCGCGCTTTGAAGTCCGCGCCAACCTCGACGGCATGACGCTCAATGGCATCGACAAACTAAGCCGTGACGAGGCCCGCAGCTTCGCCACCCAGGAAGTCGATCCGCTTGATGAAGAGCAAGAGGCACAGCCAGCGGCAACGCCGGCCAAGCCCGTCAAAGCATCCAAACCCGCCAAGCCCGCCTCCGTGCAGGCGTCCGCGGACCCGCTGGTCGATACCACGCCCTTCGGCATGGATGCGCCGACACCCGCTGCGGCGGCTGCCCCCGGCAGTGCCGAGGATGGCGATGCCGCGTTGTTCGGCATCCTGTGGCCGCTGGGCGAATCCGTGAAACTGGATTCGACCATCGACCGCCGCGCGTTGCGTGCGCAGATCGCCCGCCTGGGTGAACTGGGCTACGCGCTGGACTTTAAGACGCAGGAGTGGAGCCGCCAGGCCGAACTGCAACCTGCGTGATCGCAGACGCCGCATCCGCGGTGTTCTTCATCCACCCGCCGGGGTTCCTTCCCCATGCGGGGGGAGGCTCCGGCTTTCTTCTGGAGGTCTCCACCATGTCCACCATCGCTTGCGATACACCTCATACCGCGCTGGACGAACCCGCGTGGCGCGCTGTCTGCAAGACGGCCGCCGAGCATGCCCAGCGTGGTTGCGGCCTGTCCTGGGATCACTGGGTCACTCTCTTCAGTTCGGAGATCGACGCGCAAGCCAGTCGATTGCCGGAAAACCAACGGGCTCAGGCCCTGGAAATCGCGACCCAGGAATGGGACTACGCAACGCCTGCCCAACGGCAGGAAACCCAGGAGTGGAACGCTGCGAACGGCTACTGCTCCCATGGCATCGAACTGGGCTACTGCCCGGCCGGTTGCGGTTCCTAGTCCGCACCGGACTCCATCGCCGCACACGCGGCATTCCATCACCCGCTGGGGGTTCTCCCCCACGGGGAGGCCTCCGGCTCCATTCTTCAGGAGGCCTCTCATGGGCTGGTATTTCTCCCCCCAATCGCGGTCTGAACTGATCGCGGAACTGATCGCACCGCAAGAGACCGAACGCGCCAACGTCAAGGTCATCGCCCACGCGCTGCGCGGCAACGTCCTGTGGTCCGTCGCGGAAGTGACGGCCAAGGTCGAAGGCGTGCATCGTCATCTGGCGCCGGGCCAATCCCTGCGCTACATCCGTTGCGATCTGCTCGAACGCAGCGGCAACCAGTGGGGCTACAAGCCACTGGACGAGTCCATGCACCCGTACTACTACTCGTGCCCGCTGTCCTATCTGGATCTCGCACCAGAGCAGTCCGCCGACTGGCGTGCAGGCGTTCGCGCCTACCACGCACGGCGGCGCACACCCACGGCACCTGCGGCACCCGCCGCAGCGCTGATGGCCTGAGCCAGGAGGAACCGGTATGGACCTGATCCTGGCTGCACTCCCGCCCTCGCTGTTGAAGCTCGTTGAAGGAAGTCTGTCCAACGACGAAGTTTCTTCCGACGAGGAAATGCAGGAGTACTTCATCAGCAACGGCCTCACCGAGGAACAGGCGCGGCAGGCACTGGCCTACCGCGACCAGTACCTCAACAACATCTACCTGGAGGGCTTCACGCCAATCACTTCGGTAGATGAGGCGCTTCACTTCAACCCGCACACCCGGCAGTTCGAGCCGGACTGAGCGATCTTCTTCCACCCCTTGGGGCAGCACTTGCCCCAGCGGGCGGTGCTGTTCCCGTTCATCCGAGGACACCACCATGCCCGCAAACACTTCTTCCACCACGCTGTATCGCATCGACGAATGCCCCGACGTGATGGCCGACGCTTGCGTCGGCGATGACCAGGGCAACCTGATCTTCCTGTCGATCTGGGCGCGGGACACCGCCGTCCAACAGTTCCTCGCTCGCTTGACCCTCGGGCGCGACGAGCAGGGGCTGGACCAGTTCCACGTCATCACTGACCAGGGCGGCAGCGTCCCGGTGTTCGTCAGCAACGTCGATCGTCTGGAAAAGCGCATCACACGCGCCTACCGGCGAACGCTGTTCGGTTCGCTATCCAACGTGTGGCTGTTCGATCGGCGCTGCGTCAAGCCCGACAAGGCCAACGCCAGCGCGCTCGCACTGTTGCCACGCGGTAGCGACCATCGGCTTGACCGCTTGTGGACGCTGGTGCGCGACACCTGCCCGCTGCCCTTGCTCGATCACTGGCGCGCAAACGTGCTGGAACTACTGCAAACCCGCGAGATGCTGGCCCGCCTTCCGTTTGCCCTCGGGCCACTGGAGGGCCATCGCCTCGCCATCGACGTGCCGGTGCTGACCCAAGCGCTGGGCTCCCTGATCCGCGACGACGTGCTCACCGCCTATCCCTATCCGGCCAGGATCTGGACGCCGGAAGAGGCCGTCGAGGCCTGAGCCATCTGCGGGAGCACGCCTTCGCGTGCTTCCGTCCTTCATCCCCCGCCAACCAGGAGACTTCCATGGCCCTCATGTTCCCGCGGCTCGCCCGCAATTTCGCCAAGAACGGGTATTACCCGACCGACGAACCCACGCTCGAAAGAGCCCTCAACGCACTGATGCCCAGCGACGGGCCGATGTGCATCCTCGATCCCTGCGCCGGCGAAGGCGTGGCAATCGCCGAAGCCGCTCATGCCCTCGGGCGCGAGCAGGCCAAGGCCTTCGCGGTCGAGTTCGACGCGGAGCGAGCGCGCCATGCCCGCAGCTTGGTCGATCACTGCCTGCACGCGGACCTGATGGACACGATGATCTCCAAGCAGTCCTTCGGACTGCTCTGGCTCAACCCGCCGTATGGCGACCTGTCCAAGGACGTCAACGGCAACATCGGCTATCAGGGCCAGGGCCGTGCCCGCCTCGAAAAGCTGTTCTACCAGCGCAGCCTGTCGCTGTTGCAGTACGGCGGCGTGCTGGTCTTCATCGTTCCCGGCTACGTGCTCGACGCGGAACTGGTCGGCTGGCTGACGCGCCACTACACGGACCTGCGGATCTACCGAGCGGTGGAAACGCAGTTCAAGCAAGTGGTGATCTTTGGTCGCAGGGTGCGTCAGCGCGAGCTGGCACCCGATGGCGTCAAGGCCGTGCGCAATCTGCTGCTGCAGATTGGGCTTGGCGAAGCCGAAGCCGAGGAACTGCCGAACGAATGGCCGTTCCTGCCGTACATCGTCCCCGCCAGTCCGGCCGAGCCGGAGCAGTTCTTCCGCGTGACGATGGAGCCGGAGCAGTTCGCCGATGAGGTTGGCCGGCTCCAAGGCCTCTGGCCGTCGCTGGACACGCACCTGGGGGCCGCGCAGCAAAAGCTGCGTCCGCCGGCGCGTGCCTTGTCCCACTGGCATCTCGCCCTGGCTCTGGCCGCGAGTGCGATCTCGGGCGTCGTGCGCTCCAGGACTGGGCGCGTGCTCGCCGTCAAAGGTGACACCCACAAGGACAAGACGCTCCAGCGGGAATTCACCGAACGCGAAGACGGCTCCGTCGCCGAGACCCGCATCCTCACCGACAAGTTCGTGCCCGTCATCCGCGCGTGGGACATGACGCCTGATTCCCCGACCCGGGGCGAAGTCCTGACCATCCGCTGATCGTTTCTCCACCGCTGGCGGTTCGCCGTCAATCTCATCCACCCAACGGGGTCCAGCCGCCCCGATGGGGTGCCGTGGCCCCTCCATCCTCAAGGAGCCTTCCATGGCAGCCCAAGCATTTCCCATCAGCCAGGCAAGCAGCCGGCGTTTCTCTCCCGGCCAGACCGTCATGACCTGCGGCGTCGACGCCCTGGTCCAACAAGGTCGGCTCAACCCGGTTGCGTACCTGCACCGCCATCTCAATGGCGACTGGGGCGACCTCGACGACTGCGACAGGCGGCAAAACGATGCCGCGCTGGCGTCCGGCGAGGATCGCCTGTTTTCCTCCTACCAGGTCGCACCCTCCCTGCAACTCTGGATCATTACCGAATGGGATCGCAGCGTGACCACGCTGCTGCTGCCCAGCGAGTACTGAGCTTCTCCACCTACGACGGCCGCGCGCCGTTTTCTTCTCCCACCACGGGGCATGCCATCGCCCCGCTGGGGGTGGTGCATGCCCCATTTTTCTTTGGAGCATCACCATGTCCCTCGATCTCGAAACCACTGCCGCTGAAACTGCGCCCGTCCAGGGCGAACTGCTCGATGCGGAATCTTCTCCTCTGACCCTGAGCCTTCAGGATTTCGTCGGCGAGTTCGGCGACGAACTGCTCGACGCCCTCAACAGCGCCAACCCGCCGGTCTACAACGGCCAGCCGCAGGCGCAGCGGCAACTCATCGTCGCCAGCCTCAAACGCAAGCTTTTCCCGGCCCAGGCCGAAGTCGTCCACGCCGCCGCCGAGCTGCTGATCGACCGTGGCGAACGCGCCGCGGTCGTGAATGGCGAAATGGGCTGCGGCAAGACGACTGTCGGCATCGCCACGGCCGCCGTGCTCAACGCCGAAGGCTACCGCCGCACCCTGGTCCTCTCGCCTCCGCACCTTGTTTACAAATGGCGGCGTGAGATCCAGGAGACGGTGGCGGGTGCGAAGGTTTGGGTGCTGAATGGCCCCGACACCTTGGTCAAGCTCATCAAGCTGCGCGAGCAGTTGGGTGTGCAGCCCACGGGTCAGGAGTTCTTCATCCTCGGCCGCGTGCGGATGCGGATGGGATTCCACTGGAAACCCGTATTCACCCAGCGGCGCACCCGCCATGGCGACGTAGCAGCGTGCCCGGACTGCGGCACGGTCATCACCGACCTCGACGGCGAGCCGGTCAACCCGATCGCGCTCGAAGCCGAGGAGTCCCGCAGGAAGTGCGGCCATTGCGCCGCGCCCCTGTGGACGCTGATCCGTCCGCGCAGCCTGTCCGGCAGCGACCAGTCCTCGGCCGTGCTCAAGGCCCTGAAGCGCATCCCGACCATCGGGGAAGTCACCGCGCAGAAGCTGATGCAGAAGTTCGGCGATGGGTTCCTGGCGTCGATGCTGGGCGACAACATCCATGAGTTCATCAACCTCATGGACGGCAACGGCGAACTGGTGTTTTCCGACCGTCAGGCCACCCGCATGGAACGTGCGATGGCCAACATGGAGTTCGGCTTTGGCGAGGGTGGCTACCAGCCGTCCGAGTTCATCAAGCGCGTGCGACGTGAAGTCGCCTGAGTAATTGTTCCAACGGGGGCAACCCCGACGAGGAACCTGATGTTCCGTCATCAGTAGCCTACCGGCACATGCAGGACTGGTAACGGTCTTGTGTGAAGCTGCCGGGACAATGTAGCTGGGCCTTCGGGCCGCGCCGCTGCCGTGAGGCAAGGCGTTACCTGCGAGCATCAATGCGGGTACGGCGCTAGGCTGGGTGGTATGACCAACGCAAGTGAACTGCTGTTAAACACCGTTATGAATGACAAGCCAAAGATGCTGACAGGCTTGAACCAAAAGGTATGCGGTCGGTTGCTCTTTATCCGTTTTGGGGGCACACGGACATCATGACCGCCGGTGGAAAGGCAGGGTCTAACCCATCTCGTTACTCAAGCGAAACACGGTAAGCCCGTATCGCTGCCCTTCGGGGCAGGCAGACCGTAAGGAATGCTGTTGGTGGTGCGGGTAAAGGAATGTGGAGAAAGCGAATGCCGTCCTGTAATGGGACGGATAGGGGTTGAGCCGTAAGGCGACATCATCCCACGCGAAAGCGGGCAGACTTCCACTTGGTCTTTCTCTACGAGAAAACTTGTCCAACCTTCTACAAGAGGGAATTGCAGATGACTACGCAAGAAATTGCTTGCGCGGGTGCGCCCTCACACGAATCGGTCACATGGCACAGCATCGACTGGGCTGCGTGTCACCGTGAAGTGCGAAGGCTCCAGGCGCGTATCGTAAAGGCGACTCGGGAAGGAAAACACGGCAAGGTGAAAGCCCTGCAGTGGATTCTGACCCACTCGTTCAGCGGCAAAGCATTGGCCGTCAGACGAGTCACCGAGAACCAAGGTAAGAAGACGCCGGGCGTGGATGGCATCACATGGTCCACCCCGGAAGCCAAGTCTCAAGCCATGTTGTCAATCAAGCGGCGCGGGTATCGTCCCCAACCGCTGAAGCGTGTCTATATTCCTAAAGCCAATGGGAAGATGCGGCCGCTGGGTATCCCGACCATGAGAGACAGGGCGATGCAGGCGCTATACCTGCTGGCTCTTGAACCCGTGGCCGAGACCACAGCGGACGGACGCTCGTTTGGGTTCCGACCGGAGAGGTCCACGGCGGACGCCATCGAACAGTGCTTCACGGCACTGTCCAAGAAGGTGGCACCGCAGTGGGTTCTCGAAGGCGACATCAAGGGCTGCTTCGACAACATCAGCCATGACTGGCTCATGGGTCATGTACCGACGGATCGCGAGATTCTGAGGAAGTGGCTCAAGGCCGGATACATGGAAGATCGGCAACTTTTTCCAACAGAAGCTGGTACCCCGCAAGGGGGCATCATCTCGCCAACTCTGGCGAATCTCGTCCTCGACGGGCTGGAAGCCAAACTGGATGCTGCGTTCGGAAGAAAGCGGTACGCCAACGGTGTACAGACCCGTTTGATGGTCAACTATGTGCGGTATGCGGACGACTTCATCGTGACAGGACGCTCGAAAGAGCTACTGGAACAGGAGGTCATGCCGATCATCGAGGACTTCATGCGGGAACGGGGGCTCACGCTCTCACCCGAGAAGACCAAGATCACGCACATCGACGAGGGCTTCGATTTCCTCGGGCAAAACGTGCGCAAGTACAACGGCAAGCTGTTGATCAAGCCGTCGAAAGCGAACGTGGCGACCTTTTTGGAGAAAGTGCGCTCGGCGGTCAAAGGCAATAAGGCGCTGGATCAGCCTCGGCTGATTCGGATGCTCAACCCAATGATCCAAGGCTGGGCGAATTATCACCAGCACGTCGTGTCCAAAGCGACGTTCGCGCGTGTCGATCATGAGATTTGGCGTGTGTTGTGGCAGTGGGCCGTTCGTCGGCATCCGCAGAAAAGCAGCGTCTGGATCAAGCAGCGCTACTTCCACTCCGTAGGCACCCGTAACTGGGTGTTTGCGGCGGCGACGGGTGAAAGGTTCCCTGATGGGAACCCCATCCTGTCGTCACTGCGGAAGGCAACGGATACGCCCATTCGGCGACACCGGCCAATCAAGTTGGAAGCCAATCCATTCGACCCGACGTGGGAGACGTACTTTGAGGAGCGTGTAAGCCTCAAGATGCAGAACTCACTGCGGGGCAGGAAGAAGCTCATCAACCTCTGGTTGGCACAGGATCGTCGTTGTCCGATCTGCCAAGAGTTGATCACGCAGGAGACGGGGTGGCATGTCCACCACATCATTCGGCGGGTCGATGGCGGAAAGGATGGGAACACCAATCTCATCATGGTGCATCCAAACTGTCATAACCAGATTCACGTCAATGGTCTCAAGGTGGTGAAGCCGGTCCGCGAAAGCGGGCTTTGAAAGGCTTGAGCCGTATGAGGGGAAACTCTCACGTACGGTTCTTAGGGGGGGATGGGCCAGCAATGGCCTGTCCCTACCCGACTACCTGCCGCAAGGCACGTTCGATCTGCTCATCGCCGACGAGGCGCACGAGTACAAGAACGGTGGCAGTGCCCAGGGCCAGGCCATGGGCGTGCTGGCGGCGAAGGCTCGCAAGACCTTGCTGCTGACCGGCACGCTTATGGGCGGCTACGGGGACGATCTCTTCTATCTGCTGTTCCGCGCCTTGCCCGGGCGGATGATCGAAGACGGTTACCGCCCGACCACGAGCGGCAGCATGACCTCGGCAGCGATGGCGTTCATGCGCGATCACGGTGTCCTGAAGGACATCTACTCCGAAAGCACCGGCACGGCGCACAAGACGGCCAGGGGCACCAAGGTATCGGTGCGCACGGTCAAGGCTCCCGGCTTCGGGCCAAAAGGGGTCTTGCGCTGCATCCTGCCGTTCACGATTTTCCTCAAGCTCAAGGACATCGGTGGCAACGTCCTGCCGCCGTATGACGAGGAGTTCCGCGAAGTCGCGATGGACACGGCGCAAGCCGCGGCCTACCGCGATCTGGCGGGTCGGCTGACCGCGGAGCTGAAACAGGCTCTGGCGCGACGCGATACGACCCTGCTGGGTGTGGTGCTCAACGTGCTGCTGGCCTGGCCGGATTGCTGCTTCCGGTCGGAGACCGTGGTGCATCCGCGCACGCGCAACACCTTGGCGTTCGTCCCGGCTCAATTCAACGAGTTCGAGGTGACGCCGAAAGAGCGCGAGCTGATCGACATCTGCAAGGAAGAGAAGGCGCAGGGCCGCAAGGTTCTGGCCTACACGGTCTATACCGGCACGCGGGACACCACGAGCCGGTTGAAGGTTCTGCTGGAGCAGGAAGGCTTCAAGGTTGCGGTGCTGCGCGCAAGCGTGGATGCCAGCCGCCGCGAGGACTGGATCGCCGAGCAGTTGGACCGTGGCATCGACGTGCTCATCACCAATCCCGAGCTGGTCAAGACGGGCTTGGACCTGTTGGAGTTCCCGACGATCGTTTTCATGCAGTCGGGCTACAACGTGTATTCGCTCCAGCAGGCGGCACGCCGCTCCTGGCGCATCGGGCAGAAAGAGTCCGTGCGCGTGATCTACCTCGGCTACGCAGCCACCTCGCAGATGACCTGCCTGGAGCTGATGGCCAAGAAGATCATGGTCTCGCAGTCCACCTCGGGCGATGTACCCGAATCCGGGCTGGATGTGCTCAACCAGGACGGTGATTCCGTCGAGGTCGCACTGGCCCGGCAACTGGTCGCCGTCTGATCTCTACGCCTCGCCGGCCTAGCGCCGCCGGCTTTTCTGCTGTTCCCACCTTGCAGCCACGCCCACGGTTTCCGTGGACGTGGCTGCGTTTTTTTCCCAAGGAGATCTCCATGAACACCCATACCCAAGCCACGCCCGAAGCCGTCAATGTCCGCCTCATGGTGGACGTGACCTACGACCTCAACGGCGAAGAACTCGACGACGTTCTGATCCGCTTGCAAAAGCGCTGCGAAAGCACCATCGGCGAGGGTCTGCTGACCGGCGAAACCGCAGCTGACGTGGCCGCCTGGTCGATCGATGTGTCCGATGTACTCTCTGTGGCTGACCACGATGCACTGGAAGCTGAGATCGCCGCCTTCATGCAGCAGCGCATCGAGGACGGCAACCTCGGTGCCGAGGACATTCCCGTGCGCCTGGCGCGTTATGGCCTGATGGCCCCCAAGGCATTCGCCGACGAGATGCGCGAGCGCATGGGCGTCGCCGACGACGCCCCCACAGGCCAAGCCGTCATCCCCCCGGCCGAACCTGTCGACAGCAGCGAGATCGAGATGCAAGTCGCGGTTGCCTGCATCGATGCTTCCGGCAGTCCCGACCTGCCGGTCTTCAAGGTCAGGATCACCCACGAGGAATACGACCTGGGTATCCACTACGACAAGGCCAAGGACTTGGCCGAAGAAGCCCGGTACGAAGGGCCGTTCATCTGCTTCGACGCTGCCGAATATGGCCCCATCCTGTCGGCCGCCCGCGAACTTGGCCTCGTTCCGCAGGTCGTCGTGGTCGATATGACCGACGGCCAGATCCACTCCATCCGCTGCGACAGCGGCGAGATCAAGGTCATCTGCTACGACACCAGCGACACCGAAGAGTATTCGGCGGCGGTGACGAACCGGCCGCTCGGTGAGAACGGGCAGTTCGTGCGCTGCTGGTCGCACACCCAACTGGCACAGGTCGATCCCGGCCTGAAGCTGGCTCGGGATTGATCGGGCGAAGCCCGATGCGTTTTCACTGGCCCCTTCGGGGGCCTTTTTCTTTGGTAATTCCTAGCCTTTCCGGACCAGAGTGGGTCGTAGTTGCTGGATCGAAGTCTGCCTCATGAGCCTCAAAAGCAAGGGTTTGAGGTCTTCGTTGCGGTGGTTGTAACGGTAGCAAACCTCGCCCAGATAGAGATGGAAGTATTGGTGTGGCACGCCGCGGTAGGGATACAGCCAGTTCTTGGCGTAGCTCCAGAAGCCCTCGATACCGTTGATGTGGTCGCGCCCGACCGGCCGGCCCTTCTCCTTGCGGATCATCACATGCTCGCCGCGTAGCTTCAGCGTGGCGTAGGCCTGCCACTCATCGGTGTAGTAAAGCGCTCCTTCGCGCGTATGCGCATCGATCTCCCGCATGATCGATACCCGGTCGTGTGCCGGGATCGGCATGGCCTTGACCTGGCCATTGCGCTTGATGATCCCGAACACGATCACCTTGCCTGCCGCGCCCCAGCCACGTTTGCCCTTTCGTGCGCCACCAAAGGTGGTTTCGTCGAATTCCAGGGCGCCATCGAAGGGCTCGCGAAGATGTTCAATCTGGGCGCAGCAGGCCCGCAGCAGACGATAGAAGCGCTCTCTGGCAGCCGCACTGGCCGGGCTGCGGAACCGCTGTCGATACGACGGCACGCCGAGCACGAACAACTCCAGCAACTGCTGCTTGACGGCGCTTGGCAGCCGCACCGAATCCCAAGCGCTGCTCCAACTGAAACGATGACCGCAGGCGCGACATTTGTACCTGCCGTCACCGAGCAGGTAGTGGCGTGCTCCCTTGCAGGCCGGGCAATGCTTCATGACCAAATCCTCGAAGATTTGGTCCGGTTTGGCTAGGAATTACCTTTTCTTTGGAGCGAGGCTGCCGGGAAATCGGGCGCTGCCTGGTTCGCATTGTTTGCTGCCGCTCGTGGCCCGAGCGGCGATGGTGAGGGCTCGATGTTTCAGGACGACGCGCCATGTGCCCCTCTCCACCTTGGTTTCACCATCCCGAACGCCGCCTGCTGGCGGGTTTTCTCGGCCTGCTTTGGTCGGTGCTGGCTGGCGGCTGCGCGACGGCGAGCGCACCGGTCGCGCCCGACACCATCAAGGAAGTCTCGGCCGCGCCCGCACCCGAAGCGCCCGAGTACATCCCCGTCGTGCGCTACGGCCGCTACACCCTCGTGGAACTGGCACCCACGGCGGCGCAGCGCGACCTGCTGCTGCAGACCATCGACGTGTCAATGCCGGCAGACACCCGCGCCACGGTCGGCGACGGGCTGCGGCATGTCCTCAAACGCAGCGGCTACCAGCTCTGCGAGACCGCGCACACGGTGATCGAGCTGTACGCGCTGCCGCTGCCTGCGGCACACCTGCACCTCGGCCCCATGACCTTGCGCGATGCGCTGCTCACGCTGGCTGGCCCCGCCTGGGAACTGCACGCGGATGACCGCGCACGGCAAATCTGCTTCGAGCGGCCTGGCGACAGCATGGCCGCCGACCACGCACTCGCGCCGCCCGACACCGAGGCGGTGCAGACGTTCCCGCTGACACCCGCGGTTTCGGGAGGCCAGCCATGAACGCCCCGCACCCAGCCCAGCGCTCAACGGCCGCCGTGGTGGTACAGAGCCTGATGTGGCTCTGGCTGCTTGGCCTCAGCGTCTTCGTAGCCTTGGGCTACCAAGCCATAAACAATCAGACCGACCAGGAGCGGCTCGATTCCCGTCTGCAACGCCTCGAAGCGCAGGCGACAGGCCTTGCCGAGACCATCGAGGCCATCCAGCAGCGTCCGGCCATCGCAACGGCGGCGGACCTCAAAGACACCCGCCAAATCCTGGAGGCACGCGCAGCCCAGGTCGAGAAAGCGTTGAGCGGCTATGCCGTTGCTGACGACCTTCAGGCGTTGCGCGCCGAGATCGAGCAGATCAAGACGCGCCAGACTGCTGTGCGCACCGCAGCACCCGTACAGCCACGCGCAGCGACCAAACCAGCCGCCAAGCCCGAACCGCCGCCGCTGCCGTTCCGCATCGTCGGTGCCGAACTGCGCGCCGGCCAGCGCAGCGTGTCCGTCGCGCCGAGCAATGGGGACTTCACACCTGACCAGCTTCAGGTGCTGCTGCCCGGCGACGCGATTGGTCTGTGGCGCTTGCAGGCCGTCGAGGGCAGCACCGCGGTGTTCCAGGCCGGCGACCAGACCCGTCGCGTGGCGATTCCCTGACCGGAGCACACCACATGAAGCCGTCGATCATCCTTTCCGCGCTCCTGCTGGCGTCCGCCCAGTGGCCCGCTTGGGCGCAGCAGCCGACCACTGCTCCCACGCGCAATACGCAGAGCCAGGAACGCCCGCTGGCCGCCCGCATCCCGGATGACCGGGTGGCAAGCGACTGGGGCCTGCAACCGCAGGAATGGACGCGCTATCGCGAACTGATGGACGGACCGCTGGGCATCTACTCGCCCAACCTGGACCCGCTATCGGCCCTGGGCATCGAGGCCCGCACCGAGGAAGAACGGCGGCGCTATGCAGAACTGCAGGTGCAGGTCGAAGCGCGCCGTGTGGAGAAGCTACTCGCCTATCAACGGGCCTACGACGAGGCCTGGCAGCGCCTGAACCCCGGCATGCAACGGGTGAACTTGCCTGACGACAAGCCAGTCGCCGGCACCACGCGCGGCTCCGGCCGCACGGCGGTGTTCGTCAAGGACGGCTGCGTGGCCTGCGGCCAGCTCGTACAGCGTCTGCAATCCTCGGGCGCCGAGTTCGACCTGTACATGGTCGGCAGCCGTCAGGACGACGCACGCATCCGCGATTGGGCCAAGCGCGCTCAGATCGACCCGGCGCGTGTGCGCAGCGGCAGCATCACGCTCAACCACGACGGCGGCCGCTGGCTGTCGCTGGGCCTGCCCGGCGACTTGCCTGCGGTCGTGCGTGAGGTGAACGGTCAATGGCAGCGCCAGCCCTGACGGCGCCCATGTGCCAGCTATTGCGCGCACTGACGCTCGCTGCCGGCCTCTGCGCCTGCGCCGCCAGCGCCCAGGAAGTGCCGCCACCGGCCTACCAGCTCGCCGCGCAGCGCGCAGGCATTCCCTCGACGGTGCTCTACGCCGTGGCTCTGCAAGAGAGCGGCATCCGGCGCCACGGGCGCATGGTCCCGTGGCCGTGGTCGCTCAATGTCGCCGGCCAGTCTCGTCGTTTCACTACGCGCGCCGACGCCTGCGCTGGTTTGCAGCAGGCGATGCGCACCACGCCGCACACGCGCATCGACGCGGGCCTGGGACAGATCAACCTCGGCTATCACCAGCAGCGGTTCACCCATGCGTGCGATCTGCTCGATCCATACCGCAACCTCGCCATCGCCGCCGAGATCCTGAAAGAGCACCACACCCCGGATGAAGACTGGCTGTTGGCGATCGGCCGCTACCACCGCCCCGCGGGGGGCGAGCCCGCCGCCCGATACCGGCGGAGCGTTTCCCGCCACCTCGCCCGCGTGCAGGGCACGCACCCAACCACCGCGGCGATCGCCGCGCGCAAGGAGGCTTCCCCATGACGAAATCCCATCTGGCCCTGCTGGGCCTGTCCGTACTGCTGGCGGGTCTGCCGCTGGCCTCGCGTGCCGGCGACCCGCTGATCGTGGTGGAAGACCGCGGCGGCGCGTCGGCGCTGCCGTACTACGAAGCCCTGAATCTCCAGCCGCGCGCCAACGCACCGGCCCGGCCGCCCATCCCGACGCCCCAGGTTCCCGCCACGCCGGCGGACGAGGCCGCGATGCTGCCGGTGCGCAGCGCCAAGCTCACGCCCGGTACCGTCGCGCGGCGGGTGATCGAGGCGCCGGGCCTGCGGCCCTTCGTGGTCGTCGGCGACGACGAGGCTTCCCAGGCCTGGCTGCGCCGCCAGGCGGCAACGCTGCGCGAGCGCGGCGCGGTTGGTCTGGTGGTCAACGTCGAAACCGTGCCGGGCCTGGCGCGGCTGCGCGCCCTGGTGCCCGGCGTACCGCTTGCGCCGGTGTCCGGCGACGACCTGGCCGAGCGCCTGGGCCTGCGGCACTACCCGGTGCTGGTCACGGCCACCGGCATCGAGCAATGAAGCCATGTCGGGGAAACTGCCGGTTGAGGTACTGCTTCGCCCAGCGGTGGAGCTATACACCGTCGCGGCGTGTGCAGGCGCCGCGTTTCTGTGCGTGGTGGCCCCGTGGTCGCTCGCGCTGAGCCCCGCCATGGGCATCGGCAGCGCGCTGGCGTTCGGTGCCTACGGCGCGATCCGCTACCGCGATGCCCGCGTCATCCTGCGCTACCGGAGCAACATCCGCCGCCTGCCTCGCTACGTCATGACGAGCAAGGACGTGCCGGTCAGCCAGCAACGTCTGTTTGTGGGACGCGGGTTCCTGTGGGAGCAGAAGCACACCCATAGGCTGATGCAGACCTACCGGCCGGAGTTCCGTCGCTATGTCGAGCCGACGCCGGCCTACCGGCTGGCGCGGCGCCTGGAGCAGCGGCTGGAGTTCGCGCCGTTCCCACTGTCTCGCCTGTCCGGGCTCACGGGTTGGGATGTGCCATTCAATCCGGTGCGGCCTCTGCCGCCCGTCGGAGGTCTGCCACGCCTGCACGGCATCGAACCCGACGAGGTGGACGTCGGCCTGCCGCTCGGCGAGCGCGTCGGCCATTCCCTGGTCCTAGGCACGACGCGCGTGGGCAAGACACGCCTCGCCGAGTTGTTCGTGACCCAGGACATCCGCCGCAAGAACGACGCAGGCGAGCACGAAGTCGTGATCGTCATCGACCCCAAGGGCGACGCCGACCTCCTGAAACGGATGTACGTCGAGGCCAAGCGCGCGGGCCGCGAAGGCGAGTTCTATGTCTTCCATTTGGGCTGGCCGGACATTTCCGCGCGCTACAACGCCGTGGGCCGCTTCGGGCGCATCAGCGAAGTGGCGACCCGCGTCGCGGGGCAGCTCTCGGGCGAAGGCAACAGCGCGGCGTTCCGCGAGTTCGCCTGGCGCTTCGTCAACATCATCGCCCGCGCCTTGGTGGAGTTGGGGCAACGCCCGGACTACATGCTGATCCAGCGGCACGTCATCAACATCGACGCGCTTTTCATCGAGTACGCCCAGCACTACTTCGCAAAGACGGAGCCCAAGGCCTGGGAGGTGATCGTCCAGATCGAAGCCAAGCTCAACGAGAAGAACATTCCGCGCAACATGATCGGGCGCGAGAAGCGCGTCGTGGCACTGGAGCAGTACCTGAGCCAAGCCCGCAACTACGACCCGGTACTCGATGGCCTGCGCTCGGCGGTCCGCTACGACAAGACCTACTTCGACAAGATCGTCGCCAGCCTCTTGCCGCTGCTGGAGAAGCTCACCAGCGGCAAGATCGCCCAGCTTCTGGCCCCGAACTACTCCGACCTGGCCGACCCGCGCCCGATCTTCGACTGGATGCAGGTCATCCGAAAGCGCGCCATCGTCTATGTGGGCCTGGACGCGCTGTCCGACGCCGAGGTCGCCGCAGCGGTTGGCAATTCCATGTTCTCCGACCTGGTTTCGGTCGCGGGCCATATCTACAAGCACGGGATCGATGACGGCCTGCCGGGCGCATCGGCCGGTGCGCGCGTGCCGATCAACGTGCACGCCGACGAGTTCAATGAACTCATGGGTGACGAATTCGTTCCGTTGATCAACAAGGGCGGCGGTGCCGGGCTGCAAGTCACCGCGTACACGCAGACTCTCTCGGACATCGAAGCTCGCATCGGCAACCGCGCGAAGGCGGGCCAGGTGATCGGCAACTTCAACAACTTGTTCATGTTGAGGGTCAGGGAGACGGCGACCGCCGAACTGCTGACGAGGCAGTTGCCGAAGGTCGAGGTCTATACGACCACCATCGTGTCCGGCGCGACTGACAGCTCGGACATTCGCGGGGCGACGGATTTCACGTCGAACACCCAAGATCGCATCAGCATGTCGAGCGTGCCGATGATCGAACCTTCGCACGTCGTCAGCCTGCCCAAAGGACAGTGCTTCGCGCTGCTGCAGGGCGGTCAGCTTTGGAAGGTCCGCATGCCGCTGCCGGCGCCCGATCCGGATGAAGTGATGCCGGCAGACTTGCAGCAACTGGCCGGATACATGCGCCAGAGCTACAGCGAGGCCACCAAGTGGTGGGAGTTCACCAGTTCCCCGGTCTTGCAGGACGCGGCCCTGCCCGAGGATCTGCTCGATGAGGCGGCAACCGAAACACCTGCCGCCGGCGTTGAGGCCGCGGCTGGCGACGAGGCCGCGCCATGAGCGACGCGGCCGCCACCACACAGCGGGAACAGAACCGCCGGCAGGGCCTGATCGTCGGCACGCTTACCTTGCCGTTTCGGCTGCTCGGGGTGCTGATCGGTTCGCTGCTGTTCTCCATCGTGATGGAGTGCGTCGGCATGCACCTGTTCTGGAAGGACCAGGGCTGGCGGCACTCGCAGCAGATGTTGCAGTACGAACTGGGGCACCTGTCCAGCCACTTCACGCGCAGCGTGGTCGTGCAGGAGCCGGGGCGCACCGCGCACGAACTGGTGGATACCGGCTACGAATGGGTATTCGTTCGCTCCGGGCTGCTGGAGCGCATGAGCCAGACCGCCGAGCGCGCCCGCGCACCCAGCCACGGGCAGACGCGCAACTTCCGCTACTACATCAGCCAGGTCTATGTCTGGGCCGAGGACTACCTGATCGCTGCGGCCTTCACCACGCTCACGTTCCTGGTGCGCCTGCTGGTTCTGGTGCTCACGTTGCCGCTGATCTTCACCGCGGCGTTCGTCGGCCTGATCGACGGCCTGGTGCGGCGCGACGTGCGCCGGTTCGGCGCAGGGCGCGAATCCGGCTTCATCTACCACCGGGCGAAAGCCAGCCTGATGCCGCTGGCCGTGCTGCCGTGGGTCACGTACCTGGCGCTGCCGATCTCGGTGCATCCGCTGCTGATCCTGCTGCCCAGCGCCGCCTTGCTGGGACTGGCCGTGAGCCTGACCGCGGGCAGCTTCAAGAAGTACCTCTAGGCTATCAATCCGGTCATCCGCCGGTTCCTATTGTTTGCGGCCTGAAACAGCCCTGATCGCCACGATCTGCCCATTGCTGATCACACAGGAATGGCGCGATGTTGGCTCTGATCTGGCAGCGCGCCGCGCATCGCGGCGTGCCCACTTTTCTCGTGACGGCCCTCCTGCTGGGCCAGTCCTCGATGGCGTTGGCCGAGTCCCCCGCGCAGCGCCAGGAACTGGTCGCCGCGCTGCGCCAACTCGACGCGCTGGAGCGCACCGTCGCCGACAGCGCCGCGCACGCTCCCGTCAGGCCGGGCGAGCGCTACCACTTCGACTACCCACGGTTGCTGGCTGACCTGGCGCGCATGCGCGCCGGCCTCCAGGCACACCTCACACCGTCGCGCGCCCAACCGCGCGATCCCTCGGAACTGGCCGGTGATTACCGCACCGCGCGGGCCGTTTCGCCATCGCCGTCGACAACTGCGGAAGGCACCCCATGAACGGCGCGCAGCTCTCGGCATTTCAGGCGAATAGCGGCATCACGCCCAACGCGATGGCAGTCGTCCTGGTCGGCGCCGTTTTCGCGGTCCTGCTCGTGTGGGGCGTCTGGGCCATCCGAACGGCCTACGTGGGGTGGGCAGAGAACCGCCTCAACCAACGCCAGTTCGTGGGCGTCTGCATCCGCTTCGTCGCGATGTACCTCGTCCTCAGTTTCTTCCTCCTCTCCTGACCTACCTGAAAGGACTGATCATGCAAAACCGCATCCTCTCTTCCCGTTTTTCCCAGCGCGCTGCCGTCGCTCTGGGTGCCGTCACGCTGCCCGCGATCTCGTTCGCGCAGGGCCTGCCGACGATCGAGAACCCGAGCCGTGGCACGGGCAACGGCATCATGGAGACCATTCGCAACTACGGCTACGACATCGTCATGCTCGTGGCCTTGCTGGTGGTGGCCTCCATGTTCGTGGGCGTCTGCTACCACGCCTACGGGACGTATGCCGAGATCCACACCGGGCGCAAGACCTGGGGTCAGTTCGGCTTGACCGTGGCAATCGGCGCCGTCCTGCTCGTGATCGGCATCTGGCTGCTCACCGAAGCCACCGGCATCCTGTAAGCGAGGACAGACCATGTCCGAGCAGCAGCATGTCCGTGCGGACGGAACGGTGACGTTCCTTCCGCATCGCTTGAATCGCCACCCGGTGGTCGTGCGCGGTCTCACCGCCGACGAGCTGTGGATCTGCTGCGGCTTGTCGGGTGGCGCCGGCCTGCTGGTCGGCGCGCCGTTGTCATGGTTGTTCCGCACGATCGCGATCGCGCCCACGTTCATCGTCCTGGGTGTGGCCCTCGGCGTATTTGTGGGCGGCGGCATCCTGCGCCGCCTCAAACGCGGCCGGCCCGATACATGGCTGTATCGCCAGCTTCAGTGGCGCATCGCCACGCGCCATCCGCTGATGGCCGGCTGGGTGGGCGGCCATGTGCTGATCTCGCGTTCGGGCTTCTGGACCACACGCAGGAGCACCCGATGAGCCGCTTCAAGAACGAGATCTCCCATCTGCAGGCGCACATCAAGACGCTGCGCCTGGGGGCTGGCGCGCTGGTCATCGTCGCCCTGGTCATGGGCGGCGGATGGTGGAGCGCCCCGCGCGACCTGACCATCCATGTGCCACCCGACCTGCGCTCCGGCAGCACGCGCAAGTGGTGGGACGTGCCGCCCGAGTCGGTCTATGCCTTCACGTTCTACGTGTTCCAGGCGCTCAACCGCTGGCCCACGAACGGCGAGGAAGACTATCCGCGCAATCTGTACGCGCTGTCGGCATACCTCACTCCATCCTGCCAGGCTTTCCTCAAGGCCGATTTCGACTATCGCCGCAGCACGGGTGAGCTGCGCCAGCGCGTGCGCGGCATCTATGAAATTCCCGGCCGCGGCTACGGCGACAACCCCACGGCGCGCGTGCGCATCGTCTCCGACCGTGACTGGGTGGTGACGCTGGACATCAGCGCCGACGAGTACTACGGCGCCGAGCAGGTCAAGCGCGCCCTGGTGCGCTACCCCGTCAAGGTCACCAAGGTGGACATCGACCCCGCGCGCAATCCGTTCGGTCTGGCGCTCGATTGCTACGACGGGATGCCCCAGCGCCTCAGCGCGCCGGAGCCGGCGCGTCCCGTGCAGGGCGGCCTGCCTTCGCAAGCGCCTCAAGGAGAAACCCCATGAAGCACCTTGTAATCGCTCTGCTGGGGCTGCTGGCCGTGGTCGCGGCACCCGTTGCTCAGGCGCTGGAGATTCTGCGCTGGGAGCGCATGCCGCTCGCGGTGCCGCTGAAGGTGGGCCAGGAGCGCATCGTGTTCATCGACCGGAACGTCCGTGTCGGCGTGCCCGCTGGCGTCGGCGATCGCCTGCGCGTACAGAGCGCGGGTGGCGCGGTGTACCTCCGTGCCAGCGAGCCGATCGAGCCCACGCGGCTGCAATTGCAGGACGCCGACACGGGCGCGTTGATCCTGCTCGACATCGCGGCAGAGATGCCCAAGGACGGCGAAGGCGAGCTGGAGCCCGTGCGCATCGTCGACGGCAGTAGCACCCCGTCGCGCTATGGCGATCAGCCCGGCGCTGCCGACCAGGCGGCGGCGCGCGCCCAGAACCAGGCAGGCACACGTGCAAACCGGCGCGAAACCCCGGTGCCGGTCGTCCTGACGCGCTTCGCTGCGCAGAACCTCTACGCGCCACTGCGCACCGTGGAGCCCCTGCCGGGCGTCATGCGGATCAACCTGCGCCGCGACCTGGACCTCGGCACGCTGATGCCGACGCTGCCCGTGCGCGCGGTTGCGCTCGCGTCATGGCGTCTGGAAGACCAGTGGGTCACTGCCGTTCGCCTGACCAACACCAGCGCGGGTTGGGTCACGCTCGACCCCCGCGTGCTGCAAGGCGACTTCCTTACCGCCACCTTCCAGCACGAAGCGCTTGGCCCCCGCGGGACGCCCGAGGACACGACTGTCCTGTACCTGGTGACGCGCGGGCGCGGCCTTGCGCAATCGTTGCTGCCGGCGATCCACCGCTTCGACCCGGCGGTGCATCTGCCGCAGCCGGAAGCTGAAGCCGACGACGGCAAGGAGGCGCGCCATGCGCAGTAACGGACTCCTGAAATGGTTGATGATCCCCGTGGCCTTGCTGGTGCTGTTCGTCGCCATCCGCCTGTTCTCCGGTGGAAGCACGTCAGCACCGCCTGCGGTGGATGCCAGCTCCCAACTCACGCCCGAGGAAATGAAGGCGCTGGGCATCGAAGGCGATACCCCCCGCGATACCGTCGCCACGCTCGTCGCCCAGGTGAAGCAACTGCGCACCGAGCTTCAGGGCGCGCTCTCGGACAACAAGTCGCAGCGCGAAGAGAACCAGCGCCTGCGCCAGCGCGAGAACTCCATCGACCAGCGCATCAATTCGGCCCTCGAATCCGAGCGTTCCAACCTGCGCCGTGACCAGCAGCAGGCAGCCAGCGAGCGCCAGCAGACCGAGGGGCTGCTCGCCGATTTGCAGCGGCGCCTCGACAGCATCGGTGGGCGCGGCGGCGGCCACGCCGATCTGCCCGTGGGCCTGGGATTGCACGATGGTGACGAAGCTGGCATGGAAGGCGGCATGCGCTGGGTCGAGCCGGATGACGCAAAACCCGCCGAGGGGCGCAACGGCACTCGCGGCACGGGCAGCGGCATGAGCTTCCCGACGAGCTTCGGCCCTGCACAGAGCACGCTGGAAACCACCGCGGAAACCGTGGCAAACGCGGGCGCACGTGCGGCAGGCGTGAAGAGCGCCAAGCCGGTCTATACCGTGCCGAGCAACTCGACGCTGATGGGATCGGTAGCGATGACGGCGCTGATCGGCCGCGTGCCGATCGACGGGACGGTGAACGACCCGTACCCGTTTAAAGTACTCATCGGGCCGGACAACTTGACCGCGAACGGGATCGACATTCCCGACGTGGCGGGCGCGGTGTTCTCAGGCACCGCCTCGGGCGACTGGACGCTCTCGTGCGTGCGCGGCCAGGTGCGCAGCATCACCTTCGTCTTCAACGACGGCACGATCCGCACGATTCCCGAAGACCGCGAAGGCAACCAGCAGAACAACCAGCAGCGCGACGGCCTGGGCTGGATCAGCGATCCGCACGGCATCCCCTGCGTCAGCGGTGACCGGCGCAGCAACGCCCAGCAGTACCTCGGCACGCAGGCACTGATCACCGCAGCCGGTGCCGGCGTGGCCTCGCTCATCGATAGCGACAGCGGCCGCATGTCCTACGTCGGCTCGGACGGCTCCATCGGCACCGTGGGCATCAGCGGCCAGGAAGCCGTCGGCCAGATCCTCGCCGGTGGCGTGCGGGACATGTCGGCCTGGGTCAACAAGCTCTACGGCCAGGCTTTTGCCGCCGTCTATGTACAGCCCGGCGCCAAGGTCGCTGTCCACCTCGAAAAGCCGCTCGCCATCGACTTCGACCCCGAAGGCCGCAAGGTCGATCACCGCGCAGGAGAAAGCCATGCTCTCGAACTTGACTAAGGGCCTGGCGCTGGCCCTCGCCGTTGCCGTGCTCGGCGGCTGCGCTACCAGCAAGGAAAAGCTGCTGTCCCACGGCGACAGCACGATGATGGACATCTGGCAGCAGAACGCCGGTGACGGCGGTGGTGGCGCAGGCCAGGTAGCGCGCAGGCAATTGCTCGACGCGCGCCAGAGCCTGCGCCGGCCGCTCACCGACGCCGACGTGCAGGCCGCGCCCACCGAGCAGATGCGCTACACGCGCACGGCGCAGAGCGAGGTCTATCGCCAGTTCCAGCGCCTGCCCAATCCCGATCTCGTCATGTACGTGTACCCGCACCTGGCGGGCACCGACCCCGTGCCCGTGCCGGGCTACACGACGGTTTTCCCCTTGTATCAGCGCGTGCAGTACGCCATGCCGGGCGAGCGCGTGGAGGACTACTGATGCGCTGGAAGTTTCCCTGGCCCAAGCAGGCCGCATCCGGCGGTGGCGATGACGAGCAGCCGGACGGCTGGCAGCGCCACGTCGAGGCCTTGCGTCAGGCCGGCATCCCCGAACCGGGCGCAGTGGTCCAGGGACGCAGGCCGGCGACCTTGGCCGACGAGCAGGCGCTGTACGACGTCGCGCCGTCATTCGTGGAACTGCTGCCGTGGGTGGAGTTCCTGCCGCAGTCGAAAACCATGTTGCTGGAGGACGGCCAATCGGTGGCCGCCTTCTACGAACTGGTGCCACTGGGCACCGAGGGCCGGGAACCCGGCTGGCTCGCACACGCCCGTGATGCGCTCGAAAACGCGCTCCAGGATTCGTTCGATGAACTGGACGAGAACCCTTGGGTGCTCCAGCTCTACGCTCAGGACGAGCCCAGCTTCGACCAGTATATGCAGACCCTGCGCGACTACGTTCAGCCGCGCGCCCGCGATACCGCCTTCACCGAGTTCTACCTTCGCTTTTTCGGCCACCACCTGCGTGCGGTGGCCAAACCGGGCGGCCTGTTCGAGGACACGGTGGTGACTCGCCTTCGCTGGCGCGGCCAGACGCGGCGCGTGCGGATGGTGGTCTATCGCCGCGCCACCGGACAGGCAAGCCGCCGCGGCCAGACGCCCGAGCAGATGCTGAACATCGTCTGCGACCGCCTGTGCGGCGGGCTGGCCAACGCCGGCATCCAGGCACGGCGCATGGCCGCGGCCGACGTCCACGACTGGCTGCTGCGGTGGTTCAATCCGCGTCCCGCATTGCTCGGGCCAGAGGCAGAGGACCGCGAGCGCTTCTATGCGCTGGCCCGCTACCCCGACGAGACAGAGGACGGCGAAATCGAACTGGCGAGCGGGCGGGATTTCAGCCAGCGGCTGTTCTTTGGCCAACCACACTCCGACGTGACGCACGGCACCTGGTGCTTCGACGGCATGCCGCACCGCGTGCTGATCACCGACCGCCTGCGCATGCCGCCCGGCACCGGACACCTGACCGGCGAAACCCGCAAAGGGGATGCCATCAACACGCTGTTCGACCAGATGCCGGAAGACACCCTGATGTGTCTCACGATGGTCGCCACGCCGCAGGATGTGCTGGAAGCGGACCTCAACCACCTGGCGAAGAAGGCCGTGGGCGAGACGCTGGCGTCGGAGCAGACGCTCAAGGACGTGCAGGAAGCCCGCTCCCTGATCGGCAGCGCCCACAAGCTCTACCGGGGAACGCTGGCGTTCTACCTGCGCGGGCGCGACGACGCGGAACTGGACCGGCGCGGCCTGGACCTGGCGAACGTCATGCTCAACGCTGGTTTGCAGCCGGTGCGCGAGGACGACGAGGTGGCGCCGCTCAACAGCTATCTGCGCTGGCTGCCGTGCTGCTACGACCCCAGCCAGGATCGGCGCAAGTGGTACACCCAACTGATGTTCGCCCAGCACGCGGCGAACCTGTCGCCGGTGTGGGGCCGCGCCCAGGGTACGGGACACCCCGGCATCACGATGTTCAATCGCGGTGGCGGCCCGATTACGTTTGACCCCTTGAACAGGTTGGATCGGCAGATGAACGCCCATCTGTTCCTGTTCGGTCCCACCGGCTCGGGCAAGTCAGCGACGCTCAACAACCTGTTGAACCAGGTCACGGCCATCTACCGGCCGCGGCTGTTCATCGTGGAAGCCGGCAACAGCTTCGGCCTGTTCAGCGATTTCGCCAAACGTTTGGGCCTGACCGTGAACCGGGTCAAGCTGGCCCCCGGCTCGGGTATCAGCCTCGCGCCATTCGCAGACGCGCGCCGGCTGATCGAGACGCCCAGCGACGTGCAGACGCTCGACGCCGATGCGCTGGACGAAGACCTGCCGCCGGACACCTCGGCGATGGAAGCCGACGAGCAGCGCGACGTGCTGGGCGAACTGGAGATCACGGCCCGGCTGATGATCACCGGCGGCGAGGACAAGGAAGAAGCCCGGATGACACGGGCCGACCGCTCGCTGATCCGCCAGTGCATCCTCGACGCCGCCGAGCATTGCGTGGCCGAGAAGCGCACGGTGCTTACGCGCGACGTGCGCAACGCACTGCGCACCCGCGGCCAGGACTCGACGCTACCCGAGATGCGCCGCGTTCGGTTGCTGGAGATGGCGGACGCGATGGACATGTTCTGCCAAGGCACGGACGGCGAGATGTTCGACCGCGATGGCACGCCGTGGCCCGAGGCCGACATCACCCTGGTCGATCTGGCTACATACGCCCGCGAGGGCTACAACGCCCAGCTCTCCATCGCCTACATCAGCCTGATCAGCACGGTGAACAACATCGCCGAGCGCGACCAATACCTGGGACGCCCGATCATCAACGTCACCGACGAAGGGCACATCATCACGAAAAACCCACTGCTCGCGCCCTACGTGGTCAAGATCACGAAGATGTGGCGCAAGCTCGGTGCATGGTTCTGGCTCGCAACACAGAACATCGACGATCTGCCACGCGCCGCAGAGCCGATGCTCAACATGATCGAGTGGTGGATCTGCCTGTCGATGCCGCCGGACGAGGTGGAGAAGATCGCCAGGTTCCGCGAACTCTCGCCTGCACAGAAAGCGCTGATGTTGTCGGCGCGCAAAGAAGCGGGCAAGTTCACCGAGGGCGTCATCTTGTCGAAGTCTATGGAAGTGCTTTTCCGCGCTGTGCCGCCGAGCCTGTACCTCGCCCTCGCGCAGACGGAACCCGAGGAGAAGGCCGAGCGCTACCAGCTCATGCAGCAATACGGCTGCACCGAACTCGAAGCCGCCTTCCGGGTCGCCGAGAAGATCGACCAAGCGCGCGGCATCGAGTCGCCGGCCCTGGACCTGTCTTAAGCCGGAGAACGCCATGGAACCGAAACGTCCTTCCATCCCGATGCAGGTCCAGGCGTTCCGCCGCTGCAATCGGCGGCTCCGCTGGCCCTGGGTATTGGCTGCAGCTTTGGTCGCGCTGCTGCTGATCTGGCTCGTGTCTCGGTCGCCCGGCAAATCCCCGCCGCAGTCGCCCGCGCCGGTCAGCATGACGCAGCCCTCCGGGCCGCCCTGGCAGATGGGCAACCCTGGGGGCCGCTTCACGCTGACGCTCTATGCCGACCTAGAATGCCCGTTCTGCCGGGAGTACTTCCCGCAGCTCAAGCGCTGGGTCGGCAACAACACCGATGTGGCGCTGCAATGGCACCACCAGCCGCTGGCCGCGCACGAGCCCGCCGCATCAAACGAGGCGCGCCTGGCCGAGTGCGCCGCCGAAGCTGGTGGGCATACCGCGTTCTGGCAAGCCATCGAGTGGGTCTATGCCCACACGCGCAGCGACGGCCAGGGCTTGCCCGATGGCTTGCGCTACCCCGAATCGACACCAGCCCTCGAGCAGTGCATGGCAAGCGAGCGGGTCGAAGCGCTCGTCCGCGCCCAGGCCACGGAAGCCACCAAGAGCGGCGTGACCGCCACACCGTCGCTGCGGCTGCTTGACCGCCAGACGGGCCAGGCCATCCTGCTGCAGGGGCCGATCGAGGGCGATGCCTTGCTCTCGGCCATGGACATGCTGGCGGCCGAGGACCCGGCTGGCGACGCGGCGGCCTCGCCCGCCGCCCCCACATCCGAAATGCCTGCCGACGTTGTCGGCGACATGCCCAGGTAGCCCTCGGTCTTGGAGGCTACGGCGCGGCTTGCCGCGCTGACCGCTACCCGTTCGCTCCGCATCCTGGCTGCGAACAATCACCGCTGCGCGGTGGTGGATGCAACTTGCTCCGATGTTTCCATCCCCAGGAGGGCTTGCCCTCCCAGGGTGGCGCCCTCCGTCCACATTCTGGAGGTTCGCCATGTCTCTCATCGCCAATGGCTCCTGCGTGGAGCCACGTTTTTCCTCAGCGTCCCAATCTGATGACCGGATCATCCGGCAAGCCCTCACGCTGCTGGAGCAGCGGGTCTTCAAGAAGGGGCCATTTTTGGAAGGGCCCAACGCTGTCAAGGATTACCTGCGCCTGAAATTGGCCGCCGAGCCGAACGAAATCTTCGCCGTCGTGTTCCTCAACAACAAGCACGAGGTACTCGCCTACGAGCCGATGTTCAAGGGCACGGTCCATTCGGCCACGGTACATGCGCGCCCGATCATGCAGCGTGCCCTGGAACTGAACGCCGCAGCTGTCATTTTTTCGCACCAACACCCTTCAGGCTGCACGGAGCCGTCAAGCGAGGACCGCGCGATCACCCAAACACTGAGGGCCACGTTGTCGCTGATCGACGTGAGGGTGCTGGATCACCTCATCGTCGGCCAAGGCACGCCTTACTCGTTCGCGGAATCCGGCCTGCTGTAGCGACGGCATCGGTTTGCTAATCCACGCGGAGGCTTCGGCCTCCGCTTTTTCATGGGCGCGAGACAAGCAGGTATGCGGGCAGTGCGCGATGCGCATTGTTTGTTGGGGCGGCATCTGCTTCGCGTTTGACTACTGCTCTGATCAACTTCAAAGGCACGCGACATGCCAGCATCTCTTTCCAGGTTCGCGCCAGGTTGGCGAACCCTCGGCCTGGCCGTCGCGCTGCCGGCAGCCCTGGCCGTTTTCAGCCCGTCCACCTTCGCCGCCGACGTGCTGGTCGTCACCGACAGCCGCCACCCGGTCAAGACCATGGGCGGCGAGCGGCTGATCGAGCTGGACGAAGCCCACCGGATTGAAGCGGAGCTTTCGGCGGAACTGTCCGCCGATCCCGAACAGGCAACGGCGATCGTCAAGCGCCGGCTGTCCAGCGGCGGTGCCGATCTCCAGCGACGCATCGCTTCCGCATACCAGGGCGTCACGGACGCATGGAGCCTGGGCATCACCAGCCTCCCGGCCGTCGTGGTGGACCAGCGCTACGTGGTCTATGGCGAGCCGGACGTGGCTCGCGCCATCGCACGCATCGAGCAGCACCGGAGGCCCCAACCGTGACCCGACCATTCGACATGATGCGCCGCCTGCGCGCTGGCGTGGCTTCTGTGCTGCTGCTCAGCGCCACGGGCAGCTACGCCCTCAACACCGCGACCATCGTCGGCTCAGTGGCATCACCAGACTGCCTCGAATACCGGGTCGTCGGCATCTGCTACTGGCTCTACTGCACCTGGACGGGCTGCACGGTGCGCACGTCCATCAAGGTACGCCACTACATCCCCGATGCGGTGGTCTCCAGCTACAGCAACACCGGCGAGAACCCCTGGGTCGAAGTCCGGGCGATGAGCACGCCCAACCCGTCCGCCCAGGCGGGCGGGGACGGAACGACGAACGAGGATCACGAAAACAACTTGGCGAAATACAAGAACGCCGACGTCATCGGTCACCCCGGCGTCGAGGTGTTCAACCAGTTCGTCTCGTCCTCGGGCTACTTCTGCGAGGGCGCGGGCACGGCGTTCATGCCGTATCTGGTCAGCACCTTGGACACGCTGGCATGGCGCTACAACGTACCCGAGATGGCCTACCCGGAAGCGCTGATTCCGGGCATGCGCGAGGTCGGTGCGCGCACCACCTTGAACCTCTGGGGCAACGTGTACCCCCGCGGCGGCTTCCTGCATCAGACCGACGACCACAAGGCCGGCGCCGTGGTCGCCCAGCGCGCCGGCGATGTCGTCACGCGCCGCGGGCAGATCCACGTCTATCAGCCGCTGCTCGCCAACTCCCGCGACGGGTACTGGCCGGCCGGTGCGCTGATGGAGGGCGATGCCTCGACCGGCAAGTGGCAGGAACTCACCCCCGTCCTGTCCTCGTCCTGCACGGTCTTCCCGCGCAGCGGCTTTCTGACCCAGGCCCAGCAAGGCGACTACGCCTGGGCGCTCTGGCGGCCCTATGCGTGCTGCGAACGCCGGGGCCAGGTGTTCCTGGGCAGCGTCGATTTCCTCTGAGGGGGTGCCATGAAGTTCCGTCCTGCATTCAATCCGTTCTCCCGCCGGGTACGTCGCACGGAGATCGTCCTGGCACTGGCCGGCGCGCTCGCGCTGGGCAGCGGCGTGGCCTGGGGTCAACTGGGATACCAGACCAGCGGCAGCGTCATCGGCGATGACGTCATGTACTCGATCGGTGGCGGCAACGCCGTGTCGATGGGACGTGCAGCCGGCATGCGCTCCATCGGTGTCGGCGTGGGTTGGAACAGCAACTTGATCTGCGGCGACATGAGCATCCAGACCACGTTGAAGAACCAACTTAACGGCATTACCAACGGCTTCCAGCAAATCATGTCGTCGGTGATCCAGAGTGCCACCAGTGCGGTGGCATCGTTGCCCGCACTGATCATCCAGCGGGCCGATCCCGGTCTGTACAACCTGCTCACCAATGGCGTGCTGCAGGCGCGGCTGGATTTCGACCGCAGCAAGCTGACGTGCCGTGCCATGGCCGAGAAGATGGCCGAAACGGCGGGCGGCCAACTCGGCTGGAGCCAGATGGCCGAAGGGCTGGCGCTGCGCGATGCCGTGTCGAGCACGGATGCGGTCTCGGCCATCGAGCAGGCCGAGACGCGCCGCGGCAATGACGGCGTGCCGTGGGTCGGGGGCAGCAACGCGGGCGGCTCCGGCCAGCCCGCGATCAAGGTCGTCGGCGATGTCACCCGCGCTGGCTACAACCTGGTCAACGGCCGCGGCGTGACCGACACCTCGTCCATTGCGCCGGCCAGTTGCAGCAGTCTCTCGTGCCAGACCTGGACCTCGCCGCAGGCTGCCGTCGAGTGGGCCACGCGCGTGCTCGGCGAGAAGGAGCAGCGCACGTGCGATGCCTGCACCAAGACCGAGACGACGCCGGGCGTCGGGCTCACGCCGCTGATCCAGGAGGAGTACGACGCCAAGCTGCAGGCGCTCCAGGACCTGGTAACCAAGGCCAAGAACACGACGCCGGAGAACCTGCGCGAAGCTGGCAGTGCGTCGCTGCCGATCACGCGCGGCGTGATCGAGGCGCTGCGCGACGAGCCCGACCAGCACCTGCTGTCGCAGCGCCTCGCGTCCGAGGTCGCGCTGGCATCCGTGCTGGAGAAAGCGCTGCTGCTGCAGCGCACGCTGCTCACGGGCAAGAAGGAGCCCAACGTCGCGGCGAACGAACTTGCCGTGGAGGCGGTGAACCACGAGAGCGACACGCTCGACCGTGAGATTCGCAACCTCAAGACCGAACTGGAGCTGCGGCGCGAACTGGCGAACAACTCGCCCATGGCGATCATCCAGCGCCACGGCGCGCGCGCGGCCGGTTCGCGCGGCATCTACGAGGGCGATCCTGTGCCGGACCGTCTCGACCAGCTCCAGAAGGGCAATCCGGGGAGTCGGCCATGAGCCCGGCGCGCATGGCCTGGCGGCCGCTGCGCTGGTTGTTCAGCCGGCGCGCGGCGAAGACGCTGCTGTGGCTGGTGCTTATCGTTGCCGCCGCAGTGGGGGCGAACGTCGCGGGCATCAACCTGGTCGGCAGCGTTGCAGGCTGGGAACGGTGGCTGGCGGCCTCCGCAGGGTATTTCTTCATCTGGCGGCTGTGCGTGTACGCGGCAACGGCCTATGGATGGTTCTGGATGCGCCGCCGGGTGCTGGCCCGCGAAGACCAAAGCGGGACAGATGGGCAGGCGCGGCGCCGGCTGATCCGTACCGAGGTCGCCGGCGTCGTCGCCATCGTCGCGCTGGAAGCCAGCCTGTTGATGCAGGCCGCTTGAGGGGAGATCGGGGCCATGACGCTCTTCACGACCGACTATCTGGAGTACTACCTCACCCTCGTGTCCTGGATCGTCAACAACGGTATCTGGGCCGTGCTGGTGTCCAGCGGGGTGTTCGCGCTGCCTTTCGTCGCCATCGTCGTGCAGGAGTGGCTGAAGGCCCGCGCGGAAGGCGCTGACGAGGGCAACAAAGGCGTTCTGAGTGCCGCCCGTATCGAGAACCGGGTGTTCGTCGCGATCGTGGTGGTGATGTTCGCGGGCATTCCGTTCATCGACGTGGACCTCAGCACCATCCAGTACGACAGCTCGCGCTCGGCGCAGTGCCAGGTCAGCGTGCCGCAGCCCACGGAAACCGGCTGGTCGCAGTCCTTCAGCACCATCAACAACCAGTCGGCGAAGGTGCCGGTCTGGTGGGCTTTCATGCACGCGCTCTCGCGCGCCGTCACGAGCGCCTCGGTAGCGGCGATCCCGTGCGGTACGGACCTGCGGCAGATGAGGATGGAGATCGACGCGACCCGCATTGACGACCCGGTACTGGCTCAGGAGGTCGCGGACTTCTCGCGGGATTGCTATGGGCCTGCGCGGGCCAAATTGTTCATGCAGCGCCCGGATCTCGATGAGCAGCAGATGCACGACGTAACCTGGATCGGCTCGCGCTTTTTCACGGACACGGGTGGCTACTACGACAGCTACCGCTCCAGCACGGCGCGCGAGGCATGGCCCTATGACGACACCCGCGATGCAGGCCTCGCGCAGGTTGCCAATGGTGGCGGCTACCCGACCTGCAGGCAGTGGTGGTCAGACGGCAGCAACGGCCTGCGCGCGCGGCTGCTGGGGCAAGTGGACCCGACCCTGCTGAATCGCCTGGCGGGCTGGGCCGGGTTCCTCAGCCGGGCCGAGGTGGACGATTCGGTGATCCGCGCCATCGCGTCACCGCGGCAGCAGAAACTGAACCAGGGCAGCGTCTATACGGACTACGGCGGCCAGATCGACAAGACCCTGCCGAACATCGTGACGCGCGCCACGGGCGACGTGGGGATGGCAGTCGGCGCGATTGCCGCGTTTCCTGCCATGGATGTCGTGCGCCAATCCCTGCCCATGATCCTCGCCTTACTGAAGATGGCGCTGGTCATCTGCATCCCGCTCGTGCTGGTTGTGGGCACCTACGACCTGAAGACGGTCGTCACCGTCAGCGTCGTGCAGTTCGCGCTGTTCTTCACGGACTTCTGGTTCCAGCTCGCACGCTGGATCGATTCAACGATTCTGGACGCGCTTTATGGCTGGGGCTTTGGCTGGAACCGGCCGCACACCAACTTTGACCCGCTGGTAGGGTTGAACAACGCCTTCGGCGACATGCTCCTGATGTTCGTCATGGGCACGATGTTCCTGGTTCTGCCGGGATTCTGGCTGGCGAGCCTTACCTGGGTTGGGATTCGGGCCGGGCACGTCATCCAGGGACTTTCCGATGGCAGCAAGAGCGCCGGCCAAGCTGGCGGCAAGGGTGCCGGGGCGCTCACCGGAGGAAAACTGAAATAGCGCGAGGCCGGTCAGTCGTCGGTGTACAACTCGTGCGACGTGTCGTTGTACAGGTTGGGATCGTAGCCCGGCGTCTTGCGCAGCTCGGTGAGGTCGGTGAAAGGCCACTCGTCCTCATCCGAAGTATTTGCAGCAGCAGCCCATCCCGCCGCCGCAACGCCCAGCATCACGAGTGCAAACCAAAACGCAACGTAGAGCAGCACCCCCAGTACAGCCAGCTTGGCTACCCACACGAGCGCGGTAGCGCCAGCTCGCGGCATGCCCTTGGACACCAACCAGTTCGACGCCCGCCGTTCGCGTCGCGCATAGGCACGCCATCCGCGGCCAAAGGCGCGGCCGAG
>ERZ1673962.137-NODE-137-length-60672-cov-5.168501_pt1 | contig 60672 bp, 53 predicted proteins | sample MGYA00580188_ERZ1673962 | MGnify/ENA primary metagenome ERZ1673962 (study PRJEB41334, sample SAMN05608104) | rock metagenome | biome: terrestrial subsurface; feature: shale formation; material: shale | place: USA: Pennsylvania ... | reverse complement strand
TACTGAGCTACTCGGACACGGCAACACGGTCAATATCGGCACATTTCACAGCATTGGCGCAAGAATTTTGAGAAGCGAAAGAACGGCTCCCGGATACCTGTCGACCTCGAAAAGAAGCCCTTGCATCCAGGCCACTCCCAACAGGGTCGCCTTTCCGGCCAGCAGATAATGGGTGGCACCCTCACGCTGGAGGGTGCCGTAGACGAAAAACAAATCCGTTACAGGTATCATGCGTCCGGGGTAGTCTCTGCCAGGGGCGGGTGCCAGTCGTCCGCCAGCCGCTCCTCCAGAAAAGCGCACAGCAGACTGTCGAACAGCTGCAAACCTTCCTCCAGCACATACATGCGCTCGAAAAAGACCGCGAGCCGCTCGCTATCCCGGTCGGTCAAGGCATCTTTTTCGAGTTTGACAGCGGGACAGCGATAGGAACCGAACTGAAAAAGTTCGCCTTTGAGAGTCATTTTCCATTGCTGTTCGCCCTTTTCCAGATACAGGGTCCCTTCTGCGATATCCTTGCCGGTATCGAGGGCTGCCAGAGCCTCGTCGAAATGATCCTGGGGACCGGCCACGGTTATTTTCTGAGTCCCCTCCTCGTGCCCGCCGGTAAGAACCAATCGGTCGTTCAGGTAGGCGACAAATCCTTCTCCATCCAGAGCCGGACCGGACTGGTTAACACGGTATTCGGCACCGGAGTTGAGGGTGCGGTCAACCAGCCAGCGTAAAAAATCCCAACCCAACCAGAGATTGTCCTTGATCTGATCGAGAACCGTGTCGTTGACGGCGCGATTCAACTGTTGCAGAGCCTGCCTGCGCTCCTCACCAACTACCGAGACGGCTCTGGACATGGGATGTACCGCCACCAGGCGCAATCCTTCGAAAGAGGTTTTAAAAAGGTTTTCGAACATTTCGATCACCTGGCTATTGAGGGTTGCCAGGGTCAATCGACCGTTGCGCGTATCCCAGACTGCGTCAAAGGTGGCCGGGGACGGCAGGGTACGTGAAAGCAGGGTGCCGCGCACCGCGTCTCGCAGTTCCTCGCGTTTGTTTTTCGGCACCCGCTGCAGGCCGGGATGCTCGGTAAGGAACTTCTGTTCGGCCCTCTCCATATGAGCCTTGAGCATGCCTGCGGGGATACGTCGACGGTCCCGTCGCAGGCTGAAGGTCAGATAATGATCGCGTGCGTAGGCGTCTGGGACTTCGAAGTCGCATGCCTCGAAATCGTCCAGATGTACCCAGCCGACAGACTGCTCCTCGCTTCCGCCCTCTATGCTCTGAAAAGCGTGCCCGGCCAGACATCTGCCGGCCCACTCGATGAAATTTTCCGTCGGCATATCGCCGACGACACTGAACTGACAGATACTGACGGTATTGGACAGCAGACCCATGGGATCCTCCTTTATGATATCGACGAGATCTTCACCCTGGCGCGCCCTGACCGGCAAGACAGCATGTCCCAGCGAGGACACATCTTATAGCAGCGGAAGATGTTTTGGGATTGCGCAACGGACAGGAATCGGAATCCGCAGGATGAAGACTATAGGACATACAATAGAAGTGGCTTCCGGGCAAGGAATTTTTGTTCGCACGGCCCATCGGGATATGGCGGATTCACTTCGACTTATCTTGTTTCAGACGCGGTGCGAGCAGACGGAAGACCATGGGATAGACGATACTGGCCAAAACCGCGGTCAATATCAGCATGCCGTTGAGAGAGGGTGACAGCAGCCCCATCTTTTGTCCCAAGGTACCGGCCACCACCAGCAGGGACAAAGGCGCCGCCAGCAGCAGAGCCATGCTGAAAGCCTCGATGCCACGCAAACCGATGATGCGCGCCGGCAACAGCGGCAGAAGCTTGGACGCCAGCAATAACAAAGTAAGCCCCATGGCGAGCAGAACCGTTTTTGGCGACCTCAACAGAACCGGATCGAAAGCGGCCCCGACTCCGATAAAGAAAAAAGGGGTAAGAAAACCGAAGCCGACGGCATTGATCTTATCTTCGAAACGGCCTTTGCTCTTGAAGACATGACTGAAGATAACCCCGCCCATGAACGAACCGAGAATCGGCTCGACTCCGGCAGCGAAAGCTGCCAGACCACCTACAAAAGCAACGGAGATAACCAGGCGGATGCCTTCTTCGGTTGGATCCTCGCTGCGCATGACACGATCGACATGTCCCGGATGCCACCAGGCCAGCAGATACAAAAGTTTCAGCCCCAAACCGGCCAAACCCAGCAGTGCAACGAGTTTAAGCAGGTCCAGAAGAGCCATCGGGGTGAATCCGTATTGATGAAAAATATTGAGGAAGGTCAGCGCCAGAATCGAAATCAATTCCCCGGCCAGGGCAACACCGAGGATATCCCGCCCCAGAGGGAGTTTCAGCAGATCGGCCTCTTTGAGAACCGGTATGACGATTCCGGCTGAAATCATGGCCAGGACAATTCCGATATACCATGGCAGCCCCAGAAAATGCATCAAAAACGGCATGATAATGAAGGCCGGCAGGGGAATCAGCACATATCTCAGAATCCGCCCGCTGCTTCGCAACTCTCTGAGCGACAGTTCGGTGCCGGCAATGAACATCAGATAGATCAGGCCGAGTTCCTTTAGCAATTCGAACCATGCAGGATGGTGCGCCAGCACGGTGTTGAACAGCAGCATGCCGTAAACGATTTCCAGCGCTGCCGAGGGCACGGACAGGCGACGGGCCGCCAGCGGCATGAGGGCCGCCCCGAACACTACCATGACAAGGGTAACCAGTTGCTCGGCCATAGGTCAGAGAGTCTCCTGGTCGGCCGGTAAAAGCAGGGTGGAAATGCCGGCGCGGTCGACGACATGCCAAGGAACGTCAGGGTCCAGCCAATCGGGCCAGAGGCGGGGGCGGCGCCACTCACCGATATTGGCGACCAGCAGCTTATGGTCCTTCAGCGCAGCGGTCAGAGCCGTTATGGGGTTGCCTTCCACCTGCGTCTCCCGGATTTCGATGCGGTAGATGTGACGCAAACGATCGATGGTTCTGCATACGCCTTCGTAATCCTTCAATTCGCTGTCGGCGGCGATATATTCCGACGGCTTGCTGACCAGAGCCTCAAGGTTGAAATTCAGAGGCGAGGCGATCTCAAGAGCGGTCTGCATGCTGGCCTGCAACTGGGTATCGGTCAAACAGGGTAAGGCCATGCGCTGATAGGGATAAGATCCGCCACTGACCAGCAACGGAGCCCGAAAGACCTGCGACAGACGCATCAGAAGTTTTTTGCGCCTCCAGCCCAGAGCCGGGCTTTTGGCACCGTGTCTGAGATGGGTTCGAGACAGCACCACGAGTCCCACCTTCCCCGTGGGTCCGGGAGCCAGAGCGGGGTCGGCCAGCAATTCTGCCAGAGGAATCTTTCGCAAATCAAATCGGTCAAGCCCCTGGGCAGCCAGCAGTTTGCGAATCCGCTCCTGATCGCTGTGACGGGTCGGGCAGAGCACGAGCGAGGCCTGCGCCAATGGAAATGTCTCAAGGATATAGGCCAGTTCGGCAAAATAGTCTTCCGGTTCGTCACCGAAAAACAGAGCCAGCGTACGATCGCCGAATTCGAGAGGGAACTCCACGAAGCGGAAGGTCAACATCTCCGACACGGTCTTCAGAACACGTGGATCACCTAAGATAATCAGCTTATCCTCGGGTTTCAACACCGTATCTTCACGAGGAATGACCAGCGCCTCGTCCCGGTAGATCAGACCGATGCGCCAGCGACGAGGGCGAATTCGTGCGATGGTCTTATTCGCCAAACGTGAATTGGGATGTACCTCGACTTCGAGAATCTCATTCTTGCCCAGACCGATACCATGCACCGTCTTGGTTTTGTGCTCGAGCCTGTTGCGCAGACCGATGGCACTGACGTTAAAAATATTTTCCACCTCGACACCGAGCTCCTCCATGGCAGCGATGCCGGCACGGGTGATGCCGACAGCGAAAACCTGGCGGGTTTCGAAGTATTCCTTGACCACACGAGCAACTTCAATATTGATTTTTTCAAGAGTGGCCGTGATGAGAACGGTGTCGGTCTTTTTCAACCCTGCACGTTCGAGAACCAACCGGCTGGTGGCATCACCCGCCACCGTGGTAATACCGTTGCTGCGAATCTCCAGAACAGCATCCAGCGCCGCCTGATCCTGATCGATAAGCACCAGTTCGCGATCGGGAGAAAGCAGCCGAATCAATCTGCGACCGATATTGCCGGCCCCGATGATAATGTATCTGCCGGTAGCCATAAGATCTCCTTAACAAGCAGTTGAGAAATGTCCATCCCCGGCCGTTTTCAACTCCTCAAGCCGAATACAAGCATCCGCCTCGCTCACAAGTCTGTTCCGCTCCTTCTGATCGGCCACCAAGGGGTTCCACAGGCTGTATCTCCAAAGCCGGCCAAGAAATGATCGTGCCGTTCTGAGGCAGTCGCAACGAACAGCCCGCCAAAACGAAAAACACCGCCGGTCAAACCTGCATGGCGCCACCCTCTGCCCCGAATGCTTCAACACCCGGCACGGCAACCAATCAACAGACAAGAAAGATGCCTTCATGAATAACACTGACCAATTCAGTGTAGGTCCATAGGGCTCATTTGGCAAGACAAGGGGAGAAAGGATCTTTTGACAGCCAGGACAGCAAAATACTATACTCTCCTTGAGTACAAATATTACTCTGTTGATTTTCGGAGGTTTTGTGGATCCTTTCATAAATGCTCAACTGTTACTGATTACCGAAAAAATAGGTTCGCTAGGCAAGGAAAGCCTGGATGACATCCTCCACGCCCTGATCAAGGCGGTACAGCTTGTAACCGGACGCAATACCTGCAGGGTTTATCTCGAGGACCTGACCAGCGGTACTCTCAGTTGCTCCATGGCGACGGGGCACCAGGCGGATATCATCCGGGAGCGCTCCTTTCCCATCAATAATACCGAGTTTCCGGTCTCGCAGGTCTACCACACTCATGAGGTTCTGCAGCTTTCGGATTTTTCCACCACTGAAAACCTCAATCTGCGAAAAAAGGCGGAAAATTTCAATGTTCACGCCACCTGTTACCTGCCGCTGGTGCACTATGGGCGGGCCGTCGGGGTTCTGGCCGTGGACAGCGGCCGCAAGGGAAAGGTTCTCACCGACGCCCAGACAGACCGCTTAAGCCGTTTTCTGGACGGGGTCATGGACCCCATAGACCAGGCAAGACTCTATCATCAGCAGTTGGTCCTCTCGCGCAGGGTGGATGAAGCCAAGAAAAAGGAAGCCGCGCTGTACATGGTCAAGTCCGCCGTCAAGCTTATCGACCGACTGGCCCTGGCAGCGGTTCTGGTACCGACGCCGGTAAGGCCGGACAGCAACGAGGCGTGCCTGCAGATCCTGTCATCCTACGCCGATGTACTGGAGGACAAACAGGCCTACGAGAACCAGCGCATGATCAACCTCGGGCCAGGCACCTCCCTGCTATCCCGTTACATCAACAGCGCCGGCATCATCGTCGACGATACCCTGCTGGACCCCCTCTATTTCCCCACCCTTTCCTCTGAAATGTTGCAAAAACGCTATCTTACCGAGGAGTTGGGTCTGAAATCGCTGTATGTGGTACCGCGTTACGATCCCCGCACCAGACGGGTCATCTGCCTGGTCAACTATTATACGCGCGGCGGCTACAAGTTCAGTGATTTCGAAAAAGGCCTGCTCGAAGCGCATGCCGAAATGGCGCAACGGGTAATTCAGGAAATCGGGGACGAGCATGTCGAAATCAAGGTGCTTTCGGAAATCAACGATCTGTTGCACGAAAAGATCGAAGGCCTGCCGTCGTTTCTCAGCCGTGTTCTGTCCAAGGCCACGGAACTCATCGGCGCCGATACCGGCAGCATCGCCATGGTTCGGAAGAACCACGACGAAAGCTGGCTGGTGGTGGAAGAACCGGACGGCAAAATGGTGGGGGCCAAAAGCAAGCAGCGCCTGAAAAAACATATCCCTCCGCTGCGGATCGGCGGCACCGAACTGCCCCACGAACATCGTAGCCTGACCGGCTACGTGGCGCATACCGGACGGCCGTATGCCGTAGCGGATGCGCTGGAGGAAAAACGCACCGGCGGTTTTTACCACGAAGTCACCGACATTATCAAAAGCGAACTCGGCGTGCCGGTGATCTGCGACGACGAGGTGATTGCGGTCATCTGCATGGACAGCCTGCGTGCGTATTATTTCACCGACGAGCACAAACGCATCCTGCAGATCATCAGCCGCATGATCGCCCGCCATGTATCCGATCTTCTCTATATCGAGAAACTTACCGGCGAAGTCCATCGCCTGGGTGGGGACTACGGCTACAAGGACCCCAACGTATCGTCCTATAAGCTCGGCAACATCATCGGCAACTCGGCCAAAGCCAATGAAATCGTCGACTTTATCCAGGGGATAACGCCTCCGCTGTTCAATCGCATCACCATGTGGTTCAACAGCGATGTGCAGGAGGCGACGCTGGGCCTGCCATCCATTCTCATCACCGGCGACACCGGCAGCGGCAAGGAGTTTCTGTTCAACAACATCTACTCCCGCCTGAACCAGATGTACCAGCAGAATATCGGCAGCAAGAATGAATTACCGGTCAAAAAAACCAATATCGCCGCCTACAGCGGCGAGTTGACTTATTCCGAGCTGTTCGGTCACAAACGCGGGGCCTTTACCGGCGCCCACGCCGACCGCAAGGGAATTCTTGAAGAGGCGCATGGCGGGCTGGTGTTTCTGGACGAGATCGGTGACGCCGACCCCAAAACCCAGGTACAATTGCTGCGTTTTCTGGACAACGGCGGCTTCGTGCGCCTGGGTGAAAACCATACGCGCTACGCCCGGGTCCTGCTGGTGGCCGCCACCAACAAGGATCTGTATCAACTGATCCGCGAAGGACTGTTCCGGGAGGACCTCTATCACCGCCTGTCTGAGCTGAGCATCGAGGTTCCGTCCCTCAACGAACGCCGCGAGGACATTCCCGACCTGGCGGTACATTTCCTCGGCAAGCTGCATCAGGTCTACAAAAAACCGGAGGAGGCGGACCAGGCAGGACCGGTTCTCAGCCGCAATGCACAACGACTGCTGGCCCAGCACCATTTTGTCGGCAACATCCGCGAACTGCGCACCATTCTTGTGCGAGCGCTGTTTTTCCGCAAAGGGCGCAACATTGAGGAAGCGGATATCGCTCGCGTACTGGCTTCGCTCGGCCCCCGCAGCGAGGACCATTCCGCCCAGAAACTCACCAGCCAGGTGGCACAGGAGATTCTCGAACGCATCGTAAGGGGAGAAGACGACTTCTGGTCCGGCCTGCACACCCCCTTCACGGAAAAACGCATCTCGCGCGACGTGGTCACCGCGGTGGTCGAACTGGCACGAGAACGCGGCGCGGCAAGCATGCCCCAAGTCGCTGAAATGCTGCGCGCCTGCGCCAACGCCAACGCCAACGGCGACGAGCGTCGGCTGTTTTACAAATTCAAGAACTTCCTCTACAAAACCATCAAGATCGCGTGATGCGGTTTAATCGATCTTCGCTGGACATCCACTTGGAAATCGTGAGCCGCAAACAATGGAAATACGACCTTGCGAGCAGGGTCGCTCCTCAAAACACAAAGGTTAAACCGCCCTGCAAAGTGAATCCGTCATCCTCGCGCTGCCGCTCGTAGTCGAACCCGACGCCGGCCAAAAAATGGTCGGTGAGCTGCGATTGTAAGGACAGTCCGGCCAGCAACAGGTCGCGCCCCAGATTCTGGCCGCGAACCCGCAAGCGTTCCCCCGCCAGTTGTGCCCGATAAGCATAGGAACCGTCGCCGAGTTCATGGCTCCAGACCAGCCGCAGCCGGGTATCGAGCCGAAACCTGGCGCCAAAAGCAACCGGCACCTTATAGGCCAGCCCAAAACTGCTGCGCAGGCTTTCGGTTGTCGTGCTGCCGATTTTGACATTCATGGCTCCGGCATCCTTTTCCTTGAATCCCCCCCAGAAACAGGCGGCATAGTCCAGACCGACCATGGGGGCGAGCCTGCCGGGGCCGACGGGAAAACCGAAACCGCCTTCCAACCCTGCAAACAGGATATCGGCCTGCCCCTGACTCGTCGCCGATCGGGCCAGGTCGACAACCCGGACTTCGCGGCGCGAATCATCCCACTGATGTCCGTAGCCGAGCGCCCCCCTCAAATACCAGCCATCGCGTTGCATGATCCCGCGCAGAACGGCGAACAGACCATCCGACTCGCTGCGCGAATGGCTGTTGTCATGTTCGATCTGCAGCTTCTGATAACTCAGGGCGGCCCCCAGAACATACCCGTCGAATGTGCGGTCGGCACCGGCTACGAATCCATGGTTATCATAGCGATAGCCCGCAACCCCGTCACCGGCGCTCCTGTCCACCTGTTTCGAAAGCAACCGGGCATGGGCGATCCATCCGTCGTCCGCTTTCAACGACGAGCCTCCAAGCGGTGGCAATGCGTCGACCAGGCCGCGCATGGCGGCAAAGGTCGCGTCCGGCAATGCGGCATAGGCGGTGGGTGAAAGGCCGGCAAACGCCTGCCGTACCGTGGCGGCCTGTTCCAGGGCGTCAATCTGCAGCAACACGCTGGCCAGATCACCCGTGGCGCCTGTCGCCAGCCGATCGAGAGCGGCGGCCAACTGCTGCTGGTTGTCGCCGGCGGCCAGATCGGCGTAGGCGGTGCGATCCACCTGCAGGATCAGGGTCTGACCGCCGCTCAACAGACTGAAATCGAGCACAGCGCTGTCGGCAAGGGTCAGCTGCGGCATGCCGCTCAAGGAGCCGGCGGCGCTCAGCAGGACGAGGTCGCCGGACAGCACCGGCGCGATGGGGGCGATACGCAGCAAAGAACCGTCCAGGAAGGTCGCCTCCCCGCCGACCAGCAGCTGATCGCTCGAGCTGCCGCCGATTTCCATCTGCAGGGTGGCACCGGCGGCTTGCAGATAGTCGCCTGCCACGGTGAGGGTACCGATGGAATTGCCGGGCGCGACATAGCCGCTATTGACCAGGTCGCCGGTCAGGGTGGTCGTGCCGCCCAGGATGGCACCGGGATGAACGACAAGGTTCGAAAACGCGCTCAGCGTCCCGTTCAGCCGAGCCCGGCCTGACAGCACCTGCCCCTGCCACAGCCGGCCGCCGAAATTGCCGTCATACACAAGGTCCGTCGCCGCTGCCGCGTACCCTGTAGGGGAATCCTCGTCCAAGGCGATGCCGAAGTACACGGAGGCGCCATTGTCGGCACCGTCATTGACGATGTCGCCGCCGATCCGGGGCGTACCGTGCAGCAGCAGGAGATTGCCCGTCGCCACGGACTGTTCCACCGAATCGGCCTCGCTGTTCCAATAACTGCCGAGGCGTACCGCTTCGGCCTGGCGGGACACGAGATCGCCGGCGATCTCGACGACATTGCCGCCCTCGCGGACAAACAGCCCGAAAGCCTGCGCGCCGGCCGTTTCGATGCGGCCGGCATGCACCAGCATATGGCCCCCGCCCGTAGCGACCATGCCGTGGGAGAACGCTCCGTCGGTCAGGATGTCACCTCGGTTGGCGGCGAGGTTGCCGCCCCCGGCAACAAACAGACCGTAGCTGAGATCGCCGGCGGTAGCAATGCGGCCGTCGTTGGCCAGTCGATTGCCGGAACCGGAAGCAAACAGGGCGTGGGCCTTTTCACCTGTCGTTGCGATCGAGCCTTGATTGGCCAGGCGGTTATAGGAACCGGAAGCCAGCAGGGCATGGGCCGAGGACCCATGGGTAAAAATCGAGCCGCTGTTGGCCAGAACATTATGCGCGCCATACGCATAGACGCCATAGCCCCTGGTGCCCGCGGTAGCGAGCGTCCCCCGGTTCAGCAACTGGTTGTAGGCGCCGGAATAGGTCGACAGGCCCCGGGCCTCTTTTCCGGTGGTGTTGACTGTGCCGTTCAAGGTTAAACTGTTGTTCGAGCCAAAGGCATATACTCCATGCGCCTTTTCTCCCGCGGTGACAACCGAACCGTTGACCGTTATACGGACGTCACTTCCATTGACAAGCACCCCCATTGCTTCGCGCCCCGCAGTACGGATCGTTCCATCGGTCGCGATATCGCTGGCATCGGACCAGAAGCCATAGATGCCGTAGCTTTTCTCCCCGGCGGTGGTGATCGCCCCCTGCATGGCCACGACATTGTTCGCCCCCCGGATCAGGACGCCGTAAGCGTCGCGGCCGCGGGTTTCGATGGCGGCCGTTTCCTCGACCGCGATATGCTGCGAACCGTACTGGTCGGAGCCGATGCCGGCGGCGTGACTGCCGAGGGTAAGGATGCTTCCGGAAAGCGCCACGGAGGAAAACCCCGCCGCGTAAATGCCGCAGCCGCCTGCGCCGCTCGTCTCTATGCGCCCCGCGGCCAGGACCGTATTGCCGTAGTGGTTTGCGGCCGCATCCTCTTCGCCGCCGACGAAAATACCGTTGGCGCCCGCCCCGGCGGTACGGATCAGGCTCGCGATCCCGGTGCGCAGGCTGTTGCTGCGCCCCATCAAGGCGACCCCGTCGGCGGAGTATCCTTCTGTGTTAATGAAGCCGTCGACGGTTATGGCGTTGAAATCCCCGGCACCGATGCCGTAGGCATTGTGCCCGTCGGTGGCGATGCGCCCCCCCGCCTCGAGAACCAGATCCACATAGTCGAAACCGTAGTTTTCGTCCGCCAGGGACGCGCCGACGCCCTTGATGCCGGTTTTCTGCTCGCCGCTGGTCAGCACGGAGCCGTCTTTGGTGACTGTTAGCGTCGCCCGCGCGTCGGGGCTGCCGTCGGCAAGCGCAACCCAGTCGCGCGGCCTGTCGATGAGCGGGTCGGTCAGAATCGGAGCCGGTTCGTTCTGAGCGAAATACAGCGCGCGAATATCGGCCAGATCGTGTTCCGACGGTTCCGCCACTCCCCCCAGCCAGAACAGCGCCGACCCGGGATCCAGGTTATGGGCGACGATGCCCAAAGCATGCCCGAGCTCATGCGTTGTCGTGTTTTGCAGAGAGGATGCATCCCACCCCCCAGCGTCGGGGTTATGAGGGTTATAGTGAACGTCGCCCCACCCGCTGCTCCCTATCGTCTCCTCGACGGTCCCGGTAGGCGGCGGAACCTGGGCATGGGCCAGGGCATTATACAGCGGATGGGCCGTGAAACGAAGCGCCCCCTGCGCCCCGAAAGCACCAAAGGCATCACCGCTGTCCGGCACCTCGACAAAGGAAATGTCGGCGGCAGAGCCCCAGGAGTTCAACGACCGACGAATGACGTCCCGCCACTGGGGAATCGCGGCAAACACCTCATCGAGGGATTCGGACAGGTAGCCTTCCACCGCGTAGCCGCCCGTGGTATCGAAGGAATAGGTCAGGGTGCGGTCATGCCGCTCCAGAACGGTCTGCCAACTGTAGCCGGTGCACAAAACCGGCGCGGCGTACAAGCAGGGCGTTAGGAATGTGAAGAACAAAAGGGCAAGCAAAAAAAACAGGACTCGGTTAACCGGGGACTTTCTCAAAGAAACGCAATGCAACATAAAAATCCTTACCTGCAAGGAAATGGCACAATCGCCGAGTAGTCGATGTCTCTCTTTTCTCCTCGCGACAGGCAGAGCTCCGGCTGCCAGTTCACGCACCAGTAATTTTCCGCTCCACGGCATCGAACCATTTGAAAAAGCGAAAGACCGCCTTGCGCCCCCGCCTCCCGGCCCATTCCATGCAGTTCAAAACCCTGCTGCGACGAATCAGGGCGCGAATCGCCCGGGCCGTCTTCCGGTCAACGCCGCGCCGGCGAATCTCGTCATAGGCCTTGATAAAGACCGGGGACACTCGCATCACCCGGTCGAGATGACGATCCAGATCTCTTTTATTGGCAAAATTTTTGAAATCGTCGAGCCTGCCTTCCTGTTGGAGCACGAGCAAGGTGCGAACGCACTTCTGGCACCGCCCACAGTTCAGAAACTCTCCGGACAAAGCGAAAGACCCATAGAAGTTTTGCTGACAGATGCGGAGATTACGCTGAGCCAGAGGGTTTGTCGCAATGGCGCGAATTTTGTCGTTCTTGGTCAAGGATGCGCCGTAATGGTCTATCGTCATGGATCGGGAAGACCAGAGAGGGTCGGTATCCCAGTGACTTCCATAGGCTCCTTTCTCTGCCTGCGGCAGGCCCGACGAAACAACCAGTTCGCCAACCTGCTCCAGGAAATGCCCTGCCGCCGCGATGGCCCCGCCGTAGGCATATTTGTATTTTTTCCCGGCAATCGGATGTTTCCGGTAATTCGTCCGGATCATGGCGGCATCCATGTGCCTTTCCGCGGCGACCCGCTGAACATTTTCAAAAGCGAAGCGGGCACCATCTTCATCCCCCAGGTGGATATCGTAGCCATGCACGAGAACCAGCGTGTCAATGGGTCGCGGATAGGTTAGCAGCGAATAAAAAGAATCCACCCCTCCGGAAAAACACAAGGCCCTTCGACAATCCGACGTGTCGGCCGGCGGGATCGGCGAAACCTCCGCAACGATGTTGATGGGTCGCCAACCCCACCATGTGGAAAAATAGTCCATCAGCTTCTGAGAATTTGCCAGCCACTCCGGACATAGCGGATCCTCGAAAACCAGATCCCGGCCATGACTCATGGCCGGCACGAGCAAAGCACTGCCGAATCCCTCGGGAGATAATCGCAACCTGGTGTTTGCGGACTCAAACCACAGAGGCTCGCCGCCCACTTTTGCGGAGACCCGGCAAGCCCCGTCCTGACGATCATCGTAAACAAGCTTACCGACCACAATCTGTTTCATCGTTTCCCCCAAGGCCTCAAAACATGGAATGTCATTTATTTCCCGGTCATGCTTCGTCCGATCTTTTCAGACCGTCTCATTCCCATATCCCGGGATTCCCGATCCTGTTTCTGGCCTGAAGGGAGCCCCAGCATCGCCCGCGCCTCGCACGGCTTGGCCACTTCGCGACCGAGTTCCGAACTCAGCCGCACCACGCGCCGAATCAACTGTTCGTTGGTTGCCAGGTTCCGCCGGGCGTGATCGTAGTACAGATTGTCCTCCAATCCGACCCGGACATGTCCGCCCATAAGAATAGCGGCGGTGTTCATATTGAGTTGAAAGCGCCCGATCCCGGCCGCTGCCCAATGGGCCGAGGGGGGCAGGCTTTTGACCATACAGCTCAAATCGAGCAAAGTGGCAGGCGAAGCATAAAGCGAGCCGAGAAGAATATTCACGTAAAGCGGGCCTGTCAGAACGCCGCGCAGCATCAAAACCTTGACGGCGTGAATCATGCCCGGCTCGAATGCCTCGATTTCCGGAACGATACCGCGCTCGCTCATTTTCAACGCCAGCGCTTCGATCATCTCCGGCGTATTCACGGAAGCCTGTTCCGGGAAATTCAACGACCCCAGAGTCAGACTCCCCATATCGGGTTTGGCCTTGCCCTCCAGCTCCAGCGGCGCGGAACGGCAGTCAAAGGAATTGTGCCGCCGGCCGCTGGTCGAAACGCAGAGGATCGCCTCGGGACAACGTTCCCGTATGCCGAGAATCATCCCTTCGTACAATTCCTTCCGATAAGTCGGTTCGCCATCTTCGTCGCGAGCATGCAGATGCACGATGGAGGCCCCGGCCCGAATGCAGCGAACCGCATCCTCAATGATCTCCTTCGGCGAAAGAGGCACATGCGGGGAGTTCTTTCGCGTGGGTATCATCCCGGTGATCGCCGCATTGATTATCAGTTTTGGATAAGGCGTGACAGGATGCGGTATGCCTAAATCGTACAGATCATTCATCTGCGGCAACTTTTTTGAAATCTTCCGCCCACTTCTCCAAATCGACCTGCAAAGTCGTCCAGCAATCGATATCCGGCGCACCGAATTCGTGCTCTTTTTTCAACTTTCCGACTTTTTCATAGCCGAAGTGTTTCATGTACCAGGCAATACTTTCCGGACGATCGCAATTGGTTATCAGGGTTTTGATTCCCCGCCGGGCCATCTGCTCCATCCGATAGGTTTGCAGCTTCGATCCCAACCCCATACCGCGACAGGCCTTGTCCACGGCCATCAGTTCGGTTTTGGCTTCGCAATCGGACAATATTTTGTATCCGCAAAACCCGACAACCTTGCCATCCATCCGGATCACCGCATAATTTTCCCAGTCGATTTCCGGCATTTCCGGAGAAGGAACATAATGCATATTCACCTGCTTCAGCAGTGTCATGACCTGCGGTTTGTCCGAGTCCCGTAATTTTTCAATAGCTACCCCCACCGAAACCTCCCGTCTTATAATCTTAATTGGATCTTGTCGCTGGAATCTCTGCACAAAACAGATTTGATAGGGTAAGGAAGATTGTGGAACAATCCGCAAAGGTGCAAAAGAGTCTGTCCCGGCAAAAGACAAACATAGCATTGGATATTATCTAATTCAACAAATCTAACAATGCAGAGCGAAGCGATTTTCGCCCCTTGCATTTATCGCGTGAAGCCCGCGAGCCGCTTCTCCACCGCCTTGCGTTGCCGTTTGTTGAACGGCCCGACGAAGGCGAGGGCGAGGGCTTTCGGGTCGAACAGTTCGGCGGCGACATCGCGTACCTGGGCAGCCGTCAGGGCCTGCACCTGTCGACACTCTTCGGCCAGGGTCAGGGGATAGCCGACCAGTTCGCCCCAGCCGAAGCGACCGGCGCGGCTGTCGGCCTGGTCAAGGCTGAACTCCTGTTCATAGACGAAGGCGCGCACCACCCGTTCCAATTCGTCTTCGCCGGCAGGGGTGCGGCGTAAATCTTCAAGCATCTGCAACAGCTCCTGCAAAGCCTGCATGAGGCTGGACGGCGCTACGGCGAGATCGATGGAAAACAAGCCGCAATCGTCGTACAAACCGAGGTTGGCTTCGGCATGATAGGTCAGGCCGAGCTGCTCGCGTAAACGCACCATAAGACGCGCACTGCTACCGGACAGAATGCGCCGCAACAGGCGCAGGGCAGGGGTTCGGGAATCCCTGCGGCCCGGCACACGGTAAGCCAGTTGCAGATGGATCTGCGACGAAGCATCCCGGGTCCAGACGGCAAGGGGGCCACGGTCATGAGACGGCGGAGCGGGCAATGCACTCGGAACGGAGCGAGCGTGCCAATCACCGAAAGCGGCATCTACGGCGTCCAGGGCCTGCCGGCGGGTGACCCGGCCGGCGACGGCAACAACGACATTGCCGGGGGTGTACCATGTATCGAGATGCTGCCGCAGATCATCGCAGGTCAAACCCTGCACCGAATCGTGCGTGCCGACTGTCGGCAGGCTCAGGGGATGATCCGGCCAGATCAGGCGGCTGGTGAGGTTATCCGGATTGATCTCCTCGCCGCTCTCGTTGACGTCCTCCAGGGCCTCCTCGACGATAATGCGGCGTTCGATGTCGATGTCCTTGAGCAGACTGCGACGCAGCAGGGAAGCAAAAAGAGCGGCCCCCTCGGCGACATGATCGGGATGCAGGCGGGAATGGTAGCATGTCGTTTCACCGTCGGTGGCGGCATTGACGGTGCCGCCGAGAGCTTCGAAAGCCGACTCCAGAGCCAGGCCCGTGGGGTAATCCGCAGTGCCGCGAAACAGCATATGCTCCAAAAAGTGTGAGATGCCGGCTTTGTCGGCCTGTTCATGGCGACCGCCGACACCGACGTGGCAGACCATTTCGACGCTGTGCAGGTGCGGCATCTCGACCGTCACCAGACGCAGGCCGTTGGCCAGTGTGTCCTTGTAATATTCTGTCATACCTCAGGTATCCGGGGGATTATGGTGTCAGGTAAGGCGAACGACCAAGTCAGCCGCCCTGCCGGGGATAGATCAGATCGCGCCCGCCCCTGGCCAGGCGGCCGGCATGGCGCAGGTACATGAGATGTACGGCAAATACCGCCATGAACAGCAGAGTCCACATACCGGGCAGGCCCCCGACCGCCGCCTGCTCGAGATACTGTCTCCAGGACCTTGCAATGAGCGGATGCAGCTTGATTTTCAGCAGCCAGCCGGCCAGCATCACACCAAACAGATAGATGTAGTTGGCGTGGATCCGCTGGCCGATGGCCTGCAACAGGCTCATCTTGTAGCGGGGGTGCAGCAGGTCGTCGGCCAGGTCGATTCGCCACTGTGCCTGCGGGGAGAAATCGAGCCGTCCTTTGAGAAGATTGGCGACAAATTGCTGGTGCAACAGGCGCACGCGGTATTCGTAGGCATCGTAAAACCGGAAGCGCCGCGCCTCCACGAACAACAGGATATACACCATGGCCACGCCGAATATGAAAGCGGCATGGGTAATCTCGGGATGACTGAAAGCGAATCCCAGAAATGCGGCGGTGGCCGCGACCGCCCAGTTGGTGGTGCGGTCGAGCCTTTCCCGCCAGGCCAGAGCACGCGCCGACTCCGCCCGGTAATAATGGATGACGGCGGTGATGGTTTCGGTGCGACTCAGGGATTTGTCGTCAAGGGGCGTATCCGGCATGGTCGCTGAGATCCTGTTCTGTTCGTGCCTGCGTCAACAGTCGAGCCGCTTCCTTGGCATGATAGGTGATGATCAAGTCGGCACCGGCCCGTTTCATGCCGGTAAGCAGTTCGAGCATCACCCGGTCGTGTTCGATCCAGCCCTGCCGGCCGGCAGCCTTGAGCATGGCAAATTCGCCGGAAACGTTGTAGGCCGCCAGCGGCAGATCGTAGCGCTCGCGCAAATCGCGCAGGATGTCGAGATAGGCCATGGCCGGCTTGACAATCAGAAAATCGGCGTTTTCGTTCACATCGAGTTGAGCCTCGCGCAGGGCTTCACGGCGGTTGGCCGGATCCATCTGGTAGGAGCGGCGGTCACCGAACCGGGGCGCCGATTCGGCCGCTTCGCGAAACGGACCGTAAAAGGCGCTGGCATATTTCACAGCATAACTCATGATCGGCACCCCGTCGAATCCATCGGTGTCGAGGGCTCGGCGGATGGCTGCCACCCTCCCATCCATCATGTCGCTCGGCGCGACGATATCGGCACCGGCGCGGGCATGGACCACGGCCTGCATGCACAAAAGCTCCAGAGTTGGATCGTTGACCACCTCTTCACCGCGGATGACGCCACAGTGACCGTGATCGGTGTATTCGCAAAGACATACATCGGTAATGACGATCAACTCCGGCACGGCCTGCTTAACGGCACGGACGGCACGCGGGATGATGCCGTTTTCTTTGGTCCCTTGGCTGCCCTCGGCATCCTTGTGATCCGGGATACCGAACAGAATCACCGCCGGGATGCCGAGACTCCAGACCTCGCGGGCTTCCGTAACCAGACGATCGATGGACAACTGACAAACCCCGGGCATGGAACTGATGGGATTGCAGACGTCCTCCCCCTCGACGCAAAACAGCGGATAGATCAAATCGTCCACAGCCAATCGGGTTTCGCGGACCATGTTCCGCAGGGTCGGGGTACGGCGCGTGCGGCGGGCCCGGTACTCGGGGAATTTCATGGCAGACTCCTTTTAGCCAGCTAGGTTACAGAGTTTCATAAGCCGATTTATAGGGAACCGTCGGCAGCTGAAGCAAAGTATAGCTGCAGCGCCTCGATCAAAGACTCCACCGTCGGCGCGGCCGCTTCCACGGCAACTTCCAGACCATGCCGCCGAAGGGTGGCGCTGGTCAGAGGACCGAGGCTGGCGACGGCTACCTTTGCCAACAGATGGGGAGCATCGTCGCCAAGGAGTTTCAGGCAATATTCCACCGCCGAGGACGAAGCAAAGGTCGCAGCATCGACACCCTCCTCAAGGATTTTACGCAACCGGTCCGCCGCGCCTTCGGCAGCGCGGGTTTGATAGGCCACCGGAGCCGACACTTCGGCACCTGCGGCCGTCAGTTCCGTAACCAGCAAGTCACGAGCCAGTTGGCTGCGGGGATAGAGGATGCGTTTCCCAACCACGCCATGTTCAAGGAGGGCGGTCAGCACCCCTTCGGCACACTGCTTATCAGGCAGCATGTCGGCGCGCAGGCCGCGCTGCTGCAAAGCGGCGGCGGTTTTAGGCCCCACCGTGGCAATGTGGATGCCGTGCAAGGCACGGCCGTCCAGCCCCAGAGCAAACAGTCTCTCGAAAAAATAGTTCACCGCATTCACCGAGGTCAGCACCAGCACATCGATGCGGGATAGCTGGCCCAGGGCGGCATCCAGCTCCCTCCAGTCGGGCGGCGGCACGATCTCCAGGGTTGGGCAGCACATCACTTCGGATCCCGCTGCCTGCAAACCGTCGCTGAGCGAGCCGGCCTGGCCTGCGGCCCGGGTCACCAGGATACGCCGACCGAAAAGCGGCCGTTTGTCGAACCAACGCAACCGCTCGCGCAACGCCACGATTTCCCCGACGACAATGATGGCCGGAGGCCCGAGCCGGGCCTGCTGGACACGATCCGTGATATCGGCCAGGGTACCGACGAGGGTCTGTTGCCGCGGAGTGGTGCCCCAGCGGACAACGGCAACCGGCGTTTCGGGTGCGCGGCCGTGTTCCATGAGTTTTTCCGTAATGGTGCCGAGATTGCCCATGCCCATGTAAAAGAGCAGGGTGCCGACGCCGGTAGCCAGTTTCGACCAATCGAGACTCGATACCTTTTTGGTCGGATCCTCATGGCCGGTAATCAGTCCCAGGCTGGTGGTGTAGTCGCGGTGGGTAAGGGGAATGCCGGCGTAAATGGCGGCGCCGAATCCGGCAGTGACACCCGGCACGATTTCAAAAGACATTCCTGCTTCGGCCAGTTCGTAAGCTTCTTCGCCACCGCGCCCGAAAAGGCAGGGATCGCCCCCCTTCAGGCGCACCACGACCTTGCCCTGCCGAGCTTTTTCGATCAGCAGGGCGTTGATCTGCTCCTGCGGCAGATGGTGATGACCGGCGGTCTTGCCGACATAGATGCGCTCGGCTTCGACCGGCGCTTCGTCGAGCAGTCGCGGATTTGCCAGATAGTCGTAAACCACCACCTGGGCGCGATGCAGGCATTGCAATCCTCGTACGGTCAACAAACCAGGATCGCCGGGACCGGCTCCAACCAGGTAGACGATGCCTTTAGAGTTGCATTCGGTAGAAACCATGGTCAGCGAGTCACCGGTTTCGGGGTGATACCGAGAGCCGCCAGAATACGATCGGCACCGCGTTCCAAGAGGTTTTCCGCCAGTTGGCATCCGACGCTTTCAGCTTGCGACAGGGAAACAGCGAAAGTCTCCTTGAGCAGGTTGCGGCCATCGACTTCGGCCACCAGCCCAGTCAGACTCAAACTCTCGCCCGAGACCGTGGCATGGGCCGCCAACGGCACCTGGCAGCCGCCGTCCAAGCGGCGCAGAAAGGCCCTCTCGGCGGTCACCGCCAGGGCGGTGGCAGGATCGTGCAGGGGCGCGATCAGCGCCAGGGTCCGGCGGTCGTCTTCGCGGCATTCCAGTCCCAGGGCCCCCTGGCCGATGGCAGGCAGACTCAGGTCGGTCGGCAGATGCTCGCTGATTCGCTCCGCCAGCCCAAGACGTTTAAGACCGGCTGCAGCCAGCACGATACCGTCGAGCTTTTCTTCCTCCATTTTGCGCAGTCGGGTCTCGACATTGCCGCGCAGCGACACAATGTCGAGATCGGGACGGCGGTGCAGCAACTGGGCCTGACGACGCAGAGCCGAGGTGCCGATACGCGCACTTTCGGGCAGCTGTTCGAAACCGCGGGCATCCGGCGTTACCAGAGCATCACGGGGATCCTCGCGCGGCGGAATGCAGGGCAGAATCAGCCCCGACGGCAACACCGAAGGAACGTCCTTCATGGAATGTACGGCCAGATCGATGCCACCATCGTGCAGGGCCGCCTCGATTTCCTTGACGAACAATCCCTTGCCGCCGACCTTGGCCAACGGAACATCGAGAATCTTATCCCCCTTGGTTGTGATCGGCACCAGGGTGACGGTCAGTTCGGGATGCAGAGTCTGCAGTTGATGTTGGACCCACTCGGCCTGCCAGAGGGCCAAACGGCTGGCACGAGTGCCGATGCGCAATGTGTTAGAGGTCATGAAATTGAATCCTGTTTCGTATCGGCGCCCTCTTCGACAGCATCCATCCCCGACTTTTGTGGATCGGGATTCAGATCGAACAGGCGCCTTACGGCTTCGAGATAGATTTCCCCGGTAATGTCGTCTCCGGCACGCTTGAGAACGCTCAGAGGGGAATGCAGCAGTTTGTTGACGATGGAAAGGGTCAGGGCTTCGATGGCACGGCGGTCGCCGGCATCGAGATGCCGCAGACCGTGGAGGGTTTTTTCCGTTTCGCTACGGCGGATTTCTTCCACCTGCTGACGCAAAGCTACGATCATGGGCGTAGCCTCGAGGCTGCGCAGCCAGCTGTAAAACCGGTCTATTTCCTGCTCGATGATGTCTTCGGCCTTTTTGGCCGCCTTGCGTCGCTCCCGCAGGTTGGTTTCGATAACACCGTTGAGGTCGTCGATATCATACAGATAAACGTTGTCGATCTGGTTGGCATCGGGATCGATATTGCGGGGCACGGCAATGTCGATAAGAAACATGGGGCGGTTTTTGCGCTGGCGAATGACCTCTTCGAGTTGTGTGCGGGTCACCAGCAGCCCTCCTGCCGCGGTAGAGGTCAACACGATATCGGCCCGGCTCAGATACAGGGGAAATTCGGCAAAGGGCACGGCGCGTCCGTCAAACTGTTCGGCCAGCGCCTGAGCCCGCGCCAGGGTGCGATTGGTGACCAGCACCTCGCCGACTTGCTGGCCGGTCAGGTGACGTGCCGCAAGCTCGCACATTTTTCCGGCCCCGACGATCATAACGTTTTTGTCCGTCAGTTCGCCGAAAATCTTGCGCGCCAGTTCCACCGCCGCATAGGACACGGATACCGCATGCTGCGCGATGGCGGTTTCGTTGCGCACCCGCTTGGCTGCAGCAAAAGCCTTTGGCATCAGCCGGTTGAAAACCGGACCGGCAGTGCAACTCGATTCGGCCTGATTGTAGGCTTCCTTCAGCTGGCCGAGAATCTGAGGTTCGCCGAGAATCATGGAGTCGAGACTCGATGCAACCCGGAAAAGATGATGTATGGCATCCCGTCCGCAATGGACATACAGATGCGGTTTGACCTGATTCTCATCGAGCTCGTGATACGCCGCCATATAGCGTTGCAGACGAGCGCAGCCGAGAGGAAGATCCTTGCTCGCCGCATAAACTTCGACCCGGTTGCAGGTCGAAAGAATCATTGCCTCCGTCATTCCAGGCAAATCCGTCATGGCGCGCAAAACGCTGCCCGGATCATCAGACGCGAAGTTAAGACGCTCACGCAGTTCGACGGGAGCGGTTTTGTAACTGAGGCCTAGGACCAGAAAATTCATGAAACGGCAGAATTCCTTGTAAAAATATCAGTATGTCCCCAGGGCGGAATAGCTGTGCAGACCCGACAGCAGCAGATTGACTCCCAAGAAGGTAAACAGCAGCAAGACAAAACCGATGATAGCCAGTACGGCAGCCTTGCGCCCCCGCCAGCCGACGGCCAGACGGCCGTGCAGCAGTGCAGCGTAAAGGAACCAGGTGATAAGTGCCCACGTTTCCTTGGGATCCCAGCTCCAGTAGGCCCCCCAGGCGCGATCTGCCCAGATCGCGCCGGTAATGATGCCGAGTGTCATCAGGGGAAAACCGATGGTAAGGCAGCGATAATTCAGATTGTCGAGGACCTGCAGGGACGGCAGACGGTAGAAAAGGGAGGACACCTTCTTCTTCTTCAGCATGCGCTCCTGCAGCAGATAAAGACAGCCGGCCACTGCAGCCAGAGCGAAAACCGCATCGCCGAGAAACGCCAATACCACATGCACCGGAAGCCACCAACTCTGCAAAGGAGGAGGAGGCGCCGTGGTTGCGGTCGATACGGCACTGCCGAAAATCATTAACACCAGGGCCAGCGGAGCGACAAAGGCCCCGAGTACCGCCAACCGGTAACGCAGGTGAAACAGAAGGAAAGTACCGATAATCGCCCAGGCGAAAAACGACAAAGACTCGTGGAGACTCGACAGTGGCGGGAACCCGGTCATCAGATAACGACTGATCATGCTCAGGCTGTGCAAACCGAAACCGCTCCACAGAAGAATGCGTCCATGCCGGCCGAGAACGGGACGCCGCCAAAGAATATCGGCCAGGGCCAAGCCCGTAGCCAGGGCATAAGCCAGCAGGGTTGTACGAAACAGCAGGATATCTATGGTCATGTATTCCTTTCCGGAAGATCGATTCCCAAAGAAGCCAGGGACCAGGACGGTCCGAAAACCTCATGCAGCAGATCGTCTACCCCTGCCGCATTCCCGGCAGTCAACAATTCCAGCAACGAGCCGGCGAGCAGACGGCGCAACGCTTCGCGGCTGTAATCTATGGAGCCCTTATCGTGCAGGGCATGCTGACGCGCAGCAGCGGCAATATCGACGACCAAGGCCCAGGTTTCCGGCAACAGAGCATCGAGCTGATCCCGAAAAACGGTAGCCAGGGCAGGGCTGCGCCCCGAACTGCTGACCGCCAGGGTCATGTCTCCCCGGTGCAACACCGCCGGCAGGCTGAAATCGCCCTCCGACGGAGAACCTGCGAGGCATACGGGTATGCCCAAGCGGCGGGCCTCCGCGGCCACACTGCGATCGCTGGCAGCATCACCGGTAGCGGCAAAAACCAGACTGGCGCCGTCAAGATCTCCGGAACGAAAGACCCGCGAAACCGTTTCGACCCTATCCCGGCCAATAGGCGACGTCAATCTCGGGCTGACCAGACGTACCTTTGCACCGGCCTTCAGCAGGCCGTATGCCTTACGCATGCCGACGGGCCCTCCGCCCACCACCACACAGAGTTTTCCGGCCAGTTGCAACATTACGGGATATGCGGTCATAGGCAACTCCTGGCCGGATTCCGCTCCTGACGTCAAGGCAGCTGTTCACCGCCTCATGAACGGATCCCGGCTTTGCGATCTTCAGATGCCGAAAAGTTCTCCCTCGACCAGTTCGCACAGCAGATGCCCGAAAAACAGGCCCGTTTCCGCCGCGCGCCCTACGGAATCGGTTGTCAGCCGAAATAGAAAATGGGGGCCGTCTCCGTGGATCTCTTCCTTTTCCGGCAACAGGGCCGCGGTTATGCATCCAAGCTCGCGGGCTTCCGCCAGTCCTTCCAGGACGGCGTCATTATGGGATACATCCCCCAGCCCCAGTACCGCGTCGCCTTCGGTGGCGATGAGCTGCAACTGCTGGGCGAAAAAAGCACCGCTACGCCCTTCCTTGGCCAGCGATGCGGCCAACGGCAGATCCTGACACAGGGATAACGCCGGCAGGGCGGGACGTTCGATATGGAGTCGATGCCGGAAAAGATTGGCCACCAGATTGGCGATGGAGCAAAGCGGCCCGCTGCCGAGAACCATGAGACGTCCGCCCCGGTTGAAAATCTCCGCAACCTGGCCGGAAAAAGTCACCAATTCGTTGGCCTGCATGAGAAAAGTTTCTTCAAGTACCGCGGTATGCTCACGCAGTGATTTACTGATTTTATCCTGAAGCATCATAACCTGTGCCTTTGCCTGCGAATTTTTCAGAATGATAGGTTGGGCCTTGCGGTGTGTCAAGAACTAGCTGTAAACATCTTGGGAAGCATAAGACCCTTGCTTTTTTCTTATGCTCTTTTATGATGGGGTATATCCGATAGAAGATTTCTGGGTGAATCATTAACTCTGAATTTAAAAGGAGAAGATATCGATGGCAAGTGAGAAGGTTATACATCTTTCCGATAGCAGTTTCGAAGCTGACGTGCTGAAATCCTCCGTTCCCGTGCTGGTCGATTTCTGGGCTTCCTGGTGCGGTCCCTGCAAAGCTATTGCGCCGGCTATCGACGATCTGGCCGATCAGTTCGACGGCCAGGTCAAAATCGCCAAAATCAACGTCGACGAAAACCCCGCCACCCCCAGCAACTACGGCGTGCGCGGCATTCCGACCCTGATCCTTTTCAAGGACGGACAGGTTGTCGACCAGGTGGTAGGCGCCGTCCCCAAGGGGCAGCTTGAAACCCTGATCAAAAAGGTGCTGTGAGCCTAAAACGGCCAAGTCATGAAAAAAGGACCGGTGTTCATGCATCGGTCCTTTTTTATTGCAGGCTACCCTGCAACAACGCTATCCCAGGCAATTATACACCTGTTTTTCACTTTGAAAATCTCGAAGGAAATTCGCGTTATACCTTCCCTGTCCTTGGTGCTCTTTGTGGCGAGGCCCTTCATTTTTCCGCGCAACTCAGACAGATCAAATCGCCTTCAGAGTTCTTCGGGATGAGCCGCCTTGAGCATGCGGAACAATTCCCGGAAGGCGCGCTTATCCTTATGCTGCCGCGCACTTTCGGCCAGGCGGCGGAGTTTGTCGGTATCGATCCGGGACATCTTCTGACGCACCTCGTCGAGAGCGCCTTCGCGTTGCTCCGGGTCGCAAAGCCGTTCGCGCAACGCCTCCAGATAGTGAAAATCGGCTGCGGCCTTCCGACGGCCGAGCTGCAGGTCCTCGAGAAAGTCCTCCGCCTGCTGGTGGCTGTCTTCATCCCGACGCAAAAGACCGGCCAGATGCTTCAGCTGCCGCTTGCGGGCACCATGGGAGTTGATGCGGCGCGCTTCGTCGATAGCTTCGCGAATTTCACCGTTCAGAGGCAGCCGACGGAAATCGGCATCGCCAAGGGCAACGAGACGACCGGCCATGTCTTCCACGGCTTTAGCTGCACGTTTCTTGGCACTGCGGCTCGGTTGTTGTTCCTGATTCAAATCATTCATCAAAATACCTTACGGCTGTCGAGCAGAAAAGTGACCGGCCCATCGTTGACGAGATGCACCTGCATCATGGCCCGAAAGCGCCCGGCGGCCACTGTCAGTCCCCGCTGGCGTAATTGCTCGATGTAATCGAGATATAACGCGTTGGCGGTATCGGGGAGCGCAGCGCGGGAAAACCCGGGCCGCCGCCCCTTGCGGCAATCGGCGGCCAAAGTGAATTGGGAAACCACCAGCAACTCTCCGGCGATGTCCTCTACCGACAGATTCATCTTCCCCTGTGTATCCTCGAACAAGCGCAGCTCCGCGGTCTTTCTGGCCAGCAGCATGACATCCTGCCGATCATCGCCTTCTTCCACACCGAGCAGCACCATCAGTCCCCGATCGATGGCACCGACAATTTCACCGTCAACCTCGACATGTGCCTGGGTCACACGCTGCAGTACCGCTCTCATGCCTGCGCCTCCGCCATCTGGCGCAACATGGACAGTTCCCGCAAATGGTGACAGTTTTTCTCCCCAGGGGCGGTTTCCAGGATTTTAGGTACGGCTTCGAAGCGGGGATCCCGCATCAGGGCGGCAAAAGACTCCAGAGCGATGGAGCCCTGGCCGATATGCGCATGGCGGTCGACACGGGAGCCGCGCTCTTTTTTGGAATCGTTGAGATGAAAGGCGGCGATGCGATCGACACCGAAAAGACGCTCACATTCCTTCATCACCTGTTGATAACCGTCCGCAGAGGTAAGATCGTAGCCGGCGGCAAACGCATGGCAGGTGTCGAAACAGATGCCGAAATTCCCATCGGGCACCAGCTCCATGATCGTTGCCAGGTGTTCGAGGCGATACCCGAGGTAACTGCCTTGGCCGGCGGTATTTTCCAGCAATACCTGTACCTGGGGCGGCGCCTCGGCAAAAACAGCGCGAAAAGCTTCCGCGATGCGCTGTAGTCCTACATCCTCCCCCGCATCGAGGTGCGCGCCGGGATGCATCACCAATCCGCCGATGCCGAGGGCGGCGCAACGCTGCATTTCATCCTGGAAGGCGGCCAGGGAACGACTGCGTTTTTCACCATCGGGCGCTGCCAGATTGATAAGATAGCTGTCGTGGGCGATAACCGAAGAGACCCGACTGCTTTTCCTTGCGGAAGCAAAAGCCTCAATCTCCTTATCGTGCAAGGGTTTGGCCTTCCACCGGTTGGCGTTTTTGGTAAAGATCTGCATAGCTGTGGCGCCGATGTCCTCCGCCCGGCGAAAGGCGCGACTGGCGCCGCCGGCAATGGATACGTGAGCTCCAAGCAGCATATTCACCCCCCCGCAATCGTCGAGGGGAAGCCGGCGGCTGTCCCGCCCGCCAGGATTTCGGGAAGCTGCACGACCTCGGCAAGCTGTCGGTCGACAAACGGTTCGGTCTCGGCATGGCCTACCAGAATGGTGACCATGCCAAGCTCCTTGGCCGGTTTGAGATTGGCCACGCTGTCTTCCACCATCATGCATCGCTCGCCGGCCATACCCAGGTTATCCAGCACCCGACGATACGGCTCGGGATAGGGTTTGGGAAGATAGTCGGCAACCCGGATATCGAAGACTTCATCGAACAGATCGGCAACGCCCAGCGCATCGAGAACGCGGTCGACATGGGCACGACTGCTGTTGGTGAAAATGACCTTGGTCTGAGGCAGCGATACCAGCACTTTTCTAAGTTCGGGATCGACATGCAGGCGGCTGCCGACGTTCACATCGTGAACATAGTGCAGATAATCCTCGGGATCGACCTGATGATGCCGCATGAGCCCCTGCATGGTAACGCCGTAGTCCTGCCAGTATCGACGGCGCAAGGTGTCGACCTGCTGCAGGGGGATGCCGACCACCTCGTGCATGTAATTGTTGATGCGCTTGTCTATAAGCGAAAACAGGTCACAGCGAGGTGAATAAAGAGTGTTGTCGAGATCGAACAAGATACAATCCATAGCGCTTATTCCTCCCCGCATTCGACCCGATCCAGAGCCACGCGAATGCGGCTGATCTCCTCGCGATACCGGTTGTCGGAAAGCCGACATTCCTGGTGGGATTCGCTCCAGATGGGGCGCGGCCAGAGCGGGTCGTCGGTCTGCCGCGGCACCAGATGCCAATGCATGTGTGGCACCATGTTGCCGAGCAGTTCATAATTCATCTTGGCTGGCCGGTAAACGGCGGCCAGGGCTGCCGCCATGCGGCTGACCTCTTCCACGACGGCCCCGCGCACGCCCGGTTCCATGTGGAAAAGCTCGGTAACGTGGGATTTGGTAAACAGCAGGGTATAGCCGGGAAAGAACTGATCACCATTGAGCATGGCGTAGCAGTGCTCGAATTCGGCGATACGCAGTTGCGACTGGTCCTGCCAGCGCGTGCACATGGGACAGCTCATTGAGGATCGAAATCTCCCTCGAATACCTGTACTGCCGGACCGGTCATATAGACGCTGCCGTCCTCGTCCCATTCCATTTCCAGGTCGCCGCCCAGCAGATGATTAAGCAGGCGCCGCTCGGTCTTTTCGTTGAGAACGCAGGCGACAGTCACCGCTGAAGAGCCGGTGCCGCAGGCCAGGGTCTCGCCGGCCCCGCGTTCCCAGGTGCGCTGTTTGATCTCGGTGGGAGAAATGATCTCTATAAATTCGACGTTGGTGCGATTGGGAAACAGGTCGTGGCTTTCGATGATTGGGCCGTATTTGGAAACCGGAAATTCATCGACATTGTCCACAAAAATGATGCAATGAGGATTGCCCATGGACACACAGGTGATATGGAAGGTGCGGTCCAGAACTTTCATCTCGGTATTTACGACCTGCTCGTCAGGGTTGCCGGTCATGGGAATTTCGCCCCGCGTAAGCCGTGGTTTGCCCATATTGACGCGCACCCGTTCGACCTTGTTGTCGTCGTTGATAAACAACTGCAATGTCAGAATGCCGGCACCGGTTTCCGCTGTAATCTCCTGCTTGTCGACCAGACCATGGTCATAAGCGTATTTGGCGACACATCGGATGCCGTTGCCGCACATCTCCGATTCGCTGCCATCCGAATTGAACATGCGCATGCGCACGTCGGCCACCTCGGAAGGCAAAATCAGAATCAGACCGTCCGAACCGATACCGAAGTTGCGGTTGCTGACCGTACGGGCCATGGCGACAGGATCGTCGATGGTTTCTTCAAAACAATTGACATAGACATAGTCGTTGCCGGCGCCGTGCATTTTGGCGAATTTCATGAAAAAAGCCCTTCCTTTTTCTCTGTATGATCTGAATGATTGTAAACTGGAATTATAGAAAAAACCGACCGTTCCCACAAGGGCCATCTTAATTGACCGGAATAACCGTCTAACGTATGATGTCGTCATATGTATCGTTCGGGAGAAAACTTCATGGCATATAATTTGAAAACCAAAATCTGGCAGACGGGTTCCCTGGAATGGTGGGGGATAATCGATGGCGAAGATGTCTTTTTGGGAGGCAGGGAATTTCCTTTGCCTCCCGAAGACGGCGATCGTTGGATCGTCCGTGCCACCGGGGAAGCATTCTGCATACTCGATGGCGAGATCAGACGGGCCTCCGACGCCCCCGAACCGGAGAAATGTCCATGAAAATAGGAACTCTTGAGATCATCCAGATCCCGGCCGGCGAAATGAACAACTTCTCCTACCTGCTGTTCTGCCCGGCGACGCGCCGGGGGCTGGCAGTCGACCCTTCGCTGGAACCGCAACGCCTGCTCGATGCCATCGATGCACACGGGGTCGACCTGACCTGGCTGGTCAACACCCACGGGCATCGCGATCATGTCGCCGGCAACGACCTCATACTCCAGGCTACCGGTGCCTCCCTCGCCGCCCATCCTCTGGCTGTTCCGAAAATCGACAGGCCCTTGACCGAAGGCGACGCGCTCATGGTTGGCGATACGGAGGTGAAGGTTCTGCACACCCCCGGGCATACACCTGCGGATATCACCCTGAATCCGCCTGGAGTCCTGTTGACCGGCGACACGCTTTTCGTCACCAAGGTCGGCCGGGCCGACATGACCGGCAGCGATCCCGTTGCCTTATATGACAGTTTGCGGCGGCTTGCACAGTTCCCCGGGGAAACCCTGGTCTTTCCGGGTCATGATTACGGACCGAAAGCATATTCTTCCATCGAGTACGAAAGACGAAACAACCCTTATCTGCGCTGCCCTGATCTCGAAAGTTTTCTTGCCTTGCGCATGGGATGATGGTTTTGGCAGGAACATGCCTGCCTCAAATAAAATTGCATGGGAGGAGGTATGACGGTTGGGGTGGGGCCGCCGACTGTCATGGTTGATATTTATGACAAGCAACCTTCTGGAGCAGCTGGTAAGCACCGGCGTGCTGACCCGGCAGATGGCCGAGAAAGTACGGTCTCATGCCGGGCAAAACGGCATGGCGACCAGCACCAGTCTACTCACCCTTACCACCCTCGGCGAAGACTGTCTGGCGCAATTCCTCAGTCGGCAACTCGATCGCCCCTGTTTTGAACCGCGCCGGATGCAGGAACTGCCGCCGGTGTTACGGGAATTTTTATCCATCGACCAGGCGCTGAAGTACCGGGTGTTGCCCTTGCGTCTCGAGCAACAGGGGCTCGTCGTCGCCATGGCCGATCCGAGCGACAAGCAAAACCTGCACCTTCTGGCCGAACTTATCGGTTATCCTCCGATCCCTCTCGTAGCCCCGGAACTCCGCCTGCTGCAGGCCATACAGCGCTGCTACGGCATGGAACTTCCCGATCATGAACAGTCGCTTCTGGAAAAAAAGAGATCCGCAGCAAATGTGCCCTCCACCCTTGTGGAGGAAGCGCCGGATGAAGCCTTACTGGAAGAAGCTGAAATCGTGGAAGACGAGCCTTTGCAGAGGCCCGAAGAACCCGCAGCCGACCTGAACTCCGGATTGGCGGAGGCGCGATGTCGCGATGATGTAGCGGACGCACTGATGGCTCACCTGGCCGGACAATTCGACCGACTGGCGCTGTTTCTGTATCGTAATGGGGTTTTGCAGGGATGGCGGGCGCTGGTAGGGCATACTCCCCTGCCTGGATTTTCAGAGTCAAGGTTGTCGACTGCAGACAGTACCATTCTGCAGTCGGTTCTGACAGATCAAAGTCCGTTTCTGGGCCGCATCTTTGAGCCGAACCTGAGGGCACAACTGTCCCGCGCCCTGGGAGCGGCGCCGGAAAGGGTTTCAATGCTGCCTCTAATTCTGGCAGGCAGATCGGTCGGATTGCTGTATGTCGAAGATGCCGGCCACAATATATGCGAACGTGTGGCGGAACTGCGAAATCTGCTGGCGAAAACGGCCTGCGCTTTGGAAATACTCATTCTGCGTCAGAAACTCGCCCGGCACTGACAGCCCTAATCGCTCCGTGTCAGCATTGCGTATCGATACTTCGGTGCCTGCGCCGGCGATGGCGACATCAATCCCTTTCTACGTACAGCCCCTCTTCATCCAGCACCTGATTTGCCGGAATCACCAGGCTCCCCGCCAGGCGATCGTTCCATCCCCGTCCTTCGCGATTGAGCAACATGCTGCAGAACCCCAGCCCCGCCGGCAGCAGGCACATCAGCCCACCCACGGTACGCAGAAAAGCCTGGGAAAGGTGCAGCGGTTCGCCGCTGGTATCGACCACCAGTAATTTTCCAGCCATTTTTCCGGGCGTCTGACCGCCCAGATAATGAAACAAGGTGAAATAACCGAAAGCCAGTCCGAAGAAAACCAGAAAATAAGGACCAATATGGTCGGCCAGACTCTGCGACTGCGGCCATCTGAAATCGCCCATCCCCTGCCTCAGATACTCTCCGGAGAGCACAAACACTACAAAGACGGCAGCCAGCAATCCCGCATCGAAAACGAAAGCAAGCCCCCGTGATGCCAACGGAGCCCGTTGCGAGACTTCCTCGACCTCGTCGGCAAACGGCAACTCGACCTGTTCCGGAAAATCTGTCGGATAAGATTTGGCTTCAGCATCAACGTGGGTCTGCGCCTCTTCAGATCCGAATGGCGGAAGAGGTTCCTGATCCTCCAAAGCAACATCGGGCTTTGTACGGCGCCAGGGGAGTTCTTCACCTTCTGAAAGCCAGGTATCGAGATCATCATCCAAGGCCAGTTCCTCATCCCCCGGGCCCTGATTGGACTCCAGGACCGCACCACCCTCGAAACTGTCGACTCCCCGTCCCTCTGTGTCTGTAAAAACGTCCGCATCCTCTTCGGGCGCCGGTTCTTCATCGACAGACCCAACCGCTTCGGTTGGTTCTATGTCATGCGGCGGCTCATCGCCAGGCAGCAACGGCTCGGCCGGATCCTCCTCTATGACAAAACTATCAAAAGTCGCTTCGCTTCCCGTCCAGTCCATGTCGGGATCAAGGGTAGCGGCCAGTTCCTCGTCCACGGTACCGAGTTCGTCAAAATAATTTTCCAGATCCGCATCTGTTTCATCATCGTTCAGAGATGCCATTTCGGCAACCGTACAAATATCTTTCTCGTCCGGCAAAGTGGTGTCGAAAGGATCTTCAACCAGCGGCTGTGACGATCCCGCAGCATAACCGGCGCGACCGGGAAGGGTCGGATCCCCAAGCCCCAGCCGGTCACGCAGTTCAGACAGATCGCGGCCACATTTCTTACACGTGGCCAGGTAGTTAAAACTCTGGAAACCGCACTTTGGACATTTCATGTCGACTCCTTCGCAAAGGCTTCGATAAGCTTGTTTTCATCCGAAAACGTCTCGTTTCCTATATGAAAACTACGCCGTGTCCATCCAGACTTTCCGGATGGACACATTATGAAGCCCTTTCGCCCCCAAGGTCACCGTAGCGATATTGCAGAATGGCTGCCGCAGCAAACCCGGCTGTTTCACTACGTAAAATACGCGGGCCGAACAATACCGTAACAAACCCGTGACGCCGCGCGATATCAGCTTCTTCATCAGAAAACCCGCCCTCCGGCCCGACGAGCACCGAGGCCCCCTCCGGAATCCTCTGCGGAAAAACGGTATCGATAGGTTGACTGCCTTCTTCCCACAACATCAGCCGCAACTCGCTTTGACATCGGGCCAAAGCCTCATCCAGAGAACATATGTCGGACAGGGAAGGCAACACCGGCCTGCGGCTCTGGCGAGCTGCTTCGCGGATGATGCGCAGCCATCGCTCACGCCGCTGCTGTTCCCGGCGCACGGCAAGCCTCGGCACGCTGCGGGAGGCATACAGCGGCGTAAAGCGGCTGACCCCCAGTTCTGTTCCCTTTTGCAGGACCAGCTCCATTTTATCGGCTTTGGGAAGAGCTTGCATCAACTCTATGGGAAAGGCCGTATCCCGTTCCATATCCCGGCTCAAGACCACCACCTTGCCGGTTTGCCGATCCAGATGCTCGATGCGGCAACGGCAGAAATTGCCGATGCCGTCAAACAACAGAATCTCCGCCCCTTTGCCGAGCCGCAGCACCGCCATGTGACGCAGGACCTCCTCGGGCAGAGAGATATGATCGTTGCGCAAATCATCCGGAGAAATAAAAAATCGATGCATTCAGGCTCCCTTGCGATAGCACAGGCAGGACCATTCGTCCTGGCGACGAATATCAGGCCCCTTAAGGCCGCAGCTGTCAAAAGCATCGATGACCAGCTGTTCTTTTTCATTCAGGATGCCGGACAGGATCAGGACCCCGCCGACAGCCAGACGGTTTACCAGTTCGGCAGCCAGGCGCGCATTTTCTTCGGCCAGGATATTGGCCAGCACCACTTCGAAATCCCCTTCCAGGGTCTCCAGCGGATCGCGTGTCACTGCGACCTGCCGCTCCACCCCGTTCTGCCGGGCGTTGTCCAGAGCGACCCGACAGGCTGTTGCATCGATATCGCAACCCAAAACCTTCCGTGCGCCAAGCAATGCGGCCGCCACGGCCAATATGCCGGATCCGGTACCCACATCAAGGACTCGCTGCGGTCCCGGGCCGGTTTCGTAAAGCTCGGCCAGCGCTTCCAGACATAAACGTGTGGTGGCATGACTTCCGGTCCCGAATGCCATACCCGGATCGAGGGTAAGGACGGCGTCCTGCGGCTCGGGCGTGTATTCCTCCCAGCTCGGGCGCACCACCAGACGAGAACCGATACGCTGGATGCCGAAATGCTGTTTCCAGCTTTCCGCCCAATCTTGAGCGCGAATCCGACGAATTTCCGGCACCACAGGGTCGAGGCCGGGAATCAGGGTCGCAAGCCAGGCAAGACGTTCGGCAAGCTGTTCGACAAGCTCTGCTTGTTGAATGTCCGGCGGGAAATACGCTTTAAGGGTAAGGGATTCCGGAATCTCCGCGTCCGGGTCGGGAACCACGAATGTATCGAGGGCACGCTCTTCCACGGTAATGCCGGCAGAGCCGAGCTCGGTCATTTCATGACAGACCAGATCGATGCCGGCAGCCGGTACGGTTATGTCGATTTGCAGCCACATTTCGTTCATTCGCTCTGTTTATCAAAGGACTCGGATGAAGGCAATAAAATACTTGACAAAAACCTTGTTAGTGGAGTGTAATCCGGCGAGAAATTTAATGAGGTAAATTCTCTTTTTGGTATCTTTTTCACAAATTGTGTTTCCAACACACCGGTCCCCGCCATCCTGGTTCTCGCTTACGGTTTGTGATTTTTTCGATGTGTTGACTTATGCCTGATGCGCTGAAAGACTTGCAGTATTGCATTTTATTGCTAACATTTTAATGTAAAATTCATGAAGTGAGTTCGGACACATTTTACTTGCGATCGGCGGCATTTTGACAACCGCTGTCATCCGCTATGCACTGCCTGCAACGAACCGAGTCTTGCACTATAACACAGGATGGTTTTGGAGGTCGTGGCGGCACCCGGATCTCGAAGAATCTGCAAACCGAGAACTTCGGAAAATGGCCACAGAAGTTAAATCTTTATTCCAGGAAACTGTACGGCCCTGAAACCTGACGTTTCCGACGAGGGCAGAAAGGAAGCGATTATGCGTGTACTCGTGGTTGAAGACGAAAAAAAAGTTGCCAGCTTTATCAAGCGTGGTCTTGAAGAAGAAGAATTCACCGTCGATGTGGCTTTTGATGGTGAAGAAGGCCTCTATCTGGCGGAGAACAACCCTTACGACATCATCCTGATGGACCTCATGCTGCCCAAGAAGGATGGACTTGAAGTTATCAAGGAGTTGCGCGCAAAGGACATTGTCACGCCGGTTTTGTGCCTGACCGCCAAGGACTCCGTCGAAGATATCGTCTCCGGTCTCGATTCGGGGAGCGACGATTATCTCACCAAGCCCTTTGCGTTCAGCGAATTACTGGCCCGCGTCAAAGCCCTGTTGCGGCGCAGTGCCAAGGACCGCGGTGCAGAGATCTACTTCGCCGACCTGCGCCTCGATCCGGTGACGCACAAGGTCTGGCGTTCCGACCAGGAAATCGATCTCACAGCCAAGGAATATGCACTGCTCGAATACTTCATGCGCAATCCCAACCAGGTGCTTACCCGAGCCATGATCGCAGAACATGTATGGGACTACACCTTCGATTCGTTCACCAATATCATCGATGTGTACGTCAACTATCTGCGGAAGAAAATCGACCGGGATTTTGATAAAAAGCTCATTCATACCGTGCGTGGTGTGGGATACGTCCTCAAGGAGGGCTGATTGTTTTTCCGCTCTCTGCGATTCCGGCTTACCGCCTGGTATACGCTGACCATCGTCGTGGTACTGGCGGCAAGCGGTTGCATCTGGTACCGGCAGCTGTCAGGCAGTCTGCTGAAACAGATCGATCGTCGGCTGCTGAAATTGACCGAAGAAAGCCCTGCATTGTTGCAGGGCTTTTCAGAGCCCCAGGGTTGCGGTGTTTTTTGCGATTTTGTGCGGCGCCACCGTCAGGGACATTTTTACCGTCTCATCGATGCATCCGGACGACAACTTTGCAGCGAATGCAACAGCATCGGCAATGCGCCGCCGGTTGACCTGAAGATTCTGCAAGAGGCCGCAGGCAAAGGCCCGATACTGCATACTACCAGCAATAAAAGAGGTCCGTATCCCATGCGGTTTCTGACTCTGCCGCTGGACCTCGGCGACAGAGAGACGGTATTTTTGCAGGTCGGAACCGGTCTGGGCATCGTCCATGAGCCTTTACATGAATTGCGCACGCTGCTGCTGGTTTTCAGCCCCCTGGCCTTTCTGGCCGTAGCCATTCTCGGATGGTTTCTGGCCGGCCGGACCCTGGCACCGGTGGAAAGCCTCACCCGGGCCATGCGACGAATTAACGTAGACAACCTGTCGCAACGCCTGCCCGTCCGCTCGTCCGGCGACGAACTTGCCCGTCTGGCCGACACCTTCAATGCCATGCTTGGCCGTCTCGAAGAATCCTTTCGCAAAATAAAGCAGTTTTCCGGTGACGCCTCTCACGAATTGCGCACTCCCCTCACCATCCTCAAAGGAGAAACGGAAGTCGCTCTGCGGTGGGCGAAAACCCCCGATGAATTTCGTAAAATGCTTATGTCCGGCATGGAAGAAATCGACCGGATGAGCCGGGTTATCGAGGATTTGCTGTTGCTCGCCAAAAGCGAAGGGGGCGAAAAGCCTTTGACCATCAAGGAAATGAGCCTCAGCGACTTGTTGCAGGAACTTTATCTGCAAGGCCGCTCGCTGGCGCAGCCGAAGGCCATAGAGCTGATGCTGCACCCCAATGTGACGGAGGAGATTCGCATCCTGGCGGATAAAATGCGCCTGCGCCAGGTGTTTCTCAATCTTATCGCCAACGCCGTCAACTATACTCCGGAAAATGGCCGGGTAGAAATTTCCCTGTCCGTAGACGATGAGAAGGATGAAGCGATCGTCAAAGTCTCGGACACCGGTATCGGCATCCCTGCGGAGCATCTGCCCCACATTTTCGATCGCTTTTACAGGGTGGACAGAGCCCGTAACCGCGAAGACGGAGGCACCGGTCTCGGCCTGGCCATCGTCGACTCGTTTGTCAAGGCGCACGGAGGGCGTGTCGAAGTATTTTCGGTTCCGGGAGAAGGCAGCGTCTTTACCGTCTATCTGCCCCGTAAAGGTCCCCGCATGCATTCCGAAAACAACGAGTCTTCCTCCTGACAACCCGTCCCATGCCCCCAGCCAGACCTCCCTTCGAACACGTTGACACAAGCTATTGCAACGATTAAATTTTCGGATAAGGTCGCAACCTTGTGCAGCACCAGATACTGTTGCTACATCAACCTTTTAAATCCATGTGGAGGACAATTATGAAGTTCACGTCCCGTCGGATTCTGATCAGTTGTATGGCATTGCTTTGGTTTGCCGCACCGGCGCTCGCGCTGCCCGACTTTGCCGACCTGGCGGTTAAACTCAAACCATCGGTTGTCAATATCAGCACCTCCAAAACCATACGCTCTCAGCGCCCCCTTTTCCCCGGCCAGCCTTCTCCTTACGACGAATTCTTCGAGGATTTTTTCGATCGTTTTTTCCGGGGACAGCCGGCACCGCGCAAGGAGCGGTCGCTGGGTTCCGGATTTATCATATCTGCCGACGGGTATATCCTGACCAACGATCACGTGGTGGATGAGGCCGATGCCATCAAGGTACGTTTGTCCGACGGCCGGGAGTTCAGCGGCAGGGTGCAGGGACTCGATCCCAAACTCGACCTGGCCCTGGTTAAAATCGACGTCGGCAAGGAACGGTTGCCGGTCGCGGAACTGGGAGACAGCGAAAAACTGAGGGTCGGCGAGTGGGTCATGGCCATCGGCAATCCTTTCGGTCTGGAACAGACCGTAACGGTCGGCATCGTTTCGGCCAAAGGACGCGTCATAGGAGCCGGGCCTTATGACGACTTCATCCAGACAGACGCCTCCATCAATCCCGGCAATTCCGGCGGGCCCCTGTTCAACGAGGCCGGCCAGGTGATCGGCATCAATACGGCCATCGTTGCCGGCGGACAGGGCATTGGCTTTGCCATTCCGGTCAACGCGGCCAAGTCCATCATTCCGCAATTGCGGGAAACCGGCCACGTGGTACGCGGCTGGATCGGCGTCACCGTGCAGCAGGTTACCGAGGATCTGGCCAAATCCTTCGACCTCGACAAAGCCGGTGGAGCCCTCATTACGGACATCCAGGAAAACTCTCCCGCTCAGAAAGCCGGTTTGCAAAGAGGAGATATCATCCTCCAGATCAACGGGGAAAACCTTGAAGATCTCAACGACCTGCCCAAAAGAATCGCAGCTCTGCCGATCGGCGGCAAAGCGCGACTGACTCTGTTTCGCAACGGCCGCAAAGCCGAGGTCAGCATCATCATCGGCACCCAGGATCAGGAAAAGGAGAAAACCACGGCCAAAAATGACGATGCCGAAAAAGCCCTCGGGCTGTCCGTGATCGACATTACCCCCGAAATTTCCGCCCGCTACCGCCTCACTACAGAAGAAGGCGTGTTGATCACCGCAATCGACCCGAATGGCCCGGCTTCGGGAAAAGTCCACGCCGGAGATGTCATACTGGAGGTCAACGGCAAGGCCGTATCTTCAACAGCCAGGCTGCGTTCCCTCCTCTCCGATCTCAAACACGATCACATCGTTCGCTTATTGATTCAGCGGCGCGATCAAGCCATTTACATCGCGATAAAACCTGAATAGACTGCGACTTTTGGAATGCGGCCAAAAACATTATGGCATTCCGTTCCCTCTATCCGGGGCTGCCGGGTCGATTCCGATCCGCGCAGCACCCCATTGGGTGACGCAATCGCATGAGATCGGTTTTTTTCCCCCGATTGGTTAATGGGGCCTACGGCGACCCGGCCCTTTATGTTCATCTCGCCTACCGGGGTGAAGCATTGCTGTTCGACTGCGGAGATCTGCATCCTCTGTCTCCGGGCGAATTGCTTAAGACCCGCGTGCTGTTTCTCTCCCATGCGCATATCGATCATCTGGTGGGATTCGACCCTTTGCTGCGCACCTTTCTGGCTCGGGACCTGACTCTGGTGATGTACGGGCCGGCTGGTCTGGTCGACCAGATGGCTGCGAGGCTCCAGGGCTATACCTGGAACCTCGTGGACGGCTATCCATTCGAACTGACGGTGCGCGAATGGTTGCCTGAAGGCATAAGAGAGGTAACCTTTCCGGCCGGAGACGCCTTCCACCCCCATGCCGAACGTCTGATACCCTGTGACAACGGCATCCTGCATACAACGCCATGGTATCGGGTACGCGCCGTCCCGCTGGAACACGGCGACATCGTATCTTTGGCCTTTTCCCTGGAGGAACCGCTGCACGTGGCCATCCACAAGGACGCACTGGAGCGCTTCGGCTTCGCGACGGGCCCCTGGCTGGGGAGATTCAAGGATCTGGTCCTGCAAGGCTCAGATCCCGATACCCAGCTGAGCGTACCGTTGACCCGGGGCGGCCGACAAGCCGTACCTCTGAGTACATTGAGGCGGCATATCGCCTCGACCGAGCGGGGTATGAAAATCGTGTATGTTACGGACTGTTCACCGATATTCCGCAACTTTCGGCGCATACTGGAACTGGCCGCCGATGCCCACCTGCTGACCATCGAAGCGGTTTTTCTCCATCGCGACCTGGAACGAGCGCGTCTTCGCAATCACCTCACGGCCTGGCAGGCAGGCCGCCTCGCCCGCCTGGCCGGAGCGGCGCGAATGCGGGTATTTCATCACTCGCCACGCTATCAGCGCGAACCGGGAATCCTGGAGCGGGAGGCGCGCGCCGCCTTCTCCGGTAACCAAAAGCCCTTGTAGCACGGTTTTATATACAATGCCGTGCTGTGCTGAAGCACAGTGCATCGCTTCGCTATTTATGGTATCTTGCCCTTCATGCGACTGACTCTCAAACATCAGATCCTGATTGCACCGGCGGCAGTCCTGCTGTTGATGACCCTGCTGCTGTGTTTTCTGCAATATACCTATATGGACCTGTCCCGGAAACGCGACCAGGCCGAAGGCATCGGTGCTATACTCATGGGTATCACCGAGGCCAACATCGCCGCCCGGGTCATGGACGATTCGGTCCGCCAGTACCAGGTACTTGTCAAGAGCGGGCAGGCCAGTTATGAAAACCTCGAAACCCTGCTCAACGATCTCGATCAGGCCTACGCCCACCTGGTCAGCGGATTGGACCGGTTGCAGAAATACATGGTGCTGCCGGAGGACCAGGCCCAGGAACTGGACCGGGCTGTCGAGGCGCTCTATCCCAGAAAGGAAGATTTCAACATCTGGGTCTTCACGGCTGGTCTCGAGCAGTTACGCCCCAAACTGGTCAAGCTCAACGAGCAGACCAAGCAGATGCGTAAGGACACCCCCCCGCCAAACAGCAAAGATCTCGACAAGCTCACCGACCGGGCGGCACTTGTTTCGGTCATTGTGCTGGGTGCCGCAATTCCCGTCGGGGTACTGCTGTCGTTGTTCTTCGCCCGCGGTATTCTGCGCCGGGTACAGACCCTCAGCGACAGCGCCGGACGCATCGTGCGGGGGAACCTGACGCCGCCGCCGGCCCCCAATCCGGTCCGGGACGAACTGGATGATCTGGCCCTTTCCATCAACCACATGACCGATCAGCTCATCCGGGTGATCGGAACGGAAAAACTCCTGGAAGGAGCCGAGGAAGAGCGGCGTCGCATCGCCATGGACATTCACGACCAGACCCTGTGCGACCTGTCGGGCATACTCCGAGGATTGCAGAGCCTTCCTGCAGAGGGCGGCGTCAGAGACGAAGTCTGCGTTCTGGAAGAGGATCTGCTGCGCGCTATCGCCAATCTGCGGCAGTTGATGGACAACCTCCACCCTCAGACCCTTGACATCCTCGGGCTGGGAGCGGCGCTGGAATCGCATCTCGAGCGCCATCTCGGCAAGGGAGACATGCCCGAGTATCATCTCTACATTTCCCCCGATGTCGATTCCGCCGGTTTGTCGCGACTGCAGAAGCTGACGCTCTATCGCATAGCCGTCGAAGCCATTCACAACGTCATCAAACATGCGCGGGCTTCGCGCTACGAGGTAAACCTCGATCTTTGCGGAGAGGTGATTGTGCTGTCCATCGAAGACAACGGCATCGGCTTCGACCCGGAAAAAGTCGCCATGCGCGCCGGCAGAGGCCTGAACAACATTCGGGAACGTGCGCGGACTATCGGTGCGCAGGTACGCTGGAGCCGTTCGCGATTCTCCAGCGGCACCCGCTTTGAGTTGACCTTGCCGGTACCGGCAGGAAACCAGGAGGACTGATTCGGATGACGGACGTGCGCATCGTAATAGCGGAAGACAATCCTCGCGATTTTGAATTTCTGGAGCAACTGATCAAAGGCTGGGAGGAAAACAGCCAGGTCGACCGGGCACCGAATGGATTGGCCGCCCTGGAAATGGCCCTGAAACAGGAATTGCCGCTTTTGATCAGCGATATTCAGATGCCCGAAATGAACGGTATCGAACTGGCTCGCAACCTCTGGCAGCGCAAGCCTCAGGCCCGCATCGTTTTCTGGAGCCAGTTCAAAGACGAGATGTACGTTCGCACCTTGTCGCGCATCGTTCCACCGGAGACGGTTTACGGTTATATCCTCAAATCGAATCCCCGCGATCGCATCGTGTCCGCCATCCGTACTGTCCTGCTGGAAGAACAGTGCTGGATCGACCCCGAGGTGCGCAAGGTGCAAGGACGCGCCGGCCACAGTCAAACGGCCCTGTCCGACATCGAATTCGAGGCCCTGCTCGATATCTCTCTGGGGCTGACCGACAACCTCATCGCCCAACGCCGTTATCTGTCGCGGCGGGGTGTTCAGAGTCGACTCAATTCACTCTACAACAAGCTCGGCGTCGACCAGGAACAGTTCCATGGAGAAAAGTTCGGCGATGCTTTCAATCTTCGCAACCGGGCCGTCGCTGTAGCCTTGCGGCGTGGCCTGATCAATGCTTTCGAGCTGGAACACGAGGAAAAGGAGTTCCAGAGCTGGCTGAAGCGATTCAAATCCGGTCGTGGCGCCTGACCGGCACAGCATGGCATCAACGCTTATGACGACCTCGGTCCATCTGTTGGAACAGTTCTGCCTTGCCGCTTCCCGAGCCGGAGCAAAAACCGTTCGCAGCATTTGCCCGGCAACAGCAGCCGACTATATCGTACGACATGCCGGCGGGGCCATCATGCTGCCCGACTTTCCTTCCGCCCGTCGTCTCGATCTGGCTGCCTTACTGCAAGCTCACGGGGGGAAAGTGCAAAGCGGCGACCTCCTGCGCACCTCCTGCCCTGCAGAAGCAGGCATCACCGGCGCCAATTTCGCTCTGGCCGATACCGGCACGGTCGTCATCGAATCGACGGCTCAGGAGGTGCGCCTCGCCAGTACCCTTCCCGAACGGCACTTCGTTTTACTCCATCCGGCCAAAATCCTCCCTGACCACATGGCGGCGGTACCCCTGCTAAGGCAGCTGCACAGACGCCGGAGCCCCGACTTTATCGCCTTTATCACCGGTCCGAGCCGCACTGCAGATATCGAGCGCGTTCTCACCATCGGCGCGCACGGTCCTCGAGAATTGCACATCCTGCTGCTCGAAGAGTTGTCCGACGATTTCCTTGAATGTTGAAGGAGCTCACATGAGCCGCCGCACCCGCCGTTATCGCCAACGCATATATGAAGCCCTGGACGATATCCGCCGTCAAAACGCGCTGCACCGTTTCGGCGACGCTTATCTTGCGGCAAGAAACGAGGCCTTTTCCGGTCTGGATTTCGACGAGTTGAGGCGAGAGATCGCCGTCATGAAAGATACGGTGCGCGAAGACTGGCAAACCCATGTAGACACATTCATCCGGCAGGCTGAAAAAAGCGGTGCCGCGATTTTCGTCGCCGAGGATGGTCAGGCCGCCAACCAGTATATCACCCGGCTTGCGCAACGCCACGGTGCACGATTGGCGGTAAAGAGCAAAAGCATGGCCGGAGAGGAAATCGAACTCAACCCCGCATTGGAAGCGGTCGGCATGCGGGTGGTCGAAACCGATCTTGGCGAATGGATCGTGCAACTGGCCGGCCAGCGCCCCAGCCATATGGTCATGCCGGCCATCCACCTGTTCCGCGATCAAGTGGCCGAACTGTTCGGCAAGGTCACCGGCGCTGCAGAGTCCGACGACATCGCCCACCTGGTAGAAGTCGCCCGCCACACTCTGCGCAAGGAGTTTCTCGAGGCGGATATGGGGATCACCGGCGCCAACCTTGCGGTAGTCGAAGACGGCAGTCTGGCCCTGGTCACCAACGAAGGCAATGCCCGCCTGGTGGCTACGGTACCGCCGGTCCACGTGGTGCTGGTCGGTATCGACAAACTGGTCCCCACCCTGGAGGATGCCGCCCGCATATTGAAGGTGCTGCCGCGCAACGCCACCGCTCAGGCTGCCAGTTCCTATGTCACCTGGATCCGTGGACCGGCCCCCGCTCCGAACCGACAACGCGAGTTACATATCGTATTGCTCGACAATGGTCGCAGCAAGCTCGCGTCATCGGATAAAAGCCGCGACGCGTGGCGTTGTCTTCGCTGTGGCGCCTGTGCCAACGTCTGTCCGGTTTACCAGGCGATAGGCGGACACGTTTTCGGTCATGTCTATGTCGGAGCCATCGGCGTCGTACTGACCGCATTCCTGCATGGCCTGGAAGCCGCAGCCGAATTGATACAGGCCTGCATCGGCTGCCGGGCCTGTGTCGAAATCTGTCCGGCCGACATCGATCTGGAGCATATTATTCTGCACCTGCGTCGCCGGCTCGCCGAAAAAGAAGGGACAGGCAAGGTCAAAGGGGTCGTCTTCAAACGCATTCTGCGCAACCGGCGTCTGTTTCACGGCATGCTGCGCAGTGCGGCACGCATGCAAAAACCGTTGACCGACGCCACCGGCAGCATTCGTCATCTGCCCCTGTTTTTTTCTCCCCTTACCGAGTGGCGCACCTTGCCCGCCATTGCCGAACGCCCCCTGCGCGACCTGCTGGCCGAAGAGCCCTGCATCTTTGCCCCCCGTTTGCGCATCGCCCTGTTCGGTGGTTGCGCCGCCGAATTCGTCCTGCCGCAGATCGGCTTGGCCATGGCTCAAGTCTGTCGACACCTCAACATTGAGCTGGTCTATCCCGAGACTCAGAGTTGTTGTGGCATCCCGGCACTGTATGCCGGAGATGTGGAAACGGCCGCCGAACTGGCACGTCAGAACGTCAAAGCTCTTACCGAATCCGAAATCGATGCCGTCGTCACCGTCTGCCCCACCTGTACTTCTGCCCTCGTCCGGCACTTTCCCGAACTTCTTGCGGACGACCCCGTAATGGCAGAGCGCACCGCCGAACTGGCGGCCGTCACCCAAGATGCCGCGGCATTCCTAAGCAAACAACTGGACAACCTGCCGCCACTCAACCATCCTGCCATTCCCCATACAGTCACCTACCACGATTCCTGTCACCTGCGGCGCGGCTCGGGCGTCTTCCTGGAACCTCGCAAACTGCTGAAATCAGCCGGCTGGTCCCTGAAGGAGATGAACCACCCCGACCGCTGCTGCGGTTTCGGCGGATCCTACTCCGTACTCGGCCAACCTGCGATCGCCAAAGCCATTGCCTGCGACAAGCTTCAGGATATTATGGGCACCGGCGCTGAAACCGTAGCGGCCGACTGCCCCGGATGTCTCATGATGCTGCGCGGTTTGCTGAAAAAACGTCAACTTCCTACCGAGGTGGCCCACTCCGTCGAACTGCTCGCCGCCTGCCTGCCGTAGGCGGATGAAGTCCTTTGACACGGCGAAATAGCGCCTCGGGCCAACATAAAAAGTCACTCTCAATGCCTGCCCGTTTTCATATCCGCCGTTTCCGGTGCTTTACAGAAGCCTTGCCCCATCCTCCCTCCCCGATCACAGCACCATTTGATCTACCATTGCGGATCTGAACAGTCCGTCGAAAAGGTGAAACGTCTTTTTTTGCAGAGCCATCGCTGTTTTGCGCACAAATGGCATTTTCTCAATCATTAAGGCATGTTCCCTGCATGCTTAGAAAAGGATAATAAAAAAATCAAGGGAACAATCATGAAAATCAAGGATTTACTTTCCTTTCCGCTCTTCTCCGAAGAACTTGGCATCGACCTGCCGCGCTGTTGCGACCATGAACTTTTCAAATGGCTGCTTGCTTCGGTGCTGTTCGGAGGTCCGGTATCCCGGGATATTGCCCGCAAGACATATAGGACCTTTCAGAAATACCTGCTTACCGATCCGGCAAGAATCATTGAAGCCGGCCGAAGCTTCCTGGTGCATCCGGTCATGCAGGAAGGGGGCTATGTCCGCCATGATGGTGTGGCTGCCGCCGACATTCTCGAACTCTGCAATACTTTGCTGAACTATTATCAGGGCAGCTTGAATCAACTGCACGAAGCCGCGGCGGATAGCGAAGATCTGGAAAATCGGATTACCGCCATGCGAGGCATGGATCCCCTGAGTGCAAACATTTTCCTGCGCGAACTGCGGCCGGTGTGGGCCAAAGCTGATCCCGATCCTTTGCCCGTGGTCTCGGAAATGGCCAAGAAATACAAGCTCGACCTGACGGGAATGCACCCCAAGGACCCCGCTTTCACAAGGGTCGAATCGGCACTGATACGCCTGAAGCGCACCCGCAGCAAGCGCAGCAGGCCTTTCGCTTCCGCCTGAGGTTTACCCGCCGCCATAAGGGATCGTAAGGGCGTCGGAATCAATCCACCCGGGCTTCGCTCGCCGACGGACGAGCCCACGCCGCCTTATACGGCCATCATCTCTCTATCGCCAATCCCCGTTGCCAGCATTGCGATTTCCATGCGAAACGATTATGATCAGGAAGGATTCCTGACCGTTAGACAGCTTTTCAGAACAGGGATTTTCAACTAGTTTCCCATATGAAAACTGCGCCGGCCTCCATCCCGCGTCTCCGGATGACACCAGCTGCCGCCCCGCGTTTTGCCTCTTCCGTCCCGACATTTTCATATGCGAGGAGTCTATGTCCAATCGACCGTCGAGCGTGTCCCAAGTCCTGATCACCCTTGCTGCGCTGATCATTGTCGCTGCCGGACTGAACGCCGGCAAAGTGATTCTCGTCCCTTTTCTGCTCGCCGCTTTCATCGCTGTTTTAAGCGCCTCCCCCATGTTCTGGCTTCAGCGGCGCGGCCTGCCGATCTGGCTGGCCCTGATTATCGTCATTCTTGCGGTGTTCCTTGCCGGACTGCTGCTCGCCGGTCTTGTCGGCACTTCGGTCGGCACTTTCTCTGAAAATCTTCCGTCTTACGAGGCCAGGCTTCGCCAGCAAGCCGACGCCCTTGTGACATGGCTGGCTACAAAAAACATCCATATTTCAGGTCCGGCCCTTGCGGAGGTCTTTGACCCCGGGGCCGCCATGAAACTGGTGGCAACCCTGTTCAATGCCCTTACCAACGTCCTCGCCAACGGATTTCTGGTGTTGATGACAGTTATTTTCATGCTGTTGGAAGCTTCCGGCATGCCTGATAAACTGCGCGCCATCCTCGGACCGACGATCAGCCTGTCCGGTGTCGACCATTTCGTACACAATGTTCAACATTACATGGCCATCAAGACCGTCATCAGCCTGTTTACCGGTACACTTGTAACGCTGTTGCTGGTCGTCCTTGGGGTCGACTTCCCCTTGCTTTGGGGTCTGCTGGCCTTTTTGTTGAACTATGTCCCGAACATCGGGTCGATCATCGCCGCCGGGCCTGCGGTTCTCCTCACCATCGTCCAGTTGGGGCTGTTGAGAGCGTTGATAGTCGGCATCGGATACCTCGTCATCAATCTAGTCATGGGGGGAGCCGTGGAACCTCGCTTCATGGGAAAGGGCCTGGGGCTTTCACCGTTAGTGGTGTTGCTCTCCCTGCTTTTCTGGGGTTGGCTGCTGGGCCCGGTCGGCATGTTGTTGTCCGTCCCCCTGACCATGACAGCCAAAATCGCCCTGGACTCCCGAGAAGATACACGCTGGGTCGCTGTCCTTCTTGGACCTGCATCGGTTCCGGCCACGGCCGCCCCCACGGAAAACAATGCCGACTGATTCTTGCTGCATTTCCTTTTTTCGCTGACAGAGAGATGCGATATCTCAATGAAAGAAGGACGGGGCATATTTATTACTGAAAAAGTCATTTATGTTTGCTATATAGTATTGGTGATCGAACGAATCCAGGTCGAGGTCGGTGCCGAATTCATCAGACCGGGCTCCATGGTATGCGATTTCGCCCCGACAGCATATAGGTGAGCTCTACGGTTGTTTTACTCTCAAGAAGGAGGGATCGATCGATGGATGTGGTTATCCTGAGTCGGTTGCAGTTTGCCATCACCACTCTGTTTCATTTCATGTTTGTTCCTTTGACCCTGGGTTTGTCTATCCTGGTAGCCTGGATGGAAACCCGCTACGTGCGCACCGGCGATGAGTTGTATCTGCGCATGACCCGCTTCTGGGGCAAGCTGTTCCTGGTCAATTTCGCCCTGGGCATCGTAACCGGCATCACCCTGGAGTTTCAATTCGGCATGAACTGGGCGGAATACTCGCGCTATGTCGGCGATATTTTCGGAGCCCCCCTGGCCATCGAAGCCACCGCGGCATTCTTTCTCGAATCGGTCTTTATCGGCTTGTGGATTTTCGGCTGGGGCAAAGTTTCAAAAAAAGTCCACTGCTTCGCCATGTGGATGGTGGTGCTGGGCTCTAATATGTCGGCTCTGTGGATTCTGCTGGCCAACGGATGGATGCAGAACCCTGTCGGCTACGTTTTGCGTAACAACCGTGCCGAAATGGTCGATTTCGCCGCTCTGCTGACCAACCCTTACGGGCTGATCAAGTTTTTTCATACGATTATTTCCTCGCACCTGCTTGCAGCCTTCTTTGTCATGGGCGTCTCGGCCTGGCACCTGCTGCGAAAATCCCAGCCGGAATTTTTTCGCCGCTCTTTCCGCATGGCCGCTCCCTTTGCTCTGGTCGCCGCCTGCCTGGTCATGTTCAGCGGCGACATGCAGGCCAGCGTGGTGGCACGCTATCAGCCGACCAAATTTGCGGCGCTGGAATCGACCTGGGAAACCCAACGCGGCGCCCCGATGAATCTCATTGTCTGGCCCGATGCCGCCAATGAGCGTAATGCCGTGCAAGCCTTGCCGATCCCTAAAATGCTGAGCTATCTGGCGCACAAAAACCTGAATTCGGAAGTCAAAGGCCTCAAGGAATTCCCTGTGGATGAACGCCCTCCGGTCCTGCCGGTTTTTCTCAGTTTTCGTGCCATGGTCGGCATGGGAATCTTTTTCGTGTTGGCCGGCATTGCTGCCGTGATCTTTAGCCGCCGGGGACGAATCGATCGTCAGCGCTGGTTTCTGCGTTTGATGTTCTTCGCCATCCCTCTGCCTTATCTGGCCAACCAGCTTGGATGGATTGCCGCGGAGGTCGGCCGTCAGCCATGGATTGTCTACGGCCTCATGAAGACCAGCGCCGGCGTCTCCTCCAATCTGGCAGCGGGGCAGGTGATCGGCTCCCTCGTCGGTTTCACTCTGCTTTATGGAGGCCTGGGAGTGCTCGACTTTTATCTGCTCACCAAAATTGCGGCCAAAGGTCCCGAAAAGACCGGGATCAAGGAACAGGAGGCTTGAAAATGACGCTTCAGGTGATGTGGTTTGCTCTGTGGGGGCTTTTGTGGGCCCTGTATTTCATGCTTGACGGCTTTACCCTCGGCGCCGGCATGTTGCATAACTACATAGCTCGCGACGAATCCCAACGCCAGCAGGTGATTCGAACCTTCGGACCGGTCTGGGACGGCAACGAAGTCTGGTTGATCACCGCCGGCGGAGCCACTTTCGCCGCTTTTCCCACCACCTATGCCCTGATGTTCAGCTATCTCTATGCGCCCTTGCTGATTTTGTTGTTCGGACTTATCGTGCGCGGGGTCTCGTTTGAATTCCGTGGACTGAACCGCGGATTGGCCTGGAAACGCTGCTGGGATCGGGCCATACTCTTTTCCAGCCTGGTTGTCACACTGCTGTTCGGGGTGGCTTTCGGCAATATTTTCCAGGGGCTGCCCATGGATGCCTCCGGCTATCACGGATCGCTGCTGGCCCTCCTCAATCCCTATGGGCTTTTGACCGGGCTTCTTTTCATCATGCTGTTTCTTCAACACGGCGCCCTGTACCTGGCGGTCAAAACCCGCGGAGCGTTGCAGGAAAGAGCCCGCAGCACGACGCGCACCCTCTGGCCTTTTATGCTTGCGGTCGCAGTCGCCTTTTTGGCTTTTACCGCACCGGCCACCGCACTGTACGATAATTTCAAATCGGTGCCTTCGCTGTGGGTAGTGCCGCTGATGGCCGCGCTGGAATTGATAGCGGTACGCCTGCTGGCCGGGCAGGGCAAATGGTTGCGGGCCTTTGCCGCATCTTGCGCAGCCATTGTGCTGGTCGTGGCGACCGGCATTGTCGGCCTTTTTCCGGACCTTATACCCTCCAGCCTCGATCCGGCATACAGCCTGAGCCTGTCCAACTCTTCCTCAAGCCCTTATACGCTTGGGATCATGACGGTGGTGGTGGCGATTTTCGTGCCTATTGTCATTGCCTACAAAATCTGGATTTACCGCGTGTTTCGCGGCCCGGTAAGCGATGCTGCCGAGGAAGGAATCGGCGGAAATTACTGAGTTTTTTCCTTCCGCAATTTTTTTTGCAACCACGGGTACGGCATTGGCCGTACCCGTATTTTTTATTTGATCGCTAAAATACATTCGTGTATGTTTGTTTTTCTCTCAATGTATTCCTAACGAGGCCACCATGACAGTTGAAAAAATCGAAGAGAAAGATAAGCATTGGCGAAACGGAGGACTCTGCCTGACAGGTTTTATTACCGGAATGCTGGGGCTGTTTCTGCTTACCGGTTGCATGGCCGTGGGTCCCGACTACACCCCACCCGAAAGCAAAACGCCCGACGGCTGGAGCTCGGGGCAGGATCCCGCCCTGGTTCCCGATCAATCTGTCACGGTTGCCTGGTGGGCGACCTTCGGGGATCCGCTGCTCGATCAATATATCGAACGGGCCGGCCGGAACAATCTGGATATACGCCAGGCAGTGGCGCGAATTCGGGAAGCGCGAGCCAACCTCGGCGCCGCGCGTGGCTCCTGGTGGCCGGAAGCGAATGCGGAAGGGAGTGCCGTACGGCAACGCAGCAGCGAAAACGGCCTGTACTCGACCGGCGGCAAAACCGAGACCCTTTATACTGCGGGAATTGATGCCGGTTGGGAAATCGACCTGTTCGGTCGCATCCGACGGTCCGTGGAAGCGGCCCAAGCTGATTATCAGGCTAGCGAAGAAGATCGTCGCGACGTCCTGATCAGCGTTTTTGCGGAAGTGGCACGCACCTATCTCGATATTCGTACCTATCAAGCGCGCCTGGCGGCGACGCAAGGCAATATCGAATCTCAGCGGCAGGTTTTGAAACTGACGCGGTCGCGTTTCAAAAACGGACTGGCCACCGGTCTCGACGTGGCCCAGGCCGAACAGGTACTGGCTGCGTCCCAGGCGGAGGTTCCGCCGCTGCGGGTCGGCCTGACCCGCTCGGTCAACACTCTGGCGGTATTGCTGGGTCAGGCGCCCGGCAGTCTCACCGAACAATTGGAGGAACCGGCCCCGATCCCGGTCCCGCCTTCCAGGGTGGCCGTCGGGGTTCCCGCCGACCTGCTGCGTCAGCGGCCCGACATCCGTCGCGCCGAACGTCAGCTCGCTGCCCAGACCGCACGGATCGGTGTGGCCACTGCCGATCTGTATCCGAGCCTCTCCCTGAGCGGAACCTTCGCCTTTGAGGCCATAGATGCCGGAGATCTTCTGCAGGGCAGCAGCCGGGCTTTCGGTTTTGGACCGACCCTGCGCTGGTTGCTTTTCGATGGCAGCCGGGTTCGAGCTCGGATCGCCGCGCAGGACGCGAGAACCGAACAAGCGCTTTTATCCTATGAACAAAGCGTGCTTGATGCTTTAAACGAGGTGGAAAACGCTTTGAGCCAGTATCTGAATCAGCGCAACCGCTTGACCGCTCTGGAACGCTCGGTACAGGCAGCGCAACGCTCCTTGAAGCTTGCGACGCGCCTTTATCGCGACGGCCTGGTCGATTTTCAGAATGTTCTCGATGCCCAGCGTTCCCTGTTCGACAACGAGAACCAGCTGGCCGCCGCGCGCGGCAACACTTCCATCTACCTGGTGCAGCTGTATAAAGCTCTGGGCGGTGGCTGGAACCCGGCGGATAATCTACCAACCGGCCAAACTACGGAAAACACCACCGAGGAGAATAAATAATGCCCAAGATCATCAGCACCAATAAAATCCTTTTGAGCTTGCTGCTGGCAACGCTTTTGCTCACCGCCGGATGCCGCGACCAGAATCAGTACGTCGCCCCGCCGCCTCCCACGGTTACCGTAGCCTTGCCGAAACAGCAGGACATCACTCACTATGCCCAATATTCAGGCTTGACCGATGCCGTGGAATCGGTGGAAATCCGCGCCCGCGTGGAAGGATATCTGAAGAGCATTCACTTCCGCGACAGCGCCATGGTCAAAAAAGGTGATTTGTTGTTCGTCATCGACCCCAAACCTTACCAGGCCCGCCTGGATGAAGCCGAAGCCACCCTGGCCATGCGCGAAGCCGAACTGCGCCTGGCGGAAGCGACCCTTAAACGCAAGGAAAGCGCCTTTGAGGATCAGGCGGTCAGCGAAGTCGAGGTCATTGAAGCCCGTGCGCAGCGCGATCAGGCGGTGGCAGCCATTGCCGCCGCAAAGGCCGCCATCGAAACAGCCCGCCTGGAGCTGTCGTACACACGCGTTCATGCCCCCTTGAGCGGTCGCATCGGCAGGCGCCTGGTCGATGTCGGCAACCTGGTTGGAGCGGGGGAAAAAACCCTGTTGGCAACCATCGTCAGCACCGACCCCATTTATGTCTATTTCAACGTCAATGAACGCGACCTGCTCGATTTCCAGAGCCATCGTACCGGGCAACAGGCTCCGACCAGCGGCAACGGCCATACCACCATCAATCTGGGCCTTTCCAACGAGGAGGGCTACCCTCATGTCGGCAAGGTCGATTATGTCAACAACCGGGTCGAGGCCGAAACCGGCACCATTCAGGTCCGCGGGGTTGTCGCTAACCCCGACGGCAGCCTTTTGCCCGGGCTGTTTGCCCGGGTGCAGGCACCGATTCGAACCATCAAAAATGCGCTGCTGGTTCCCGAGTTCGCTCTGGGGGTTGACCTGCAGGGGCATTACCTGTTGACCGTCAACGATAAGGACGAAGTCGAATATCACGCCGTGACCATCGGACCCAAGGCCGACGGATGGCGGGTGATAGAGACCGGTTTGGAGGCCGGCGACAGGGTCATTGTTAAAGGGCTGCAGAAGGTCAGGGCGGGGATCGTGGTACAGACAGTCACCGAGACCGCACAGCATTCCGTCGACGGGACGGAGAACAAGCAGGGAGGGGCCTGATGTTAAGCCGCTTTTTCATACACCGCCCCATCTTTGCTGCGGTTATTTCGATTATCATTGTTATCGCCGGACTGGTGGCGGCTCGGACCTTGCCTGTCTCCCAATATCCGGAGATCGCGCCGCCGACGGTACAGGTTACGACCTCTTATCCGGGGGCCAATGCGCGTGTCGTTGCCGAAACCGTGGCGCAACCGATCGAAGAGCAGGTCAACGGTGTCGAGGGGATGCTCTATATGTCGAGCACCTGCACCAATAACGGCGAATATGCCCTCACCGTCACGTTCGAGGTCGGCACCGATCTCGATATGGCGGCGGTACTGGTGCAAAACCGGGTGGCCATTGCCGAACCGTCGCTGCCCGAGGAGGTCAAGCGCAACGGCATCGCGACCAAAAAACAGTCCACCAACATTTTGCTGATTACCTGCCTGTTTTCTCCTGACAGCCGTTTCGACACCCTGTATCTGAGCAACTACGCTTCCCTGCGCATCAAGGACGAACTGGCCAGACTAGACGGCGTGGGCGATGTCAGAATTTTCGGTGCCCGCGACTACAGCATGCGCATCTGGCTCGATCCGGACAAGCTGCGGGCCCGCAACCTGACCACCGCCGATGTCGTCGGCGCTCTGCAGGAGCAAAACGTGCAGGTCGCTGCAGGCCAGATCGGCCAGAATCCAGCCCCCTCCGGACAGAATTTTCAATTCACGGTCAACACCCTCGGGCGACTCAAGGATGCCGGCCAGTTCGAAAATATCATCGTCAAGGCCGGGGATGAAGGGCGCCTGATCCGCCTGCGGGACATCGCCCGCGTGGAACTCGGGGCCAAAGATTACACCAGCAGTACCCTGCTTAACGGCAAGCCCACTATCGGTATCGGCATTTACCAACTGCCGGGCGCCAATGCCCTGGAAGTGGCCGAGCGGGTCGAAGCAAAAATGGCCGACCTTTCCAAAGCCTTTCCGGACGGTCTGCAGTACAAGATTCCGTTCAATAGCACCATGTTCGTCGACACCGCCATCGATGAAGTGGTGATGACCCTGCTGATTGCCGTGTTGCTGGTTTTCCTCACCGTCTTCGTGTTTCTGCAGGACTGGCGCGCAACCATCATTCCGGCCATGACCATTCCGGTTTCGCTGATCGGTACCTTTGCCGTCATGGCCGGTCTGGGCGTGAGTATCAACATGCTGTCGCTGTTCGGCATCGTGTTGGCCATCGGCGTGGTGGTCGATGACGCCATCGTGGTGGTGGAAAACGCCGCACGCAACATCGATGATCACGGTCTTTCCCCCCGTGAAGCGACCATCCGTGCCATGCAGGAGGTGACCGGACCGATCATCGCCACCACCCTGGTTCTGTTGGCGGTTTTTATTCCTACCGCTTTTCTGGGCGGGATCACCGGCCAGCTCTATCGTCAGTTCGCCCTGACCGTGGCGGTAGCTACCGTGTTCAGTTCCATTAACGCTCTGACCCTGAGTCCGGCCCTGTGTGCCTTGCTGCTGCGTCCGACCAAGACCTCCCATCGGGGCTTTTTCCGCCTGTTTAACTGGACCTTTGAGCGTACCAGCAATCTCTATGCCCGTCTGCTGGGCAGTTTGGTGCGTCGAGCCGCGGTGACTCTGGTGCTGTTCGTTGCCTTGGCAGGGATCGCCTTTTGGGGGTTCGTGCGCCTGCCGACGGGGTTTGTTCCGAGTGAGGATCAGGGATATTGTTTTGTCAGTATTCAGTTGCCCGATGCTGCATCGATAGAACGTACCCGGTCTGTAGTCGACCAGGTCAACGAACGCCTTGCCGGTATGGACGGCATCGGGAACTGGGTATCTATCGTCGGCTTTTCCCTTATCGACGGTGCCGCCAGTTCCAATATGGCCACTCTCTGGATCGTATTCGATCCCTGGGAAGAACGTATGTCCGCGGAGCTGAGCCAGGACGCCCTGGTCGGACGGATGGCCAGGGAATTTTCCGGCATCCAGGAAGCCCGCATCTTCCCTTTCGTACCGCCATCGATCCGCGGTCTTGGTTTTGCCGGCGGTTTTCTCATGGAATTGCAGGATCGGTCCGGTGTCGGCCTGAACGCCCTGCAGAATGTTGCCGCCGACATGATTCAGGATGCCAACGCCCAGTCGAAATTGCAGGGGGTCTATACGACTTTCCGCGCCAACGTACCGCAGCTTTTCGCGGATGTCGATCGCACACAGGCCAAGACCCTGAATGTCCCCCTGTCCAACGTCTTCAACACCCTGCAGGCCTTTCTGGGTTCGGTCTACGTCAATGACTTCAATAAGTTCGGTCGTACTTACCAGGTCAAAGTACAGGCCGACGGGGCCTTTCGCAGCGACGTGGAGGATATCCGGCGCCTGGAAGTGCGCGATACCGCCGGCCGCATGATCCCGTTGGGTACCCTGGTGTCGGTAAAGGAGACGGTCGGTCCGCAATTGATCCGTCGTTATAACATGTACCCATCGGCCACTATCAACGGCCGTGCGGCACCGGGGCATAGCTCGGGCGAAGCCCTGGCGGTCATGGAAAGCCTCGCCGCGGCCAAACTCCCCGCCAGTATGGGATTCGAGTGGACCGGCATGTCCTACCAGGAACGCACTACGGCAAACCAGGGGCTGTTCATTTTTGCGCTGGCGGTGGTCTTTGTCTACCTGGTGTTATGCGCCCAGTATGAAAGCTGGTCGAGCCCTCTGGCCATCATCCTGTCGGTACCGCTGGCCTTGTTGGGAACGGTTTCGGCGGTCATGATGCGCGGCATGGAAGTCAACGTCTACACCCAGATCGGCATCGTGTTGCTCATCGCCCTGTCGTCCAAGACCTCGATCCTTATCGTCGAGTTCGCCAAAGCCCAGCGGGACGCCGGCGAGAGGATCGATGATGCGGCGCTGGAAGCGGCGCGTTTGAGGTTCCGCCCCATCCTGATGACCGCTCTGACCTTCGTCCTGGGGGTTGCGCCGCTGGTTATCGCAACCGGAGCCGGAGCTGCCAGCCGCCAGGCTCTCGGCACGGCGGTCTTCGGTGGCATGCTGTCGGCGACTATGCTGCTGGTAATTTTCGTCCCGGTGTTTTATGTGGTGATCCAGCGAAGCAGCGAGAAGCTGCGCGCAAAATATTTGGACAAAAATCAGGAATAACGGTAATCTTTTTCCGACCCGGCGGTGCCATGACACCGCCGGGACACATGTTTCCCGCCGAAGCGGTGGGACTTTGAGCCGGTTTTATGGAGGAGATTGAATGGCCCGAAAAACCAAGGCAGAAGCCGAACAGACCCGCCGGGATATCCTTGAAGCCGCGCTGGATCTGTTCCACGCCAAAGGTTATGCCCGGACCACACTGGAAGAAATCGCCCGCCGCGCCGGCGTCACCAGGGGCGCCATCTACTGGCATTTCAAGGACAAGGTCGACCTGTTCCACGGCCTCAAGGACGAGATCGAATGCTCCACCGAAACCCGTCTGGAGGATCTGCTCCTGCTTTCCGTGAACGGGCTTTCGGACATTCGCGACAACCTGCTGCGACTGTATCGCAACCTCGAAAACGATGAGCATTTCAAAAAATATTTCGAGATGATCTTTTTTCGTGCGGAGTTTACCGAGGAACTGCAGCCGATGTTGAACCAGTTCAAGATAAAACTGCACCGACTGCAACAAAAGGACACGGATGATTTTTCCCGTCTGCAAAAGGCGGGGAAGATCTCGGCGCACCTCGATTGCGTGCAATGTGCACTCGCCCTGCGTTGCCTGATCATAGGCAGCCTTCATTCATGGCTGATAGACGACGGAGGGCATTCGATCGTGGAACAAGGTGGCGCCCTCATCGACCATTTCCTGAATTCCTTACGCTGACGAAAAATTGCCTCTTTCAGAAAGGAATGACCATGAGCGACAGCCAAACAGCGGAGCAAAGGGTGGCAGCCTGCCTGCAGCTCAGTCCAAAAGGCGAGGAGATGCTGAAAATCGTCCTCCAGGAGAGGCTTCCCGAAGTTGCGCAGAAGCAATGGCAGGACTTCGACTCCCGTTTTCGTCAATGCTGCATAAAGGAGACGAACGGCACCGTGGTCTTCGACGATGAGGCCTTTGCCGCGTTTGCCGAAGACTCCCACGGTGGGCTGATCAACAGGGGAGTGGAGATTTACAACGGTTGTTCAAAAGCTCTGGCAGGACTGGAAGGTCACGACTGCCGCGTCCTGAGATGCCTGGCCCAGATCTACCTGTGTGCCAAAATGGCATTGAAGTTCAAATGACAGCCCGCCGCAAACAGACCGAGCCTGCCTTCGATCGTGGGGATTCGGCTTATCCCTGGAGCTCCAAAACCCAGGTATCGATAGCCTGGGCCACCTCTTCGTCCAGATCGACAAATTGCATACCCATGCCGGGATCATAGGGGGAGTCGGGAGAAAAGTCACGTTTCCAGACGACTTCGCACAGACAGGTCACATAGTGCCCCAGCGGCGGGATTGGTATCTCCAGGTCGAAACGACTGCCCGGTTCCCGGGGGTTAACGGTACTGATATACAGACCGCTCCGACTGATATTTCGGGCATAACCGAAAAATATCCTGCGATCGGAAGGTTGACATTGTCGCACCACCAGCAAGGGGCACGACAAATATTTACGACGCGCTGATGTTCTTGAGAGGGTTTCCGTTGTCATGACAGCTCTCTCCGAAAAAGGTCAGCGATCCGGCGGGCGGGATAATCCGTTTACCCTACAATATTTCGACAGCTCAGACAACCTGCAAAGTCACAAGCCGTACCGATTTGCCGTTTCCGAAGAATTGTCAGCTGGCGTTCTGCATCGCCTTCTACAGGCAGCCCCGCCCGGCTGAAAAGGGGCGGCAAAGCCTCGGCAGCCGTTTGCCTCGGCCAGCCCGAATCGGTGAGATAATGGACCAGACGGGCTGTCTTCAAACCGTCAAACCAGCCGTGCAGGGCAGACAATCGGCGTTGTCGACCGGCATGATTTCGGCACAGTCCGGTCCAGATTTCCTCCAGGCCTTCCCTGACGAGAAACCGTGCCAGAGCCGGGTTGACGGCAGTGGCGCGGTCGAGCAGTTCTTTGCTGCCGGCCTGCCAGAAGGCGGTAGCAAGTTTAAGCCATGCGCCCAGTATCTCATAACAACGGGGATCGTAATAAAGGCGAGCGGGTTCCGCTTCAGCAGCCAATTGATCGACGCTGCGCCCCGTACCGAAAGGGGTGCGATTCGAAATCCGCGCCGAGGGATACACCACCGTACCCGCAACGCTTTGAACGCCCGAGGTCTTGGCCAGTTGTTGGAGAAAATAGAAGTCCTCACCTGCACGGCGTCGGTTCATACCACCGGAACGCACGTAATCATAAGCCCGACAGGCCATGGTGCTGCCGACGGTATGGAAGGCATATGGCGAACCGGCCAGTTCCAGACCGAAGACATGGGATCGCAGGTAGAGTTCGTATGCGACGATCGCCCGATGTTCGGCGCGGCTGCCTGCCGCCTGATGACAGAATGGGACCACCGCCCCGCCTGCCGCGGTGGTGAAATGCTCGGCCAGAGCCGGCAGGTAGTCGGCTCGCACCAGGGTATCGGCGTCGAGGGTGGCCAGTATGGGAGAGCCTGTCCAGTCCAGACATTCCAGCGTCAAATCGAAGCCGATCCTGCGCGCCAGCCCCACACCGCCGTTCTTCAGAGGCAGCTCCAGCCCGTCACTGGCCGCATCGACCCACCCCAGATGTGGTAACAGATTGGAAGTCTCCGCCAGTTTACGCAGGGTCAGAAGGTTGTCCTGCTTGTCTGCTGGCACGGCATCTTGTCGATGATTGACCACGACGACAACCAGAAACCGATCCAGCAGGGCAGGGGGATTGGCCTGCAAGCCGGCAAGGGTGGCGAACAGGCACTCGCTTTCGGCCAGAGCCGGGATAATCACCGCCCCCCGGTAATCGCGATGTCGGGCCCCCTCGATACGCCATGGACGACGTATTGCGCGTTTTTCCAGATAGCGTTGTATCGCAACAGGCAAGGACATTGTGTTAATCTATCAATAACGGCTCAAAGCCGAAAGATGCTTGGTCGCAAGGCGGAAAAGCATCGGGGAGACCTACGGTTTCAGCCCCTGCGGTAAATCCGCAGCAACTCTTTCATGGGATCGCCGCCAGCATCCAGCCAATGAATATCGACGCCTTGGCGTTCCATGCGGCGAAACCAGGTATCCTGGCGTTTGGCGAACTGGTGAATGGCGCTGTTGAGTTTCTGAAACATGTCGTTGCGGTTCAATTCGCCCCTGATATGCCGTGCAACAAAGCGGTATTCGAGTCCGTAATGTTCCAGCATCCTGTGGGGAACGCCCCTGTCGAGCAGACCGCGAACCTCGTCGATGAGCCCTTCGTCGAGACGCTGCCTGAGACGTTCGGTGATGCGGCGCCGCAACAGGGTTCGCTCCCAGCGCAAGCCGAACACCAGCGGCTGCAAATCCGGCACAACGGGGCCTGTTTCCCCGCAAGCCAATTCGCCCTCGGCGATTTCGATGGCGCGCAGCAGGCGCTCGCGATGGTTAAGGTCGGTGGTGTTATGCTGCTCCGGCTTGAGTGCCTTGAGACGCTCCGCCAGCTGTTCCATGCTCAGGTGAGTCAGGGCGGCACGCAATTCCTGATTTTCGGGAACCCGAACCAGGCGATAGTTGCGCAGTACGCAGTCGATATACAGCCCCGTACCACCGACCAGCACCGGTAATTTTCCGCGCGCGCGGATGTCGGCGTAGGCGGCGCGGAAGCGCTCCTGGAAATCGAACACGGAAAACTCGACGCCGGCTTCGCAGATATCGATGAGATGGAAGGGGATGTCTCCGTATTCGGAAAGATCCTTGCCGGTACCGATATCCATGCCGCGAAATACCTGGCGCGAATCCGCCGATACGATTTCACCGCCCAGGGCTCGGGCGGCCGCTACGCCCAGGCGTGTCTTGCCTGAAGCGGTGGGACCCAGGATAACCAGCAGATTGCATGTCATAACGCAAGACCTTCAAAAGGGTGAGCGAAAAAGTCCTGCAGCAGGATAGAATTTTTAACAATCCATTGCAATACCGGTGACATATCGACGCTTTCCTTTGAGGATAAACTCTGTTAAATTGGATGTCATTTTGGATACACTCGATATCAAGAAAATTCAAGCAGTTGAGCCGCTATCTATGACTGGCCTGGAAAAAGAAACGGATGCCGGCGAAGGGTGCCCCGTGATTCTGCCCCGTTCGCAGCATCCCATATCCCGCAAACACATCAACGAGCATACGCTCAAAGTCCTGTACCGTTTACGCAACCACGGTTTCAAGGCCTACCTGGTAGGCGGCGGCGTGCGCGACCTGCTGCTTGGCCGGCGACCCAAGGATTTCGATGTGGCGACCGATGCCACCCCGGGACAGGTCAGGAAATTGTTTCGCAACTGCTTTTTGGTCGGCCGACGCTTTCGATTGGCGCATATCCGCTTTGCCGGCAACTACATTGTCGAAGTCGCCACATTCCGGCGTCAGCCGCGACCGGAAGAACTGCCGGAAAATCCTGCGGAGCACTTCTTTTTCACCGAAAACGTCTTCGGCTCTCCGCGCGAGGATGCCTTTCGCCGTGATTTCACCATCAACGGACTGTTCTACAACATTGACGACTTTTCCGTAGTGGACCATGTCGGCGGTCTCGAAGACCTTGAGGCCCGGCGCTTGCGCGTCATCGGCGATCCGCTGGTCCGTTTCACCGAGGATCCGGTACGTATGTTGCGCGCTCTGGAGTTCAAGGCACGGCTGGGCTTCTCCCTCGACGCAGGCATCCGGGAAGCCATCTACCTGCGCGGGCCGCTGATCGCCGAAGCCGCTCCGGCCCGTATTCGCGAAGAAGTCATGGAACTTTTCCGCCATGCGGTGGCCGGACCGGTTTTTCGCCAGGCCCAGGCCATGGGACTGCTGCCCCACCTTCTGGCCGGCTACGAGGCGAACGAAGAAACCCTTGCGATGCTGGCAGGAGTGGATCAACGCACCGCCAACGACGCCGCAATAGAAGAGCATCTGGTGCTGGCTGCTCTGTTTCTGTCCCGATTCCGCAACGCCTTGAAGTCCGACGGCGAAACCAGCATCGGAGAAGCCCTGCATCTGGCCAACCTGCTGCTGACTCCCATGTGCGCCTACTTTCGCATCGCCCACGGTACCCGCGCCCGCGCCCGGGACCTGCTGATAGGTTTCTTCCGGCTCAGCCGTGGTCGCGGCCGACGCGGCGAAGCGCGATTTCTGCGCCACAGCAGCTCACCGCAAGCCCTCGAATTCTTCGCCCTCTGGTGCGAGGTCTTCCAGCAGCAGCTCGACGTCCTGGCTGACTGGCGGCAGGCCTTTGCAGCAGGCGAATCATCCTCGACCGCGGGGTCAAAATCCAAAGGCCGCCGCCCACGCCGCCGGCGCAGCGGCAGGCGAAAACCAAGAAAACCGGCCCCAAAATCGGAATAGCCGGCAGAATGGTGCTTCAACCAGGCGGCTGAAAGGGAGAAGCTATGCGTTGTCCTCGTTGTCAGGCGGTTGTTTCCGAACAGGCCAGGTTTTGCGAACTCTGCGGTGCCAGACTGCAACGCGATGCCCGCTCCCTGCATGACGAAGCGGTCGACCTGTTCCATCGCGGACAGATCGAGCAGGCATTGACCCTCTGGAAGGAGGCCCTGAAACTGGAGCCGGGCTTCAGCAAGGCCCACTATTACGTCGGGCTCGCCCACTACGACAAAGGCGATTTGCCTCGGGCCATCAAGGCCTTTCAGGCTGCTTTGGAACAAAGCCGCGAACCGTTTCGAATCCTTTTCAAGCTCGGTCTGGCCCAGTACAGTCTGGGCGATCTTGCCTCCAGCGTTGAAAGTTTTCGACAGGCCCTGCAGGAAAACCCCGACAGTGCGGAAACCTGCTACAGGCTGGGGTTGTCCTATCTGCGGCAGTCCGATCTGGAACGCGCACGCGTCGCACTCGACGATGCCATCCGGCTCAACCCAAAATATACGCGGGCGCTTTTCATCCTGGGCATGATCCATTCCCAGCAGGGCAACCATGCGAAGGCCATCGAGCTGTTTCGCAAAGTAGAAGAAGCCAGCCCCGACTATACGGAAGCCTGTTTCGAGCTGGGTATGGCCTTTTTACGCAAGGGCGACCTGCAACAAGCCGCGGCGCAATTCGAGAAAACCGCCGAAAACAGCCCCCGCTTCATTCCCGCCCATTTCATGCTTGGCGAAGCGCAAAGGCGGGCCGGCGAACCGGGAAAAGCGATTGCCGCTTACCGTCAGGCTCTCGAGCGAAACCCTCACGACGCGGAAGGCTGGCTGCACCTTGCGGAATGTCAGATGCAGCTCGGTCGCGACCAAGAAGCTCGGGAAGCTCTGAACAAGGCTCTGTCCCTCCACCCGGATCACCATCAGGCAAAGATCCTGGCGGACCGGCTGAAGAAAACAC
>ERZ1673962.136-NODE-136-length-60906-cov-5.330792_pt1 | contig 60906 bp, 54 predicted proteins | sample MGYA00580188_ERZ1673962 | MGnify/ENA primary metagenome ERZ1673962 (study PRJEB41334, sample SAMN05608104) | rock metagenome | biome: terrestrial subsurface; feature: shale formation; material: shale | place: USA: Pennsylvania ... | reverse complement strand
AGGACGTAAAAATCCAGTTTTTGGCCGACGAACTCTTTTGATTCGATGGCCTCGATAACCCCGACACCTTGGGCTGGATAAACAGCCATGTCTCCAATTTTGAACAACGTAAGGCTCCTTTTTATAACAACTCCCAACTTAACATAATATAAGCGTAGTCGTCAAGGGTGGGAGACTGTGAGGGGACGGCAAGGAGGCCTCTACGATGTCGGGCGCATTGAACGTGTTCGGGCCGGGTATAGATATCGAGTGAAGCTAATTCAACTGTACCAGGGTTCCGTCCTGGATCCCGAGCAAATACAGCAACTTATCCGCGTCTCCTGCGGGGGTAAAGCCGGTGGCGCCGGTGACGCCCGGATAATTCCGCATCCGCATCAGACCGCGGCCTATGTTTTCACGATTTGCAGGCACCTGTTGTTCCAGCAACGACAGCATGATGCCGGCCACATCATAGCCCTGGGCCTCCAGAAGCGACGGTTCCGTTCCGTAACGCTCAAAAAAGCGATCGACGAAATCCTGCACAAAGGGGTAGGGACTGTAGCGAAAGAACCCGCTGACAAACACGGCCTTTTGGAGGTATTGGCCTGCTTTTGGCAAAAGGTCGGGCGTGTCCCAACTGGCACTGCCGAGAAGGGTGATGTTCGACAACCCGTAAAAAGGCAATTGCGGTGCGATAAGAGCCAGGCGGTCGGGGGTGTCGGGAATGAACAGGGCATCGAAAGGCGGCGGTTCGGCTTCGCCTCCGGCCGTGTCATCCTTTTCGGGTTCGGGCCGATCAGGATTTTTGCCTTGAAGCAACTTGATCTGTCTGCGGAAGTCGGTGGTTTGGGGATCGTAGTTCTGCATGGCGACGATCCTCCCCCCCCTGGCGTGAACTTCATCGGCAAAGGCCTGGGAGATTTCCCTGCCGAGTCGGGTGTCGGGCGCGAGGATGCCGAAGGATTGAAGTTGTCGCTGATTCAGGGCATAGTCTACCAATCTTCGCGCCTGCATTTCACTGGTCAGGGAATTGCGAAATATCCAGGAGCCGACGCCGGGTAAATCTGCCCGTTGGGAAAGGGTCAACAAGGGTATCTGTTTTTGCTGAGCCTTATGGGCCGCGCTCTCCGAGGCACTTCCGGTCAGGGGGCCGACAATCCCGAATACCTGCGGCAGAGCTGCCAGGTCGGCAACATGCTGAGCGGACAAGGTCGGATCGCCGGCACTGTCCCGTACCAGGAATACGACGGGCGAAGCTTGTCGGTTGTGCATCTCGAGAGCCAGTTCCATGCCCTTTAAAACCATTCGTCCATAATTGGAAAAACGGCCGGAAAGAGGCAGCAACACCCCTAAAGCTCTGGATGCTCCGCCGTCGGAGAGCTGCTGCGAGAGTAATTCGGCATCGTTGCGAAAGGGGAACTGGACCGGGCTGTTCAATACGGAGTTGACTAGCAGCAGGGCCTGGTCGGGGTGCCCGGCTTGCTTTTGGCGCCAGGCTTGCTGCAACAAGGCGTCCTGGCCGAGTGGAGTACCCTGGTAAAGAAAAGCCGCTTCGGCCAGTTCCGCGTCGCTGGCGCGATCCTTGAAAACCGTGTGAGCCTGCTGCAGAAGATTCGAGATGCGGGAAGGGTCGCGGCTGCTGCGTAAGCTTTGATGAATGAAAAAAAGCGCTTCGGGATAACGTTCGAGTCGCAGGTGTCCCCGGGTCAGAGCATCAAGGCGTTTTTGTTGCTGGATGCCGTTGAGGTCGCTTTCCTGCAAGCCCAGCAGCAGGTCGACTCCGGGGGCCGGTTGTCCGGTCTTGATCAGCGCCAGGCCCTCGAGCAGACGGGTTTCTGGATTGCGATGTTCCGGCGGGATGGCGCCAAGCTCTGCCAGTGCCTCGGCCAGCTTCCCCTGCTGGTAATAGATTCGCGCCAGAACAAGATGCGCCTGCCAGACTTCGGAGGCGTCGGGGTTCTGCGCAATTGCCGTTTTCAGCAAAGGAACGGCCTGCTCGAGCGTTCCGGACCGGTACAGTTCAAGCCCCTGTCGGAGAGGCGTGGCCGAGTCTGCGGCAAAGGTGCGGTGTGCCGGAAGCGCGGCGATGAAAACAAGCAGCAAGGCTGCAACGATGGCGCGATTCAAAAGACTGATTCTCCCTGGGAAAAAGAACGGATCAACCGAACAGTTCCTTGACCTTGTCGAAAAAGGTTTTACCCATAGGATGAAGTTCCTCGCCACCTTCCCTGGCGAATTCTTCGAGTAACTCCTTTTGGCGGTCTGTCAGGCTGGTGGGTACTTCGACACGAAGAACCACCAGTTGGTCGCCTCGGGCATACCCCTGCAAGGATGGAAATCCGTACCCTTGGAGTTTTATCACTTTTCCGGACTGGGTGCCAGGGGTGACCTTGACCGAGATCTTTTCGGTCAGGGTGGGCACCTCCAGTTCGCACCCGAGGGCGGCCTGGGTAAAGGAGATGGGGATTTCGCAGATGATATCCTGCCCGTCGCGACGGAACAGCGGGTGCTCCTGAACTGAAATGACGACATACAGATCGCCCGGGGGGCCTCCACTCAGGCCGGGGTCGCCTTCGCCGGAAAGCTTGAGGCGGCTGCCCGTTTCGACACCGGCGGGGATCTTGAGGGACAGGGTGCGTTTGCCGCGCACCCGGCCGCTGCCGTGGCATTCCTCGCAGGGCTGATCGATGATCTGACCTTCGCCCTGGCAATCCGGACAAGGCCTGGTCAGAGAGAAATAACCCTGCTGGATGCGCACCTGGCCGGCTCCCTGGCAGGTGGGACACACTCGCGGTGTGGTGCCGGGCTTGGCGCCGAGGCCGTCGCAGGTTTCGCAGGACTGGTAGCGCGGGATCTGGATCTTGGTTTCGAGTCCGAAGGCTGCTTCTTCGAAGCGAATGGAGAGATTGTATCGCAGATCGTCGCCGCGGCGCCCGCGACCGCGCTGGCTGCTGCGTCCACCGAAAATATCGCCGAAGATGTCGCCAAAAAGGTCTTCGAATGGCGTGCCGCCGAAGCCCCCGGTGGAGTAGCCGCCGCCTCCGCCGCCTCCGCCGTTGAGGCCGGCATGACCGTACTGGTCGTAGATTACGCGTTGTTGGGTGTCCGACAACACGGAGTAAGCCTCCGAGATTTCCTTGAATTTATCCTCGGCCGCCCTGTCTCCAGAGTTTTTGTCTGGGTGAAACTTGATCGCCAGTTTGCGGTAGGCTTTCTTGATTTCCGTGTCGCTGGCGTTGCGATGGACACCCAGTACCTCGTAATAATCACGCTTGCTCAACTTGCAAATTCCTTATATTCCAGCTTGATGCGTTGCTGGAGTGAATCCGAACAGCAACAGGAGCCGAGGTTGTCCCCGGCTCCTGTGATGTAACAGATAGATTTCAGATTACTTGTCCTGATCGTCGACTTCTTCGAATTCGGCATCGACAACCCCTTCGTCGCCGCCACCGGCTTCAGCCCCTTCGGGAGCGGCTTCGGCGCCTTCCTGGCTTTCCTTGTAAACCGCTTCGGCCAGCTTGTGCGAAGCGGTAGCCAGAGCTTCGCTCTTCTGGCGGATTTCCTCGGGATTGTCTTCCTCCATGGCCTTTTTGAGGTCGTCGAGAGCGCTCTGGATATTGCTGCGGGTCGTCTCGTCGATTTTATCCCCATGCTCCTTGAGGGACTTTTCGGTCGAATAGGCGAGCCCGTCGGCCTGGTTGCGGGCTTCGATAAGCTCACGCTTCTTCTTGTCCTCGGCGGAGTGGGACTCGGCATCTTTGACCATTTTGTCGATTTCCTCTTCGCTCAGGCCGGACGATGCCGTGATCCGGATGGACTGCTCCTTGCCGGTGCCGAGATCCTTGGCGGAGACATGCAGGATGCCGTTGGCGTCGATGTCGAAGGTGACCTCGACCTGAGGTACACCGCGCGGCGCAGGCGGGATGCCGACCAGTTCGAAACGGCCGATGGTTTTGTTGTCTGCGGCCATTTCGCGTTCGCCCTGCAGCACATGAACCGATACGGCCGGCTGGTTGTCGGCCGCAGTAGAGAATATCTGGCTCTTCTTGCAGGGGATGGTGGTGTTTTTTTCGATGAGCTTGGTCATGACGCCGCCGAGGGTTTCGATACCGAGGGACAGCGGAGTGACGTCCAGCAGCAGGACATCTTTGACCTCGCCCTTGAGCACGCCACCCTGGATGGCCGCGCCGATGGCGACGACTTCGTCGGGGTTGACACCCTTGTTCGGAGTCTTGCCGAAGATTTCCTGAACCTTGGCCTGTACCGCAGGCATGCGGGTCATGCCGCCGACCAGCAGTACCTCATCGACATCCGAAGCCGACAGGCCGGCATCTTTGAGGGCCAGGCGACAGGGTTCGACCAGCCTGCCCAGCAAACCGGAACAGATGCTTTCCAGCTTGGAGCGGGTCAGGCGGATGTTGAGATGCTTGGGGCCCGATTGGTCAGCGGTGATGAAGGGCAGATTGATGTCCGTCTCCATGGAAGAGGACAGCTCGCACTTGGCCTTTTCGCAGGCTTCCTTGAGACGCTGCAGGGCCATTTTGTCGTTGCGCAGATCGATGCCCTGGTCTTTTTTGAATTCGTCGGCGACATATTCCATGATGTGCTGGTCGAAGTCTTCGCCGCCGAGGAAGGTGTCGCCATTGGTCGACTTGACTTCGAAGACGCCGTCGCCCAGTTCCAGAATGGAAATATCGAAGGTGCCGCCGCCAAGGTCGAAAACGGCGATTTTTTCATCGCTTTTCTTGTCGAGGCCGTAGGCCAGGGAGGCAGCGGTGGGCTCGTTGATGATACGCAGAACATTCAGACCGGAAATTTTCCCGGCATCCTTGGTGGCCTGGCGCTGGGAGTCGTTGAAGTACGCCGGAACGGTGACGACGGCGTCGGTGACGGTCTCGCCCAGGTAGTCTTCTGCGGTCTGCTTCATTTTCTGCAGAACCATGGCGGAGATTTCGGGCGGGCTGTACTTTTTATCGCGTACTTCCACCCAGGCGTCCCCGTTGTCGGCCTTGACGATACTGAACGGGCTGATTTCGATATCTTTTTTTACCGCATCGCTGTCGAATTTACGACCGATGAGGCGTTTGATGGCAAACAGGGTGTTTTCAGGATTGGTCACGGCCTGACGTTTGGCCTGCTGACCGACCAGGCGTTCACCGCTTTCGGTGAAGGCCACCATCGAAGGGGTGGTGCGGGAGCCTTCGGCATTGGCGATGACGACGGGTTCGCCACCTTCCATGACAGCCACGCAGGAGTTGGTGGTGCCGAGATCGATTCCGATTACTTTTCCCATGGTTATATATCCTCCTTTAAAATGATCTTTGCGTTGTGTCGTATGGCACAAGCGCCGGTGGCGGCTTATTCCTTGTTTGCGGGGGCCTTGGCGACCATGACGAGGGCAGGGCGCAGAAGCCGGTCGTTGAGCACGTAGCCTTTCTGCATTTCCTGCAGGACGGTATTGGGCGGATGTTCATCGCTTTCCATCTGCCCCATGGCTTCATGCCAGGTCGGGTCGAAAGGCTCGCCGACGGCGACAACCGGTGTGACGCCGAATTTTTCCAGAAGCTTATGGCATTGGGACAGGGTCATTTCGACACCCTCGAGAAGGCCCTGAACGGTTTCGTCCTGGTTGCGCGCATGCTCGATGGCGCGCTCGAGGTTATCCACCACCGTCAGGATTTCGCGCAGCAGATTTTCGTTGGCGAAACGGACCAGGTCTTCTTTCTCCCGTTGCATGCGCTTACGGAAATTCTCCAGTTCGGCTCTTTCGCGGAGGTAAAGGTCCCAGTTTTTCTGCTTCTCTGCCAGGGCTTCGTCCAGTTCCCGTTGCAGGGCGGCGACGGGGTCCGTTTCGGGCTGCGCCTCCTTTTCCGCGGCATTTCCTTCCGATGCCGCGTTGTTCGGTTGTTCCTCTTCCAGGCCCTGCTTGTCCTGATCTGCCTGTTTATTTTTTTCTGCCACGATAGTACTTCTCCTATTCCTCTTCGTTGTCAAGGATGCTGCCGACCAGGCCGGCGGTAAAGTCGACCAGGGGTATGACCGTCGAATAGGGCATGCGCGTCGGACCTATGATGCCCAGTGTGCCGGTAGCGCCCCGGCGGCTGGAAAACGAGGCCGCAACCAGGCTGCATCCTTCGATATCGCTGTAGTGTTCCGTACTGCCGATGTATATCTGCACACCTTCGGTCAGCTGACTCTTGTGCAGCAGTTCGACCAGCAGACTTTTCTGGTCAAAGGTCCGCATCAGCCGCTTCATGCGGTTCAGGTCGTTGAACTCCGGCTGATCGAGAATGTTGCATGCCCCCTCGATAAAGACCTGACCGCCCAGATCGTCCTCCAGGGCCATGCTCGAAAGCTGCAGAGTGTGCCGCAGCAGGGAGTCGTAGATAGCTTTCTCTTCGGCCATCTGCTCCACGATATACTGCTTGATTTCCTGGACCGTAAGCCCGGAAAAAGTATGGTTCAGATAGTTTGTCGCTTCCTGCAGTTCCGATTCGGACAGCGGCAGCTGCGACTCGATGATTTTATGTTCCACAATGCCGGTCTGGCTGACGAACACCACCAGGATGCGGCATGCCGAAAGACGTACGAAATCGATGCGGCGGCAGACGGTGGTCGCCAGGTGCGGTACCATGACCACGCCGGTATAGCTGGACGTGGCCGACAGAATGCGTCCGGCTTCCCGCAGCAGTTCTTCCATACGCAGGCCGCGGTGCCTGTAATGTTCGCGAATCGATTGCCGCTTGCTGGATGGCAGCTGCTTGATTCTCAGCAGGCTGTCCAGGTAGAACCGGTAGCCTTTCTCGGTCGGAACACGCCCGGCCGAGGTATGCGGAGATGCCAGATACCCCATATCTTCGAGGTCGGCCATGACATTGCGCACCGTTGCCGGAGACAGGGCGATCTTATGTCGGCGCGTGAGGGCCCGGGATCCGACCGGTTCTCCCGACAGGATGTAATCCTCGATGATGGCCTCAAGTATCTGACGACAGCGTTCGTTCAACTCTTCATTCATCGCGATACTCTACTCGTAAAACAAGCCGGGACATCCGGCTTGAAAGGGGTTTAGCACTCTAACTTATGGAGTGCTAACGGAAGACAACATAACAACGGCCATACCCTTTGTCAAGGGCTAAACCGGTGGAAAAATCGGGGGAAAATCCTATAAAAAATCACGGATGAAATGGTCGAAAAGCAGCCATCCCTGCAGGTCCAGACGCCAATGTCCGTGACGATGGGTCAGGCGCCGGCCGCAACGTTCGATGGCATGGGGAAAAGCCTCTGCGAAGCGGATGCCGAACCGCCGCAGAAAAACCCGATCATCTACCCCGTCGGCACACCGCAGGCCAAGGTAGACGGTTTCCGCCATGGCAGCGTTCCGATCGAAGGTTTCCAGAAGGGCCGTGGGGTCACGGTCCCTGGCAAGGGCCACCTCATAGGCTTCGAAGTCGGGTGGCACGAACCGCCGTTCGCCCCAGTCGCGGGTACGGAACGAATGGGCGCCCGGTCCGATTCCCAGATAGGCATGTCTCTGCCAGGTATGGAGATTATGCAGGCATTGACGGCCCTCGCGCGCATAATTGGAAATTTCGTAATGATCGAAACCGTCTCGGACAAGTTTGTCATGCAGCAGGCAAAAGATTTCGGCGTAGGTTTCTTCGGTGGCGGGGCGAAGTTCGCCATTGTCGAGCTGGCGGGCAAAGGGGGTGTCGGGTTCGATGCCGAGTCCATAGCAGGACAGGTGTTCCGGAGCCAGTTGCAGCATGGCCTCGAGATCCGACAGAGCCTCCTCGGGCAGTTGGTCGGGAAGGGCGAAGATCAGATCGCAGCTGATATTGTCGAATCCGGCCGCCCGGGCCCATTGGAAGGCCTGTCGTGCCTCGCTCGCCGAATGGATGCGCCCCAGGCGGGCAAGGTTCGCGTCGTTCAGAGACTGCACGCCGAATGAGAGGCGATTGACGCCGGCGGCACGGTAGGCGAACAAGCTTTCGGACGTGACCGTGCCGGGATTGGCTTCCAGGGTGATTTCGGCATCGGTGGTCAGACCGAAAAGTTGGTCGGCGTGCTGCAGGATCCGGCCGATATCGGCCGCGTGCATCAAAGAGGGCGTCCCTCCGCCGAAAAAGACCGTCGAAAAGGGCCCTTGCCAGCGGGATCGACGGTTTTCCTGTTCCAGCTGGGCGATCAGCAGGTCGGGGTAGGCGGCCATCTGAGCAGGATCAAGAGGCCGGGAGAAAAAATCGCAGTATGGGCACTTGCGCAGGCAGAAGGGGATATGCACATAAAGCGAAGAAATGGGAATTTGCACGATCCGTGGCTGGCTGCTCAGTCGATCACCCAAACGGCTATGCCCTCGCCTTTCTGAATCAGGTCACGGGAAACGCTGCCCAGAACGACCTGTTGCATTTTGGAAAGGCCCCTTCTGCCTACCACGATGGTATCGCACTCATGGGCCTGTGCTTCATCGAGAATATCCTGCGCAATGCCACGACGCAAAGGTTTTGCCAGAGTGGTCAGTTGTTCGGAGCCAAAGCCGCACTCGGTAAAGAGTGCGGAGGCTTCCGCAAGGATATTCTGAGCCTCATGCAATTCCTGTTGGTGATCATCGTCGCCGTGAAGCTCAGTGGTTTCGGACGATACGACCTCGGCCAGTGCTTTCGCGCCGTGGGGAACGCCTGTGAGCACGGTGAATAGAGTCACATGACATGCGGGCAAGAAGGATGCGATTTCAGCGGCATAGCGGGCGGCGCGCATCGAAGGCACGGAACAGTCCAGGGCCACAAGAATCTTTTTCACTTTCGATCCTCCGGGTTCGAGTAAGGCAGCGCAATGATCATCCCATAAAGAATAACAAAGACATGGCGGCGAGGAAGAGTACGGCTAAAAGAACGCCGACGCCGACAGGATAGGACCCTTCAGTGGCACGGCGTTCGATCCGCTCCATTTCCTGCCGCAACGCAACCGTTCCGAGGCCTTGCAGGCGATAATAGGGAACCAAAATCAGCTTTTGCAGGTGCACGCCGGGGGAGCGGAAAAAACGTGTCGCCAGGTCCGGCAGGCGGCGCATGAAGATTTTATCGGCCTGGTTGTTCAAACCGTTAAAAACCCGGTCGGTCCAGCGGTAAAAAAGTCTGCCGCCCTTGCGATAGAACCAGTCCGTATCCAAAGAGATGGTAGCGGTTCGTTTGAGCATGGGGAGAAACAAGAAAAAGGCCAACGCCGAGAAGAGCAGCAACTGCAACTGGTTGAGGGTGTGCTCAAAAGTGTAAGCCTCGAAATGGACCGGAAAAGGCAGGATCGCATACAGAGGTTGCGGGTAAAATCCCAGGAACAGGCAGAGAAAGGCCATGAAGAACATAGCCACCTGCATATGCAGTGGTGCTTCGCCGGGACGCAGGCCTTTGTCTTTTGCAAAGAAAACGAAATAGGGAAATTTGATGCCGGCATGGAGGAATACGCCAGCGGAAGCGATTTCCAGTACCAGCCAGACCCAGTAAAGCCCTTCGTGGACCCCGGCTTCAATGATCATGGGTTTGCTGGTATAGCCGGAAAAACCAGGAAAAGAGGAGATCGCCAGGGCCCCGATGCAACCGAAGATCAGAGTGAAGGGCATGGTTTTGTACAGCCCGCCCAGGTCGGTGCATTTACTCTTTCCGGTCATGTACAGAACGGCTCCGGCACTCATCCACAAAAGGGCCTTGTAGATGATATGGCAGAAGGCATGGGCCACGGCTCCGTTGAGAGCCAGGGTGGTACCGATGCCGACGCCGCAGAGCATAAAGCCGACCTGGTTGATGATGCTGTAGGCCAGAATGCGGCGCATATCGTTTTCCAGGATGGCATAGACGATACCATAGAGGGCCATGACGCAGCCGACAACCAGGAGGATTTCCCATCCGGGAAAGCCGCGGATCAGTGTGTAGACGGCGGTTTTGGTGGTGTAGGCTGTAAGGATGATGCCCCCGGTGACGGTCGCTTCGGGATAGGCGTCGGACAGCCAGGCGGAAAAAGGCGGTGCCGCGGCGTTGATCAAAAATCCCAGGAGGATCAGGTAAGCTGGAAGGCTCCGGTCGGCAAAGGCTTCAAAACCGACGGCTCCGGTGCTGTGGATGTGCAGCAGAATCCCGGCCAGAAAGCACAATCCTCCGAACAGGTGCACCATGACATAGCGAAAACCGGCTCTGTAGGCCTTTTCGGAGCGTCGTGCCAAGATCAGGAAGGTGGAAGCGACGGCCATCACCTCCCAGAAAAGATACAGAGAAATCAGGTCGCCGGCAAACACGGCTCCGAGGCTGGCGCCGATGTAGAACATGGCTGCCACGTGCTGGTGCCAGGAGCGCAGGTGCGCAGCAAAGAGAAAGGCGGCAAAGGCGTTGATGGTAAACACATAGCCGAACGCTTTGCTCAGGCGGTCCACGCGCAAAAGCGTCAGTTCCCTGCCTAGCAACTGGTAATGCCAGCCGGAGCCGGGTTCAAGGGCGGTAATGAGCCAAAAACACAGTGCCGGTACCGCTACGATGGCGACTTTGCGCGCTTTGCCGGGTATGAGGGGCAAAAACAGCGCACCGATAAAGAAAACCAGAGCAGGGGGCAGCCACTCAGTCATAATAATCCTCTTTACGCTTCAGCAGAAAACCGAGCAGCTTGGAGACGACGATGATGACAGCGCAGGAAAGAAAACCGCCTGCGGCATAAAATCCGGGCCAGGCTTCCACATGATAGAAAAGCGTGTGCTTGTGAAGGAAGAAGTCGGGCAGGACCGTCAACGCCAGCAGCATGTAGAAAATCATGCGTACCTTGCGGATGTTTTGCGGATCGTCCAACCAATCGCATTTGCGGTCAGTTTTCATAAAAGAAATCCTCAACCTATCGGAACACGGCTATGTGTACCAGTTCCAGAAAAACATCGGGAAAGAAAAACAGCCCGACCGACAGAAGGGCGGTTGCCGTCAGGGGGATTAAACAGAAGAGGGGCGCTTCCCGGATCTCCACCGGACTACCGTTCCCTCCTGTGCCGGCAAAAACCCCCCGATAGACGATGGGGAGAAAATAGGCGGCGTTCAACAGCGAACTGGTCAACAGAACCAGAAGCAGAATCCATTGGCCGGACTCGATGGTGCCCGACAGCAGATTCCACTTGCTGATAAAGCCTCCAAGGGGCGGAACGCCGATAATGGAGAGGGCTCCGAGGAGGAAGGCTCCGTACGTTATGGGCATCCGGCGCCCCAGGCCGTCCATCTCGCTGATATACTTCTTGCCGCTGGCCACATAGATGGCACCGGCACAGAAAAACAGGGTGATTTTTCCGAAAGCATGCATGGCAATATGCAGAATACCGCCGGTCATGCCGGCCGCAGAAAGCATGCCGATGCCAAGCACCATGTAGGAAAGCTGACCAATGGTCGAGTATGCGAGCCGGCGCTTGAGATTGTCCTGGGTCAGGGCCACCAGCGAAGCGACGAGCACGGTGATCGAAGCCAGGGTGGTGATAATGACCCCGAGATCGAGATTTTGCAACAGGCCGGGACCGAAGATGCCCAGGATAATGCGAACGATGGAAAACACCCCGACTTTGACAACCGCCACGCCGTGCAAAAAGGAACTGACCGGGGTCGGTGCGACCATGGCGGCGGGTAGCCATCCGTGCATGGGCATGATGGCCGCCTTGGCAAAACCGACAAGAAACATCACGAGCAACAGTGTCAACGTCGCGGCAGACGCTTTGCCGGCAAGGATGCCGCCGGCGGTAAAATCGAGGGTGCCGGTTAATGCGTAAGTGATAATCATCGCCGGCAGAACCAGGCCGATGGAGGTGCCGAGAATGTAGGTCAGGTATTTACGTCCGGAAGTGCGGGCATCGGCATTGCACTCATGGGTCACGAGCGGGTAGGTGGCGAGGGACAACATCTCGTAAAACAGGTAAAGGGTCAAGAGATTGGCGGAAAACGCCACGCCGATGGTCGCCGCTATAGCTATTGTGAAGGAGGCGAAATAGCGCGTCTGGTTGTGCTCCTCCAGGGTCCGCATGTAGCCGATGGAGTACAGGGAGGTGCAAATCCACAAAAAGGAGGCCACCAGGGCAAAGAACATACCCATGGCATCGACGCGCAACTGAATGGGCACCTCGGGGACGACTTCGGCAAGGGTAAAGACGAAACCGTGGCCGGACAGGACCGCAGGGAGCATGCTGGCCACCAGCAAAAACTTGCCGATTCCGGCCAGCAGCGTCCAGGATTCGCGCAGATTCGGTTTGCAGTCCGAAAGCAAAATGGGCACTGTGGCCAGCAGCGAAATGCAGACTGCCGCCAGGGGCAGCATGGAAGAATGGTAGATCATGGTTGTTTCGGCACTCCTTGCTCTGGTCCTTTAGGGGGCAAACCCGGGCGGCATGGCCAGACGAATTATATTTTCAATCAGCGGGCCGGAGCCGAGGCCGATGGCCACCAGCGCAACCGCCGAAAGCAACAGGGGGCTGAGCATCAGCAGGGGGGCTTCTCCGGCCTGCTGCGGTTCGGACCGCGAAAGGTCCGATGCAGGCTGGAAGTAAGCCAGTTCGATAATCCGGAAAAACAGCACCGCGTTGATCAAACTGCTGATCAAGAGGGCGGTCACGAACTCCGGGTGCCCGGCACGGACGGCGCCGAGAATCAGGTACCATTTGCTGAAAAATCCGCAGGTCGGGGGGACGCCGATCATGGAGAAGGCGCCGACGGTGAAGGCGGCCATGGTGACGGGCATGCGACGGTAAAGGCCATTTAGACGATCGAATTCCAGACTGCCGGTCCGGTAAATGATCGCAGCGGCCGCCAGGAACAGACACAGGGTCATCATGGCGTCGCTCACAATATGCAGGATCGCCCCGGTGATGCCGGTGCCGTTGGCCAGCCAGACACCGCCGACCATGTAAGCCACCTCGGCAACCAGAATGTAAGTCAGCATGCGGCGCAGATTCCGTTGTGCAAGGGCCAGTCCGGAGGCGCACATAATCGCCAGTGATGCCGCCCAGACGATGCCAGCCTGGATGCCGGCATGGGCCAGGAAGGTATAGTCCGGGGAGAAAATCGAGAACATGACGCGGATCATCAGATAGATGGTGACCTTGGTCATGAGCGGCGCGATCATCGCCCCGGCGCCGGTCGGCGCCTGGCTGTAGGCGTTGGGCAGCCACACATGCAGGGGGAATAGTCCCATTTTCACCCACAACCCCACCATAAGAAACGCGAACGCGGTGGCGATGGCGGCGGGTGCGTCGAGTCCCGGAAGAATTTGGGCGATGTCGGCCATGTTCAGGGTTCCGGTAAGAATGTACAGGTAGCCGACGCCGAGAAGATAGAAACAGGCGCCGATGGAGCCCATGATGATGTAGTTGAAGCTTGACAGCGCGGCCCGCCCGGAGCCCATGGCGATCAGGCCGTAGGTGGTAATGGCGGTAATCTCCAGCAACACGTAGAGATTGAAGGCGTCACCGGTCAGCACCAGGCCGAGCAGTCCGGCGATCAGAATCATGTAGAGGGTGAAAAACAGGTGCTCCCGCCCGGGCAGTTCGTGAGCGACACTTTTTAGAGCACTGGAGGTGGCCAGCAGAGCCACGGCGGAGACCAGCAGCAGCATGAGGGCGCTTAACGGGTCGACAACGAGTTCAATCCCTAAGGGGGGCTGCCAGTTGCCGATGGTGTAACGGAAGGCACCTTCACGCAGCACATGCAGCAGCGTCATCAGCGCGCCGCCGGCGGAAAAGGTCAAGGCTCCCAGAACCAGAGGGCCGATCCAGGTGCGGGAAACGCGCCCTAGAAGGTTCACGGCAAAGGCTGTCAGTAGCGGGGCCGCCAGAACATAAAGATGAAGGTTGGGAGTGTTCATCGGCCGATTTTCTCCAGGATCTCGTCCTCTTCAAGGGTGTCGTATTTGCGATAGATGCGTATCAGGATGGCCAGGGCCACCCCCGTAACACTGACGGAAACCACGATGGCCGTCAGCATCAACACGTGGGGCAGGGGATTGACAACCGTGGTGGCATCGACCCCGTGGAGCATGGCGGCGTGTTTGTCGACTATGGGGATGCCGCCGCCGCGCTTGCCGCCGATGGACACATAGAACAGGATGATGGCGGTCTGAAAAATGTTCATGCCGAGCAGTTTCTTGACCAGATTCCGTTTGCCGATCATGGCGTAGAAACCGATCATCATCAGCACGACGTAAATCCAATAATTGTACTTGGCGACGATTTCCGACAGCAATGGTTCCATTTCAGAGCCCTTCGTCCATTTCACCGCCGGAACCGAGGTCCCAGAAAAGCGAGACCATGATACTCATGACCGCGGTGCCCACCCCGACTTCCACCAGGAAAATCCCGAGCGAGCGCCATTCGATGGGTCCGAGAGAAATCAGACGATCCAGGGCGCTGTAGTCAAGAAACATGCCTCCCAGCAGGGCGCATAACAGTGCGATGCCGGTATAGATCAATACCCCGGCGTTGCCGAGGATGGCATTGGTTCGTTCGGACATGAAGCGCAGCGAGGTGCGCAAATCGTATGCCAGGGCCAGCAGGATAAAGGAAGCCCCCAGGATGACCCCGCCCTGGAACCCGCCGCCCGGGCTGTAATGACCGTGCACGATGACATAGAGGCCGAACAGTTGGATGAAGGGTACCAGCAGCCTTACGGCAGTGCGGATGATGAGGTTGTCGCCTATGTCCCGGCCCCGGGCCTGTTCCTGAAGACGTTTCATGTCTTCTGCCTCCGCAGTACGCAGACCACCGCGAGGCCCGCGCAATAAATGACCACCGTTTCGAACATGGTGTCATACCCCCGATAGTCACCGAGGATGGCGGTAACGAGGTTGGGTACGTGCGTTTCTTTAACCGCCCGTTCGATATAAACAGGCGATACATGACGGCTGGCCGGCGAAGCTGCGTCACCCCAGGCAGCGAAATCCCTGGTTCCGTACAGCAACACGATTCCGGTCGCCAGGGTGGCGAGAAAAGCGAGTGCTTTCAATCCTTGCTCCTTCGGGTTGTGCGGAAGATGGCGGCGATAAACAGGACGCTGCTGACGCCGGCGCCGACCGTCGCTTCGGTAAAAGCCACATCGACAGCTCCCATTTCCGCCCAGAGAAGACACATGAGAAAACTGTAGACGCCAAAAATGACCACGGCGCCCAGCAGGTCGCGGATGTTGATGGCCACAACCGCACAGACGACCACCAGCGCCAGGATGAACAGGTCAAGTTCCCAGATCATTGCGGGTTATCCTTTTTGGTCCAGGGCTCCACACCGATAATCAGGGCCGCTTCGGTGACCGCATGGGTGGCGGTAGGACTGGCGACGAACACGAAGGCCGCGATGGCCAGAATCTTGAGGCTGACCAGCAGGTTCAGAGGCGAGAAGTCGACCAGATTGTACAGGGCGATGCCGAAAATGACCAGGACCGCGGCCAGCGAATCACATTTTCCCGCCGCATGCAGGCGGGTATAGAAGTCGGGGAACCGTAATACGCCGAGAACGCCCACGGCGAAAAAAAAGATTCCGGCGACAACCAGCAAACCAGCTATCCAAAGCATTTCCGGTCTCCTTTCGGAAGATCATTTACCCGGCAGGTTTTTGCGGCGCAGGAAATACTTGGCCGCGCCGAGGGTGGCGATAAAGTTGAGCAAGGCATACGCGATGGCTATATCGACGAACATAGCGACGTTGTCGTAGAGCACTCCGATAATCAGCAACAGGACCGTGGTCTTGGTGCCGATGACGTTGCCGCCCAGGATGCGGTCCAAAACCGTTGGACCACCAACCACCCGCACCAGGCAGAGGGCCATCAACAAAAGAAGCGCGATACCGCAGCCTAAAAATAAATGTTCCATCACTTTGTCTGCTCGAGCGCCCGGCCGACACGTCGCTCCATTTCTCCGGGCAAGGAGTCGGCGGCGCTGCGGGTCAGGGCATAAACGGTGAATTCATCCCCGTGAATGTTGACGGTTACAGTGCCCGGCGTCAAGGTGATCGACTGGGCAAAGGTGACTTTGGAAATCGGCCGCTTTAGAAACGTTTTAAAACGGATCAAGCGGGGATCGATGAGGTCATGCATGCGGGGGTGAAGAACGATGTAGGCCACTTGGAGATTGGCCAGGACGATCTGCCAGAACAACCAGGGAAAATACAACACGACTCCGAGGGTGCCTTTTACCCATGAACGTTTCCGGTCGCCGTAAAAGAGCAACTCATGGCTGAACAGGGTGACCAGTAAGCAACTGATCACTCCCAGGGAAAAATGGAAGGCATCAAACATGCCGGACAAAAGGACCCAGAAGGCCAACATTGTGAGAAACGTTGCTATTTTAGCCATGGAGACCATTCCGCAAGAGAAACATCAATCAACGAACAGCCAGAAATGCAGCTGCATCCCGCTTTTGCCCCACACGCTTTTCCGGATCCGCGCAGGGGCGGCGGTGAATTTTTAACACGCTTTACTCACCATGGTCAAGCACGCCCTTCTACAAGGCGGATCGGTCAGGGCCTCGGGACGTTTTTTTCGGTCCGGCGACGGTTTTCAACAGCCAGGATGTCGTGCGTACCTTGTTCCATTTGCGCTGCTGATCTATAATCCTCTAGATTCAGGTGAGACCCCACACCAAAAAACAATTAACAGAGCCGTTTCGGCATCGGACCAGGGAGCCATGACCAGTAAATTATATGCTTCAGCCGTTCAATTCCATATCCGCTCAGGACAGGTTCAGGAAAATCTGGCAACGGTCCTCGCCGGGTTGGACCGCTTAAGCAAGCAGAACGTTTGCCTGGCGGTATTGCCGGAAATGTGGAGCAGCGGTTTCGATTATAGCAACCTGACGTCGCTGGCATTGCAGACCCCGCAGGTGCTGCAGGCGTTGAGCGAGTTTTCCGCCGCCTGCGAAATGGTGATCGTCGGCAGTCTTCCTGAGCGGGAGGGCGACGCTTTGTACAATACCTCCTACGTGATCGATGCCGGTGTCGTCAAAGGCCGTTATCGGAAACTGCATTTGTTTTCGCCCATGCGTGAGGATCGAAATCTGCGCGCAGGGAATGAGACCCTGGTGGTTGATACCTCTGTCGGTCGCATCGGGGTGGCCATCTGTTACGACCTGCGATTCCCCGAGTTGTTCCGTCGTCTGACCATGGACGGTGCGGAGCTGATCTGTCTCTCTGCCCAGTGGCCCAAGCCGCGTTCGGATCACTGGCGGACCCTCCTGAAGGCCCGGGCCATCGAAAATCAGGTGTTCATGGTGGCCGCCAATTGCTGCGGCAGGCAAGGGAAACTCGATTTTTTCGGCAGCAGCATGATCGTGTCTCCGCGCGGAGAGATTCTCGCCGAGGCCGGTGAGGAGCCCTGCAATGTGATGGCGGATATCGACTGGGAAGCGCAGCGTGCCTATCGGCAGGCGATTCCCGCTTGGAATGACAGGCGTACGGATGTTTACGGGGATTTAACCTAATCCTTCATGGGCTGGGCGTCTTTGCGCAGTGCCGGGGGGATGTCCTCCAGGCTGTCGGCGAACTGCAGTTCGCCATCGGCATCGACGTAGATATACCGATCGGCCGTCGGTGGCGCCGCAGGCGGTTTTGTCACTTTTGACGGAACGGATGCGGAGTGTTTGTTAGGCGCAGGCTGCGGTGGCGGTGCCGCGGGGGCTTTGCGAAGCAGCCGGGTGGTATCCCGGTCGATGACCGCTTCGATGGTCAGAGGCGGTTCGGCAGGGCGGCCCAGCAGGCGGCTGCGGAATTCCCGATAGCTGCTCTGCAACTCCTGCAGCAGCGGGGTTGTCGGTTTCAGGCGCAGGGCCATCTGGTCCAGCGCCAGTAGAAGAATCAGAAAACAGGCGGTCCAGAGCAAGGCTCTCAAAAAGGAACGCCGTTTTTGGGGGGCTTTTTTAGGAGCTTTTTTGGTGGCCATGGGCAGTTGCCTGTCTTTCAATGGATAGGGTTGGAATGTCAAAAGACGATGCCGACATCATAGCTCCGCTATGGCGGCAAGGCAAGGCCCCCAATAGGCAAGAGAGGGTCTTGGCAGTGGCGAAGCGATTCCTTTTTCTTCGCTGGCGTGCTATATAGGGAGACCTATGTTAAAGATTCATCACGGTATCGGGTGTTTAATCGGAGCGCGAGCGAGCCGTAAAGATTCAAGTCAGGAGTAAAGACGATGCAGGATACATTGTATGACGTGTTGATCATCGGCGGCGGACCGGCCGGTCTTACAGCGGGGCTTTATACCTCGCGGGCCGATCTGAAGACGGTGCTGGTCGAGAGCATGATGGTGGGCGGCCAGGTCATTACCACCACCAAGATAGAGAACTATCCCGGATTTCCCGGCGGAGTCGACGGGCCGGAGTTGATGCAGCGCTTTCATGAACATTGCCAGGAATACGGTCTGCAGATCGTGCAGGGCGAAGTGCAGCAGTTGAATGACAAAGGCGAGATCAAGGAAGTGGTGGTCGACGGCAGGTCGTTGCAGGCCCGCGCCGTCATTGTGGCCACCGGTGCCGAACCGCGCAAACTCGGCATCCCCGGTGAAGCGGAACTGGTCGGGCGCGGGGTCTCTTACTGCGCCACCTGCGATGGCGCCTTTTTCCGTAACGTGCCGGTGGCGGTGGTCGGCGGTGGCGATACCGCTGCCGAAGAAGCCCTGTTTCTGAGCCGTTTCGCTTCCAAGGTTTACCTGGTGCACCGTCGCGATGCCTTGCGGGCAACGCGCATTCTGCAGGAACGCATCTTCGCCAACGACAAGATCGAGGTGGTCTGGGACAGCCTGCCCGAGCAGGTTATGAGCGATAACCGCGGCGTCAACGGGCTGGAAGTCAAAAATAAATTCAGCGGAGAAAAAAGCGTTCTCGAAGTGGAAGGGGTGTTTTTCGCCATCGGGGTGATTCCCAAAGCCCATTTTCTCGCCGATGTCCTCGACCTCAACGAAGACGGCTATATCGTGACCGATACGGAATGCCGGACCTCCATACCCGGTGTATTTGCCGCCGGCGACGTACGCAACAAGACCCTGAAACAGATCGCCACAGCCGTCGGCGACGGTGCGGTTGCCGCCATCACCGCGGAGAAATATCTCGATGAGTTGTAAATAGTTCCGAGTGCTCGGCAGGAGAAACTAGGTTGTACTTGCCGGTTGCGGTTGGAATCCGACTTCAACAGCCGACCAAGGAGTAACCATGCTTGCCAGAGTTTTATCCGGCGCCCTGCTCGGTATCGACGCCTACCCGGTGGAGGTGGAGGTCGATATCAGTCAGGGCCTGCCGCAATTCGCGACCGTCGGCCTGCCCGAGGGGGCGGTCAAGGAAAGCAAGGACCGGGTCAAATCGGCCATCAAGAATTCCGGCTACGAATTTCCCGTTCGACGTATCACCATCAACCTGGCTCCGGCCGGAATCAAGAAAGACGGGGCGGCCTTCGATCTGCCCATGGCCATCGGTATCCTGACCGCTACCGGCGTGATCGGGGAACGTTCGGAAACGCCGCTGGCTTTTCTCGGCGAGCTGTCCCTGGACGGGCGCATCAAGCCGGTACGCGGCGCCCTGCCGTTGGCGGTGGCGGCACGGCAGTGGCCGGTGGCCGGACTGGTGCTGCCGGAGGAAAACGCCCGTGAAGGGTCCATCGTCGACGGCGTGCCGGTGTACGGGGTGCGCGATCTGGGGCAACTGGTCGATTTCCTCAACGGAGCCCAGCCCCTGGAGCCCTGTCGGGTCGACGTCGGTGCCCTGTTTCAGCGTGCCGGCGTTGCCGATGTCGATTTCGCCGAGGTGCGCGGGCAGGAACACGTCAAGCGCGCCATGGAGGTGGCGGCGGCGGGACAGCATAATTTACTGATGATCGGGCCGCCCGGCAGCGGCAAAACCATGCTGGCGCGGCGTCTGCCGTCGATCCTTTCGGCCCAGAGCTTCGACGAAGCGCTGGAAACCACCAAGATCCACTCCATCATGGGGATGCTTCCGGGCCAGGATGCACTGGTGGCCTGCCGCCCCTTTCGCAGCCCCCACCATACCATATCCGATGCCGGGTTGATCGGCGGCGGATCGATGCCCCGCCCCGGGGAAGTCTCCCTGGCCCATAACGGGGTTCTGTTTCTCGACGAATTGCTTGAATTCAAGAAAAACGTGCTGGAAATGCTGCGGCAGCCCCTGGAGGACGGTCAGGTCACCATCAGTCGGGCCACTTCGACGTTGACCTATCCCGCCCGCTTCATGCTGGTGGCTGCCACCAATCCCTGCCCCTGCGGTTATCTCGGCGACAGTCTGCAGTCCTGCAGCTGCACGCCGCTGATGATCCAGCGTTACCGTTCGCGCCTGTCCGGGCCGCTGCTCGACCGTATCGATCTGCACGTCGAGGTGCCGCGCATTGCCCATCGCGATCTGGCCGATCCCGTCGATGCCGAAAGCAGCGCCGCCATCCGCGCCCGCGTCGAGCAGGCCCGCGATCTGCAAAGGCAGCGTTTCGACGGCACCGCCACTACCTGCAACGCCCACATGACCACCCGGCAACTGCGCCGCTTCTGCACACTCGACAAGGAAGGCGAGCAACTGATGGAGATGGTCACCGATCGTCTCGGCTATTCGGCCCGCACCTATTCGCGCATCCTCAAAGTCGCCCGCACCATCGCCGACCTGGCCGGCGAAGAACATATCCGCCGGGCGCACCTCGCCGAGGCAATTCAGTATCGCAGTCTGGATCGAAAAGAAACTTGATGGCGTCGCAAAAACTCGCCAGCGGCTGCGTTGCTGCGATGGCCTCGCTGCTTCGACGTACCTAAGTACGCCTCATGGCTCAACAATCGTGCGTCTTGCATTTGACGCTTTTTGCGAAAGCACCAAGGTTGAGACGAGCACAAAGGGGCCGGAGGCTTAATATAAATGATGGATCTTGCTGTTTCTTTCGGAGAAAAGAATGACTCTGGACATCCTGATTATCGATGACGAGATGAATATCTGCAAAACTCTTGCTGCATGCCTGGAATCGGAAGGCCATCATGTAACAAGCACGCAAAATGTAAACGACACCCTGATGCGAATATCTGAAGGGTTTTTCGATCTTGTTTTCCTCGATCTCAGATTGGGCGTCGACGACGGCCTCAAACTGCTGCCCCGTCTGCTGGCGGAAATGCCCGGGACCCGGGTGATCGTGATTACGGCATTTGCAACAATCGATTCGGCGGTATCGGCAATTAAGGGAGGGGCTTTCGATTATTTACCGAAACCCTTCGGGCCCGATCAGGTCCGCATGGTAACTCAAAAAGTGGTTGACTTGAGGCTCATGGAAGAACAGGTGCGGAACCTGAGGGATGATCTGAATCAACAGTATCCCCCGGGAGATCTTTCCGGCACTAGTCCGGCTATGTGCAAGGTTTTGCAGATGGCCAGGCAGGTAGCGGACTCCGGGGCAAATATTCTTTTGCGCGGAGAAAACGGAACCGGCAAAACGATGTTGGCCCGGGGAATTCATTCTTGGAGTCGACGATCTAAACGTCCCCTGGCTATTGTTTCGTGCCCATCGCTTTCCCCCGAGTTGCTTGAAAGCGCTTTGTTTGGCCACGTCAGGGGCGCTTTTACCGGGGCTATGCGCGATCAGGCGGGGAGGATAGCAGCCTGCGATGGGGGTACTTTATTCCTGGACGAAATCGGCGACCTGCCATCCGCCTTGCAGGCCAAGCTCCTGCGGTTTGTCCAGGACAGGGAATACGAGAGGGTCGGCGACCCGCGTACCCGCAAAGCCGATGTTCGCATCATTGCGGCCACCAATATCGACTTGGCCGCTGCGGTTGCCGCAGGACGCTTTCGCGAAGATCTCTTTTATCGTCTCAACGTGATAACGATCGAGTTGCCTCCCCTGCGCGAGCGGGGCGAAGATATCGAAGTACTGGCCCGGGACATGTTGGTCAGCTTTAGCCGGCAGAATAACAAAACCATACGGGATTTTACTCCCGAAGCGATGGAAATCCTGAGGTCCTATCGATGGCCGGGCAACGTGCGGGAATTGCGGAATGTCATCGAACGGGCCGTGATTCTATGCCGGTCCGACATGATCGGCCTCGAATTGTTCCCCGACAACCTGGCTCCCGGGGAATCCCTCCCCGGTCCCGGAGATTCCATTTCCCTGGCAGTAATCGAGGAACAACATATCCGACGGGTGATCGCCCGGTCCTCTACTCTGCAGGAGGCCTCGGAAACTCTCGGTATCGACCAGGCTACGCTCTGGCGTAAGCGCAAACTCTACGGCATATGATTTTCCCATCGAGGCTATTTAAAATGCGGTATTGCAAAATGCAATACTCAAAGGGCTTTTTCATTGCATGATGCAATCACTTCCCCTTCTTGTCCTTTCCAAGAGCCCTGTTTTACAGGTTTTTTCTGGCATATCTCTCGCACAATGACCTGACAATAACATCGAGTGATACACTTACGGTAGTGACGGTTGTATTATCCTGTTTTTAAGGATTCCCCCGGGGGTACTTTAGATGAAATTGCGGACAAAAATTCTCGGTGGCTACTGTCTTATTTTGGCCTTGATGATGATTGTTTGGGCCGTAGCCGTGGTCAATCTTTATCAGCTCGGACGGGCCGGCGAGGCTATTTTGCGTGAAAATCAGCTGAGTGTCCAAGCCGCGGAAAGCATGATCAATCACCTCGAACGACAGGATAGCGCCGCGCTTCTGTTTTTGCTCGGGGATCGAAAAGCCAGTCTGGAGCAATTCCGGGATAACCAGGTTGAATTTGCCCAGTGGCTGGGGCGGGCCCGGGATAATTTAACCGAACAGGGAGAGGATCGTGTGGTGGCCGATATCGATTCGGGATACCGCAGTTTTCTATCCCTGTTTCAGGACATGACAAATGAGAGCTACGACGATCAACAAAAAGCCCTGATTTTTTATCGGGAGCGACTTCTACCCCGATTCATGGAGGTGCACAAATCGTGTCTCGTGTTACGCGAAATGAATCAGAAAGCCATGGAAAGAGCTTCCCGTCATGCACATCTTCTTTCTGTAAAGACCATATGGTCCATGACCGTGGTAGGCGCGGCGGCAGGTTCTGTCGGGCTGGCCTTCAGCATTTTACTTTCCGTCATTCTCCTCCGACCACTGGCTGCCATGACCCGCGTCACCGAACAGCTTGCGGACGGCGACTACAATGTCACCCTGGAGGTTCCCGCCGGAGATGAGCTCGGACTTTTAGCCAGCCAGATCGTCACCATGAGCCAAAAGCTCAAAGCTTTTCACGATCTTAACGTAGGACGTCTCATCGCAGAAAAACGCAGGGGAGAGGCAATTCTGCGCAGCATCGGCGACGGTTTGATCGTTGTGGATGAAGGGTTCCATATTTCCGCTGTAAACCCCCAGGCCGCCAGACTTCTGAATCTATCTCCGGGCGAAGCCCAGGGCCGGCCCGTGTCAGAATTACTGCCGCATGAGCAGCTCATTGCCATCATCCGGCAAACTGCGGAAACGGGAGAGGTCGCGGCTCTTTCCCCGGAGCAGACCGAAATTTTCTTCGGTGATGATGAGAGTCGGCAATATTTCCGGTTTTCCGTCACTCCTGTACGTTCTGAAGGAGGCAGGCAAATTCAGGGAATCGTTATTTTGCTACAAGATATAACCCGGCTGAAGGAACTTGACCGGTTGAAAAGCGAGTTTGTTCTGGCGGCATCCCACGAACTGAAAACGCCTCTTACCGGTATTTCCATGAGTATTAACCTTCTGCAGGAGAAAGCGGATCAATGGCCCGACAGAGATCGTGAATTGGTCCGGGTTGCCCGGGAGGAGACCGATCGCTTGCGGGCACTCGTCGGCGACCTTCTCGATTTGTCGCGGCTTGAATCCGGACGGGTCGAGATGGAAATAGAGCCCATGAACGTTGCCTATCTTTTCGAAAAAACATTGGCGGCATTTTACGATCAGGCTGAAGCCAAAAAGCTGGAATTGAGTTCGTGGGTCAAGCCGGAAACTCCTGATGTCTTGGCCGATCCGACAAAGATCGCCTGGGTGATCAGCAATCTTATATCCAATGCATTGCGCTATACTCCGGAAGGTGGCCATATCCGGATTACGGCCGAAGGTGACCAGGCGAGGGTTTACCTTGCTGTTTCCGACGATGGTGCGGGCATTCCCGCGGAATACCGTTCACGGATTTTCGACAAGTTCGTCCAGGTTAAAGGTGACAGCAAGGCCGGCAGCGGTTTGGGGTTGGCCATCTGCAAGGAAATCGTCAAGGCCCACGGCGGAAGCATCTGGGTCGATTCGACGGTAGGCGAGGGAAGTACCTTCACCTTTGTTTTGAAGGCCGCCTCGTCTGCCGTTTCCATGAAGCCATCCGGGGAGAATAACCATGTCTAAAGAGACCAAGGCAAAAATTCTCGTGATCGATGATGAAAAAAACATCCTCTTCACCGTCCGACAAACCCTTGAGCCCAAGGGGTATGAGGTTCGTACCACGACCACGGGTGAGGAAGGCTTGCGCATGGCGGCCGATGAGAACTTCGATCTGGTATTGCTCGATCTGAAGCTTCCGGGCATCGATGGCGTGGAAGTGTTGCGGCAACTGGAGCAAAGGCCCAGGCGCTCCCAGGTCATTGTCATTTCGGCATTCGGGACGGTGACCAATGCGGTGGAAGTCATGAAGCTTGGAGCTTTGGATTTCATCGAAAAACCGTTTGCGCCACGGGAGCTGCGGGACGCGGTCCGCAAGGTGCTCAGCCGTCCTGAACAAGGAGCGGATCCGGGTAACGATTACAATGGCTGGATCGCCTTGTCCAAGCGTTGTGCCGCAGAGGGGCAACTCGGCAATGCGATTGCCCATGCCCGGTATGCGACAGGGCTTGAACCCGACCGCCCGGAGGCCTTTAATCTTCTGGGGGCTTATTGTGAAATGCAGGGCAAGGCCCTAGAAGCCCAGAAGTATTACCGGACCGCGCTGGAATTGGATCCCGGATATATGCCGTCCCAGAACAACCTCAACAGGTTGGTGCTGAAAAAAACAGGGCCTCTGCTACTGGGGCAGGAGTAATCGATGATGCATTTGAAAAAGCAGGATGGATGGCCGCAATATGTAGTGATCGTCGGTTGTGGCCGACTCGGCTCCATGCTGGCGGGACTACTCAGCGAAGCCGGTTGCAGCGTGGTCGTCATCGATATTAATGAATCGGCGTTTGATCTGCTGACGGCCGAATTCAGTGGATTCCGTATCGTCGGTGATGCTGTCGAAATCGAGATTTTACGGGCCGCAAAAACCGATAGGGCCGATTGTCTTCTGGCGACCACCGAAGAGGACAACGTCAATCTCATGGTAGCCCAGGTAGCCCGCAAAATATTCAACGTTCCCAAAGTTTTGGCGCGGGTTTTCGATCCTCGCAGGGAGGGGATTTATCGGGAATTCGACATTGAAACCGTCAGTCCGACCAATTTGATGGCGGAGGCCTTTCTGGCGAGTCTGCAAAACAGGCGGGAGGGACAGTCATGCGTGTGATCGTCGTCGGCTCCGGCAAACTTCTTTATTACCTTACCCGACAGTTCGCAAGCAAAGGGTATGTGATCTCCTTGATCCTTGCCGATGAGGCGGAAGCCACAAACCTCTCCCGCCGGGTCAGGGCATTGGTCATGCATGGCAACGGTAGCGCCCCCCATGTACTCGAAGAAGCCGGCGCCCGCCGGGCCGATGTCGTGGTGGCATTGACACCGAAGGACCAGGACAATCTTGCGGTATGTCAGATCGCCCACAAAATGTTTCGTGTGCCGCGGACGGTGGCTCTTGTCAACGATCCGCAGAACGAGGAGGTTTTTCGTGAACTGGGTGTCAGCGTCGCCTTCAGTTCGACCCAAATCATCGCCCGCATCCTGGAAGAACGGGCCGGATTCGAGGATATCGCCAATCTGATTCCCCTCGCCGAGGGACGCGTAACCATTTCCGAAGTCGCCTTGAGGGAGGATGCTCCGGGCGCGGACAAAAATTTGCGTGATTTGACCTTGCCCGAAGGGGCGCTGGTCGGCGGGATCCTCCGTGACGGGAACGTCATCGTTCCCCGGGGGGAAACATTCCTACGCGGCGGCGACCGGCTCATCATAATAAGCCGGCCCGACTGTTATGATCGGGTGCTGAGAGTGTTGACCGGGGGAGAATCCTGATGAGCCGGCAACGATATGCGGAGTTTATGCGGTATCGCTGGCGTATCATGCTCGGCTATGCCGGGCTGGTCAGCGTCCTGGTGGGGCTGATCATTGTTGCTCCTTGTCTCGGGCTGCCGTTTTATCCCGGGGAATGGGATCTTGCATGGGGCGTTGCCCTCCCCGGGACAGGCTTAAGTGTTCTGGGAGCAATAATCTGGCGCGGCTTGCTGCCACGGGGAGGCGCCACTCTATCTTTGCAGGAAGGCGCCGTGGTCGTCGTGCTTTCATGGCTGCTGGCGGTTTTGGTTGGGGCGGTCCCTTTCATCCTGATCGGAGGGCTCAATTTTACTCAGGCGGTTTTCGAGGCGACCAGTGCCTGGACCACCACGGGGTTATCTGTCGTAAATGTCGAGAATGCATGCCACCTGCTGCTTTTGTTCCGTAGCGTCATGCAACTCGCAGGCGGGGCCGGCCTCGCCATCATCATGCTCAGCGCGCTCACCGGTCCCAGTGGCAGCGGTTTGAGCGCAGCGGAAGGAAGGGCCGATCAGCTGGTCCCCAACGTACGCCGTTCCGCCAAGTTGGTCATGACTATCTACAGTGGTTATGTTGTGGCCGGATGCGTTGCTTTGTATTTTGCCGGCATGGGATGGTTTGATGCCATAAACCATGCATTTGCGGCATTGTCCACCGGTGGTTTCTCCACCAGGACGGCGTCGATTGGATACTGGAATAGCCCGGGAGTGGAATCCGTCACAATACTGCTGATGCTCCTCGGAACCATGAACTTTGTCACAGGGTATGCCCTGATGCACGGCAAGTTTCGGTCTTTCTTTAAAAACGGGGAAATACAGCTTCAGATGACACTGATCCCGATTGCGATACTGATCGTTTTCTCCGGGGTGACGGTGCAGCTTTATGCCTCCGCAGGCAAACAGGTAAGAGTTGCTATATTTGAAACCGTGTCAGCCCTATCGACGACGGGTTTTTCCACGGTTGGCTACGGGAACTGGAACGGCTTGGGATGGTTGATTCTTATCGGACTGATGATTGTGGGCGGGGGGACCGGATCCACGGCCGGTGGTCTCAAACAATACCGAGTATACGCGCTTTATCGTAGTCTGATCACGGAACTGCGCAGAATGTTTTTGCCTCGCCATGCCGTGGCGGAAACAGATGTGTGGGTGGGAGAACAGAGACGCTTTTTGCAAGATAGCGATATCCGGCAGACCGCGGCTTTCGCATTTCTTTACGTGCTTACCTTGGTGCTGGGGACGGGGATAACGGCGTCCTTTGGCTATTCCCTGAAAGAGAGTTTATTCGAATTCGCAAGTGCCCTTGGAACCGTGGGCCTTTCCGTGGGGGTCACTTCATCCGCCGCACCTGTTGGGCTGCTCTGGACCGAAATCGCCGGAATGATTCTGGGTCGGTTGGAATTTTTCGTGATATTTTTGGGTATAGGTAAAATCCTGAAGGGATTAAGTGAATCATGTAGAGAATTACTGACGACCGGGTGACGCCATTATGCTCGATGATTCCCGATGTCCTGCAGCCAGGCGCATCTGGCAGAAACCATCCAGTATCGCAGTCTGGATCGGCATCAGTCATAGCATGCCAGGTCGATATTCATGAAAAAACGAGCAGAGGGACTCGGTTTTATCGGCGGTAGGCGGCCGACACCGTAAAGCAGGCAGGCATGTTCGCTATTGCCAGCGTTGCAGCTTTCTTCGCGCTTTGCCGATATCCTCGGCTTCCTCGGGAAAAGTCACCGGCAAAGTCAGGGCTTTGCGAAGTTGTTCGAGGGCTGCCTCGCGCCGGCCCATGCGATAATAGACCTTGGCCAGGTTGTAGCGATGGGCGATGCGGTCCTGGTTTGCGATCGCCTGCAGGAGAAGGGCCTCCGCCTTTTCGAACGAGGCCTTCGGAAGGCCGCCATAGACCAGCCTGACAACGGTTCTGGCCCAGAATCCCAGCGAGGCGACCTTGTAGTGCCAGCGGCTTAGAACCAGCAGCGAGATGTCGTCGTCCGGATCGCGGTCCAGCGCCTTTTGGATGTTTTCCCTGACCCGGCGTGACAGCAGGACCTGCCTTTTCACCGAGGCATCTTCGGCCTGCGCTCCGAGGGCTATGGCCAGCCATTTATACCCTTCATCGCTTTGCGGAGCGGCCTCGATGGCCTGGTTGGCCGACACCTCGGCGCGGTTCAGATACGCCGCGCGTTCCTCCGGCGTCTTGCTCGTCCTCCCGAGCTCGTACTGCGCCTGGGCCATGCGCCAGAGGGTCGCCGCATCGGTCCCGTCAGCGCCGTCCAGGCATTGACGGAGCGCCTGCAGGGATTGCCGGGCTTTCCCCTGTCGAAGCATGGCGTCGATGACAGCGAGATCCCCGCCCCGGGCCGTCTGCACGCACAGCACGCCCAGAAGGATGAAGACAGATAGAAAAACGCGTTTTCCCGAAGCCGGCATGGCGTTCCTTATTGAGCGAGGTGGGCAAGGGGTTCCCCATCGGTGGTCAAGCGGCCGCCCTCCATCCGATATATCTGGTCAGCGAAGGTTACCAGGGCCGGTTGATGGGAAATGGCAAGGATCGTGACCTTTCCCTGCAGCTTCTTGAGGGTGCTGCAGATGGCCAGTTCGCTTTCGCGATCGAGAGCACTGGTCGCCTCGTCCAGAATCAGCAGAGACGGCTTGTGTACCAAAGCCCGGGCAACGGCGATGCGCTGACGCTGTCCCCCGGAGAGTTTGGCGCCCCGTTCGCCGACAACCGAGTGCAGGCCTTCCGGCATGGAGTCTACGAAATCCCAGGCCCCGGCGGCCTGCAAGGCTTCTCTGGCGTCATCCTCGGTCAGCTCGGGGGCTCCCAGGGTAATGTTGGCCAGGATCGAATCGTGAAGCAGAACCGTATCCTGCGGAACATAACCGATCTGTCGGCGCCAGTGGCCCATGTCGATATCCGCCAGCGAGACGCCATCGATCAGCACACCTCCCTGCTGCGGGCGCAGCAGGCCGGTCACCAGGTCGATCAAGGTGGTTTTTCCTGCCCCGGACGGCCCGATTACGGCGGTGAAGGAGCCTTTGGGGATGGTCATAAAAGCCTTTTTGAGAACCGGAGTCGTACTATAGGTGAAGGTGACGTTGTCGAAGCGAATGTCCTCATGCAGGTCGACCTGGCGCTGGTTGGATGCCGGCTCACGCTGCCGCAGCGCCTCGTCGATCTTTGCCTGCAGCGACCAGTAGGCGCTCTCGCAGGCCACCAACTCCTGCTGTTTGCGCTGCACTTTTCCCAGTTGGCTGAGAAACCGGGCCAGCAGGAAAACCAACACCATGACGGTTGGGAGTTGCAGGTTCCATAAAATCAGTGACGCATAGAGTCCCGCAGCGATCAGCAGCATCAGGATCGGTTCCTGCAGGCTCTTGAGCATGGCTTTGCTGTATACCTGTTTGCGCAGGGCGCGATTCAGCTTGACGGCGTCGGCTTCCAGCAGTGAATCGGCAAGGTTCTCCCGCCCCATGGCTTTAAGGGGCTTGGCCGATTGCAGGCAGTCCGTCAGGCGGGAGAGGAGCGATTGCAGCAGGAGGGTTTGCTTGCGGCCTGCGCGTTTGGTCTTTTTTACCAGGCGGTTCAACAGCGCCAGCAGCACAAAGCCGGCAACAAAGGAGACCAGGGTCGCCGGCCAGGAAACCAGCAGAGCGACCGCTCCATAGACCAGGACCTGGACGAACAGGGTCGCCATCATGGCGCCGTGCATGTAGGCCTGCGAGGCGCGCATGACTTCGGTGGCCGCGGAATTGGCCAGGCTGCCCACCGGCTGTCCCAGAAAAAATTCCCAGCGGGTTCCGAACAGGGCGCGCAGCAATACCAGGCGAAGGTCCGTGGCCACATGCGCGACCGTATATCCGACTTTTTTGTCGGCAACCAGCACCAGGGCGCTTTTGAGCATAACGCCGCCAACCATGACCAGCAGCAGCGATTCGACGGAAGGGGTGATGCCCAGCGCCTGCAAAGCGCCCATGGCGGCATCCCCGGGTCCCGAGGACGAGGCTCCGGCGCTTCCCTGGCCGATGGCGAGGTTGAGCATCGGCAACAGGGCGGTCAGGCCGAAGCCTTCGGCGATGCCCGCCAGAATCAGGGCGAGAAGCATGCCCGCCGTTTGGCCGGGGTATGCGCGTGCGAAACGTAGCATCAGACGCATGGTGTAATTGTGAACCTTTCGATGATGGCGTCGCAAAAACTCGTCAACTGCTGCGTTGCTGCGATTGCCTCGCTGCTTCGACGTACAAAAGTCCGCCTCATTGCTCGACCATCGCGCGCCTTGTATATGGCGCTTTTTGCTTAGCCATCCCGTTCGATGTTTTTTGTGAAAGCATCTTCGATGCAGAAAAAAGTGAGTTGACGCGATGCCTTTATAGCACGATTGTCTGAGCGGTGAAAGAGCCAACGGCCGGTTTTTTAAGCGAAAAATCGCTTGGAAATCCGTCGGAGATGTTGATGTCGATTCACAGATTATGCAAAGAGGGCTTTAATTCTCGAGAGGGTGGCTTCTATTTCAGCTTGGATGAGATGTTGAGGCATCTGTTGGCATGGCGCATCTGCTCCAAATGGCATGATCAATCCCATATTTTCCAAATTATCCGTATATGATCTCATATCACGGGTGGAAGTTAGGAGGCCAGAGTCGACAAGGAGTTGGTAAATCCAAACCGAGCGAGGTTGTTTTTTCCCGATGGTTGTTTGGGCGGACTCTCCATGCACGAGTATGTTTTTTAAGAGGTTCGCAATGCGCATTTTTCGGTCGGGTTTGGACGGTAGATCATAAGTCATGACGACTTTCTGTGTCAGACAGGCGTCGGCAATCATGGAGGCACTATCGTTTGTGACAATAAACATATCTGCCAGTTGGAGGTAAGCGAGATAAGGGTTCTCTTTGGTTCCATGAGGATAGTGAATAAAAGCTGGACAGTTCAAGACATCGGTCAGAGCGCCAAAGATTGGCGGCGGGCACCGTCGGCTGGCGGTAACAAACAAAGACCCGCCACGCTCCGATGCAAAAGCACTGGCTGCTTGTCCCAGGGCGATACCGGAGGCCTCGTCAAAATCGAGGGGGCGGCTGGGGCCGCCGGCCAAGAGAGCGATCCATGGTCGAGGGAAAGTTTGAAAAGTGTCAAGCCATTTCGCAGCTTCACGCCTGAGCTGCCGGGGATTCTGTTCTACCATTGGAAGAGTGTTGTGGATGACATTCATACGGCGGGGGAGGCAATATTGCGCTGTGGTAATGATCAGGTCGAACCAACGCAAAGGGCCCCAAGGTCGGCCTACATGGACCAGTTTTGTCTTACCACCTGACTGTTTCTTCACCCAGCGTGCTGCGGGAACGCTGCGTCGCCCGGAGGTAATGATAAGTGCAGGCCAGGGGGGAGCCAAAGCGCTCGATCTATTTTTGTCAAGACTAAGAAGCGTTGGTCCGAGAAAGACATTAGGCCGTCGCGCAAGTCGGTTAAAGATAAGCTGTTTTTCGGACCAGGGCCAGGCTAGCAATCTTGCGAGATTCCGCAACTGTTGATTGTCGCCGCCTTTTTCTCCTAGTAAGACCCAAACGAATGGCTTATCAGGGGCAATATCTGTAAAAGTGAGCATGCAGTTTAAATGGTTGATCGAAAAAGTCAAGGTATTGAATCCTGTTTTGCGAATGGACAATGTAGCATGTAGTAATTCCACAAAACAGCGTTTAGTACAACAGGCCCCCCCCCCGGCTTTGCCGGGGGACCGCAACAGTTTAACATTTGCGGGAGTATGGTTCACTCCGCCATTTGCGGCTCTATGTTTTTGACTTTGCGATTGCGTTAAAGCCCCTTTGAGGGGCTAGCAATCGGCTAAAGCCCCCAGTTTGACTGGGGGGTACTTACTTACAAATTGATCTCATCCCGCATAGCCGTATTTTTTTCGTATATTCCATGGAATTATGCTATCTGAATCCACTAGAATTCTGCGCAGAATTAGGGGGTTCTGAAAATCACTTAAGGTCCATTGATAAGCAATCAGCATTGCCAGATACTGGTCGACGAGTTCGTTAAATCTCAGTGTCTGGGTATTTTCAATAAGAAAAGGCTCAAGTTCTGAGCAAAAAGGGCTTGCTTCTTTTTGGGACGCCAGCAAGTATCCGAGGGCACAGGTTGGGCGTTGCCAAAGCATCGCCTCGTGAAGAATGTTTGAATTGACTGCAATAACACCTTGGCATTGCTCGTGTCGCAACAGGTCTAAGGTGCGCACGCCTTGATGGGCATAGACGATTCGATTATGGTGGTGCACCATGTATCGGCTGTTGCTTTTGTCCGCCGGATGCTGGGTAAAAATCACCCGATGTTTTCGTTCCATCGATTCAACATGATCGATCAGGGCTTGTCCGAATTTCTCTGTTGCTCTTTTCTGTCGATAGTAATTTGCAAAGCGGGTTCCCGAATTAAGCAAGTTTAAGTCGGTTCCCGTTTGCAGTGCAACCACAAAAAAGGGAGCATCTGTCAAAGCGTGGGGCACTTCTCGCTCATCCCCCATACATTTGCGTAAATTTTGCTTCAATTTGCGCAAAATTGCCTTTCCCCCTAAAATGCCGATATAATCCTGCGTCGGTTTGAATTTAACGTGACTGCGACTGTTGCAACCCTTTGAGGAGAGCTGATAGCTTGATCTCGGTAACCAACCATGCTCTGCAAAAAGCATATGTTTTTGTTGGTTGCTCTTCTTTTTCTCAGCCCACTGCAGAGTAATAGGGGCAACATCCGAAAAATACTCTCGGTGGTCTCTAAGGGTCCGATGTATGGTCGCATACAGGAGATATCGGCAAAATTTGCCGCTTGTCAATTCATATGCTGCGGTCAGACCTCGTGATATTTTGGTCCAGCGCGAAAATTCGATATGCTTAAGTTTCAAGAAATCAGGGCGCTGGTCACGAGGAAGTATGCTGCTGATATACTTTAAAAACGTAAAAGATTTCATGACTAGCCTCTACGTTGGGGGGATCTGAGTGGTACTTTCGGTCAATGCCGCGAAACCTTGCAGCAGCCTGTCGATCTGTTCGGAGGTGTGGGCGGCACTGACGCTGCAGCGCAGCAGGGTTTTGCCGTCGGGAGCCGCCGGGGGCAGCACCAGGTTGACGTAAATCCCCTGTTCCAGCAGGGCGGCCCAGCAGCGCAGGGTCTGTTCGCTCGATTCGGTATAGACGGCCACCACAGGCCCCGGTTGGGGGCCGAGCTCGAACCCCTGCTGCTTGAGGCCGGAATAAAGCCGCCGGGCGTTGTCCCAGAGTTTGTCCCGCAGGTGCGTACCCGCTTCGAGCAGGGCCAGGGCCGAACGTACCGAGGCAATGGTGGCGGGCGACGGCGAGGCCGTGAAGATGTAGGAACGGCTTGCGTAGCGGACCAGGTCGAGTTCCGGGTGATTGCTGACACAGAACCCGCCGATGGTCCCGAGGCTTTTGCTGAAGGTGCCGACGATGAAGTCCACCTTGTCGAGACATCCCTCGGCTTCGGCCAGCCCGCGTCCGCGTTGGCCCAGAACGCCGAGTGAGTGCGCCTCGTCGACCATCAGCAGGGCGCCGTACTGTTCTTTGATGCGGACGATTTCCGCCAGGGGCGCCTGGTCGCCGAGCATGCTGTAGATGCCTTCGACAATGATCAGCGCGTTTTGCGCTCGATCGCCGAGGCGGCGCAGACGTTTGTCGAGGTCGGCCGGGTTGTTGTGCCGAAAGCGGAGGATATCGGCTCCGCTCATGCGGCATCCGTCATAGATGCTGGCGTGGCAGTCGCCGTCGATCAGGATGACGTCGCCAGGGCCGGTCAGGGCGGAGATCACGCCCAGATTGGCGACGAATCCGGTGGAAAAGACGATGGCTTCGGAGCAGCCGAAAAAAGCGGCCAGCTCCCTTTCAAGAGCATTGTGACCGGCATAGGTGCCGTTGGCCATACGCGATCCGGTGGTGCCGGTCCCTTCGGAACGAAGGGCCTGGCAGGCGGTCTCGATGCATTCCGGATGAAAGGTCAGACCCAGGTAGTTGTTGGTCCCGGCAAGCAGGACCTTGCGGCCGTTTATGCGCGCCTCGGTGGGCGAGAGGATTTCCTCGTTGACCACGTGGAACGGATCGACGCCCAGTTCTTCAAGGCCTTTGCGCGCGGCGGCTACGGATTCCAGTTTCTCGAACAGTCCCATCGGCTTACCCTCCTATTTCCTTCTGCACCTGCAGGGCAAAATCCCCGACCGTACGGATCTCGGAAAGATTGTTCAGAGGAAAGGAAAAATCGAAGGTGTCTTCGACTTCTTCGAGGATTTCCATGACCAGCAGGGAATCGAGACCCAGATCGTTGACAAGTTCGGTCTGTTCCGTGACGGCTACCGGCTTGTTTATAAAGCGTTCCAAAATGGCGGTTATCTCGTCGAGAATGCGGGTGTATTCGGGTGTGGACATCGGGCTCTCCATTGCTTGATGGCGAAGCTAAAAGCGCCATCCCTTTTGATGCTTATTGCGAAAGCATCATGGCATATAGCGTAAATCAGTCTCCGAGGGTGCGGCGCAATCCCTGATGCAGGTCGATCGCGGGACGCCAGCGGGTTGCGGAGCTGAAAAGCGTATTGTCGCAGGTCCAGTCGGCGTGACAGAGCTCCCGGACCTTGCCCGGGGTCAGCATCGGCCGGTAGCCGCCGATGATGGCCGCGGTGTTGTTGAGATGCGCCGCCGCTTTGAGCAGGCCCGCCGGGACGCTTATTTTGCGGATGCGGCGGCGGTAAAGGTTTTCGCCGATTTCGCGGACCTCGTTCCAGTCGTAGCCGCCCGGCCTGCCGTCGTGCAGCTCAAAACAGGCTCCCGTCATCGATTCGCTGCGCAGCCACGCCAGTACGGCCTCGGCGAGGTCGGTAACGAAAATCAGCGAGAAACGTTTTTTCCCGGCACCGGGGGTAAACAGCATGCCCCGGCGCAGCCACTGCAGAACCGGCAGCAGCTCGCGATCGCCCGGACCGTAGACTGCAGGCGGCCGCAGGATCGTGCATTCGAGGCCGGCGGTTTGCTGCTGGAGGACCCTCTCCCCCTGGCGCTTGCTTGCGGCATAGGGCGAGAGGCCCGGCTCGCGGGCCGCCAGAGAAGACATCAGCAAGATCCGGCGGCACGATGCGGCGTTGCGGGCCGCCCGGGCGATGTTGCCGGTTCCGTCGATGTTGGCGGCGGCAAAATCCGCTTCCACCCGTCCGCGCACCGAACCGGCGCAGTGAATGACGGCAGCGGTTCCTTCCACCAGGCGCAGCAGACTGTCGCCATCGCCGAGGTCGCCATACACCCATGACAGTCCCGGCGCTTCGAAGCTCGCGGCTTTGGAGGCGGGGCGCAAAAGGGCCTTGACCCGCAAACCGGCCTGCAGCAGCCGGCGGATGATCGTGGCGCCGATGAAGCCGGTGCCGCCGGTGACGGCCACCAGAAAATTGTCATGCGACGGGGGATGTTCAAAGGCCGCTGGCGGGCATGCAACCATCGGTTTCTAGCCGCCGGCCTGACCGGCCGAAGGAACGGACGAAGAGGAAAAATCCTCGTTGCGTTGCAGAAAATCCCTGCGTGCCGCAGATCGCGAGAGTTTCCCTGAAGAGGTTTGCGGCAGGGTATGCGGCGGCACGATTTCCACGAAGCAGTCGATGCCGAACTCCTGATGAACCCGTCGACGGATCTCTTCGATAAGCTGATCGCGTTCCAGGGCGGCGGTGTTTCGGCTCTGGACCACCAAAACGACTGTTTCTTCCGCCTGGGGACCGGGGACCGAAAAGGCCGCGGCGTCACGGGGACGGATTTTCGGCAGCTCTTCCACGACCGCTTCCATGTCCTGCGGCCAGATGTTTCGACCGTTGATGATGATCATGTCCTTCTCTCGCCCGGTGATCACCACCTTGTCGCCGACCATGTAGCCGATATCCCCCGTGTTGAGCCAACCGTCGGCGCTCAAGGCTTCGCGGGTGGCTTGCGGGGCGTTGAGGTAGCCGCTCATAACGCTCGGGCCTCGCACGTGCAGGATTCCGCAGCGTCGCTCGGCAAGGGGCTTCCCCTGTTCGTTGCGCACCTCCAGTTCGTGACCGGGAAGTACGGAGCCGCAAAAGACCATCTCTTTAACGCTTGCACTGGCGTCGTCGGCGGGCACGGCAACGGCGCGGTCACCAAGCACGTCGGCATCGATGAGATCGGTCTCGATGCCTTTGCCGACGGGGGCGAAGCTGATGGCCAGAGAGCATTCGGCCATGCCGTAAGAGGCGACAAAAGCCCTACGATCGAAATCGGCCGGTGCGAAGGTCTCGGCGAATTGCTCGAGAATATCGGGGCGCACCGGTTCGGCGCCGGTTCCGGCGATACGCCAGGATCCGAGGTCGTACTGCGCGACGTCGGTCGGTCGTACCCGGCGCGCACACAGGGCATAACCGAAGGTGGGACTGAAGGATATGGTGCCGCGGTTGCGCGAAATCAGTGCCGGCCAAAGCCGCGGCCGCATGGCGAAATCCCGGGTGTTGAGATAATCGATGGAGCGCTGGGAGGCCAGCGGAGCAAGGAGGCATCCGACCAGCCCCATATCGTGATAAAAGGGAAGCCAGGAGACGCAGCGGTCATCATCCAGAAGGCCGAGCCCGGGTCCCGTGATGCCGGCCAGGTTGGCCATGACGGCCTGTTGGGTGATGACCACCCCCCGGGGGAACCGCGTGCTGCCGGAGGTGTATTGCAGATAGGCGAACTCGTTGGATTCGAAAGGACGCAACGGTTCCTTTGTTTCAGGCAGATCATCGAAGTAGCCGGCCTCGCCGACATGTTTCAATTTCAACTCTGCAGCGGCCTCGGACAGAAAGGAAATGAAGGAAGGATCCGCCATTCCGGCTTCTGCGCCGGAGGACCGAAGGAGTCCCCTTAACTTTTCCACCATGGCCTGGCTCCCGCCGAGATGCACCGCAGCGGGGAGCGGCACGGGAACAAGCCCGGCGTACTGGCAGGCAAAGAAAAACCGCACGAAATCGGGGTCGGTCGTGGCGACCAGAGCGAATCGGGCCCCTCTTTTCAGCCCGAGTCCGACGAGTTTGCGCGCCAGACTCCGGGCCTGATCGCGCAGCAGCGCATAGGGGAGAACGGCTGTGAGTTCTCCTTTCCCCGAATAAAAGTTGGTTCCTGTCTCGCCTGTTGCGGCATACTCAAGAGCTTCGGTGAGTGTGGCGAATTCGCCACGGCACAAGGGAATGCTGTTTCTGGTCGGTGTCTCTTTCAACATGTTCAATGTATTCATATGCCGCATTTCGTAAAAACAGGGACGTCAGTCCCAGATCGATATCAGATGCTTTCTGAGGGCGTCCCTGTCGGTATCATTCATTTCGTTGTCGTGTTTCAGATCGGGTGGCCCGGGCCACCCGGTATCCCGGAAAACGGTGGTGGCGAAACGGCGCTCGTCAGCATAGCGCGGGATAATGTGAAAATGCACATCCGGATCAACCATCATCAGCATGAGATAATTGATCTTATCGTAGTCAAAGGCTTTTTTCAGGGCGCCTTCGATGCGACCGGTTATCTCATGAAGATCGTCGAACGCCGACTTGCTGATAGCGGAAAAGGTCTGCACCGGTTCCTTGCATACCAGAACCAGAGAGCCCAAGGTTGCTTGAGCAGGGCGGAGCAGGACGGCCCAGCTTTCCGTTTCCTCGATAACCGTTTCGGGGTAGTTGAACTTTTCGAGTGTGGCGTTGCTCACGAAACCTCCTTGAGCGGGCGCTTTTTTGCTGGTATTATGCGCTGCCGTGGCAGGCTGATCCGGCATCACACTTGTGGAGCCCTGCAATTTAACACAGTCTGGCACAGAGGTAAATGGTTAAAAAAATGCATTTTATCCGTCCGGCCTTTGCCGAGCATGCGCGTTTGGCGATGCCGGGATTGTTTTGCCATGGGGTCCGACCAGGAAAGGATCAGGAATAAACCATGACCATGTCGATGCGAAAAACCGCGAAATCCGCCGCAGGCGATCGTCCCGCCGATAGCGGCCTCGAAATTCTGCCGGTGGCGGGCGGCCTCGAGCGCCGGCAGTTTCTGCGTTTTCCAAGCAAGTTGTATGCCGACGACCCCGTCTGGGTCCCTCCTCTTCTCCTGGAGCGCGAAGAACACTTTTCGACGCGCAATCCCTATTTTCAGCATGCCGATGTCAAGGCCTGGCTGGTTCGTCGCGAAGGACGCCCTGTCGGGCGCATCAGCGCGCAGGTGGATAGGCTTCACCTGGAGCGCTACGATGATGCTACCGGGTTTTTCGGCCTTCTCGAAGCCGAAGACGATCCGCAGGTTTTTCGCCTCCTGTTCGAAACCGCCGAGCAATGGCTGCGTGAACAGGGGATGCGTCGTGTCCGCGGGCCGTTCAACCTTTCCATCAACGAGGAGTGCGGACTGCTTGTCGATGGCCTCGACACCCCCCCCGTGGTCATGATGGGGCATGCCCGTCCATGGTATCCGGAGCGGGTCGAGGCGCAAGGTTACAGCGGTGTGCAGGATCTCCTTGCCTATCACATTCATACCGATTTTTCGGCGCCGCCCGGACTGGATCGTCTGGCTGCCCGCGTCGCTTCACGTGTGCGACTTCGCCCCATGAGCCGTAAAGACTTCCGGCGGGACCTGGACATCATCAAGGATATTTTCGAGGATGCCTGGGCTCAGAACTGGGGGTTCATTCCTTTTACCGATGAGGAGTTCGCCACGCTGGGGAAAAACCTCAAGTTCCTGGTTCCGCCAGAGTTTGTGCGCATCGCCGAAGTCGACGGTGAGCCGGCCGGGATGATGGTGGTATTCCCGAATCTCAATGAAGCGATCAGGGATCTGAACGGCCGGCTTTTGCCCCTGGGCTGGCTCAAGTTGCTGTGGCGTCTCAAGGTGCGCGGTCTGAAGTCCGGGCGCGTGCCTCTGATGGGGGTGCGCCGCCGGTTTCATAACAGTCGCCTGGGAGCCGTTCTGGCTTTGATGATGATCACTTCGCTGCAGCCTGAAGTACGTAAGCGCGGCATGCGGGAAGTCGAGATGTCCTGGATCCTGGAAAACAACAAAGGGATGTGCAACATCATCGAATCCCTCGGCGGACGTGCTTACAAGCGCTACCGCATCTACCAGAAAAACCTCTGATGAAAGGATCGATCCACATGTCTGTACAGCCCCGAAAATTCGCTGCCGTGGTACTAGCCGGGGACCGTGGGCCGGATGACCCGGTTGCCGCCGCGGCCGGTGTCTGCGGCAAGGCGCTGGTGCCGGTCGGCGGTCGGCCCATGGTGCTGCGCGTGCTTGACGCGCTGGGTGCCTCCGGGGCGGTCGATTCCCGTCTGGTCTGCGGTTCGTCGTCCCGCCTCCTTGAGCGGCAGCCGGAGCTGGCGGCAATGGTTGCCGCCGGCTCGGTAAAATGGGTTGAGAACGCCTCGTCGCCGAGTCTGAGCGCCCTGTCTGCCCTCGCCACGCTCCCGGAGGAACAGCCGGTGCTGCTCACCACGGCCGATCATGCCCTGCTCACGCCGCAGATGGTTGAGTTTTTCTGCACCGGCGCTGCCGAAACCGGTTGCGATGTCGTCGCAGGCCTCGTATCTGCCGAGCTGGTCAGGAACGCCTTTCCCGAAAACCGGCGGACCGTGACCCGGCTGCGAAACGGCAGTTATTGCGGGTGCAACCTGTTCGCCTTTCTTACCCCGCGGGGGCGCCGTGCGGCCGCTTTCTGGCGATCCATCGAGGCGTCGCGCAAAAAGCCTCTGAAGATCGTCAGTTCGCTCGGCGTTTTCGCGGTTCTGCGCTATCTTCTCGGGCGTCTGACCCTGGAACAGGGGCTCGACCGATTATCCGCCGCCATGGGGGCACGCGCCGGGGCGGTCTGGATGCCCGAGGCCGAAACGGCCGTCGATGTCGACAGCATTGCGGATTGGCAACTTGTGGAGAAAATCCTGGAGGCCCGGCGGCAGAATGCCTGACGGACATCCTCGCCACGCCTGCCCGACGACGAAGCTCGATGCCGGGGGTTTTGAAAAATAAGTATCAGGCCAGGGCGCCGCACCGTCCTTCGGGCCGGTTTTCAATGATATTGCGCACGACGTTTTCCGCCTGCTTGAGATCGGCGGGACAGTCAACCTCCCCCCAGGCCAAACCTTCGATGCAGCAGGTCCATACGGGCATACGCTGCGCAAGTTCGTCGATGACCGAGAGATACCAGCGCTTCAGGCCCGTCGGTCGGCGCAACGCTTCTTCGACGGTGTTTTTGAACAGGGACGGTCCTTCGCCCCGGAACAGCAACATGCCGATGGATTCGGCGTGAACCTGGTCCAGAGGCAGGTCCTTTCCGATGCGCAGCAGGCGCTCGCCTTCCACGATGACCTTCATGTCATCGCTGTCGTATCGGCTCTTGCAATCCGTTGTCACCGTGACCGGTCGGGACGGGGAGTTGAGGAGTTTTTCCAGCACCGGAGCTTCGAAAAGCGTATCGCCGTTGAGGATGAGGAAGTCTTCCGTCATCTCCTCGCGGGCCACCCAGCAGGTGCCGAGATTGTCAGCCACCGAGAAGAAAGGGTTGAAAACGGTGCGTACATGCTCCCGGCCATAGCGTTCGGCAAGGAGCGTTTCGACCTTTTGGGCTTCGTACCCGAGAACCACGCAGATGTCCTCCACGCCGCACTTGTTCAGCTCGTCGATCTGCCATTCGATCATCGGCTGTCCCTGAATGCTTACGGCGCACTTTGGAAGATCCGCTGTCAGCGGCAGCAGCCGCTTGCCTTGTCCAGCACTGAGAATGATTGCTTTCATACAGTTATTGCCTTCCTCTCGTTTTGCTGCCTTTGTACCGGCCATCTCCTTGCCATTGCTCATCCGGCGTGGTACGATTGCCGACTGGAACAGAAGAGCCTGTAAGAGCTTTGGTGAATACGGTAAACACCAGCGAAAATAGAAAAATATAGGTGTGTAGTCAAGAAAAAATCGTGTTTTACCCGTCTTTTCCTTGTGTTTCCAATCCGGACCGGATCCGCCTTGATTCTTGAACGTTACATAATTCGTGAGATCCTATCTCCCCTGGCTGCGATCGGCCTCGTTCTTATCGCGATCTTTTCCGGATACAGTGCGACCCGCTTTCTGAACGATGCGGTGAACGGTCTTCTCTCGGGGCAGACCGTTGCGGTTCTGGTATTGCTCAAGGTTCTCATCGCCCTCGAGGTGTTGCTGCCTGTCACTCTCTGCCTGGCCGTGGTTCTCGCCCTCAGCCGACTTTATGCCGATGGCGAGATTCCGGCGATGGAGGCGGGTGGCATCGCGCCGGGGCGCATTACAAAAGCGGTTTTCTTTCTCGCCTTTGCCCTCGCTCTTCTGGTCGGAGTGTTGTCCTATTATGCACGTCCCTGGGCTTATGAAAAAATTTATACCCTTGAAGCCGGGGCCGGGAAGGATTTCGATTTTGCCAAGGTGGAGGCCGGCCGGTTCTATGAGCTCGGCAACGATCTGATCTTTTTTGCCGAGCAACTCGATTCCGATGCAAAACAGGCCCGCAACGTCTATGTGTGGGAGCTGACTCCCGACGGCCGCAAAGTAACCTTTGCCGAAATGGCCAGGCAGGAAGACGCAACGGCCGGGCGGCCGAAATCCATAGTGTTTCGGAACGGACATCACTATATTCTGACCACGGCGGCGAATCGAGACCGTTTCATCGACTTTGAAAAGAGCGTGTTGCCGCTTACTCCGGTTGTCAAGCCTCTGGAATACCGGCGCAAGGCGGCACCGAGCGTTCGTCTGGCCAGTGCGGCAGAACCGAAGGAAGTTGCTGAATACCAGTGGCGCCTGTCTACCGGCCCCGCGACCATTCTGCTGGCTCTTCTGGCGATTCCTTTCAGCCGCACCGCACCGCGCCGCAGCCGCTACGGCAAGGCGACGGCGATCCTCGTCCTGTTCTTTCTCTATTACAATTTCAGCCTGATCACCAAGACCTGGGTCGAAAAGCAGGTGATCCCGCCGTTTCCCGGTATCTGGTCGGTTGTGCTCGTGCTCGGACTGCTGGTCTTGTTACTGGTTTTTATTCCCGGGCTTAAGTCCCGTCGGGCGATACGCCGGGCGGCGAGCAGTCGGAGGGTGGGAACGTGAGGATATTCGACCGTTATCTGGCCCGCAGCTTTTTACGCGGCTGGCTCGGTGTCAATCTCGTATTTGCCGGCCTGTTCAGTTTTCTGGAACTGGCCAAGCAACTCGACGATGTCGGCGAGGGGGCTTACCGTATGGCCGACGCCCTGCTTTATGTCCTGTTGACCTTGCCGGGACGGATACTCGACCTGGCTCCGCCCAGCGCTCTGCTTGGCGGCATCATCGGTTTGGGGCTGCTGGCGAAACACTTTGAACTGCTTGCCCTGCAGACCTTCGGCATTTCCATTCAGCGCATCGGCTGGACCGTGGTGCGTCCTGCCGTGCTTGCCCTGCTGGCTCTTCTGTTGGGAGCGCAGTTTCTTATCCCGCGGCTGGAACATACGGCCTGGATCCGGCGCGAGACCGCCCTTTCGGATTCGGGGAAGATTCTGCCCCGCGGCGGTTTCTGGACCCGGGACGGAAAACGTTTTATCAACCTGCGCACCGCCCGCAGCGATGGCAGCCAGACCGTCGATATTTACTCTTTCGATGTACGGGACCGGTTGACCGGTTATACCCATGCCCGTGAAGCCGACATCGGCGAAGGCGGAAGTTGGATTCTTCGCGATGTGCAGACCAAGGAGATTTCCGAAAAGGGCAGCCTGACCCGGAAGATGCCGCGGCTCGTGGTTCCCGACCTCCTCAGTCGCGAGCAGGCCGAGGTGCTTGCGCTGCCTCCGCAGGCTTTGTCCTTTTCCGATCTGTTCGGCTTTATCGCCGCTCTGGAGGAGCGGGGTCAGAACGCTGACCGCTACCGGCTGACGCTCTGGCAAAAGCTCAGCCTGCCGGTGATGACGGCGGCGATGATCATGCTCTCGCTGCCCTTTGTTTTCGGACCGGCCCGCAGCGCCAGTCTCGGCTGGCGGATCATGCTCGGGGCCATCATCGGCGTGACGGTTTTCTTCCTTGGTCAGGTTTTGGGTTATACCGGCCTGATCCTGCAGATCCCCCCGGTTTGGACCACGCTCGTACCCGCCCTGATTGTTCTTGCCTGCGGTATTTTCATGGCGCGCAGGATTGTCTGAAGGACATACATAACAAGGCTTTTTTATCTTTCAGCCATCGGCAGGAAGAGCGTTTTCTGCTCTGAGGCAACGAACTGCTCCTGATCTCGGGAGAAAGTACGCGCGGAGATATGCAGGCTCCATTTTTCTGCTTTTTTCTCGAGGCGATACAGGTGATAACGGGCGGTTCGCTGCGGGTGGTGACGGGAATCCGATGCGGAAGGGACACCGTAAACCGGAATTCTTTTTTCTCCGGCAACAAGTTCCCGCGTTTGAGCCAGGTGGGCGTGCCCGTGCAAAATCAATTCGGCACCCTGCCGCGCGAGTACTTCGGCAAGCCCGGGCGCATCGGTCAATCTTTTGCGCCATGCGATGCTGCCGACTGCAGGGGGATGGTGAAGCAGGACGATCCGCACCAGACCTTTCTTTCCGGTCTGTTCCAGCATTTCTTCGAGGCGTGTCAGCTGCGCGCGGCCCAGGGTTCCCACCGCCAGGAAGGGCGCGCTGGGCCGGGCGCTGGACAGTCCGATCAGGGCGGCTGGCCCGCGAATCCGCAGGCTGGGAAAAATGGCGGCGGAAGAAGCGTGGTCGCCGGCCAGATACGGTTCCCATGCCGCAAAGGTTTCCCGCCAGGGCGCATCGATATAGGCATCGTGGTTGCCGGGAACGACCGTCACCGATTCCGGCGAACCGAGTTGCGCCAGCCAACGGGCGGCCTGGCGGAATTCGGCGGGCAGCCCCAGATGGGTCAGGTCGCCCGTCACCGCGACGTGATCCGGAGCGCTGGCTGCGAGGTCCTCCAGCAGCGCCTCGAGGATCTGTGGGGTGTGGATGTGCTGGCGTTTCCGATACCAGGACAAATAGCCGAGCAGACGCTTGTTAAGCAGGCTGGAAAGGCCGACTCCGGTCAGCGAAGAAAGGTGGGGGTCGGACAAATGAGCAAGGAGAAACGCCCTGCTTTCGCATCGTTCCGGCGGAAGCTTCGAAACCCCCGGCTTTTTGTCAGGATACATCTTTACAGAAGACATTCCGATATCATAGGATATTCAATTATTTTTTTCCATCACTGGTTTTGTTTTTTCACTCGTTTCAACCATTATCCGAGAGCCGTGTCATGAGCATACATGCCTGTATTTTCGAGGAAACCCCGGTTCGGCTTTGGGGACTCTCCAGCCGAGAACGCCTCAAGCGCATCCTGAAAACCATGAACGTCGTCAGCTGGCTCGACGACCCCTCCGAGGCCCGTCCCGGTGACACGGTGCTGCTTCTGCGCGGCGATTACCTGTACGATGCGCGTCTGATCCAGAGTCTGATCCAAAACCCGGGTACCGTTCTCCAGTCCGCGGAAACGGACGACGGGAAACCCGTCGCCGCCCACGTGACGGCGCAGGAAGCCGCGGCTGTGCGCGATTTTCTGCGTGCCGACGGCAAAAGTGATAAGCCGGCCTCCCTTGCCTTTGAAACACCGCAGACGCTTGCCACGACATATCTGAAAAAGCTGCGCAAGATCGATCCTCCGTATCTTCTGCCGATTTCGGAACAAAACCGACGCAGTCTCGAAAGCCGTCTGTTCTCGGGTTCCTACAAGGGGGTGACGGACCTGGTCACCAAGTGGGTCTGGCCTTATCCGGCCAGCCGGGTAACCCGGTTCTGCGCCGACAAGGGGATTACGCCCAATCAGGTCACCTCCGTGAGCCTGACCCTGGTCGTTCTTGCCGGACTGTTGTTTTTCAAAGGGCACTTTGCCCTGGGCCTGGCTGCGGCGTGGCTGATGACTTTTCTCGATACCGTCGACGGCAAACTCGCGCGGGTCACGGTCAACTCGAGCTATTTCGGACATCTGTTCGACCATGCCATCGATCTGATTTCTCCGCCTTTCTGGTATCTGGTCTGGGGACTCGCCCTTGAAAACTGGCAACCCGGCATCCCCATGACGCTGAAAACCGCTTTCTGGCTGATCTTTATCGGCTATATCGTTGGGCGCGTCGTGGAAGGTGTTTTCAAAAAGCTTCTCGAACCTTCTGGGATTTTCTGCTGGCGGCCCCTCGATTCGTTTTTCCGCCTGATTACCGGCAGGCGTAATCCCAACCTGATTCTTCTCACATGCGGGCTGCTCGGCGGCCGTCCCGACCTGGGGCTGCTCGCCGTCACCCTCTGGACGGCCGCTTCCAGCCTGTTTCTCGTCGTGCGGCTCATCATGGGGATTTCCCGGCGCTTGACCGACGGTCCTTTGCGTTCCTGGTTTCTGGATATCGATCCCGAAGCGCCGAACCCCTCGCTGGCGCAACGATGTTTTTCCAATCGCCGTTGTTGAGCATGATCGACACCTCGAATCAGGGAAGTCCGCAAACGGCGCCGGTCGCAGCCGAGCAGGGACCGAGCATGGCCATGATCACCAACCCCCGCAGCGGAGGGAACCGCAAGGGATGGGACGGGATCAGGAACTTTCTGGCCGGCAACCGGCAGATACGGCATGAGGAGGCCGTCACTCCGGACCAGGTCCGGGCGGTCCTTGCCGATTTCGCTTCTCGCGAAGTCGATCTGCTCATCGTCAACGGTGGCGACGGCACCGTCCAGTCCGTTCTCACAGCGCTTTACGGACAAAATCTGTTTCGCCGGCCTCCGGTGCTGGCGTTGCTGCGCGCGGGAACGACCAGCATGCTCGCCCGCGATGTCGGCGTCGCCGGTCGTCCTCTTGCGGCGCTGGAGAAAATCCGGGATTGGAGAGGACCGGCGGCAGGCGGACACGACATCGAGGAGCGGTCGGTGTTGAAACTCCGACAGGGGGCGGACGGGCAAAATCTTTGCGGCATGTTCTTCGGCGCCGGCGCCATTCCCCGGGGGATCGAACTGTTTCACGGTCAGATCAACCCGAAGGGCGTGCGGGGCGAGTTTTTTCCCGGATTGATCCTGGCCCGGCTTCTGCTGGCGGTTTTCACCGGCAATGAAAAGCTCCTGCCGCCCGCCGAGATGGAGATCCGCGTCGATGGTGTCCCCGTGCCGGAAAATCGCTATCTTTTTACCCTGGTCAGCACGCTCGATCGGCTTTTTCTCGGCATGCATCCTTACTGGGGAAAAGAAGATGCCCCCCTGCATTTCAGCGCCGTGCGATCCAAGCCGCCCTGTCTGCTGCGCAACCTGCCCTATCTTATGCGCGGTCGACGTACCCGTACGGCTTCCCCGGAAAACGGCTATTTCAGTCGTAACGCACGGCGGATCCATTTCGACTTCAGAGGCAGGTTCACCCTCGACGGGGAACTATTCGAAGCCGTCGCCCCATTGACCGTCGAACCGGCGGGTCCGGCACGGTTCCTGAAAATCTGATCCAAGAGAAGTGTCATGAGCAGCGAAGATAAGTTGACAAAATTTGTGCGGGAATGGAGTACGCGCCCCTTGCCCGTAGGTATCAGGGAGTTGGCCGATGCGGCTCGGGAAAGGCATGAAGGCGTTGTGGCCGTACTGTTTTATGGATCCTGTCTGCGCACTGGCCGGGCGGATGAGGGACTCGCCGATCTCTACCTGCTGGTCGACGATTACCGCCGTGCGTTCGGTTCACGCTTACAGGCCTGCCTGAATCGCCTGTTGCCGCCGAACGTCTTCTACCAGAAAATCAACCGCCAAGGCAAAGTCCTGCAGAGCAAGTACGCCGTATTGACCCTCGAGGATTTCTGCAAAGGAACGCGTCGCTGGTTCCATTCCTATATCTGGGGGCGTTTCGCTCAGCCGGCAGGTCTGATCTATGCGCGCGATTCCGAAACGGCAGCCCGGATTCACGATGCCCAGGCGGGGGCCGTGCACACCTTCGTCCGGCATGCGCTGCCGCAGACCCCGGCAACCTTTACCGCCCGCGAGCTGTGGACAACGGGGCTGGGCCTGACCTATCGATGCGAACTGCGCTCGGAGGGGCCTGCGACGGCAGCACGTCTGGTCGACGCCGCCCCGGATTACTATGCCGCGATCACGCATGCGGCCCTGGAGCGGTTCGATGCCGCTCTCCTTTCCGCCTCCCGCAGTGAGGCTTTCCGTTATCGGCACGTCATCCCTGCAATGCGAAGGATGCGCAACCTTCTTGCCTGGCGGGTGCGTCAGGTCCAGGGAAAAGTGCTTTCGGTTTTGCGGTTGCTGAAAGGTCTTCTGACCTTTGAAAACGGTCTGGACTACATTCTCTGGAAGATCGAACGGCACTCGGGCATCCGCATGGAAGTCAGTCCCGCCTTGCGCCGATTTCCGCTTCTGGCCGTCCCTGTGACATTCTGGAAGTTGTTCCGCAAAGGCGGCTTTCGATGATGCTTCACGAACTCCGCCATCCGACTCTGCCGACGGCAGGGTACCGGGTATGGGCAGGAGAACGGAGGTAGGGGGCGCGGGACAGGGGATGTTTCCATAAGTTCGAAATTAATCTTACCCTAACACAAGCCTAACAATCATCTGATAAACAAGCCGCGCCAATGCGAAACCTCGTATAAAATAGACAATGCCTGCGGAGATTCCATTCGGTACAGCAGATATTACGCCAGCCGGACAGACCAACGCGTCTGCCCGGTTTTTTGCGGCGAAGGGGAGCAGGCGTTCCCTGTTCGGCAGTCGCAGATCCGATTAATTCAGCCGGCCGCTTTTCATGCCGCCAGGAACTGGTATGTTAGAAAAGTATGTGGTCGGCCGGTTAACAACCAAGTCGATGTGGAAAGGATAATAGAGCATCATGGGCAGTGAGTTTCTCCTTATCGGGGTCGGCATCCTCGTCACCATCGCTATTCTCGACATTATAGTCGGGGTGAGCAACGACGCAGTCAATTTCCTCAATTCGTCTTTCGGTTCGCGGGTGGCGTCGAGGACCACCATCATGATCATCGCCAGCCTCGGCATCATGGTCGGGGTCACGTTTTCCAGCGGCATGATGGAGGTGGCGCGCAAGGGCATTTTCCATCCGCAGTTCTTCACCATGCCGGAGCTGATGACCATCTTTCTGGCGGTCATGATCACTGACATCATCCTGCTCGATCTTTTCAATACCTACGGACTCCCAACCTCCACCACGGTGTCCGTCGTATTCGAACTGCTGGGCGCCGCCGTCGCCATGTCGATTCTTAAGATCGTGCAGGCCGGCGACAGTCTGATGACGATCGTTCAGTATATCAATTCCGCCAAGGCGATTACCATCATCATGGGAATTCTGCTGTCGGTGGCGGTTGCCTTCGTCTGCGGGGCGGTGGTGCAGTTTTTCACCCGTTTGCTGTTTACCTTCGATTACCGGCAGCGGATCAGGCGCTACGGAGCCCTGTGGGGCGGCGTGGCCATGTCCTCCATTACCTACTTCATTCTGGTCAAGGGCGCCAAGGGTGCCTCCTTCATGTCGAGCCAGACCGTCGTCTGGATCAAGTCCCATACGCTCCTTCTGTTGCTGGCCATCTTCGTCCTGTCGGCGATTTTACTGCAGATTCTGCAGATGCTGAAATTCAATATTCTCAAGCCGGTGGTGCTGGTCGGCACCTTTGCTCTGGCCATGGCGTTCGCCGCTAACGACCTGGTCAACTTCATCGGTGTGCCGCTGGCCGGTCTGCAGGCTTTCAGGACAGCCATGGCGTCTGCCGATCCGCTGACGGTCACCATGGGGGCGCTTGGCGAAAAGGTGTCGTCGCAGACCGGGTTTTTGCTGCTGGCCGGCGTGGTCATGATTCTTACCCTGTGGCTGTCCAAAAAATCCCGGACCGTAACCAAAACCGAGCTCAGTCTCAGCCAGCAGGACGAAGGGGCCGAGCGTTTCGAGTCGATTTTCATTTCGCGGGCCATCGTACGCCTGGGGCTGGGCGTATTGGAGACAGTGCGCAACATCGTTCCCAAAAGTTTGCGCTCCGCCATCAGCCATCGCCTCGATCCGAGCGCTGCCGCCGTGCTGCCGGAAGAAGGAAAAAGACCTTCCTTCGACCTGCTGCGCGCCTCGGTCAACCTGATGGTGGCCAGCGCCGTGGTTTCCTACGCGACGGCCCACAAACTGCCGCTGTCGACCACCTATGTGACCTTCATGGTCGCCATGGGCAGTTCTTTTGCCGATCGGGCCTGGGGGCGTGAGAGCGCCGTCTACCGCATCACCGGCGTGTTGACCGTAGTCGGCGGCTGGTTCATGACGGCGATCATCGCCTTCACCTTTGCGGGATTGTTCGCCACCATCATCTTTTACGCCAAAGGGTTTGGCGTTATTCTGCTTGTGTTACTCGCCGCATTCCTGATCCTCAGCGCCCATCGCAAGTATCGCCTTATGGCGGAAGAAGCGAAAAAGGAAAAAGTATTCAATCTCAAGTCGGTGGAAAACCCGCGGGAACCCATCGAAACGACTTTCGAGCACATGAGTTTCCTGCTCAAGGAAATCCGCATTTCCCTGGACGATACGCTGGATGCCCTGTTCAGGCAGAACTTCGAACGTCTGGGAGTGGAGCGCAAACGACTGAGCAGGTTTCAGCAGTGGTCCAACATCATCAGTGCCAACATCTTCAAGGCGATGCGTCTGCTGGACCAGAAAGGCCTGTCCGTTTCCCATAAATATCCACAGACAGTCAGGCGTTTGCAAAAGCTGACCGATGGCCACCGGGATATCGTGCTGCGCGCCTATACGCACGTCATCAATCATCACGCCGGCCTGTTGCCGGTACAGATCGAAGAACTGGAACAGGTGCGTCAGCTGCTCGACGAGATCCTGCTCGAGGTGGAGGGAACCTTCGGCCGCAAGCAACCGGCCAATCTGGAGGAAATCGAGGCCAAGGGTGCTCGCTTGCGGGCGCTGGCCACCGAGCTCAATACGCGGCAGGTGGTGCGTATCAAGGACAGTACCTCCAAAACCCGCCTGAGCATTCTGTTTTATGCCATCGTCGGCAATGCCATGATGTTGTCCAAGCAGAACCTGGAACTGCTCGATATCTTCGAACAATCCTTCGGAATATTTGAGGAGAGATTGGACAGCGACGGTTGATCGAATCGTTATGACCGTGTGTTGTTATCCGCAAAGGGCGGCCTGTTCGGCCGCCCTTTGCGTTTGTATGCCGCTTGTTCCGGCTTTGCTTCAGCCGGTGAGGTCTGTGGTAATATAGATTCTATGGATGCGATATTCGGGAAGGAGATCGAAACCCATGGTTGAAAGAAAAGCACGGGCGACCCTGGCCGCTGGTTGTTTCTGGTGTGTGGAAGCGGTTTTCAGCCGTCTTAAAGGTGTCTCGAAGGTCGTCTCCGGATATACCGGGGGGACGGTTGCCGACCCCGGATACCGTGAAGTCTGCAGCGGCAGGACCGGGCATGCCGAAGCGGTTCAGATCAGTTTCGATCCCAAAGAGATTTCCTTTGCGGAGCTGCTGGACGTCTTCTGGCGCATCCACGATCCGACCACCCTCAACCGCCAGGGCGCCGATGTCGGTACGCAATACCGCTCCGCGATCTTCTGTCACGATAAATCCCAGCAGGAAATCGCCGAACAGTCGAAGCGACAAGCCGAGAAGGCTGGTCTCTGGCCGGACCCCATTGTGACGGAGATCGTGCCCTTCACCAGTTTCTACCCGGCCGAGACCTATCACCAGGGCTATTATCGTCAGAACCCCTCCCATATGTATTGCCGCATGATTATCGAGCCGAAGCTCGGCAAGTTGCAGAAGACCTTCGCATCGAAACTGAAGACACCTTCCTCATGAACCCGGAACCTTTTACAGACGTGCGTCACGTCTGAAAGGAACTCAGGAAATCCCTGAGCCGGGTTGAGTCCGGTTGCTCGAGCACCCTTTCAGGGGTGCCGGATTCGACAATGTGCCCCTGATCGAAGAAGCAGATGCAATCGGCCACCTGGCGAGCGAAAGCTAGATCATGCGTGACCACCACCATCGTCATGCCACCCTCGGCCAGACCGGTGAGCAATTCGTTGATGCCCGAGATCATTTCCACGTCGAGGGCGCTGGTCACCTCGTCCAACAGCAAGACTTCCGGATTCATGGCCAGAGCCCGGGCGATGGCCACCCGCTGCTTTTGTCCTCCGGAAAGCTGGGCCGGCCAGGCTTTGGCCTTGTCCTCCAGTCCGACCTGCTGCAGAAGAGCCATGCCCTGTTCACGCGCCTTTCGGGTCGGGGTGCCGAGGACCTGGACCGGACCTTCGACGACATTGTCCAGCACGTTGCGGTGAGGAAAGAGATGAAAGTGCTGGAAAACCATGCCCATTTTGGTGCGGTGACGACTCAGTTCGGAGGGACGCATGGTGCGGTACCGAACCGGCTCGCCTTTCCAGAAAATCTCCCCGGCATCGGGATATTCCAGCAGGTTGAGACAGCGAAGGAAGGTGCTTTTTCCCGAACCCGAGGGGCCGATCAGGGCATGGACCTGATGCCGGCGCACCTTGAAGTCCACGCCGTCGAGGACCGTGAGGTCACCGAAGCTCTTTCGCAGATCGCGGGTTTCGATTTCCACAAGCGGGTTTGCGGTCATATGGTCTCTCCCAAAGCTTTGCGGGAACGCAAAAGACGGGCCTCCCACGATTTCACGCCGATGGTGACCAGGGAAATGATTACCAGGTAAAAGCCGGCGGCGCATAAAAAGGGCAGAAAGGCCTGTCCGGTCTGGAAGACGACGTTGCGGGCGACATAGGTCAGTTCGATAAGGGTGATGGCGCCGACCAGCGAGGTGTCCTTGATAAGTACGACCAGGTTGTTGCCCAGGGAGGGCAGCGAATCCCGAAAAGCCTGCGGCAGAATGATGCGGCGCAGAATTTTGCCCCGCGTCATGCCGATGGACGCGGCGGCGTCCCATTGGCCCCGATCCACGGCGTTGATGCCGCCGCGCAGAGTCTCGGCATTGTAAGCCGTTGTGTTGACGATAAGGGCGATGAATGCGGCGCCCATGGCGCCGACCGCTTCGAAGCCGAGCAACCGGTTGATCGCCGTGGCCAGGGCGAAATAGGCCATGAACAGCTGCACCAGCAGCGGTGTGCCTCTGACCACCCAGATAAAAGCGTTGGACAGACGGCGCAGAAGCGTATGGCGGGCTACGGTGCCGATGCCGATGAGGGCGCCGGTGCCCAATGCCGTTATCGCTGTTACGATCGACAGCAGCAGGGTGAGCATCGCTCCCCGTGCAAGCAGCGGCAGCATGGTTGACAGCTTGTTTGCAAAGCCGGGCTTTTGCTCGTTCACTTCGGGACGGTTGCTGTTATCGGGCCCGGGAATAAACCGGGCGTAGTCGCCCCAGGCGGAAAAGAGAATCTCGACATCGGGGGCGTTGCCGACCCATTTGCGGTAGATTTTTTCGTAGGTTCCGTTCTGCACCAGTGCCAATAGAGCCTGGTTGACCTGTCTTATCAAGGCAGCCGAATCGGGACGGGCGGCAATGCCTACCGCTTCACGGTAGAGCAGATCCCCCCAAGGTTCGATATCCCCCGCCGCTCCCTTCTTGATGTAGAATCCGCCGACAATGCGATCGGAGACAAAAGCGTCGATCTTGTCGGTGTTCATGGCCGCGACGATCTCCGCCTCGCTGCCGAAGGTGTAAATCTCCACATCGGGGAGCTGTTCCGGATGCCTCTCGATGTAACGTGCGTAGGTCGAATCTTCGGTAACGGCAATCCGGCTGCCGCGCAGGGTTTCCAGGCCCCGGCGTGCGAAAATCTGCGCGCCGCTGACATAGTAGGGCAGGCTGAAAAGCATCTTTTCAAGCCGTTGCGGAGTGATGGCCATGGATCCGCAGATAAGGTCGTACTTGCCGGTTTGCAGGCCGGCCTGGATGCCGGCCCAGTCGTTTTGTACCAGCTCCGGGGCATACCCCATCTGCTTTGCCAGTTCCCTGGCCATGTCGGCATCGAACCCGACCAGATTGCCGCTGATATCGGTGGTGGAAAAAGGCTGGAAAGCCCCCGACATGGAGAGCCGCAAGGAAGGCTGGTCTTCCGGAGGAAGCGTTTCGGCATTGGCCGCGTTCGGCGCAAAGCCGGTGCAGATCAGTAGAATAAAAAATGAAACAACAAAAATTCTGCCATATGTATACATGATGTCGGCCCTTTATATGAAAGATCCAACCTAGCAGAATTGCGATCAAATGACAAATGGCCTCGCAACAGGAAAAAACGGCCCATTCAGTTTGAATGGGCCATTTTTAACATCAGAAATTATGCCTTAAAGTCAGGCAGGCATCTCAGGAAGCAAGATCGTTGCCGTATTCACTGTTGTATTTCAGAAACAGGCTGGTTTTTTGGCTTTTGTCAGGATAGGGTTGACAATCGGAGGGATTTCCAATATTTCGTTGGCGGGGACGGGAATGATTTCCGGCCCGTCGATATGGGTGATTTTAAATTTTGTGCAATGCTACATGAAGAAAGGTGGGTAGATGGCAAACGAGTCGTATAAGACCTCATCTGTTGGTGAGGCGGTAGCGCACTCCACACACTCGGATACGAGACGCAAGACCAACGGGCAGCGCTCCAATCTCTGGAAGGCCCTCGGCCCGGGCATCCTGATGTCCTGTGCGGCCATCGGCGGCTCTCATCTGGTCTGGTCGACCCGTGCCGGTGCCGCTTTCGGCTGGCGGCTTCTGGGGCTGATCCTGCTGGCCAATCTGCTCAAATTCCCGTTTTTTCTCTACGGTCAGCGCTATACTTCGGCTACCGGCGAAAGCCTGCTTGCCGGTTATCGCCGCCACGGCATGATTTTCGTGTGGATCTTTCTGCTGATCAATATCCTCACCGGGACCATCAATATCGCGGGGGTGGCGATGCTCAGCGGAGCATTGTTTGCCGGCTACGGATTCGCCGGTGCGTCCGTGACCCATCTCACCATCGGGCTGATGGCCCTCTGTGCCCTGATGTTGCTGCTGGGACACTATAAGCTTCTTGATTCCATGGCCAAAGTGATTATCGTCCTGCTGGCGCTGGGAACCATGGCGGCGGTGGCTCTTGCCGTCCCGGGCAGCCGCATCATGTCGGCTGAATTTGCCGCCCCCAACCCCTGGACCTGGACGTCCTTTGCCTTTCTCATCAGTTTGCTCGGTTGGATGCCCGCGCCGATCGATCTTTCCGCCTGGTCGTCGCTGTGGATATTCAGCCGGGAGAAACAGACCGGCCACTTCGCCACGGTGAAGGAGACGAGCATCGATTTTTATCTCGGATACATTTCCGCGGTGTTTCTCGCGGTTATGTTCGTCGCCCTCGGCGCTCTGGTGATGTTCGGTTCGGGTGAATCCTTTTCGTCCAGCGGTATCGCCTTTTCCAATCAGTTGGTCAACCTCTATGCAGCCACCATTGGCGATTGGTCGCGCCCCCTGATCCTGACCGCGGCTTTTTTCACCATGTTCAGTACCACTTTGACGACCATGGACGGGTATCCCCGCTCCCTCGCAGCCTGCTGCAGCCTGATCGGAAATCTTTCGACTCAGCGTTTTCGCCAGATTCATCAGGCCTGGATCCTCCTTTCTGCGGTTGCGGGCTCGATCGTGGTACTGTTCTTCGTCCAAAACCTTATCCAGTTACTGACTTTCGCTGCGGTGGTCTCGTTCGTCACCTCGCCGATTCTCGCCGCCATCAACTACAAGGTCATGACGGGGGCCAACGTGCCCGAAGCCGATCGCCCCGGCCCGTTTCTCAAGCTGCTGAGCTGGTCGGGCATGATCTTTTTCGTTCTGATGACCGCAGGCTACGTGTATGTGACCTTCTTTCGCGGTGCCTGATCCTTTCGATACCGTTTCGCAAAACCATCCGGCGTCCCCTTCGGGGGGGCGCCGTTTTTCGTTCCGGATCTTTCCTATGCCACCTTCCGTCTCTCACCTATGCTGTCCTGAAATTTCAGCCGGAGATGATATCCTTGGTTATCTGAAGTCCGAATCTGCCTGCCAGATGTGCAGAAGTCATTATGTCGAGGCTGTGTCGTTATCCATTCGCCTGCAAGGAATCCCATGACCGATTATTACAAAGATCCCGACCCGCAAGAAACGCGCGACTGGCTTGAATCCCTGACCGGGCTCATTGCGGCGGAAGGACCGGAAAAAGCCGATTATCTTTTGCGGCAACTGACCGCCAGAGCCCGGGAACTCGGGGTCTCCACGTCACCGGGCATCCTTACGCCCTACAGCAACACCATTGCGCCGTCGGAGGGAGACAAGATGCCGCGGGACGATTCCCTGACCGCGCGCAATGTTGCCGCCTATGTACGCTGGAACGCCATGGCCATGGTGGCCCGGGCCAACAAGGACGGCAAGGCGTTGGGCGGTCATATCGCCACCTACAGTTCCATTTCGGCCATGTACGAGGTCGGTTTCGACTGGTTTTTCCGGGGCCCGGAAGCGGAGCATGGCGCCGACATGGTCTATTTTCAGGGGCACAGTTCGCCGGGGGTCTATGCCCGCGCCTTTGTCGAGGGATACCTGGACGAGGAGCAACTGATCCATTTTCGCCGGGAGGCCGACGGCCGGGGCCTTTCGTCCTATCCCCACCCCTGGCTGATGCCCGAATTCTGGGAGTTTCCGACGGTATCCATGGGCTTGGGACCGGTTATGGCCATTTACCAGGCGCGGTTTATGAAGTACATGCACGGCAGGAAGCTCAAGGAATCCGGCGATCGCAAAATCTGGGTATTCATGGGGGATGGCGAAACGGACGAACCGGAGGCTCTCGGTGCTCTGCCCCTGGCATCGCGGGAACAGCTCGACAACCTGATTTTCGTCGTCAACTGCAATCTGCAGCGACTCGACGGCCCTGTGCGTGGCAACGGCAAGATCATTCAGGAGCTCGAAGGGCGTTTTCGGGGTGCCGGCTGGCATGTCATCAAGCTTATCTGGGGCAGCGAGTGGGATCCCATACTGGAGCGGGACAGCGAGGGATTGCTGCTGAAAAAGCTCGGCAGCATGGTCGACGGGGAATTTCAGACCATCCATGCCCGGGGCCCGGCTTACCTGCGCAAGAAGATTTTCGGCGACGATCCGCGCCTGACCGGCCTGATCGAAGGCATGAGCGACCGGGATCTCTGGCAGATGAGTCGCGGCGGGCACGATCCTCGGAAGGTCTTTGCCGCCTTCAGCGCCGCCGTGAAGCACCGCGGGCAGCCGACGGTGATCCTGGTGAAGACCGTCAAGGGCTTCGGCATGGGGCAGGCCGGGGAGTCGGAAATGGTGGCCCACAACGTGAAAAAGATGGACCTTGATTCTCTCAAGGTGTTTCGGGACCGTTTCCATGTGCCGCTGGAGGATGACGAACTGGCCGAGCTGCCCTTTATCCGACCGCCGGAAGACAGCCCGGAGGAACGGTTTGTCCGCAAACAGCGCCAGACCCTCGGCGGCCCGGTGCCTTGTCGACCAGCCGAATCCGATGCCCTGGCCGCCCCTCCGCTCAGCACCCTGGAGAGCCTTCTCCGGGACTCGGAGGATCGCGAATTTTCCACCACCATGGCGTTTGTGCGTCTGCTCGGAACCCTGACCAAGGACCAAGATATCGGCAAGCATATCGTGCCGATCATTCCGGACGAGGCCCGGACCTTCGGCATGGAGGGATTGTTCCGGCAGTTGGGTATCTATGCTCCGGCCGGGCAGCTCTACGAGCCGCAGGACGCCGAGGCCGTGGCCTGGTATCGGGAGGATCCCGAAGGACAGATACTCGAGGAAGGCATCACGGAGGCGGGGGCGGTATCCTCCTGGATCGCGGCCGGAACGGCACACGTCAATTACGGGGTGCCGATGATACCTTTTTACGCCTTCTATTCCATGTTCGGTTTCCAGCGTGTCGGCGACCTGCTCTGGGCGGCCGGCGACAGCCGCGCGCGCGGTTTCCTGCTCGGCGCTACCTCGGGGCGCACCACCCTGAACGGCGAAGGGTTGCAGCATCAGGATGGCCAGGGGCTGCTGTTCGCCTCGGCATTCCCCACCTGCCGGGCTTATGACCCGACCTTCGCCTACGAAGTGGCGGTGCTGGTGCAGAAGGGCATCGAGCGCATGTACGCGCAAGGCGAGGACATCTTTTATTACATCACCCTGCTCAACGAAAATTATGCCCATCCGGCTCTGCCGGAAGGAGTCGAAGAAGGCATCGAACAAGGCATGTATCTCGTTCGCGAAGCCGAAGCGGGCGAACTGAACGTGCAGCTCATGGGCAGCGGGGCCATTCTGCGCGAGGTTCTGGCGGCCGCCGATCTGCTGCGCGAGGATTTCGACGTCCAGGCGGATGTCTGGTCGGTGCTCGGCATCAACCAGTTGCACAGGGATGGGATGCGGGTGGAAGAGTGGAATCGTCTGCATCCCGATCAGCCGCCTCGCACGTCCTGGGTGGAAAAATCGTTGCGGGGACACGAGGGGCCGGTCGTCGTCAGTACCGACTATGTCAGGGCCTATCCCGAACAGATCCGTCGCCTGATTGACAGGCCGCTAACCGTTCTCGGCACCGACGGCTTCGGGCGCAGCGATTTCCGGAGCGTGCTGCGGAACTTTTTCAAGGTCGATCGCTACCATGTCGTTGTTGCGGCCTTGAAAGCCCTGGCCGATGAGGAAAAGCTGGCGGTTTCGAAGGTTGCCGAAGCGATACGAAAATACCAACTCGACGCCGAATCGCCGCCTTCATTCGATCGCTGATTGATTCCGACTGCTACCCAAAGGAGTATGGCATATGGCCATGGAAAAGGTCACGCTTCCCGATTTCGGCGGCATCGATGAAATTATCGTTGTCGAGGTTTATGTATCCCCCGGCGATCACATCGAGCAGGAAGGATCCCTTATCGCTCTGGAAAGCGACAAGGCGGTGATGGACCTCCCTTCACCTTTCACCGGCACCGTCAAGGAAGTCAGCGTCAAGGAAAACGACCGGGTTAAAAAGGGCGATCTCATCGTGACGGTCGAGGTCGCCGAAGAAGCGCAGCCGGATAAAGAAGCGGAAAAAGCGGACGAAGCGGAGAAAACCGAAGAAGCAAAGAAGGAAGAAAAACCAGAAGCGTCCGAAGAGACGCAGGAAGAGACCGCCGAAGAGGAAAAACAAACGGAGGATTGGAAAAGCGCAGGCCGGACCAAAGAGCCGGAACCGGAAATGCCGGAGGAAGAAGAATCCGTCCCTCCGGTCAACCGCCAGGAACCCGGGTCGGTATATCATGCGACCCCTTCGGTGCGGGCCTATGCTCGCGAGCTTGGTGTGGATTTGTCCCGCGTCGAGGGCAGCGGACCGAAGGGCCGCATACTCAAGGAGGATGTCCAGGCGCTGGTGAAACGGGCCGTCCAGGGGGCAGCCGGCGAGCAGGGATTGGCGTTGCCGAAAATTCCGCAGGAAGACTTCGGCAAGTATGGCGATATCGAGACGGTCGCCCTGAGCCGCATTAAAAGGATCGCCGGCCGACGGCTGCACGGAAGCTGGCTGGCCGTTCCCCAGGTGACCCATTTCGATGAAGCCGAAGTGACCGATCTGGAAGCCTTCCGTAAGGAACTGAACGAAGAGGCGGCGCAAGATGGGGTGCATTTCACCCCCCTGGCCCTTATTATCAAGGCGGTGGTGGCCACTCTTCGGGATTTTCCGTTTTTCAACAGTTCCCTGGGGCCGGACGGTGAAGAGGTGATCCTCAAGCATTACTACCATATCGGCATTGCCGTGGACACGTCTCAAGGATTGGTGGTGCCGGTGGTCAAGCATGCCGATACCAAGGGCATGGCGGATATCGCCAGGGAGCTGAAAGAACTCAGCGTCGCGGCGCGGGACGGCAAACTCGATGCCGCCGATCTGCAGGGGGCTTCCTTCACCATTTCCAGTCTTGGCGGCATCGGCGGTACCGGTTTTACGCCCATCGTCAACGCACCGCAGGTCGCCATTCTCGGCGTGGCCAGGTATTATCGAAAGCCGGTGTGGAACGGCGAGACCTTCGAGCCCCATCTGATACTGCCCTTTTCCCTGTCCTACGATCATCGGGTCGTCGACGGTGCGGAAGCGGCTCGTTTCTGCCGGGCTTTGAGCCGGGATATCGAGGATCTGCGGCGGGTGTTGCTGTAACGAAGCTTTTCGGCCTGGTCGGAGTTGACGGACCCTCCAGATCAAAGGCTTTTTACCGCTGAAGAATGCATTGCGGCATGTCGTATCGCGTCAAAACCGGGCTATTGCCCTCAGGGAGCCACAATCATGGCTGAAAAACTGAAGTGTGATCTTGCGGTGCTGGGCGGTGGCCCCGGCGGCTACACGGCTGCCTTCCGCGCCGCCGATCTCGGGCTTTCCGTCTGCCTGATCGAGGAGCGGTCCAAACTGGGCGGGGTTTGTCTGCACGCGGGGTGCATTCCTTCCAAAACCTTGCTTCACGCCGCGTCGATCGTGGAAACGGTTCGGCGTGCCGGTGCTTTTGGCCTGAACTACCCCGCGCCAGAGATCGATCTGGATGTTCTTCGAAGCAAAAAGGACGATATCGTTCGGCAACTGGCCGAGGGGCTGGATAAGTTGTGCAAGGCCCGTCGGATCCGAAGGTTGGCGGGCCGGGGACGTTTTCGCGACGCGCACACCCTGCGGGTCGCGGCCGAAGAACAAGAGACGGAAGTGGTTTTCAAGAGTGCCCTCATCGCCACCGGATCGCGACCGGCATCATTGCCGGACGCCCCGGAGGGCCCGCGCATCTGGGACTCCGGCGATGCTCTGAGTCTGCCCGGAGTGCCGAAGCGATTGCTGGTCGTCGGCGGCGGGATCATCGGGCTGGAGATGGCGCAGGTATACAAGACTCTGGGCGCCGAAGTCACTCTGGTCGAAATGGGCGACCATCTGATACCCGCTGCGGATAAAGACCTGCTGCAGCCGCTGATGCAAACATTGAATAACGGGTGCCGGATAATGACCGGCGCCCGGGTTGCCGCCATGGCTCCCCGGGATCACGATATTCAGGTTGACTTTTCCGGCACCGATGATGGAGAAACCGGGCACTACGATACCGTCCTGACGGCCATCGGCCGTCGTCCGAATACCGAGGGGATCGGACTCGACGCCCTCGGCCTGAAAGTCGACGAGCACGGCTTTATACCGGTCGATGAGCGCCAGCAGACGGCTGCCGCGCACTGTTATGCCATCGGCGACGTGGTTGGCGAGCCGATGCTGGCGCACAAGGCTTCCCACCAGGGCAAGGTCGCCGCAGAGGTCATCGCCGGTCGCAAAACTGCATTTACGCCGATGACCATCCCGTCGGTAGTCTATACCTCGCCGGAGCTTGCCTGGATGGGCATCACGGAAAGGCAGGCCAGGGAACGAGGCATCGATTACGCGCGCGGCAGCTTTGCCTGGAAAGGCAGCGGCCGGGCCCTGTGTTCAGCCGCTGAAAACGGCGTCAGCAAGCTTTTGTTCGACCGGGCAACCGGGCGGATTATCGGAGCGGGCATATGCGGAATCCAGGCCGGTGAACTTATCCATGAGGTCGTGCTGGCTTTGGAGATGGGGGCCGATGCCGAGGATATCGGCCGTACCGTTCACGCTCATCCCACCCTGTCGGAAACCATTGCACTGGCCGCGGAAATGGTCGCCGGCTCCATAACCGATGCCGTGCCTCCCAAGAGATGATGCCTTCGTAAAAAGCATCATATGGGATGGCTAAGCAAAAAGCGTCAAATGCAAGGCGCGCGATGGTCGAGCCATGAGGCGTACTTAGGTACGTCGAAGCAGCGAGACAATCGCAGCAACGCAGCAGTTGGCGAGTTTTTGCGACGC
>ERZ1673962.135-NODE-135-length-61810-cov-17.076107_pt1 | contig 61810 bp, 72 predicted proteins | sample MGYA00580188_ERZ1673962 | MGnify/ENA primary metagenome ERZ1673962 (study PRJEB41334, sample SAMN05608104) | rock metagenome | biome: terrestrial subsurface; feature: shale formation; material: shale | place: USA: Pennsylvania ... | reverse complement strand
TGACTTACATCACCCCGGTCGGCGCAATCAGGCTTCAACGGTCGGGATGACAGTATAAGGTATTCATAAACTATTGATTCATATATTGTTTTTCTTTCTGTTGTAAAACTTTCGTAAAACTTTGGAAAAACGATTGTGGCTCACACCTGCAGATTGGCTTGTACCACGGTCCACTCTTCGCCATGGCCATCCAGATACAGGGCTGTCATTTTCTCGCTTGTGTGACCCAGCAATGCCTGAGGATTGATGCCTTGATCTCGGTATAGGTGGGCACCCAATGCGCGTATCTCATGAAAGCTGGGGCGTTCGCGTGAAGGCACATCACTGAACAGTCCGGCCTTATCCCTCGCATTGCGAAAGCCCCGGGTGATCACATCGGCATCCAGCTGTTCACCTTTGCGGATTTCGCCAGACTTGGCACCACCAAAGCGCTGCGTCCTGATCTGGTGAACCAGGTACTTCGATACAATGCGCGTACTGCGGCATGACTGGATCACGGCGGCAAGCTGCTCTGTTACTTCAATGCGCAGATGCGCGGATACGTTCTGCGAGTCGGCACGCTTACCATTGCGAGCCTTGGCGGTCTTGCTTTGCACAACATGCAGATAACCATCACGGATATCGGTGAACTTCATATTGACGATATCCTCGCGGCGCTGCAGCGTCAGAAGCCCAAGCATCATTGCATTGCGCACATGGATCGGCGCCTGCTTGTAGATGGCGTCAAACTGCTCTTTGGTTAGCCGGTGGCGCTTAACCTGGGCGGTAATGGGTAGTGTCTTACTGGCCACGTTGTCATCAATCAGGCCGTTGCTGATCGCGTAGTCCAGGCACTTGATCAGCGTGCTGCGTAAATGCTTGGCTGTTGTCATCTTGCCTTCACTGGTCCACTTATTCAGGAACTCAGCAACATGGAATACCGACAGGTCCGCAATGGGCAAAGTGCCCAAGTGAGCATCTATTGCCTTCAGGTTAACCTTCAGTGATCGCACGGTATCCGGGGCGATATTTTCAGCTTCACGGATAGTCAGGTATTTCTTGATCCAAAGTGTCAGGGTATTGGTACCGCCCAGCACACGGTCAACCAGACATAGCTCTGCCGACAGCATGGTATTGAGCTGCTTGGCCGCCAAAATTGCTTGAGTGCGGTTCGCACCCATGCCGTGCCGCTTACCGGTGGCCGGGTGCTTGTAGGCATAGTAGGTAATACGGCCCCGGCGATCTGCGTACAGATTCGGGGGCAGATCCTTGTTCTGCTTGTTTCTTGGTCTGTTCATGCGGACCTCAACACATTCTCCACCAGTCGGTCTGCTTCCGTTACAGTCTCGTACACCCACCAGCGTTTGCCAATTTGCACGCCTTCGATAATGTCATTCTGTATCCATCGAATAACGGTCTTTTCACAGGGGCGCGACTCAGGCGTAAATTCGCGGTCACAGTATTCTGTGACGCTCATCTTGCGTCTGCGCATTGGTTATGTCCTCCGATTAATCTGCCGTGACACCGCTCGCCAGTCCCAATACTGCGGCTGGGGAGGGCGCAACCGTGGGCGCAAGCTGCCGTAGAGTGCTGCATCAGCCTGTGCGAGCATGGGCGCTGCTGTTGCACCGGCTATGGCGAGGGCTATTTTGGATTTCTTCATACGGGCTTAATGTCCCCGCTAATGTGAGCTTCCCTAACATCCATGGCGTACTGGGCGAGCTGATAGCAGATGTAATTGAATTTCGATTCAAGCCATAAGCTGGCTGATTTAGTCTTCTCGTCAGGCGGGATGCCAAGCTCTTCCTCAATAAACCTTGCCGATACAGAAACCCTGAGCATTTGGCATATCTGTGTGGTAGTCAGTGCTGGCTGACCCATTATGTGGTTCTTTTTACTCATGCTGTCGCTTCCTCTTCCTGCAGCCGCCTACCAACCCGGGTAATTGCAGCCCTTACTGCACCCAGGCGCTTGCTTGCATTCATGCGTTCGCGCCTCAGTGCGCGCACCTTTCGGCAGTGCTCGCAGGCCTCCGGCTCCAGGTTTTCGAAAATCTCGTCGTACTCCCAGCGCTCGAATGGGCTTGCTGCCCGCTCTTCCTGAAGCTCATTCCAGGCACGCTCGATGCAGTTCGTACCGTGCATTAAGGTACGACTTCCATTGCTTGACGCAGCCTTTATCGTGCTGGCCTCAAGGTAGATGCAGGCAGCTGCCTCTTCTTGTCCTGCTTTCTTCAGGCGCCGGATCTCATCAGCCCAGAAGGCGTGATCGGCTACCAGTTTCTGAATGCTCATCTTCACTCACCTCAATCTTGTCTGTGCAATCCCGCACAGCCATGCTGACCGGGATGCCTTTGTAATTCGGGATGCCTGTTTCTTCATCGCCCAGCATCCACGCCCGGTATCGCTCACAACTCATGCGCTCCGGGCACCACTCTCCATCGGGGTCAAAGCAATACCGGCCAGCGCACCGGGGTACGTCAAGGGGTAGGGTCATCGGCTATCTCCCTGACGCATCGACTTCAGCCTGTCGGCCAAGGCTTTGAAGTGAATGGCGTCCTGCTGATCGCTATCCCTGAGCTCTTCAAGCAGTCGCCATAGCTTGCGTGTCGAAACTGTTTTCTGTTGTTCGCACAACTGGTAAAGCTTACCGAGCCTGTCACCCATTGCCCGGCTTGCGGCCTTGGCAATGGTTGCGCTGTAGTCGAACGGATCGTTCATTCCTCACCTCGCTGCTTTCCATCCGGCGTTGCTGCCTTCAATCCATGCTGCCCGCATAACATCGCGCATTGCCTCCCGCATAGCTTCACGGGTTTTGTGTACCGTGTAGTTGTCGAACCTGCTGCCAGCGGCACGCAGCACCTTGTCCAGCGCTGCGTCGATTGGTTTATCAGGATCTGTATTCATAGCTTACTGTCCCTTCTCGTGCGTCATCCCGCCACCCACTGATAAATCCCATACCCGACACCGAACACCACTGCTACAACAATCACGATGACGATGTAGGGCAGGACGCGAAAGAATTTGTTGCCTGTCATTCGGTTACCTCACTGATACTCTGCGGTTATCTCATCAACGACATCAAAAACATCCCGGCCTTGTTCGTAGTCTTCCTTTGCTGCGTCGATGTTCCGAAATTCGACTCCGGTGTTATCGAGGACGTGCATTTGCAGGGTTGAAAACCAGTCATCAAAGTCGGTTGTTTTGTTATTGATACTCACGACTGCACCTCCTTGGCCTTCTGGTTTAGCTCATCTACACGCTTATGCATAAAATCAGTCAACATCCAGTCGATCCCCTGCCAATCTGTGTAATCACGCACAAACTGCTTGATCACCTGCGCATCGTGCTGAGCGAGATCAACGCGCCGTAAAAATTCAGGCTCACTCAAAACAGCCGCATCTGCTGTGACAGCCATGCGCATCAGGACGCGGGCCAACTCATCTGGTTTAAAGTCGACCAGTGGGCGGTTTAGTTCGCGGTTGATTACGCCACGGAAATATGAGCAATCAAGGCCATAACGGTTTGAACCGCACTCATTAGGCGGCACCTCTGCCTTCAACTGATCGCGCTCTTGCAGGATTTCGATCAGGTGCTGCGGACTCATGACAACTGGACAGACAAGTGTTTCCAGATTGTCATGATCATCGCCGCCGTATATCCAGCAGTCCTCATTTCCGAACTGGCGGAATCGTTCGATCCGAAGCTGGCGGTTGTGCTGGCCCTCTCGTTCGGCCTCTTCGATAATCAGCCCGTTACGGCGCGTGAGTTTTTCTACCTCGCCCCGCAGCCGCTCAATTTCCTCAGCTGCCAACGATACGGTTACCGGCTCGTCTGTTTCTCCGGCTGCTGCCATGCGCTGTGCCAGTGCGTGCAGCTCTGCAATCAGGTCACTCATTGGTTTGCTCCTTCTGCTGGATCTCTTTCATATGCTCATGGCAGCACGCACCATGCCCCATCCAGTTGAGTGGTGAAGTGGTTGTTAATTGCGTTCACGCCACCGCCCTCACGTTGTACTTGCTGGCCAGCTCTTGCAGCAGCTCAAGCCGCTCGGCGTTGATCGCATCTTCAAATCGACTGCGCAGGCGGGTAAGCATCTCGCCAGACACAAACAGATCACTACTGCCTTGTCGCTGGAATTTGATCTGATCGGTCTTGGTGGAGCCGACTGCAGTCAGTAACAGCTCCAGCTTTTCGATCTGCTCGACAAGCGCATTGGCTTGTTTAACCTGTTCCGGTGTCATCATTCCACCCCCATCAGTTGCAGCTTTCGCGTCAGCGTGTCGCGGGCTTCTTTGATCTCGGTTGCCATATCCTTGCCGCCGGTGCGGACGCCACACAGCAACAGCTTTTTACTGGCGTGGTGGATGCAGCCGGACGGGTCATCGATCTGGAAGCGGTCGTGAACCAGGTACACATCGGCCTCATCTACACCAGTGAAGTCTTTGTAATACTTCGGGTACATCTCGGCCATACTGGGCTTTTTCACGGTGGGCTTCTGAATGATCTTGTCAGGCCGCTTTATCTCCACAAGTCTCTCCTGATCGTGATCACAGTTAGCGAACGGCTGCCAACCGTGCTGGTTGTACCAGTAATATTCATTCCCGCTAGGTGTGGCCTTTATCTTTATCCAAGATTTCAGCTTGGTGTCGTAATGCGTGGCATCCACGGGGGCGTTATCCAGATCGAAGCCTTGGATCACAAGATTTTCTATTGCTGTATCTGTCACGCTGGTGCTCTCTGTTCTCACGGTGTTGTTCTCCAAGGTTTACCGAGCCACTCCCGGCTGATTGAACACATAGGGGCATCCATTGGGTCGGGCTTTCGTTCCAGGCCGGCGCGCTGAATCCTGATCCGCTGGCCTCGCGCTTCGGTGTCGTAATTCAGATCACGCAGAATGTCGTACAGGGCTTTCAGTGGGATCTTCAGCTCCTTGGCGATCTCTGCAGTGGACAGGGTGGTATGGTCAAGCGCATGCAATACGGCATCACGATTGGCGGTCTTGATTGCCTCGCGCCGCTCTTTGTGGCCTTTCTCCCGTCTGCGCTTTGCAATGTCAGCTGCGCGCTTCGGCAGATCGTACTCGTAGTGATCACGCAGCACGCCGGCGAGAGACTTCTGGCCGTACCCGTGCTTGAGGCAGATTTCACGAAATGACAGTAGCGAGTTATCGAAGTCATCAATCACTTCAGGCGGTAGCGGGTATTCCGCCTGCTTGTACTTGTTCGCTCTGTAGCGTCCGTTATCCGGTAAAATCACACCCATTCCCTCCCGAGCCAGTAGAGTGAGAAACCGTCACCGGTCATTGACTCCCTGATGAACTCCGTTGGCTCTGGCCGGTGAAATTTATCGCGTTGCTTCTTGGGCCCACGCCCATTAGGTCTGGGCCTGCTGGCATTCAATCGGCGCATCCGGTCGGCGCGTGCCTTCATGAATGCTTTTGATATGCCATATTCCAGGTACAGGCTGGTAACGTGAAGGCCGCTCTTCAAACCGTGTTCGGCTGCGATGGCCTTCAAGGATTTGTCTGTCTCCTTCACGTCATGGAGTACTGCGTTCACGTTCATGGTTACAGTCCTGTACTACCAAAGCCTCCGGCGCCGCGTTCGGTGCCGTCCAATTCATCCGCCCATGCTGCCGGCACGATCAGGCACTTCTCAATGATCAGCTGGGCAATGCGATCACCCGGCTTGATCTCCACCATCTTGTCACCGTGATTGATCAGGCAGACGCGCATTTCTCCCCTATAGTCACTGTCCACCACCCCGGCGTGAACCTGTATGCCGTACTTGGCGGCAAGGCCGGAGCGGGGTGCAATACGACCGTAGTGGTCAGCAGGGATGGCAACGGCAAGACCAGTGGGGATCATTACCTGGGCACCCGGCCAGATATCCATTCGCTCAACGGCGTACAGGTCCAGACCGGCGGCGTTTTCGCTGCCGCGGGTGGGCAGCTGCGCGTTCTCATGCAGTTTCTTGAAGTAGATCATTGGCAGTCCTCACACTTTGTGGCACACAACCCCGCAGAGAATGCTTGGCATTCAGGCTGATCGTTTTTCATTTGCTGCGCGCGCTTCTCGCACTCGCATTCATCATTAGGACAAGCCCAATCACTCAGGTCAGATCCGTGCGGTTTGATCATCTGGGTGATGTTCGTTTCGATATGCCCGTAAAGGACATCGGACGCATCATTCAGACCTCTATCTCTAAGTCCTTCAAACATGATCAGCACAGACTCATCCAGTGCATCTATGGCATCCTGAAGAGTGTTGATCGGCCTGGCCTGTATGTACTCTTTGAGATCCACGACAATCTCAGGCGGGAATGGTGTCGCCGGTAAGGATTCGTGGTATTCCTCAGTGAAACCATCGCAACAGTATTTCTGCATCATCTGTATTCCTTGCAAAGAAAAGCCCCGGCTGGCGGGGCTTGGTTGTGGTTACTTGCCGTCGTGCAAAGCCTGCTTCAGCAGATACCCTTCGAGCGGCCAGATTTTTTGCCGCGCATTCTCATAGGCGATCTTTCGCCCGATCTCTGCATCGAAGTTTTCAGGGCTTGCGCACGCCGATTCGCCGGTAACGGTAAAGCCATTCTCCAGCACCAGAACGCAGAAGGTCAGTAGGCGCAGTGCGTCAGGTGTATTGATTTCACTGGCCTCATCAATCAGGCCAGCATCCAGCTCTACACCAACAACACCATGACGTGCGGTAAAGTAATGCTCACTGGCTATCACTGAGTCGATGGCGGAAGGCGTCAGGCGGGGCGCATTCAGGTTCTTGGTTTGAATCTCGGCTTCTTGTTGCTGTTCGTTCATGGGTGTGGGTCTCCAGTTGTGGGGTTAATCGAGCAGCATCCAATCTTCGGCAAGTGCATCGTTCACGCTTGGCACCCAAGTGCTGACGGTGTGATCGACATTCTTGATTGCCATGTAGGGGTTGTATGGCACCATTTCGCCAAAGCAGTCACGGGCTGCGTCAGTCTGTGCTGGATAGCTGTTCGCTGGGACCAGGTACACAAACATGCCCTTACCATTCCAGCCTGCCCGAGATACACGCTTACCTTCCTTCAGCATCACCAGCGCATCACCAAAGGTCATGTTGGTGGTGGGGCGATACGCCCGCTCAAACACTTCCTTCGGTGACCAGCTGATATAACCGGCATAGTCCGGGTTGGCTTGGCCGCCGTCGATGTACTCGACCAGATAACCCTCATCTGCCGGGCTCTCGTCTGCTGGAACAGTCCAGCCGCGCAGGTCGTTGTATTCCTTGCGGCTCACGGGCTGGGCGTTGATGGTTTTGGTGCCGATGTACTTTTGCATGGGCGGGGATCTCCATTCAGTGCGAAATAAGGCGGTACCGGCAGGCACCGCCGTTTTGGATCAGGCCTTGAACGTGCCCATCCAGACGTTGAAGCTGTCGCCGGCCAGCGCGCCTTCGATCTTGCCGCGGAACTCGTCGGCAATCTCTTCCTTGGTGGCTTCCAGCTCCTGAACACGCAGTTTCAGGCGGATACTGTCACCACCGGTCAGGGCGCTCAGGGGCAGGCGGAAGGTGCGCTCTTCAAAGCTCGGATAAGGTGTGCAAGTGAACAGGATGCCGCCCAACTGCTGGCCGGCAGAGCGCACGTCAATCTGCTCCATGGCCGACAGCTTCTGGCCCATGTTGTTCTCTTCGGATTCAAGCTTGCGCGCGGTTTCGATCGTCATCTTGCGTACGGAGGCCAGCGCCTTGCTGATATGCAGCGGCTTTTCTTCATCATCGAAGCACTCAACGAAGCGGCCCCAATCTTCCAGCCATTCGGCCAGTTCGCGCTGACTGTTGGTCTGACCGTTGATTTTCAACAGTGCGGAATAGGCGGCTGTCTTGTTCAGTGAAAGTGCTGCACGGTGCTCGCAGTGGCCAGGCTCTTCTCGGTTACCCATATCGAAGAAGGCGGCAGCCTGCATATCATCGGTGTTGATGAACACCTCGGCGGCACTCTGGTGCTGGGTGTATTCACAAAAGGCGGCAACCTGTTCGGTGTTCATTTCGCCACGGAAACGGCGACGGAGAGGCATGAACTTTTCAAGATCATGGATGCGCATGGCTTCCGGCAGGGCAACGGCCTGATCACTGGTCAGGGTGGTGACCGGAATGGCGGTATTTGCGGAAAGCTCAGCGATACGGTTGATTGCTTCGGGTGTCAGTGACATTCGGTGTTACTCCTGTTCTGCGGTTTTGCGGTTCTTGAATCCAAAGTCCATCTGGTCAGGATGGAAGAGCGAAAGGTCGCCATTTTTGGCGACATAGAGCGGGGTAACTGTTGCGTCCTCCTCTGTTGCTTTGCCGCGCTTCGTCGGCTTGATGTATTTAAGTGAATGCTTCACGTTCACCTGCTGGGTTTCACCGATCTGTTTCAGGTCAAACTCAATGGTGACTTTGCCTTGGCGCCCATGCGTCACGACGCCAAAGGCAACATCAGAAAGAACTGAAGCGATTTTCTGTTCAAACACGCCACCGTCGAGGTCGGGCAGCAGGGTATGCAGGTCAGTAGCCATTGGGCTTCTCCTGTTGGTTTTTATTTGCGAATTGATCACCGCACCAAAACGGCGCGGACATTGGGATTTTTGAAAAGCTGCCGGGCGTGCCGGGTGGCAACTGCCGTCCCGTTGCAGCGGGGAAAACAAGAAAGGCTGATCGTGGTGACCAGCCTTTTATTCAGGTAGATGAGGTAGTCGGACATTGGCCTACGCTGCGGCCAGCGCCTCCATGGCATCGTCATAACCTGTCCAGTTATCGACACCTGCACCCTCAAGGGCGTGCAGCTTTGCCTGATCAGCCAGCAGCTGCTCATACTCGGCACGGCTAATTGTAACGGTGTCCTCGGCAGCCACATCGATCAGCTCATGCGGGTGAAGTTTCGCCGGTGGAGCCGGGTGTTCGCGTCGTTCGCTAACAGGCGTTGTAGTTGGTGCTGCCTGCTCCGTGCGCTCCGCATGTTCACGAACAAGTTGCTCGTCTTTAGCGCGCTGCTTCGCCTCCTGCTCCTGCTGGATTCGCTGCTCTTCTCGCTGCAGGCGTTCCGATTCGGCCTTGGCCTTGGCTTCATCCTCGCTGCGGATACGCTCACGCTCGGCTTCCAGCTTTGCCTGCTCACGCTGCTCATGCTCGGCAATGCGAGCGGTGATTGTTGATTCCAGATCCTCCGGCTGCTTTGCAATCAGCTGCTTCCAGTCACTGAACAGGAAGCGGTGTTCCTTGCCTTTGGCTTCCAGGATCGCCAGGTTCGACTTGAACAGGTCGATCTGCTGCTTGGCCTCCACCTTGGCTGCGGCCAGGGCGTCATCGGCGGCAGACTGCAGGCTGCTGATGGTCTTTTTGCCCTTCATGGCAATAGCGGGGGCAAAGTGGACGTTGACCGGTGCCGGTGATGCTTGCTGATTCAGCCAAGCGGTAAAGGCTTTATCCGCCTGCTCGACAATCTGCGCCTTGCGGTTTTCTTTCTCAGCTTTCACTGTCCGATTCAGCAGCAACCGCTTGTCGCGCATTTCCGCCTTGAGGTGATCAATGGTCTTGAACAGCTCATCAATGCTGGCTGTCTGCTGCAGTGCTGCAGCCTTGGTGTTCTCCAGCTCCTTCTCGGCCTTGTCCAAGAACTTGACCGTCTTTTCAGCGGTGGCGAAGTCCTCATCTGTGACCAGTTCAGTCTTGATGCTGGCAATGCGAGCCAGTGCGATATCCTTGAACTCGGCCAAGTTGCTTGCACGCACGGCGCCGGTCAGCTCCACCACCAGAGCTGGCAGCGAATCAGGGGCGGTACCGGTGGCGGTAACCTTTTCCGGCTGCGGCTCGTAGGCATCCAGATCCGCCTTGAATTGCTCCCAGCCAGCAAGCAGGGCTGCGAATCGCTCCGGCGTGGACTCGTACCAGAACCAGTTGCAGTCGGCCTTTGTGCCATCGCTGGCCATAAACAGGCACTTCTCAGCGCCGGATACCAGCAGCTGCTGATCCATCTGTACCTTGTAATGCTCGGGCAGTGTATCGACATTCGCATGACGCAATTCGTCATTGATATGCTTGTGTTCCCAGATCGCATCACCCAGCATTGTGACCCCATCGAATGAGGCCAGCAGGTGCGGGTATTCGTCACTGGTGGCGGTACACGGAAACAACTCTTCTCCGATTGTCTCCTCGGCAATAGATCGTGCCGCGGCTTCTGCTGCGTGGCCGCGGTCGAAGATGCGTTGCTGGTGATCCGAAACCTCGGGGGCGATACCGGTTTTCTTCTGCTTCAGCAGGTCTGACCGGCTGGTATATTTGGAAACACCGGCCATTGCCGGTGCTTCGCTTGCGGTGAAGTGCTTGGCACGCGCTTCGTGCCATGCCTGGGTGCCTTGCTGCAGGGATAAGATGTTCACGCTGCTACTCCTTCAATCTGCTGTTTTTGTTCCGGTGTCAGCGCAGCCTTTGATTCGACTGTCTGGATGATCTGCTCCGGGGTGCGTTTGCCTGCTTCAATGGCGGCCTTCCACTTGGGGAAGTTCTGCTCAAAGGAATCAGCCGGGTAATGCTCCAGCGCAACCGGTGCGCTATCTGCCTGACGGGGTGGGGTGATATCTTTTTCGATATATGCCTTACCCTCCATTTCCTCGGCTGTTGGTTCCTGACCGATCTCGGGCCATCCTTTACGCAAGGCTTGCGCTTCGGCGCACTTGGCCAGCTGTGCGAAGGGTCGTTTCTTCCACATGGCGTTCGGCGCTTCGCTGTAGGCTGACTGAGTGGCATAGTTTTCCAGCCAAAACTCGGTAGCCTTGAACGAAACTCGTTGCCCCCCGATCATCTTGTAGACGGTGTACTTGCACCACTCTGGGTAGCGCACCTTTACCTTGATCGGATTCTTCTGGTAATCCTGACCGTCAAACTCAGCTTCGATGATCGGCCCGAACTCAGGCTCATCCGCACCGGCATAATCTCCAGACCGATCAGCCTGGATACGGTAAAGCCCGACACCTGGCATCGGAACGTCACGCCACGCCTTATTACCGGTCTGCGCATCCTTGACCTGCATAGGCACCAGATGGACGGGCTTCAACATGATGTCCAAACTACGGGCCTTGCAGTAATCGACTGCCATCAGAATTGACTCGGTTTTTGCGCCCGGGTAAATAGTGGTGCAAAGGGCGTTCCACATGGCTTCGTCAATTCCGCGCATAGCTGCCCAAGGATTGGATTCAAACCACTGGCTTAAGGCCCGTTCCTGGGCCTGTTGTACGATGGCATTCATGCTGCGTTCTCCTGTTCCTTAATTCGTTTTGCCGCCTGATACTGCAGATACCCGCAGCGCTTGGCGGCGGCCAGTACAACCGGGTCAATATCCGGCACTTCGACTTCAACCTCTGCGATCTGGATCATTCTCAGACGCCGTTCGTCATCCTCAATCGGGAAGGCGCGGTAACGGATGGTTTCGGTATCACCGATTGCCCAGCAGTAGGCGTAAAGAGTGATGGTGCTCATGCCGCGTCCTCCATTTCCCGAGTCAATTCAGGCTCCAGCATCTCAACGTAGTGCCGGATATAGGCCTGCATCAGTTCTTCATACTCGGTAGCCAGTGCCTGCTTCTGCGCATCAGTCAATCCCGGCTGCATTGAGCGCTGATCCCAGTCTTCAAACTGAGGCGACTCAAAGAAGGCCAGATGTGCATCACGCAGCTTGTGCCAGCGGTTACCGATGGTTAAACCGGACTCCATGAACACATCCACCAGCTCGGTGATTTCATCACTACGTTCAAACAACAATTCTTCCAGCGCACCGGCCTGGGCACGCAAATTGGCTCCGTGGTCGTACATGGCGATTACTCCTGCTTATAGATCGGAATATCAAACTGCAACGTTGGCTGCCGATTGCGTGCAAGGCGCCGATACATCCAGCGAATGCGCCGCTTCTCGTTTGCAACGTCACTATCAGGGTGAATCCATCCGTCACCGCGCAAGACGATGACCTGTGTGCGGCTACGCTGCCGCTTGAATAGATTTCTCATGGCTATATCCGGCAGAGTGTTCAGTACGTAGCGAGCAATGACGCTACACGCTGGGTTTCAGTGTTATTGGCATCCGATTGGGCCTCTTCATTCGCAATTTCACGTGCGGCTACTTCACTGCGCCGCTGCTCAACTAAGAGATCGAAATCCTCTTGCCATCTCCCCTCATGCAGCCAGCCATAAGTCTCTGTCCATCCAGGCTGACCGCCGGTAATGCCATAGACTTCAACTGCATCTTTATTGAGCGGTGGATTGTGAGGCCCGTTCTGCTTTGCCTCTTCGTTAGCGGGCAGAATATAGACGCGAAATGTCTTGCCCCTGGCATGGCTCCCAGAGACCAAATAAAGCCTTCCGTATTGTCCTGTTTCGAAAAGCCGTGCGTATTCTCTTGCGCCTTTCATAAGGTCCTCCTGTTTCAATTCCGGCTGCACACTCGTAAGAATGCGCAGCGAGAATTTTCAGAGTCCGAGAAGGAAGGCTTTTGATTCCAACTCCTCTGGTGATGGCGGGAGCTGGCCGAAGTGGCCGGGGTGTACCGACTCGATAACGATCTGGAACTTGGCAAGCCTTTCGGCGCGTGCTTTTGCCTTGTTGCGCATTGCCATGATGTAGTTGCGCTCACTGAAGCTGTGCAGGTTTGTCATGGTGGTTCTCCTGTTGATTCAGAATGCGCCCTCAATGAAGGCGCAAACGGAATATTCAGGTGTCACTTGCTGCAGTTACACGCCACTGTCAGCTGGGCGATTGCTTATCAACCGTCAGACTGTCATCGGTACAGCTGGCCGTTCTTAGGCCAAGCGAAGAGGGAGTATTCGGGAAGCACTGCGGAGCAGTGGGTGGTTACATAGCCACCATGTACCAGACGATTAACCGCCGACGACTGCGATAGTGCTGCAGGCGTGGATCTGGTGCGGGATCTTTGGTTTTTAAAGAGCGGTGCAGGGCTGGCCTGCTATGTTGATGAGACTATGAACCATAAGTACACATTAGGTCAAGTACCAAAAGTACATAAATTTTAATTGGGCACAAAAAAGCCCGCCGAAGCGGGCTGTTCTGTATTTATGCTGAAGGGGAGGGTTATCTACAAATTGACTCGCACGGGGTGCCATCGCCATCACCATCTAGGCGATGAATACCACATGACTTCAGATAAAACCGCGCCTCGGCGCAGCTGCTCATTTCGCCACAAGTTGATTTCATACCGCAGGCACCTGGAGTGCTGGGGGCAACTGATGCGACAGGCTTACGTTTATGTCTGCGCCAATCCCAAGGCGGAATTCGCTCCGATTCAGGTAGAGCCCATAGACCTGCCATGCTTGCACGCGCCTTTTTCTCGACCATTAAAAAATCAGGGTCTGTCATGTACTGGCGATAAACCCAAGCACCGCCCATCTCAACCATTGATTTATTCACGTCACGCCCAGATGAAAACACCCGCCCGATAGTTCTACCGTACCTGTCCGCACCATTTGAGCGAACCTGCACCGATCTACCAGCCACCATATCGGCCAGCATTTGAGCTGCCTTTGATCCGTATGGTTGGCCGCGCTCAGGAGCATCAATCTCGGCAAGTCGTACTTTTCGCTGATTATTGCCCGGCACCAAGATAGTAATGGTATCCCCGTCAGAAACCTCAACCACTTTGCCGGTAATTGTTTCAGCATGAGCCTGATGCAGTGCAATAGTGCACAAGAATACTATCGCTGCTTGTCTAAACAATACCGGCACCATTTAGTCAGTCCATCTGGGTTCTTGTCAGATTTATAGAAACTTGTCCGAAGCCTTCGTTTCTTGCACTTTGGACAACGCTTGTATCTCGGATCTTCTTTATCCCTATTTGCGTGGCATGTTTTGCACCATACAGAAAAACCATCAGGCTGCTTTGAGCTGCGGTAAAACTCTGTTACAGCAGGTTGAGACTTCCCGCACTTGGTGCAGCGTTTTGTGGTTATTGTATTCTGGGTTGTGCTTATTCGTTCCGGTGGCTGCTTGGGTTCAGCATACGACTTCGAGGGCGACTGTAATGCTGGCTCTCTGCCAAACAATCGTGCTGTGGCTTGATAGGGCTGCTGCGGCTGGGCTTCATCGTGATTCAGCGCCTTATGGGTGGGTGCTTCGCTTCCCGGGATGGTTTTTATGCCAACTATGTCGGCATCACTAAGGCCTACTGTCGGGTCTGCTGGTGTATTTTGAAAGTTTACCGATCCGTGCGCTGTGCCGCGCACGAACTCTTGATGAATGACGGTCTCTGTTGTTGTTTTTCCGCCACTCTGGCGAATGGTTGTAGTCTGCCGAACGGTGTCTTTGTTTTCGGTTTTGCTGCTTGCGGAGTCAATTAATTTCCAAATGACTACGCAGGCCGCAATGAAAGCCAGTATCTCCATTTGCCAGCGCCTCCATGGTTATAGCTTTATCTTTGCTTCCTTAACAACGCCCACGATACGGCAGTTGCCGTTGATCTCAATGGTTCGGTAGCTTGGATTTAGCGGCTTGAGGTACTTCTGGCCAGCATCGATCACTAGCTTTTTGAATGTAGCCTTATTTGAGTCTGTCAGTTTTGCGACCACCAAGCTGCCATTGTCAGCAGGTGAGGCCGGATCAACCAAGATCATGTGGCCTTCTGGGATGCTTAGGCCTGATGGTGCTGTCATGCTGTCACCGATAACGCGAAGCCAAAAGGCATTATCGCCCACGTTGCTGTCTGATGATTCCCATTCGTCAGCATCGCCAGGTTGGAACGTATCAATCGCTTCAGACCATTCACCTGCCTGTATCCAGCTAATCACAGGAAACCTCCTCTCTTCCTTGAAATACGCCGGAGCAACATTGCTAGGTTCTGCGGCTATTGCGCCCGGCAGCATTGGCTCCGCGCCGTATTCAAGCCACTCACTGCGAACGCCGGTTTCATTGGCGATCTGAATTATCTTTTCACGGCGGGGCACGTTTTCGCCATTCAGCCACTTACTGGCAGCTTTTGGGGTTACACCAGTAAGCCGGTGCAGCCAGGCACCAGAACCGTGTTTTTTCACCCCCCTTAACTCGAGCGCTCTCTGTAACCGCTCGCCAAACTCAATACTCATCCGACCGCCTCGCTTATGAACCTCAAGTTCAATGATGCAATAGTCTTGCGGAACAATCAGTTCATGTTCTATCATGTACCCAAAGTTCACATTGAGACCCCGCAAATGAATGTTTTGAAGACCTCCATTGACCAGATACCGGGCAAGATCCCAGCCGCAGCAAAGGCTTGTGGTGTCAGTGTCCGTGCGGTCTACAAGTGGATTGATGCAGGCCGACTGCCACGCACCGACTACACAGGCGAAACCGAGTACGCAAAGCGGCTCGCTGACATTTCAGGCGGTGCGTTCTCATCTGACTGGCTTCTTTCAGAAACATTGAAGTCAACCTCTGACGCAGCCTAAGGATAGCTCTCATGGCAAAACTACCCGGCCACCTGGCCACCCACGTCACCGATGAAGAAGAAGCACAGATCAAGGCGCTGGCCGATCTGGTCGGTATCTCTGCATCTGAATATCTGCGCGATCTGATCATGGCTCACCTCGCTGAGAAGCAGCGTCAGTTTCAGTCTATGCACCGCATCTTTGGTTCGGCAAATGGTGCGGCGAGTACTGAAAGAACTGTCGGGAATGGTGAAGGGGTTAGCCGTGGCTGATGTAGTCGACCAGGCGCAGGAGCGCATCGAGCGAGAAGAGTCCTATTTCGTAGCCCGCGCAAAGGCGAATGCCGCGCATATGAAGGGCGAGCCGGATTGCCGCAAGTGCGGGGGACCAAATGACCGGTACAACCTTGGCTATGTCGTCTGCTCTGACTGTGTGCCGGGTGCGGCTTAACAAACTCTGATCCCTGGCTCTTGCACGGGGCCCTTGAGACTGGTTTTCGGATTTCCTTCCCCAGTCTCCTTTTTCCATGCGTTCGGATCGTGCGCATCGAAAAAGCTGACAGGAGATCCAGCTTTAGCCGGGCGTACTCCGCCCAGTGAGCCGGTCAGTCCCACCGGTGGCGGCAACGGGACATGGCTCTAATCCGGGCATGTAGTGCCGCTGGCAGATCGGCGCCCAAGACAATCTGCAAGCCAGGGGTTTATCAATTTCCCCCTTCAGCCGGTAGCCCTCTCGCCGGTGGCGCAAAGGAGAGGGAACCGAACAGCACCTTCGGCCGCTGGGTATTTTTCCTGGCCCGCAGGCAGGGAATGAGGGTGCTGTTCAGTTGTGGTGCGGCGTGGAAAGCAGGGTGTTGCAGTAGAGGCATCCAGGAGACACGCGGGAAGGGCGGGAACAAGCGCCCATTATGAGTCGGCAACGGTTGAGGTTCCGGGTATCAGCACAGTAAGGCCAGTTGGCCCGTCATCGAGAAGCGCACTGATACCAGTCGCTGGAGTCGCGTCCAGCCATCACAACTCGCCCGCATCCCCTTGCGCGGGCTAAGGAAGCAGGGGGCAACGGAAAGAGCGCGGGCGTGCAAAAAAGTAGCTACCCACTCGGCTGAAGTCCTGAACCCGAACAGGGCCGAAAACACGGGAGCGGACCGCTCTTTTTCCGTTGTGGTGAATGCGCAGGCTAACTACGGATGCGTAGCTGATAGGACGGAGTAAGACGAGGCTCCACGACTCTGCAATTGGTGACGATCGTCGTTAAGCCAGCAGCGAAAGTCAGCATGCCGGGATCAGCTCCGGCCACCACAACAACTTTACGAACGGGGCGAACGCTCCGCGCTGAATAGGCAAAAGAAAACCCTCGCTGCTAATGGCTGGGCGGCCACAACGAGGGTCATCAGAGAGGATTTAATTATGGCAAACACAGCGCAGATTTACAAGTTTCCAGCGCCACAGGATTCTGGAGACACACAGGAGAGAAGGGTGGCCGAGGTTGAGAACGGGTATACCCGGCTTGCGAATGATCTAGTCCTGCAGCTCTGCAAGACAGATCTGAGTAAGCGAGAAACCAAAGTGATGTTCGCCATCATCAACAAGACATTTGGCTTTAACAAACCCTGCGATTGGGTTTGCCGTGACCAGATTTCGGGCCTGACGGGGATAGCGGCAAACCATATCTCTGCCGTTATCAAAGGTCTTGTTGAACGCAACATTCTGTACCGGAAAGGTCGTGCTATTGGCATAAACAAGGTGATCTCTGAATGGGTTGCTGATGAGTCACTGGCACCATCCACTCGTTCAAAGAAGAACCAAAAATCCCCAAATGGGGACTCTGTAGAAAGTCCCCAAACAGGGACTCAAAAGTCCCCAAAGAAGGACGCAGAAGTCCCCAAACAGGGACGCATGAGTCCCCAAACGAGTACCCACAAAAGACAAGACAATACTACAAAAGACACTACTACAAAAAACAAAGGGCTCGACCTGTCGGTCGTGCCTGAGTGGCTGAGTACGCAAACCGTTCAAGATTTTGCGGCCCATCGTAAGGCGATCAAGAAGCCTATGACGCAGGTAGCACTCACCCGACTGATTACCAAACTGGATGGCTTCAGGCAGCAGGGCATCGACCCGAACGCATGTCTCGATGAGTCCATCGTGAATGGCTGGCAGGGGGTGTTCGCACCGAAGTCAGGCAGCATGCCGCAGCGTAAGGCAACCCCATCATTCGACCAGGTTGATTACGCCAACGGAGCGGAGGGCTTTGAACGTGTTTAAGGTCATCAAAACCGAAAATCGCCACTGCGAGGAGCACGGCATCGACTGGGTATGCGAGTTCACCAAGCTGGGCGGCCGCGTTTTGGAAGGCGAGTGCCCTGAGTGCCTGAAAGAGCGGGTGGAGCGGGAGCGCATCGAAGATCAGAGGCGTATGGCTGAGGAAGCCAAGCAGCGCCAGATTGCATACGAGCGCCAGTGCCTTGAACGCCGTGTATCGAGCAGCCTGATTCCTCAGAAGTACCTGACACGCACCTTCGATAACTACCGTGCTGAAACGCCTGATCAACTCAAGGCGCTATCAGCTTGTCAGCGCTTTGCTGAGGACTTCTACGGCTTCCAGCGTACAGGCGCTGGCCTGATCATGACTGGCCGACCAGGCACAGGCAAAACCCACTTGGCGTGTGCCATCGCGAACAGCCTGATCGAGCAAGGCCATACGTGTGTGTTTATTACCGCGTCCAAAATGATCCGCAAAATCCGCGAAACATACCGCCGGGACTCTGAATTCACGGAGCAGCAGATTATCGACTCTCTGCGTGATGTTGATCTGCTGATCATTGATGAGGTGGGCGTCCAGCGCGGCACCGAGTCCGAGGAGCATTTGCTGTTTGAGGTGCTCAACGAGCGCAACTCTGTTTTTGCCCCGACCATCATTCTCTCAAACCTGACGGCCAACCAGATCAAGGACTACATCGGTGAGCGCGCCCTGGATCGTCTGCGCGAAGGTGGCGGCAAGCTGGTGGTATTCGACTGGGAAAGCTATCGAGGTCGTGTGGCGGAAGACAGCGATCTGCCAGGTGCTGAATACCCGGTTCGCACGGAGCCAGCGAAACACTCTCCGGCATGCCTGTCGCCATTCCCGATGGAGGACTGAACACGATGACACCTGAAACCCGCATCCGCGAACTGGAACAGAAACTCAAGCTGGTCGAGGAGATCGTTCAGCAGGCTACGCAGAATCCGATCAAGACGGGCGATCTGACGGGTGGTGGCCTGAAGGATGTACTGGACGACAAGACTCTGTGCGGCATCACACGCTACGGCCACACCGAAGCGGTGATCATTCCGATTCACCTGCTGCGGAGGTTTGTCGGTGAGTAAGTCGATCACGATCCGCGACGAGTCCACCATGCGCGGCATCATGCTGCGCGTGTGGGAGCTGGTAAAGCATATGATCGAAGGCGGTCCGGTAGCGATCACAATCACCCGGCCAAGCCGATCAGCGGAAATGAACAAGAAGTTTCACGCCATGATCCGCGACATTGCCCAGCAGGTGACGTTTTTTGGCAAGCGCCGGTATGACGCCGAAGTGTGGAAGGCATTGCTTGTCGATCAGTTTGAGCAGGAGAAGGCCGCGATGGGTGAGCCATTGAGTCACCCGGGCCAGCTGATCACCAGCATGGACGGCCAGCGCACCATTACCGTTCGGCCATCTACGACCAAGTTCCGCAAGGCGGAAGCGTCAGAATTCATCGAATTTCTGTATCAGCAGGGCAGTGAGATGGGTGTGAACTGGAGCGAACCGGCACTTGCGATCTATGCCGAGTACCGGGAAGCGCAGGAAGGGAGGAAGGCGGCGTGAATCTCAAAACCAAACCATACCGCAACCGCAAGTGGCTGGCCGCCGTGGGCCAGTTGGATCAGTGCGTACTCTGTGGCGCCTGGGGTATCCAGGTCGCGCACCGCAACGAGGGCCGAGGCATGGGGCAGAAGAACGACGACAGCCTAACCGCTGCGCTCTGTCCCAGTTGTCACCATGAGATCGACAACGGCAACCACCTGAGCCGCGAGGAGCGCCGGGAGCGGATGGATCGAGCCATTGTGCTGACATTGCAGCAGCTAACACGGCGCGGATTAGTGGAGGTGGCGGCATGATTATAGCTATTGATCCCGGCGTCAGCGGCTGCATTGCTGTACTGAACGAACTGGACGGCACACTGATTGACCATCAGCACACGCCAACCGTGAAGATGGGTAAACGCAACCGTGTCAATGCAGCCGCTCTGGCTGGCTTTCTGCAGCAGTACAAGGGTGCGCACCACTGCTACATCGAAAAAGTTGGCGCAATGCCGGGGCAGGGCGTAGCCAGCATGTTCAGCTTCGGTCATGCCGCCGGGCTGGTGGAGGGTGTCGTGGCCGGTATGCAAGTGCCTATGACGCTGGTCACGCCGCAGTCTTGGAAGAAGCACCACGGTCTAATCGGCAAAGACAAGGATGCCAGCCGTACCCGCTGCATCCAGCTGTACCCAGAATGCCGGGAGCTGGATCTGAAGGCGAAAGGGCAGGCGCTTGCTGATGCCGTCCTGATAGGACTGTACGGGATGGCGCATGGATAGAGATCAGCGAGAACACTTTCTCGACTGCCTCGCTCGCTGGGTAGCCCGGCAGCCACGGCAGCGGCAGGAATCCTGGGCGAAGAAGCAAAGCCAGCAGATGCGCGATGAGATACGTGAACGGATCATTAAGCAACGAAGAGAGCAGCATGGACCCTGATCAGTGCGTGGCGAGCCGACAGAAAACGCTGTGCGTTTACATCCTGGCCGGTGATCAGTGTTATCGCATGATTGCGCCTGCGCATGTTGTTGCGTCTGTGCTGGGGCTGAAGTGGGATACCGTGAAAAAGCGACGACTCCGAGGCTCGCCATGGTCGGAATCTTTTTTGCCGATATCCGCTACCGGTGTTGAACGCAGAACTCAGGGACATAGCATTCATGGCTGACACGTAACGGATAGGGATCGAAAGCATGTCCAATCAGATGGCCCACGACATGATTATTGAGGCAGGGAAGGCGGCCCCGCCAGTAGCTGTAGCGGGCGGTCATTTCCTGCTGGGGATACCGCTGGCTGACTGGGTGGCTATCTTTACGCTGGTGTATCTCTTCGGCTCAATCGGTCTACTCATCCCTAAATACCGGTGCCAGTTTGTAGAGTGGCGCAAAGCACGCAAAAAGCGGGGCGGTAGCCGTGATTAAGAAGCGTTTGGCTGTTGCATCCTTGGGCGCTGCACTTGCCGTGGCCGCGCCTCTTGTTAGCTGGTACGAGGGTAAGCGGAATAGCGCCTACCTGGATGCCGTGGGAATTCCGACCATCTGCTATGGCCATACCGGTACCGCTAAGATGGGCCAGACACTGACCGATGCGGAGTGTGATGCTCTACTGGAGCAGGATCTCGGGACGGCATTCGCGGCAGTGGACCGGCACACCAAGGTTGAACTGCCGATAGAGCGCCGAGCCGCGCTGGCATCGTTTGTATTCAATGTCGGGGAAGGGGCGTTCAAGAACTCGACTCTACTGCGCAAACTGAATGCCGGTGATACTGTCGGTGCCTGTAAAGAGCTGGACCGCTGGGTGTATGCCGGTGGACAGGTACTGCCTGGACTGGTCAAGCGCCGGGCAACCGAGCGGGAGTTGTGCGAGGTAGGGCTGTGATCAGTATTCGGGCAATCGCCGCGTTATCTGTGTGCGCTCTGTGCTTCGGAGCAGGGTGGCAGGTCGCAACATGGCGTTTCGCAAGCGTACAGGCGCGAAATGAAGCCGCCGAAGCCGCAAGACAGGCCGAAAACCGCCGTCTGGTGGCGGAAATGGCAAAGGCCACTCAGGAAGCGATCAGTCAAATCCGCATCGAGAACCGCACCATCTACCAGAAAACCCGCCAGGAGGTGATCCGTGATCCGGTCTATATCGATTGTGTTGTGCCTGCTGACGGCAGCCGGTTGCTCAACGAAGCCCGGGCAGCCGGAAACGATCGACTCCGCACTGATGGCACCGTGCCCGCCAATGCCGATGATCCCGACCCAGGATGACGGCAAGATCCAGATGGGCGAGCTCACCCTGTCGGACGTTGAGCTGGTAGGCATGTATACCGAGTGCGCTATGGGCAAACTTGGGTTGATCAAAGCAGTGGAGAGCATGACTCATGAATAACGGCATGATAAAGACGAACAAGCAGCTGGTACTGGAAGCCGTTGAAGACTTGCACCGTCTAGAACAGATTGTCACCCGAGAAACACTGGCGAATCATACGGGGTTGAAGCTGAGTGTGATTGACGATCGTCTGAAAGCCTTAGTAGCAGATGAGCGCATTGTGCGAGTACAGCGTGGCGTATTCGTGCCAGTGGCTCAGCACCCGCCGGCACGCCAGATCAGCCACACGGAATTGCCTGATGGCACGGTTGTGCTGGATATTGGTGATGAAGTGTTGCACCTGACGCCCCGTGAAGCACGGACCTTAGGTGCCATGCTGGGTGGCAGGGCGATGCAAGCCGCCCAAATTGACTTGGGTAATGCGGCAGTCTTCGCAAATGCTGAACTTTCAGCGCGGCTCCGTCAGCTTGAGCGCATAATTGCACAGGCTGATTTACCCATCGCCAGTTAATCCCCTCCTGTAGAGTTCGACCCTCTATCATCATGCCGGGATCATTCTCGGCATGACCATTTCAAAGCAGGGCGATAAGCCCGCCACCACAAAAGCCAAACGAAAGACGCATGACTGGGAGCGCATAGAGCTTGATTATCGGGCTGGTGTGAAGAGTCTGCGTGAGATTGGCGCTGATCACAGCATATCCGAAGGCGCTATACGCAAGCGTGCCAAGCGTGATGGCTGGACCCGAGACCTTGCCCAGAAGATCCAAAGCAAAGCGGATGAGTTGGTACGCAAGAGTGAGGTACGCACCGAGGTACGCACCGATTGCGCTGTTTCTGAGCGCGAAACCATTGAGGCCAATGCTTCTGCCGTTGCCCAGGTAAAGATTGCTCATCGGGGCGATATCCGCCGCTCCCGGGCAATCACAATGTCATTGCTGGAAGAGTTGGAGCAACAGACTGTCGCAGAGCAGGTTGCGCTACTGGAGCAGCTTGGAACGATCATGCGTGATGAAGATGAGCGCGGCGTAGACAAGCTGAATGATTTGTATCACAAAGTCATTTCTCTTCCTCAACGTGCCAAGACGATGAAGGACTTGGGCGAGTCCCTGCGAGTACTTATCGGGCTTGAGCGGCAGGCTTTTGGCATGGATGACAAGGACACCGCCCCGGCCGATGGTCTGACCACCTTGCTGAACGGTATCGCAAAGCAGAGCAACAGCGCATTCATGCCGATCACCGATGACCCCGAGCTGCCACCGGAGCCGACTGGCAGCAGCCTGGCGATCAGCAGAGGTGAGCATGACGACTGACGCCGCCGTGATCGATGAGCCGTTGATTGAGTTGCCGACTGATGCAGAGGAGTTGGCCCGATGCCTGGCTGATCCCGAGTGGCGACTGTTCTCGGGCTGTCTGTACAAGATCATGGTCAAAGGTGATGACGAGAGCAGTGAATCGTTTGTGCTGCCATTTAAGCCCAATGCCGCCCAGTGCCGTTTTATTCGCCGACTCTGGCACCGAAACCTGATCCTGAAAGCACGACAGTTGGGGTTCACGACCCTGATTGCTGTGGTCTGGCTGGATCACGCGTTATTCAATGGCAACCAGCGTTGCGGCATCATCGCCCAGGACCGCGAAGCCGTGGAAACCATATTCCGCGATAAGGTCAAATTCGCCTACGAAAACCTGCCTGACGAGATCCGTGCCCGATTCCCGCTGGCCCGTGATAGCGCCGTTGAATTGCTGTTTGCACACAACAACAGCAGCGTCCGAGTGGGTACATCAATGCGATCCGGCACCATTCACCGGCTCCATATCTCTGAGTTCGGCAAGATCTGTGCAAAGTACCCCGATAAGGCCAAGGAAGTGATCACTGGTTCCATACCGGCCGTGCCGCTGACCGGCGTGACCGTGATCGAGTCCACCGCCGAAGGTCGAGAGGGCGAATTCTTCAAGATGGTGAGCGTTGCCGAGAAGAATCACGCAAGCCGCAAGCTACTGACCAGCCGTGACTACCGACTGCACTTTTACGCTTGGTGGATGGAGCCGCGATACCGTATGGACTCCCGAAAGGTGTTGATGACACCCGAGGATCACGCTTACTTCGACCAGGTTGAGCTGCGCGTTGCAGAGGATATGGGGCAGCAGGTCACTATCGACCCCGACCAGCGAGCCTGGTACACGGCCACCAAGCAAGCCGACTTCAGTGGCGCCGATGAGAAGATGTGGCAGGAGTATCCGTCTTTCCCGGCCGAAGCCTTCCAGGTGTCCACCGAGGGCAACTACTACGCCAAGGATATGCTGCAACTGCGCAAGCGTGGCGGTATCACCCGTGTGCCAGCGTTGGATCTTCCGGTTAACACGTTCTGGGACATTGGTCGCAGTGACGGCTGTGCGATCTGGTTCCATCAGGAACTGAGGGGCGAGGATCGCTTTATCGGCTACTACGAGGCCCACGATGAGGACTTGAGGCACTACGTTGCCCACCTGCGCGAGCGAGGCTTTCTGTTCGGTACCCACTATCTACCCCATGACGCTGATCACAAGCGACTGTCTGATTACAACAAATCGACCCGCGAACAGCTGCAGGAGCTGATGCCAGGAGAGCGCTTCGTCATTGTGCCCAGGGTAACGGAGCTGATGACCGGTATCTATGCGACCCGCAAGCACATGAAGGGCTGTTTCATTGACGAACTGCAGTGTGCGGAAGGGATTTCGAGGCTTGAAGGGTACCGCAAGCGCTTTAGCCGCACCGACAACCGGTACATCGACCAACCAGACAAGAGCAACGGCTGCACCGAGGGCGCAGACGCTTTCCGGCAGTGGGCGCAAGCGAAGGAGCTGAACATGCTGCAACACGCAGTCATTGATTATGAAGAAGCCGAGGCACCGGACTGGCGGCTATGAGGATGACGACAATGCAACGACCAGACACCAAACCGAAGGGTGTAGAGCAGGACAAGGCAGGCGGAACGCTGACGTTCGAGGAGTACAGCGACCTGTTTGCCGAGATCGAGGAACAACCGCACTGGCGATCAGTGGCCGACAAGGAGATGGATTACGCTGACGGCAACCAGCTGGACAGCGAACTTCTAAGGCGCCAAGCCGAGCTGGGTATTCCACCGGCGATTGAGGATCTGATCGGCCCGGCATTACTGTCCCTTCAGGGGTTCGAGGCCAGTACGCGCACTGACTGGCGGGTGACGCCCAACGGGGAAACAGGCGGGCAGGATGTTGCTGATGCGCTGAACTACAAGCTGAACCAGGCTGAGCGCGAATCCAAGGCTGACCGGGCCTGTTCCGATGCCTTCCGGCCGCAGATCGCCGCCGGTTTGGGCTGGGTAGAGGTGCGCCGGGAGAAAGACCCGTTCAAATACCCGTATCGATGCGCAGCCGTCCACCGCAACGAGATCCACTGGGATATGAAGGCCAAGGAGCCGGATCTGTCCGATGCAAGATGGCTGTGCCGCCAACGGTGGCTGACCGCTGACCGTATCGCACTGGCGTTCCCGGACCATGCCGAGCTGATCGAGACAATGGGCGTTCACGGTGGTGACTGGTGGGCAGACAGCAGTACGGCCACAATTGAGGGCGGCACAAGTACCGGGCTGCAGAACGCATGGAATCAGGCGAGGGCATGGACGCACCACGAGCAACGGTGGTACGACCAAAGCAGCAAGGAAATGTGTCTGGCTGAAGTCTGGTACCGCCGTTGGGTGTCTGTGCCGGTCATCAAAACCCCGGACGGAAGGGCCGTTGAGTATGACGAGAACAACCTGAACCATGCCGTTGCCGTTGCCAGTGGTGCAGCCAAGGTGGTGAAAGCGATCGTTGCACGGGTGCGCCGTAGCTACTGGCTCGGGCCGCATATGCTGGATGATGGGCCGAGTCCCTATCCGCACCGGCAGTTTCCGTATGTCCCATTCTGGGGCTTCCGTGAAGATGGTACCGGCGTGCCATACGGCTACGTTCGGGGCATGAAGTACGCCCAGGACAGCCTGAACAGCGGATTGAGTAAGCTGCGTTGGGGTATGAGTGTAGCCCGGGTTGAGCGCACCAAAGGCGCTGTTGCCATGACCGATGCCCAGTTGCGCAAACAGGTGGCACGGCCGGATGCCGATATTGTGCTGGATGCAACGCACATGGCGCAGCCTGGCGCCCGGTTCGAGGTCAAGCGTGACTACCAGCTGTCCGACCAGCATTTCCAGATGCTCAACGACAACCGGCAGGCCATTGAGCGAGTGAGCAATATCACAGCGGGTTTCATGGGTAAGCAAGGCACGGCAACTTCCGGTCTGCAGGAGCAGACGCAGGTAGAGCAGAGTAATCAGGGCTTGGCACGTATCATGGACAACTTCAGGGAGGCGCGTACACAAGTTGGCAACCTGCTGATGGCGCTGATCATTGAGGACTTGGGAGACCAGCCGCAGACTGTGATCATCGAGGGTGACGCAGTGCGCGAGGACCGCACCGTGGTGATCAACAAGCCGGAGGTTGACCCACAGACCGGCGTTGCCTACCTGTCCAACGACCTGCAACGCACCCGACTCAAGGTGGCATTGGAGGATGTACCGAGCAGCAGCAGCTACCGAGCGCAGCAGCTGGCGGCAATGTCTGAAGCCGTCAAGTCACTGCCGGCCGAGTATCAGGCTGCAGTGCTGCCGTTCATGGTGTCGTTGATGGATGTTCCGTACAAGCAGGATGTTGTGGAAGCTATCAGGCAGGTGCGGCAGATGCCGACACCAGAGGAGATCGAACAGCAGACTCAGCAGGCGGTACAGCAGGCGCTGAAAGATGCCGGAAACGAGCTGAAGGAGCGTGAGCTGGTCATCAAAGAGCGCAAGGCTGACAGTGAAATGAAGAATTTGGACGCCAAGGCAGTTCAGATCGGTGTTCAAGCAGCGTTCTCTGCAATGCAGGCAGGCGCACAGATCGCACAGATGCCGCAGATCGCCCCGATCGCTGACGAAGTGATGAAGGGCGCAGGCTACCAGATGCCGAATCCGGCAGGCGTTGATCCCAACTTCCCGGTACCTGGCCAGCCGGTCATACCGATGGATCAGGGCATGCCAGCTGAGACGATGCCGACCGAGGAGCCGGTACCCACTGAACTCGACCCCGCCATGATGAATGCCCGGGCCAACACAAGCCCAGGCTTCCCGCCGGTACCGCAAGAGGCCGAACAGGGTATGCGCGGCATCGAAACCCCGGTCACGGACGATAACCTACCGGCATAAGCCACTCAGCGCAGGGATGCGCGCCCCCCTGTAGGGTTGGAGCCATTTCAACCCTACTCATATTCTCACTCTGCGCCGAAAGGCAATGGGCAACTGCCCACACACCCCTGAACCCTATGCGGCCACGGCGATATGTGGCGGGAAAAGGTATGACGATAAACCAAGACGAGTTTTTCCAGAATCTTGATGCAGAAAACATCACGCCAGAGCAGGCGGCTCAAATGCTTGAGTTTGGGCTGGAGGGCGATACCGGCAGCGTGCCGGAACTGGAGAGCGAGACGCCCGACGCTCCCACTGAACAGGTAGATGCTGTCGATCAAGAGGCAAGTGAGATTGAAGAGGCGGCAGGGCAGGCCGAACCTGATCCGGTACTACTGGCAAAGGACGGCAAGCATACGATTCCCTATGAAAAGCTGGTTGAAGCGCGGGAAGGTGAACGGCATTGGAAAGCACAGGCAGAAGCGGCAGCCGCAGAGCTGGAACGACTCCGCGAGCAGGCCCAGACCCGAGCTGATGCAGGCGAAGCGCCAACCGCAACCGACCAGAATGCGGCAATTGCACAAGAGGCTATTGATCAGGGGATCGATCCAGATCTGTTTGGGGATTTCTCCGAGGAGGATCTGGCAAAAGGCGTGATGAAGCTCATCGATCAGCGGCTGCAGCAGCAAACGCAAAAGATGACTGAGCAGCAGTCCCGTGACGCAGCCGCTAAAGCGCACTACGACACGATCTACAACGCACACCCTGATGCCGATTCGATTATCGAGAGCAAGGAGCTGGCCGAGTGGATAGCCACACAGCCTGGCCATGTGAAGCTCGGTATCGAAACTGCCCTGAGTACGGGAAGCGCTCAGCAAGTCGTTGAAGTGTTCACTGCCTTCAAACAATCCACTGGAAAGGCACAGCCGGCCGAAGATATTCGGGCCAAAGCAAGGCAAGCCGCTGAGTCCGCACGGCAAGAGCCGCCTGTCAGTCTGTCCGATATCCCGGGCGGACGCGCAAGCGGGGCAACGCTGGAGGAGCAGGTGGCCGGTCTTGATGGGACTGATTTGCTTGAGCGTATGCAAGATATGTCGCCTGAGCAGATTGAGTCCCTACTGAATCGACTCATTTGATAGCTCCAGGAGGGCAGCATGTCTGCTAACAAGACACACGCCAAATACGGCGATCCGAAAAACATGGTGCAGCAGGCTGCCGGTCTGTTTGCTACCCACATGCAGCGCAACACAACGCTGAACCGACTCACCGGCAAAATGCCGAAGGGTCAGGCCGGTGCAGAGGCTACGCTGCGTAAACAGACCAGCCAGCACATGCCGATTGTGCGCTGCCAGGATCTTGGCAAGGGCCGTGGTGACGAGGTGACTTTCCACCTGCTGAACCCTGTTGGTGCCAAGCCGATCATGGGCAGCCGCTACGCTGAGGGCCGAGGAACCGGCCTGAGTATCAGCGAAGATCGCTTGCGTGTGGATCAGGCACGCTTCCCTCTTGATCTGGGCGATGCTATGACCAGCATCCGCTCCCCCGTTGAGTTCCGCTCGCTGGGACGACCGGCAGCGCAAAACCTGATGGATCGCTATATCGACCAGTCTTTGCTGGTTCACATGGCGGGTGCGCGTGGCTACCACAACAACATCGAGTGGGTGGTACCGACCGACAAGGACGCGGATTTCGCATCCATCATGGTGAACCAGGTCAAGGCGCCGACCAAGAACCGCCACTTCATTGCCGACAACGGCGCAATTAAGGAGTTCGGCGTCAATGCGGGTGCGGTGGATCTGACCACCGGCGACCTGATGAACATGGACGTGATCGACTCTGTGCGTACCGTGATGGATCAGATTGCACTGCCGCCCCCTGTCGTTAAGTTTGAAGGCGACAAGGCTGCAGACGACTCCCCGCTGCGTGTAATGCTGGTATCCCCGGCTCAGTACAGCTCCTTTGCGACTGATCCGAGCTTCCGTCAGTTGCAGGCATCCTCTATGGCCCGTGCCAACCAAGCGAACCAGCATCCGCTGTTCCTGGGTGAGGCCGGTCTTTGGAATGGTGTGCTGATCGTGAAGATGCCGAAGCCGATCCGCTTCTACGCTGGCGACACCATCAAGTATTGCGCGGCGCGTGACAGCGAGACTGAAAGCGCGTGCGTGGTGCCGGATACTTTCGGTACCAACTTCGCAGTGGATCGCGCACTGCTGCTGGGTGGTCAGGCGGTTGCTGAAGCACTGGCGGCACACAAGCAGTCCTCAATCCCGTTCTTCTGGTCTGAGAAAGAGCTGGATCACGGCGATAAGGTTGAGCTGCTGCTGGGTGCGATTCGTGGTGTATCCAAGATTCGCTTTGAAGTGGATACCGGTGAAGGCAAGGAGATCACCGATTACGGCGTGACTGCCATCGACACCGCTGTGCCGATCATCGGCGCTCGCAAGTAATGCCATTGGGCGGTCTAACCGGCCGCCCTGTATGCGACTGATCAGGAGATAGTGATGGCTAAAGTAGCGATCAACCAGTACCACAACCGCCAGTTTGGTGGTTTCACGCCGTATGGCAACACAACTGCACTGCCGTTTGAGCTCAAGACCGATTCAACAGGCGCTGCAATCAACGCAGACTCCACCTCCGCACTGGCTAACGGTGATGTGGTGGATCTTGGTGCGCTGCCGGAAGGTATGCGTCTTGATGATGCCTCCCTGTTCGTGACCACCGGCATGACCGCCACGGTGACTGGCAGCCTGGGCTTTATCTATGAGGACGGAGTGGATTCAGCCGAAGTACCGCAGGATGCGGCTTACTTCTTGTCTGCCGCTGACGTTGCGACCGCCGGCCGTCTGCGTGCCACTGGCTCCAAGCTGGTGACACTGCCAAAGCCTGCCCGTCTGGTGCTGACCGTTGGCACTGCTGACAACGCCAAGGCGAGTGAGCTGCATGTAGTCGTGACCGGCGAGCTGACCGGCCCACGTTGATGCCATAGGCGGCCATAGCGCCGCCTTCTTTTCGAGGTACAGCATGAGCAAACCAACCGTAGCGATTGAATTTATCGGGCCGCGTGATGAATGGATCGAGCGCCGATACAAGTCTGGCCTGACGTTCAAGCCCGGGCAGATCCGCAGCGTGCCGGTAGAGCTGGCCCGTAAGCTGTTGCGCCACAACGACCTTTTTGCAGAGGCCAAGCTGGGTGGCGAGGGTAATGCGCCTGACACTGACGACACGGCTGAACTGCTGGCTGATGCCGCAGCGCGTAATGCTGAGGATCAGTCTGCGCTTGAGGAGCGCCAGGGTATTGTTGATCAGGTAATGACAATGGACAAAGAGGCATTGGCCGAGTTCGCCTTTACCCGGTACCAGCAGACCGTGAACAAGCGCCGTTCCGTTGAGAATCTGCGTGAAGAAGTTATCGGTTACGTTGATCAATTCGGTGTCGTATGAACCTTGAGGCCATGATCCGGCAGTACCGTGTGGCGGCCCACGATACAGTTGAGCCTTACTTCTTTGCGGATGATGACCTGATTCCGTTGTTCAATGAAGCGCAGCATGAGGCTGTGACAAGAGGCAGACTGATTCATGAAGCCCAAGACCCTGCGGTGTGCGAAATCGCTGTAACAGCAGGACAGGCGGTGTATCCGCTGCATCCAGCTCTGTACGAGCTAACGCATATCCGTCTTGAGCAGCAGGGCAGCCACCGGAGCCAGTCGATCAGGCTATCCTCAACGGAGGAGCTGGATAGCGTCTTTCCACAATGGCGGGAGATCACGGGGCGGCCGGAGTACGCGGTCCAGGATGATACAGCACTGCGACTGGTACCTATTCCAGAAGCTGACGGTACGCTGAAGGTGGAGGGTTATCGGCTGCCGCTGTCAGAAATGACGGACGTTGCAGACGAACCCGAGATCAACGCGGCACACCACCGGCACCTGCACCAGTGGGTTCTGTTCAGAGTGTTCAGCGTACCGGATGCCGAAGTGTTCGACCCAAGCCGTGCCGCACTGGCTGAATCCGAGTTCACCCGATACTTTGGATTGCGGCAGGACTCAGATTTGCGCCGCATCGTGCGCGAAGACGAGCCGCACCACGTTAAAGCCTTCTTCGTGTGACCCTGCAGCGCACGGCCCCCTATAGGGTTGGCTGCGCTGCCATTTCCTACCCGACAATGCGCCATGTAACCGATTCCCATGCCAAAGGCAGGAGATACCGCACATGGCTAATACCCTTTTCGACTTTGCACGCCAGCGCTTCCTTGAGGCGCAGATCAACTGGATGACCGATACCATCAAGTGCATTCTGGTGGATACCGGTGCCTACACGCCTCAGACCGCCGTTCACCAGTACCTATCTGACATTCCGACCTCTGCTCGCATTGCAGGCCCGGTAACGCTGACCAACAAGGCAACTACCGGCGGCGCTGCCGATGCGGCCGATTGCACATTCACCAGCGTGAGTGGGGCGAGTATCGAGTCCATCGTGATCTACTCCGACACCGGTACCGAGAGTACCAGCCCGCTGATCGCCTATATCGACACGGCTACCGGCCTTCCTATCACGCCGAACGGCGGGGACATTACCCCGTGTGGTCAGAAAGACCACTAAACAAAGGTGCCCCCCAGACCGTTGCGGCCTTTGAGGCTGGGGGTGGATCGCGTGAAAACGGTGAACATCTCGACAGAGACAATACCGTGCCAGGCCCGAAAGGGCGGGGTGTAACGACTATCCCGAAAGGGAGTAGGGCCAAGCGGCCCGAAGCGCGCGACAGCAGCCGCACTTGGCTGAAGAGATAGTCTGCTCTACATAGCGATATGTAGCTGCCAAATGGAATTGGCGGGAATGGAAGTAGCGAGCCATTCCGAACGTTCGGCATAGTGACCTGGGACAACGGCACAAATAAAATATTCAAGGTGTGAGGGTGTATTAACATGGGACAGTAGTGCCGCTGAATGATATAATTTACCTGAGATTTTGAATCACAGGGGGATCAATTATGGCGGCATTACGCTCATTGCCTGATAGAGAGTGCAGTCATTGCGGTAAGGTATTTCGGCCCAAGAGAGCTGAGCAATCCTATTGCTGCAAAGAATGCTGGTACGCAACAACAAGAAAAAACCTGAAGAGCTGCGAATGCTGCGGCATAGAGTTCAAGGCAAAGTATGCGCAGCAGAAATACTGCAGCGTTCAATGCAAGGCCAAAGGAACATCAAAAGACAAGACGTGTGTATGTGCCGTTTGTGGCAGCACGTTTGAAAGGCCGCATGGAAAGACCCGGGCCTATTGCTCTGTAAAGTGCTCTGGTAAGGCAAGAAGGATGGGGATGAAGAAGCCCGAGATCACGCTTGATGCCAGAGTTGTTGCAGACAAGATCCGATCAACAGGTGGATACATCATGGTAAGGCGTGACGGCAAGAAAGTCATGGAGCACCGCCTTGTCATGGAGCAAGTGCTTGGCCGCCCACTCAAAAAGTCAGAGCGCGTCCACCATAAAAACGGCAAGCGTGACGACAACCGGCCCGAGAACCTTGAGCTTTGGACCGGTGTCGGGACAAGCAGGAAAGACCCGCATGGTATCAGGATGGTGGACAAAGTGATTGACCTGCTGGATTCGCTGACGCCAGCCGAGAGGCGCAAAGTCGAGAAACGCATTAAGGAGCTGAATGAATGAGCCAGAAGCCTCCACCGATCAAAGTTTCTGCCCAGGGCATTGAAGCCAATCCAGTGACCATGAATGAGCCGGTACCGGTGATTGACTGGCGGGCACTGGCCGCACTGCCGCCGTTCCAGATGTTCGTCCATGAGCGCAGCCCCTGTCCGCCGGATGGCGACTCGGAACGCTGGACGATCCAGTATGTCGAGCGGTTCGTGCGCGAAGTGGATGCCGAAACCCTGCTGGAGAAGTACAAGCAGTGGCACGCGGATAAAGGCTATTGGCCGAACGAGAGCTGCATGGGTGAAGCGATATGAAAAAGCTGATTTATACAGGCTCGGGAAATGGTGTTAACGCTGCATCATTCAATCTGCTCGATGGCGCCCCCGCTTCTTTTGATAGCGTAATTGGAACAGCATCTCCAATTTTTTCGTATAGCAGTGGATACAAACCATTCGTTGCCATTACACCTGATGCAACACGCTGCGTAATCAGCAACTACCAATATCTTTCAGTTTTTTTGGATATTGAAGATCTGAATACCTACACAACACCGAGCGTTCCGCCAGGTGTTGGTTATCTTTGCCAATGCACGGCCAGTAACGATTTAATCGCAACGGGTGGCTCCAGCGGCGCAAAACTGATGGTGTACGCTTGGGCAGACCTGAGCGTTCAGGCAGTTAACACGCAAGGGCTGGGGACTGTTTATGGTGTGTCATTCAGCCATGATGGGTCAATGCTTGCGGTCGTACATTCTTCGTCCCCGTATTTGCGAGTGTATAACACCAATGATTGGTCTTATGCTGACGTGTCGGGAAATGTCGGGGCAGGCAAATATCATGTGTGCTTTACAGCGGATGATAGCCTGATCTTCTGTTGTGGTAACGGCTATCCTTATTATGTAGCGGCGGTAGATGCGGCAACGATTTCAGTCGTGAACACCTACACGGATTCCAATAACAATTATGTTGATAGGACGGCTGGCGGGATAATACCCAACCCGAATAAGAGTAAATCAGTTGTTTATTGGTATGGCGCTGCCAGCAGCAGCCGCAGGCAAGTTGGTGAGATTGATTATGAGGCAGGCACCGAGACGGATATATGGCCATATAATGGTTGGGGTACAAGGCAAGTAACGCACTGCTGTTTTGATGCTGCGTCAAACCAGCTGTTGGTTAAAGCGTATAGATCGTATGGGGATGCTGGTCTAAATGTGTTTGATGCAACAACATGGGAGCAGTACCCATCTAATCCTGCGTTCGATATATTGCCCGATGGATATGGGCACATGGCGATCGCGCAGAAGAATACTGGCCGATTAACAGGCACCGTGCGCGACATCAGCAATAATCCCGCAAAGCGAACAGTCAGGGCGCATGACAGGGCAACAGGGGTACTGTTGGCACAAGTTGAATCTGACGCAACAACCGGCAACTATTCAATGGATCTGCCAGACGCAAGCCCTTGCGATGTTCAGTTTATGACAGAGGATGGCGAACAGCTAAACGATCTTTTCTTTGCCAATGCCATGCCTGAGCTTGTGCCGTAAGCGATGAGCTACAGTGCGCCGATTGCCATGATCAACCCTACATGGCTTGGCTCTGACAGCTACCCGGCACCGGCTTCAACCATTGCGGCATTCTGGGGAAGTAACCCGAGATATCTCGCAGCAGAGGGCGTGCCTTGTCCGCCTGTCGAGTCTGTTTTACTGAAATGGACTGAGATTGCGGCGACGCAAGGGATCGCACCAGGTGCTGTAGCTGATTGGATGACAATCGGCAGGGCCGGTGATTACCTTCCACAACAGTTCGTTATCAATGCAAGCTGGGTAGGTGCTGATCAGTACAGCAGCCCTCAATTCGGTATCACGGCAACCTGGGCCAACCTCACCTACATATCGCCTCTTGGTATTCAGGACGAGCCAGTTCCTGAACCTATCCTCACATGGACTGAAACCATACGGCCCCAGGGTGCGAACACATCCCTGATTCAGGGCAAGATATACGTTCTACACCCGTGGGAATACGCTTTCCCTGAGTGGGTGCTTGACGCAAACTGGGTGGGGAAAAAGTCCGACTACAACCCCGCTCAATGGGTGTTGAATGCTGCGTGGACGCTGCCCGCAGAAGAATCTCAGGTACCTGTAACGGGATGGGATTCACTTGAGCTTTCAACGCCGTCTGTTAAGCGGATGCTTGAATTTGTTTCGCCTCAGGGTCTACCGCCAGAAGGTATTGGCGCCCATCATAATGTGCGACTTGCAGCGCACGGCATTCATCCATCCGGTCTTGTTGAAACCTATTACGGACACCCTGTTCTCTACAACTATCTGTCATTCCTGTGGGCGCACGACTGGAAGTCTGACGCACACGGAAAGCCTGCCGTACTTGGTGGCGTCAAGCATGTAGACGTATCGGGGCGTGATCAGGCGAGTTATGGCCGGGCGCTTGTAGTAAACACCACCGCAGACCAGTTCGTGACGGTTAAAGGGATGCCCTGGCTCGGTGCGGGGAGTCCAAATGTATCACCGCGCATGGTGTACCCGTCGAGCATTTACGGCACGGCTATCAGCGGCCCACTGGTTCAATTCCCGCCACGTCCTCAAGGCTGGGTTTCGTCAAGGTTTGGCGATCCTGAGATTGATTTTTGGACTACCTTTGTTGAGCCTCAAGGCCTAGGCACTGGTGAGATTATTGGATACCCTAAAGTCTTTGACCCGACCCGCAGGGTGTATCCCGGCCTTGTACTTGGAACAGGCATCTTCGGTGATGTGTCAGCTCGAAACTTATCAGCCTTCATTTACCCGTATGGGCTTTACGCCTTTGAAGGTTCAGATTGGGCGGAGTTTCGCAGCAATAGGCGGTATGTTCCGGCTGCAGGTTTTGATGCGCTACTGTCCGGTGAAACCAGTATCCGCAACAAGACGCCCTCAATCATTCCTGATGGTGTCGAGCCGTTAACACCAGTCTCTCAGTTTATCTCTTTCCGCATCCGGTACATCTACGGCAGGGGATCAGATCAGCTGGCAATAGGGACAGCAAAGGTCACGCAGCCGCCTTCGATCTCACCGGCTGGCATGGCAGGGTTAACCGGCAGCCCTACTGTTTGGCACCGAATCCGAACGCTGTTTGCCTCCGGCAAGAATGCCGACCTTCATGGCGCGCCTTCAATCTGGTTCAGGTACCGCCACATCGAGCATGAAGGCAAGGACCAGAGCCGGTACAGCAAGCCGCTTATTGAGCACGGACGCCGCTACATGTTGGCGTTTGGTTCGCAGCTTGACCGGCACGGAAGGCCGATGCTTTCAAATGCTGACAGGCAGATTGAACCCAGGAGCATATTCACTGAGTTTGCGACCGGCCACATGGTAGGCGGCACCCGCATCCTGTTGCCGATAGGGTTTGATGCTGCGCGATTTGGTACCCGTGTCATTCCACCAATCACGACCGTCTATCCGCTTGGCTTTACCGGCCTGTACGGGCAGGCGCTGGCATACAACAGCCTGCAAACGGTTCTGCCTGATAGCGCGAAGTGGGCGCAACCGGCTGACCGCTGGGGCAAGGTCAGTATCTGGAATCTTCGCCAGTACATCACAATGTACTTCGACCCAGACAGTCAGCTTAACCCCCCTCGCTGGCCGCAGTGGACTGCCATAGAGAACCGGACAAAGAGCCTGAGAACCACAGGGCAGAACGCTGCCCGTATTGGCGATCAGCAGGTGTTTAATGCTGCCAGGCCGATACTGCCGGAAGGGATTGATGGCCTAACCATTAACGAATCCAGCATGGTTGCAATGCGTTACCGACTGCTGCGCATTGAAGGCATGGAGGCGCCCTACATTTCATCATGGTCTGTTATCGCCAATGATGCGATGGTGGTCAGACCTGAAGGCTTCAGTGATCAGGCCGGGGATCAGCACACTGTCGAGAACACGCGCCGGTATTACAACTGGATTGGCGGCTATGATGCTGCCGTGCTGGGATACCCGATGGTGGCGGATCGCATCCGAGAGTTGTCTATCGAGAAGCGATACAGCATTGATGCGCCCAGAATTGAGCCTCAGAACGTCAAGCTATACACCCGCTATGTGGATGGTATCGGCTACGATTCAAGCGGCATAGGGCTTGCCTCACTGACAATTCGCTTCAACCGGATAACGCCTCGCTGGACGCTGCGCAACGACTACGGCTATCCGCGTGTTCACAATGTTACGCCCGAGCTGGGCACCCGTGGCCGGGCCTCAGATGAATTTGGCGATACGCATGTACGCCTTGAATGGCGTCCTATCAATATGGACGGGGCAGTTACGGCGCTGTTCGGCAGGGCATCTATCGCGGATCGAGACAGGACGATACCGATTACTGGCATCCGGGCGCTTTCGTTTGGCGACAAGTTAACAGTTATCAGAACAGGGGCGCCGCCGTATTCGCTGCAGACAATCAGCCTTGATTCTGAATATGAGCCTGACGGAACACCCATTGGCGAAGGCTACGGCATTGAGCCGCCCAAGGACGAGACAAACCGGCAGGTGCCGATGCCTGTTATCAACCAACAGGTGATCTATGTGCAGCAGGAAGATCCAGCTACCAAGTTTGGCGGCCACCTTGTCGAATCAAACTCTATCCGTGTCGAGCCAGGGTATTACGAACTGAACATTGGCGAGCCGTATGTTGGCCTGAAGGTGCGAAGCCTGCTGGTTGAGCCATTCCCGAACGATGAGGTATTCGAGCCGGAGCGGGTTAGAGTGTCACCGCACACGATATACGCCATGACCGAGGCTACGCAGCAGGCAAAGATAAACCACCCTGTAGGAACTCCAGGGCTACACCCTATTGACGGCTACCGCAGGACTCCGACTGCCGTATTCGGGCGAGCGGCCGTAACGCTGCGACACCGAACCATAGTAACCCGTCGCAATGGATACACCGAGATATTTGTCGGGCGCCCTGATGTTCAGCTCGGAACCAACTACATTCTGCCTGATGGGTTCAATACGCTGCGTAACGGCTTCCATGAGGTACCCGGAACACGCGAGCTTGTGCAATTCGATTCTGAAAACATGGCGGTCTACGGCAGGCCAGAGGTTTGGCACTACGTCCCGCCAGGGCCGAGGGCAGTAAAACCAAAGGCGCTACTTGCAACCGAGTTCAGCAAGTCCCTGATTGAGCACCTCCACCGGCAGATCCACCCGCAGGGCCGTGACGCTGCATTGATGGGTACCCGCAAGTGGGGAGACGGCCCGTATATGTGGCAAGGGCTGCGCGTAGGGCCGCTGATGCCAACCATACCTGAAGGCATGGATCAGTCGGTCGTGCCTGAGCCGTGGGTTTCCAGGCGGGTGCGTGACGTTGTGATGGATGGATTCAATGCCTTTATCAGCGAGTACCAGCTGGAGGCTTTCGATCAGCGCATGAGGGTACGCAACGCCTACATGCCCGCACCGAAAGAGCAGGAGGTACAGGCCGCAGGATTTGAATTCGAGCAGGCAGGTACACCGGATATTAAACACGCCGTTCATTACATACGACCGGACGGTAACGCAAACCAATACCGCAAGGGGGCATTCTGATGCCGGATATTTCATTGATGCCAATTACCGGCATGAGCACCGAGATCGAAGATAAGCGACTCCACCAACAGGGCGATGCCCGGCGCCATTATGTGCGTGATGCTGTCAACGTGGATATCAACGCTTCCGGCGAGATACTGATGCGCAAAGGTGTGATGCTTGTCACAGACACGCCGTACCGGAACCTATGGCAAAGCCCATTGCATGGCGATACCTTTGCAACGCTGGGCGATGAATGGGTGCTGGTCAACCCCGATCAGTGGACGCATACCGTTCTGGCCGTTGTTGGCGAGGGTGACGCCTTCCATGCTGTGCTGAACAATCAGGTGGTGGTGGCTGCGCCTTCCGGCATCTTTGCCTTTGACGGGCAGCAGGCGCGGCGTCTGACGCTCGAAACACCAGCCGCCCCAATGGTGGGCGAGGGTAGCGGATCGCTGGCAGCAGGGCGCTACGGAGCCGCTGTCGCATGGCTGCGTGACGGGCAGGAGTCTGGTCTGTCTGAGATGACACAGATCACTCTGCCGGATAACGGATCGCTTGAGATTACCATACCCCTTTGCCTTGATCTGTCCGTGACCGGATACCGGCTGTACCTGACCGATCCTGATGGCGGGGAGCTGCGCAAAGAGCACGATTACCCGCTGTCAGTGACCACTGTTTCGATTACCACCATGCCGGATCTTGGAGGAACTGCGGCCTTCCGGTACCTGTCACCAATGCCGACCGGGAGCTTCCTTCACTACTGGCGTGGCCGCCTGATCAATGCGCGTGCAAACATTCTCAGGTTCTCGGAACCGCTGGCGTACCACCTTCACGATGAGCGTCACGGCTTCATCATTATGCCGCAGAGAATCACCTTTGTGCAGCCGGTGAGCGGCGGTATCTGGATTGGGCAAGTCGATCATGTAGCCTTCATTCAGGGCGCAACCCCAGACCAAATGACCGTTATGCGCAAAGCCTCACGCCCGCCGGTACCCGGTAGCGCAATCCAGCTCTCAGCCAATACAGCAGGCGAGATGGGGATTGCCGGGGATGGTGCGGCGCTTTGGCTGGCTGGCAATGGGTATGTCGTGGGTACCGCATCTGGCGAACTGGTAGAGCTACAGCGTGGCGTTATGGATGGTATCGCCGGGAATGCTGGCACCTCTGTAGAGTTGGAGCGGCGCATTGTTACAGCTGTATCGTGACGACTTATTCAGCTGAAAACAAACGGGGTACCCCAATGACTTTGCGTAATGAACTGGCGAAAGCCTTGAAGGATGACGTTTACGATATGACGGAGGAGGGTCTGTACTTCCCCCGCCAGGGCGTGATCGCATCAGGCGAATACTTTGATCGCGTGAACGGCGGCGCTTGGGAGATCAACAGCAACCTGATCGTGGACGAGGGTCTTGCTCACATCCTGAACGTGGCGCTTGGCGCAGCAGCTAAGCCTGCCAGTTACCATATCGCCCTGTTCAGTGGCAGTGCGGCACCGGCAGCCAACTGGACTGCAGCGAACTTTGCCACTGTTGCATCCGAAATTGTCAGCATGAGCGAAGGCTATACCAGCCCTACTCGCCCCGTATGGACGCCGACCGACACCAACGGCAACTCCATTGATAACATGGGCGCTGTTGCCAGCCTGACCATTGCCACTTCTTCGCAGCTGAACGTGACCGGCGCAGCCTTGCTCACCAACAGCTCAAGAGGCGGCACCACCGGCAAGCTGATCTCGGCCACCAAGTACACCGCTGCCCGAGTGTTTCAGGACGGTGATACCTATGATGTTGGCTACCGCCTCAGCCTGACGGTGTAACAATGCACCAGCCCCGCCCAAGAGGTGTATTGGCTCATGGCGCCGAGCCGACCGATGATGACAATGCCTTCATCGAGCTGACCGCCCGGCGCCTGACCAACCTGAAACACCTGTCAGGCGTAAGCAGTCTACGCATGGTTAAGGCGCTGCCTGATGGCGGCTACATGATCGCGCAGGATATGGGCGGGGTTTTCAAGTGCATTACTCACAAGCCAGGCTCGAGCGAGGAGCCGCCAGAAACCTTTGATGGTGTGGCTCAGGATTACATACCCATGCTTTTCTCAGGTGTTGTGAAGGATGCCATTCTTCAGCCGGAGCAGGGGCTTGGGATGCAACTGACCGAGGAGACTCGGCGCAGGATTGCCAGGTACCCGGAAGAAGATCAGCAGGACGAGCAGGCGCAGGTTCCTGCAGACGTATCCCTGCAGCGATTCCGCATCAAGTATCACACCATGTTCTTTGAGTTTGAGCCGGAAAACCCCGGCACGAACACCTATACGCAGTACGTCCAGCAGAGGCCAACGTGGTATTCCGGTGCGATGGCTGAAGTTATGCAAATTGTCGGCGGCTATGGCCGTCAGGACTTCGACAAGCTGCCCGGCAACCCGATTGAGCAGGCAAGAATGACGCTGCCGAAAGAGGTGCAGGACAGGATCAGCCTTGAGCTTGGCAACGTCAGGCTGCCAGGCTACACAGGGCGTCCGCCTGTTGATGGTCAATTTCGCTATGACTACAAATTCAACTGCACCGATGCGGTTGTGTTTGATGTTGAGCGCAGCCCGTGGCTGGTGCGCGTATCGCCAAAAGGCGTCTATGCAATGCCGCTCCCCATTGTTCCAGCCTCTACCACTGATACTTTTCGTGAATTCATGGAGGAGAAAGGGGATAGCGAGATCCTGAAGATACTCGATCGCTTTGGTGGGATGCCGAGCGGCGAGTCATTCCCGGCCGGCACTGATGAATTTGAGGCATGGCGCAGAGCTGGCGTGATCATCAAAGTTTGCGATACGGCTGACTTCTACTCACATATTGCGTACTCAACCGCGTGCGGCTGGTCATTCAACAGCACTGGAAGCCAGGGCTACAACACCTGCTACGACTATTACGATGACGAAGGCCTGGGGTATGGCTTGGCCTACAAGTTATCGCTAAGGCTTGGGAATGACCCGAATAACGGCCGCCTGCCCCGAGACTGGCACATAGAGTCCGACCATGAAATGAATAGACTCAATATGTACCTGAGCGGTTTGTATCGCATGATGGAGGGCAACACGGCGAAAGACCTTGCGATCAAGTACAAACTCCGGCGCGTGAGTGTTGATGAGTTGCTGGATCGTGCCAGATGGGAGGTTGACGAGGCCGAGCTTGAGTATTGGGACGCCAGGGAGATGACGCCTATTGCCAGCCATTCGGGAAGTGTTGTGGAGTTTGGCCGTGGCTATCTTTATCACCCGGCCAAGTTCATGTACCAGCCGCAGATCAAATACCCGGAGCCATTTATGGGTGGCTGCGTATCGCACGATTTTCTGCCGCTGATCAATGGCCGGTACAAATCCAGCTACCCGAACTGCGACACGATCATGTTCTGCTACTTCACAGGCGATGACCTGAAAGTGGTGAAGTATTTTCGGGATGGCCGCAGTTACCAGCGTGACGTTGAGAACGATTACGAGGAGTGCATGATAGTTGGGTCGTGGACGCAAACGGTATCGCACACGTCAACATCCCTGATGGGGCACTTCTACACTACGGATCTGGACGAGCGTAAAGCAATCACGCCATCCGAAACCTTCACGAAGATCGTGGGAAGGGATAAGGGGTATGACCATACGCCGTGGTTTCAGTTTGACGCCCCGTTCTGGAAGCCGGGGACCTTGTGGCGCAATCGCTACTTTACCCATGATACCCATACCCGGTACTCGGAAGGACATTCCTTCGAGGTGGCCGTTTGCATCCCTTACCTCAACCGCAACACACTGATTCACGCCCAGCACGATAGAGTTACAGGCGAGCGCACAACTGAAAGCAGTGTGCAGAAGTATGTGCGCGACCCGACAAGTTACCGTTACTGGACGTATGACTTCGTTATGCATTGGGCCGGTGGTTTGCCGGTAATGAACGGCAGGCCCTACCCAGAGGACGGCAGCCCGGTATGGGTGGAAATGGAGGAGTACAACCCGTCCGCCTGTTCTGACTTCGCGGATAACGGAAGCTGGATACCCGGCCTGCCTGCTGATTACACATGGCTTATTCACCCGCAGGCCAATGTTTGGCAAATGGGAGGGGGCGGAGGTGCGCCGCCGCATCAGCCTTACTCCCGCACAGAACAAGATGATGGTAGTGAGTCATGGCGGCTTGATTACAGCCAGCAAACATACCCAAGACTGGTGCATAAAAACAAACTGGATAATACCTATTTTCTGGGTTCGCCAGACCCATACGTGGGTATTTTCTACCGTGACGGCTGCAGTGTGACGTTTGGCGATTCCGAGTATGCCAACCTGTCCGAGAAGGTAGATGGCAAGCGCAAACATTGGGGATACACCAGTCTGGCCGATCACAAATCTGCCCATCATTTCATAGGGGTTATCAATGAGTAACTACCGGGACGACACCCAGGAGACAGCCGTTGCCAGCGATGGCACATGGATGGGGCTTCGCAGCATTGCAGAGAGCACAGCAAAGGCGACCGCTGTTGCCCTGTTCACGCTCGGCGTTATCCATACCGATCAGGCGACAATGGGTGACGAAGTATTCGATAGCGGTCTGGGCGTCATAGCTGAGTTGGCCTTTATCGGTGATGAATTGATAGATCACAGGCAATCAGCCGCTTTGCTGTCCGATTCAGCCAGGGTGTCAGATCAGTACACCCACAGGCTTGTCGTGATTCACACGGATGCTGCGACTGCCGGTGACGCCTTGATCGAGCTTTCGGGGTCAGTGATTACCGATCAGGCCCGTATCACTGATGAGGTGCTTGGTCATCGTGCCAGCCAGTCAACAGTCACTGATCAGGCACGGATTGCAGATTACAGTTACCAGGCCGCTACCGATCTTGTGGAAGATACCGCAGGCGCATCTGGTCAGGCTTCAGGAACCCTGCAGGCGCTTGATGTTGTTGCAGACGCTGCAACTGTACTTGATGGTGTGGACGATACCAGCACGACAGTAACGGTAGCGGTAACAGAAACCGCATCTGTGAGCGATGGTGTTACAGACAGCCTGAGCGCCGCAGACGTGGTGAGCGAGTGGCTTCTGATTGGCGATCAGGTTCTGGGTGAAGGATCTGAAGCAGGGCAGGCATGGACTGCGTGTGTGGATGGCTGGGCAATGAGCCGGTACGCACCATACACGTTCACACGGCTGGTTGTGATTGATGGGGTTATGTACGGCGAGTCTGACGCAGGCGTGTTTGCGCTGTCAGGTGGTAGTGAGCAGATCGAGGCGAAGGTTGTCACTGGCCGCATTGATATGAGCGGAGGGCCGTTGACCCACCCCGTTGCCGCCTACCTTGAATACGAATTGGAAGGCGAGGCCGATATGAGTGTCACTACAACTCAGACGGGTATGCCAGCCACCTACACCTACCCTTTGCCGAATGAAGTTGCGGAACATCTGACCAACGGCAGAATCCAGTTTGGCAGGGGATTGAGGGGCAGGCATTTTTCTTTTGAGCTGCGGATGTTCGGGCAGCGTGGCTATATCAACGACCTTAGCGTTATGGCGCAACAGGTCAGGAGGAGAGTGTAAATGACCGCACCAAGCAGCCTTTATGAGGCGGACGGTATTCTTGGCACTGCTATCAGTACCGTAACGGACAAGCTGCAGGATCTCGACCTGATCGCGGAACGCTATAACGCGAAGCTGTCGGAATCGCTGACCAACATCGGCAATATCAGTGTGGACGAGGTTTCACCGCCAACGCCCATGCAGATGCCTGATACACCAGTCCCCGACATTGATCTCACTGGAATGCCTGAGCTTGATGTTCCGGCACTGGTGGTACCGGACGCGCCGGTAATGGTTGATATTGACGGTCTGATATCTGACCTTGATGTGGGTGATCTTGACGTTCCGCCAGCACCTGAGCCGGTACCGTTCAGCATCCCGCAGTCCCCGACAATGGCGAGCATTCCGGTACCGCAGAAGCCGAATGTCGATACCAATGTTGAACTGCCGGATTCGCCTGATCTGGTGATGCCGGAAATGGAGGTGCTGGAGAAGTTAAACATCCCCGCCTTTGAGTTTCCGCAACTGCCGGACTTTGACGGCAAGCCGCCCTCACTTGATGGCGTGACAGTGCCTGATGCGTTCATTAACTGGTCTGAACCGCAGTACAAATCCGAAGTGCTTGATGCCCTGCAGAGCCAGGTAAAGAACATGATGGCTGGCGGCACCGGTTTGCCTGCAGCAGTAGAGGATGCACTGTTCTCACGCGCCAGGGAGCGAGACAGTGCAGAATCCGAGCGTGCGGTACAGGAGGCGATGGATGTCTGGGCAAGCCGCGACTTCAGTATGCCGCCCGGTATGCTCGCCAAGCAGGTTAGCGCACTCCGCGAGCAGGGCCGCCTGAAAGCAGCCGAGCTGAACCGTGACATTCTGATCGAAGCCGCAAAGTGGGAGATCGAGAGTATCCGCTTTGCAGTACAGCAGGGCATGGCGCTTGAGCAGCTGACCATGAACCTGTTTGAGAACACAGCCAAGCGACTATTTGAGGTTGCCCGCTTCCAGGCCGAAGCCAAGATCAATGTGTTCAACGCACAGATCAGCCTGTTCAATGCGCAGAACTCGGCGTTTGAGACACTGGCGCAGGTGTACCGAACGAAACTGGACGGCGCCATTGCCAAGCTGACCGCCTACAAGACATCCATTGAGGGGCAGGCGGCACTTGGGCAGATCAACCAGCAGAAGGTTGAGGTTTTCAAAGCCAAGCTGGGCGCAGTGCAATCGAATGTCGAGGTCTACAAGGCCATGATGAGCGGCGCACAGGTGCGAGCAGAGGTTATCAAGAATCAGTTTGACGCTTACCGCACTGAGATTCAGGCGTTCGCGGAGCAAGTAGGCGCCGAAAAGGTGAAGTTTGACGCCTACGAATCACAGGTAAAAGCAGAGTCGGCCAAGGTTGGCATGTATGAAGCGCAATCAAGGGCATACGCTTCAACTGTTCAAGCAGTATCGAGCAAGGCTGATATCAAGGTGAAGGGCGCACAGCTGAAGATGGAGGCAGCCAGAACCAAAGTATCCAAATTCCTTGCGGATGTGGATGCGTACAAGGCCAGACTGCAGGCAAGCCTTGCCGAGATACAGACAGTCACTTCCGCCTATTCAGCCAAGGTTGATGGATGGAAATCGCTTACGAGCGCAAGTGTGGCCGAGGCTGAAATGCAATCACGCTTTGCGGATATGAACACCCGCACCAGTATCGCGTATGCAGAAATGCAGATCAGCGAATACCAGACCAAGATGCAGAAGGCAGTCGAGGAGGCTAAGATTGCTCTTGAGGCAGCCAAGGCGGTAGGCCAGTACACGGCACAGCTGGCAGCAGGTGCAATGTCGGCCGCGCACGTATCTGCCAGCATTAGCGGTAGCGGTTCATCAAGCGTCAGTCGAAGCCGCAGCAACTCAGAAAGCCTGAGCACAAGCCACAACTACAACTACTGATCCGCGCACCCTGTAGGGTTGGCCCTGAATCAGTCCGGCTGGGAATATCCCATAACGACCAGACTGATTCAGGTACCCCTTCATGGCACAATCCCCGGAAGAACTGGAGCGGCTGCGCAATAGCGGCGCAGCAGGATTCCAGCCTCAACAGCAGCAGCTCGCCCCCGCACCCAAGAAGAAACTCCAGCCGTCCGAGGAGATGGCCGGTGTTGATCAAATGGGACGATGGCCCAAGCCTGACAGCATCAGCCTGGCAATGAGCCAGCAACCCAATACGAACGCAGCACCTCAAGCCGTGACCGCTGCATACGAACCACAAGCCACGCAAGAGACTGAGAACAAGGGCTTCAAAAGTGGCCTGATTAATCCGTTGGCTGCGACGGCCCTTGATACGGTCGGTGCACTTGTTGCGAAGCCTGCTGACAGTGTGCGAAATGCTGTTATCGGCTGGGCTGGCGGTGATCCTGAATCCGTTGAGGGCGGCCCAACCCGAGATCAAGATCGCGCATTCAGTAAGCTACAGGGGCGCATTAATGCTGCTACCGATGCGACCAGCGCTGTGACGGGTGCGGTCAGTGACGGGCTGGGCTTTGTCGTGGATAAGGCGAAGTCTGCTGTACTGTCTGGTACCGGAGCGGAAAAGGCAAAGCCTGCTGTTGGCACGGGGCCGTTAACCGGTCAATCTGCCCCACGGGACGCCGAGCTTGATGCGCTTAACACCCAGCTCGATGCCCTGGACGCGCAGGCTCTCAAAAAGCCTGCAGCCGTTACGCCGGAAGGCCAAACCACACCCGTTGCTGAAACTGCGATCGAAGAAGCTGGTGCCAAGAATGATACCAAGACCGAGAGCCAGGCAGCAGGCAAAACCGGAACGGAAGCCACGCCGACTTCTACGGCTCAAGATGCACCGCTGGAAAATGATATCCGCATGACTATCAACGAGGAAGGCAACAAGTCTTTCTCCGGGCGGAATGTTGGTGCGGGCGCAACTCTGAACGGAAAACCTTTCTCAAGCAGCGTGAATGTCGTTCCGTCCGAAAGTATGAAGCAGCTCGCCGCTGCAGTTAATCCGCCAATGGCGCCCCGGCAGCTACAGCAGCAAGCCCCCGCTATCGGGTTTGCTTCCCGCCAGGCGCCGCAGCGTGCCCCAAAATCTGAATTTGAAAAACAGGTTGAGCGTGAAATCTTCCGCCAGGCCACAACTGCAATGAGAGGTTCGCAAAACGGACAGTTAACTGCCAGCCAACGAGGATCGCTGGATAAGCTGGCCGGGAACATGAGTGGCGAGCGAAGTGGTTTTGACCAGCAGGTACTGCGCAACGATGGAATGCTGAATCAAACTGCCATAAGTCAAGCCGGGCAGGACCGCCGTGATGGTGCGCGTCTTGCTCTGGATACCGAACGACTGGCTGGCGATCAGTATGCGCAAGGCTTCCAGATTCGACAGAACGAGCGCCTTGAAGCACTGAGAGAAGCGTACACCGCAGCAGAGACCCCCGAACAGCGCAGTGCCATTGCCGAGCAGTTGCAGATCCTGAACGGAAGCAATAGCAACCGAAAGGTTCAAGACGACTACGTGATGGTGGATCAGGTAATTCAGAACAGTATGGGTGACCCAACAACCGTGCGGGTAGCTGTTGATCCTGCAACAAATCGGGTACTGGGCGGCATGCAGCAAACACAGGGCGGCCCTCCGCCAGGTACCGTTGTTAAGGGTCGGCGCTTCTTGGGCGGCGACCCATATGACAAAAGCAATTGGGAGGAAGCCTGATGTCTGATAAGCCTTGGGAAATGGACTGGAGCAAGCAGGAGAGTACTCAGGCACCGTGGGAAATGGACTGGAGTAGCACTGGTATTGCGCAGGGGCCTGCCGGTTTCAAGCAGCAGCCGCAGCCACAAACCGAAGAGGGGCGTGGTTTTATCGGCCATGCCAAGGATCTTGGTATCTCTGCACTCAAAGGCGCCATCGCGGTGCCTGAATCCATTGTTGGCCTGGCAGACATCCCCACTGGCGGCCGTGTCGGCAAATTTCTGGAGAACGAAGGCGGTATTGCAGGATTCCGTCCGCACCAGGCAAAGGATTATCTCGATCAATTCCATACCGATCAGCACAAGCAGTCTCAGGCTGAGTTTGCAGAGGCTGAAGGTGTTGGCGAAAAGTTCGGTGCCGCTATCAGCAATCCGGCGCTCATTGCCAACACGGTTACTGAATCGCTGCCGAACATGCTTGGCGCTGCAGGCGCCACACGATCCGTAGTTAAGAACCTTCTACCTGAGGCCGGAAAACAAGGAAGCAAGGCAATCCCTGCAATCGGCTCATTCTTTGAAGGCTTGAGCATGGCCGGTATGCAGGCATCCGAGATCCGAAATCAGACGGAGGATCGCTTGCTGTCGCCTGAGCAATCGGGTTACGCCGCAATGACCGGCACGCTCGGCTCCCTTTTTGGCTACTTCGGTGGCCGTGTCGCGCAGAAGCTGGGTATCGGTGATGTAGACACGCTGATGGCAACCGGCATAAAGCCGGGACAGGTAGCTGCAGAGATTGCACAAACCCCCGCCAAGTCAGTGCCCCGTCGCATCATTGAAGGCGCGATTGTTGAAGGTCTGTTTGAGGAGCTGCCGCAGTCCGTCAGTGAACAAATCCTGCAGAATCTTGCTTTGGACAAAGACTGGAGTGAGAACGTAGACGGTGCGGCGGTCATGGGCACGCTGGCCGGTGCTGTTATGGGTGGTGCGGCCGGCGGACTGATTAAGCCCCAGGTTCAAGGCGCAGGAGACATTGATTCCGGCCTGGTCCAGCCAACTCCGACCCCAGACAACCCCGCACCGGCACCGGTTGAGAGGCCCGACCCGAGCAATGGCCCGATCTCTGCCGCTGCCGCACAGATGGCACCGGTACAGACTGCCGCTGACCTTGGTGTGCAATTCCCTGAGCAACAGGACTGGAGCCAGTACGACAAGCCAGCAGCACAGCGGGGCATCGAGACTGACCGTGGATACGAAGGCCTTGATGGACTGATCGCCACCACTGAGCGCATGGGCTTCACGGATGAGGCGGCGCAGCTCATTACTGCCCGCCGATTGTTCCAGCAGGCCGATCAAGCGCGTGCCGCTGGTGATGAGGTGCTGGCAGGCCAGTATGCCGAACGTGGTAATCGTCTGTACCAGTCCGCAACTGAAACCAACGACCAGATCCGTACCGCTGCCGATCAGTTCCCGGTTCCGTATGTGGCGACCGGAGAGGTGACGGGTAGCGATCTCGGGCCGTACCAAGGCGGACCGGAACGCACTGGCAACACCTTCGATCAGCCGCGCCGCATGGCCGATCCTACGCCGGGATTGCTGGAACAGCGTCAAGATAATCGACTGACCGATCAGGGCATCATCTACGGCGAGGAGCCGGCAGGCGTTCGTACTGCCCGTGAACAACGTGCTGCCGATGATTTCTCAGCTCGCTACGGTCAGGAGGGAAGAACCCCGTTGCAGTCTGATCCAGCGCGTGAGGGTGACTTCATCCAGAGCGGCACGATCACGGATGAAGGTCGCATGCTGCCGAACCAGTACCAGCGCCCGGCACAACTGGAAGACAACCGCATGGGTGCGCTGCCGGAAGGCACTGGCCAGATGGATATGGGTCGTGAGAGCCCAGAGCGCACCTTCACGCCGACACCAACTGAATATGAAGGCGTGGGTCGCAACGTGGTCGAGCGTCAGGCAGGCGCCGATACTCTGCGTCTGGAGAACCGCAAGACGATCACCCAAGGCGAGATGATTGATCTGACGCGCCAGTTCCGTGAGGCAGTCACCACCAAGCCAGCCAGCCGTACCGATGAGCAGAAGCAGCTGATCAAGGCATTGCCAAAGCTGAAGCAGCAGGTGAATGCTGGCACGCTGCCGGTCACTCAGAATATGCAGTCTGACCTTGATCCCCAGTTGGCCGGGCAGCCTATCGACGCTGAATGGACAGAGTTCGCGCCTCAGTCCGGAACGCTGAGCGTACCGCGTGCGCAAATGCCTCAGGTAAAAGCTGAACACCGTGGTGCGCTGGTCAATTTCCTGAATGCCAAGGGTGTAGAGCATAAGCAAGTCGAAATCGATCCGGTCCAGCTGAAGCCGACACAGCAGGAGTTTGCCCCGGGAAAAGTAGACAAAGCTCGCCAGTACAAAGGCGGTGAGCGCTCCATCCTGATCTCCTCAGATGGCTATGTCATTGACGGTCACCACCAATGGATGGCCAAAAGAGAGCAGGGCAAACCGGTTAAGGCTATCCAGCTACAGGCACCGATCCGCGACCTGTTACCACTGGTGAATAAATTCCCGAGCTCCGAACAGGATGGTGGAGCAGTAGCAGCCACTGGCGCGCCTACAGCTATTCAGAGTATTGCGCCTGAACTGCGCATGAAGTCAGACGGCACCCCGTTTGCCAGTGAAGTTGCAGCCAAGCGCTCCATGCCCTACAAGCAGAATGCCGAGTTTGCCGAGGTAGTGCCGGTAGACGGCGGCTTTGCCGTGCAGATCGATACCCAGGCCCGTGATCAGGCAGAAGCCCAAGCGACGGAAGCGACACAGGCAAAGTCAGAGCAGGCCAAGAGCCGCATGTTCCGTGAGCCTGACACTGTCAACGATGACATGCTGGATGCCATTGCACTAATGGGCGGCATTGATCGGGCAGAGGCGGAAGCAGAAGGTATCGATCCGGCGAATTTTGGCCGACAGGCTGGCGGTATCCGGTATGTGTTCCCGCGTCAGAAAGGCGACAGCTTCGACGGCATGGCCGAACGTCTGGCTCAGTATGGATACCTTGATCCGCGTGCTGACCGCCTGGATGACTTGCGCACCAAACTGGATCAGGCCATTAACGGCAATGCGAAGATCATGACCCCGGAGGGCTACGAAGCACTGGCCGAGAAGGAAGCGGCCGCCGAGGCGCAGCTTCAGCAGGAGCATGAGCCGCTGGCTGATGATATCACCAGTGATGAGGCATGGGCCGGTGAGGCCTACGCAAACGCTCTTGAGCAAGGCGTGCCAGCACCCGTTATTGATGCCATACTTGAACAGTACAGCGATGACCCTGTTATCGCACTTGTGGAGCTGAATGATGCAATCAACCAATCGAGAGAAGCGTCCGGCACTCAGGCCGGAGAAAGTCAGGAAAGCGGCAGCGATAATCTTGAAGCAACGCTCACAGCAAGCCGACCCTTCACACCAGAGCAAGCCGCAGAAATCTGGGGATCAGTAGATCCTGACCCCGAACCCCTCCTATCGTCATACACTGAATCAGATCTTCAGGCACAGGCGGATACCCGCACTGCAGTCGAAGAGGCTGAGGCACGCGCCCAACGTGAAGCCGAACAGAAAGCCCAAGCTGATGCCGAAGTAAACGATTTCACCCTGACTGGCTCGGACCGTACTGCCGATGTAGCAGCATCCCGTGGCCAGAATGATATGTTTGGGCTGGGTGCTACGTCGCGCGCAGAGCAACCAGCAACACAGCAGGCCGAGCTTACAAATGCCCCTGAACCGACTGAGCCTGCAGTCATTGAGGACGTTGGCGAAAAGCTGGGCCGTGCCCGAAAGGATGAATTGCGCACGGCGCGTGAGCGTCTGGCGAACATGGATGATGAGCAAATCGCGTCCAGTACCCTGTCAAAGCTATGGCCGAAGAACGAGATCGACAAGATTGAAGATCCTGTCAGTGCGGCCATTTACCACACTGCCCGTAACATGGTGCCGAACAAACCGCGCATTGGGTACAAGCTCAAACGTTGGGTGGATCAGGTCAAGCAGGCGCGTGATCTGCTGAATATGGTTGATGAGATTGGCTCCGATAAATTCATCCAAGCAATTCGTGATAAGCGCATCTACTCCCTTCAGTCATTCGCTGACAAGGTTGAGCTGCTGACCGGTGTTGATCGCAGCCAGTGGGATCGGATCGGGCGCGTAGAGAAAGCGAGCGGCACCTATCGTGAAGGCGAAGAAATGGTGTCTGGCTCATGGATGCTGGTTGAGATCGACAAGCGCATGACTATCCACCGGGGCGCGTCTGAGGTTTCCGAGATCATAGCGCCGGTTAACGCGCACCTCGAAAAAAGTGCGAATGAACAGCCGGCCATGAAATTTGAGATCCGCCATGACAGGCGGCACACGGTCTACCAGATCAACAAGACCGGTGATAATGAACAGCGACCGCTCAAAACTTTCGACACTCTGAAGGAAGCACGGGATTACCTCCGCAACAACAACGCTGACCTGGTGGAAGCATGGGAAGCCGTGAAGCAGCGCGATAATGTCACCAAGGCTGATATGCGCGGTGATAAGAACCGCGAGCGTACAGGTCAGGATTACCGCAACGGCAGGGATGTGACCGCAGATGAATTCATTGAGACCTTCGGATTCCGTGGTGCCGAATTTGGCAATTGGGTGAAACAGGGCAAGGCAGGCCAGGAGCGGCAGGGCCTGTTGAATGACGCCTATGATGCCTTTATGGATCTGGCAAATGTGCTGGAGTTGCCACCGAAAGCGCTGAGCTTTGATGGCAGGCTGGGTATTGGTTTTGGCAGTCGTGGTAAAGGTGGGCGAGCATCAGCGCACTTCGAGCCAGATTTAACCGTTATCAACCTGACCAAGACCAAAGGTGCCGGCTCACTGGCGCATGAATGGTTTCACGCGCTGGATAATTACTTCAGTCGGAAGCGGGGCGATATCGAATTCACCGGGGATCAGAAGTCGTACCGTGAAGGCGCGTTTGTGACCTACCGGCCCGAGCCAATGATGGCGTACAAGCCCAGCATGAAGGGTGGTCGTGCGCCCTACCTGATTACCAAGGCTGAATATAACCGTCGCAAAGAGCGCGGCATGGGCTTCGAAGAGTCACAGTGGGTAGCCGACCCTGAGCATCCGAAGGGTATCCGGCCCGAAGTGGAAAAGGTATTTGCCGAGCTGGTGAATACGCTGAATGCTTCGCCCATGCTGACCCGCGCCCAGGTGATCGACAAAGGTAAAGCGGATGGATACTGGTCACAGATCATCGAGCGGGCAGCTCGATCATTTGAAACCCATATCATTGCGAAGCTTGCACAGCAGGGCTACCGAAACGACTTCCTGGCGAATGTCACCAGTTTTGAAAAGTTTAAGCGCGACCCTGGCCGTTACCCATATCTAAAACCGGATGAGCAGGGGCCTGTATCGGAAGCTTTTGACAAGCTGTTCAGCACAATTGAAACCAAGCCCGCTGCCGATGGTAACGTTGTGATGTTCAGCCGCCGTACTGAAGACAACTCTGTCGATCCCGAATACACTCCTGGTAAAGCCAATCCGTTCTGGGAGGGATTGAACAATGGCGCACTTCGACGCGGATCAGGAAACAGTCGACTGGTACAGAAAAAATGGGTCGAAGAAAACCTCACCGCAGGACATCGATATGACCGGGGAAGAGTTCAGGTTATCTCCGGCAGAGGTGGAAGCGGTACAGAAGGCATTATCTTCGATAAGGGCCTCGCGGGATTCAACGAAATCTTCACCCGAGGAAGACAAAGCACAACAGCTGATGGGGAAAATGTCTTCACGCTGACGGTGACACCAGCAGAGCTTATTGGCAATGGCTCCAGTGATCGCGCAGAGGTCCTGACAATAACCCTTACGGAGCGACGACCCAATGAGTACGAAGTGGGTGTCTTTGGCCCTGTTGAAGGTAGTGCTGCTGCGCAGGCTCTTGCTGGTACGGAGTACCTGAGCGATACCGGGGCAACCAATCAGCAAGGCCTGAAATACCTCAAGCTCAACATTGGCAATGCTGCTACCAAGTCCTTCCTATCCGAAGCCGTCCGTCGCTTGGCGATGCACAACGGCAAGGCTCCGGATGCGGTTCTGTATTCTGCCCGTGATACAGGGGCACGCGCAGGTGATCAAACCGTTCGAAAGTTTGACCGCAACATCATCGAAAGCAAGTTCAGCCGTGAAACCGAAGCAGATTCATTCGACTCTATGGTCCCGAATGATATTGGCTCGCCCATCTCGCGTGATCAGGTAGAGATCACCGCCACTCGTATCACTGCCAACTGGACGAATGCACCCGAAATGGTAACGGTTGCGACGGATCGCGACCTTCCGGCGGATATGCAGGAGCGCATAGATAAGCAGAATGCCCGCGGCAAAATAGATGGCGTATTCCATAAGGGCCGGTTTTACCTGATTGCTGACAAGATCCGGACAGAAGCGGACGTTGAACGCATTGTACTGCATGAGGCGCTGGGTCACTACGGACTACGGCAGCTCTATGGCCCGGCCTTCGGTATGCACATGGATCGCCTGTTCAATCGCGTGGGGGGTTACCCTGGCATCCAGCGTCTCGGCAAGAAGTATGGCTTTGACCTGTCCGGTTACTGGGAGAATGCCGGGGATATGTCACTGGCTGAGCGCCGGGAAATGATGGCAGATGAGCTGATCGCTCATATCGCCGGTACCGGCACCGTTCAGCCTGATCTGATTCAACAGATCGCACACTTGATCCGGAAAGGGCTTCGCAAAATCATGGCCGGCACCCGGTTTGCGGAGCGTCTTGATCAGATGACCGATGTTGAGGTGCTGCGGATCGTTGCAGCGGCAAGGAAAGCGGTTGTCGAAGGTGAAAGCCGAATCACGGTTCTGACCCATGACCCGCGGTTTGTACGTGACTTTGAGACAATCGTCTACGGTGACACCCGGTTCAGTCGTGTGCCCGATGATGCGCCCGTTATCGAGACTGACGGCGGCCCGATTGCGAAGGGCAAAACACTCAGAGAGATGAGTAATCGCGCACTTCTTTTTGCCAATAAATTTGCAAATAGAACGGTGACCAATCGTGATCATGGTGATGAAATCATCATCAGCAAAAAAGGTGTGAAGCACACTCTGCGCGGCGCACAAGCAGACTTGGTGAAGTCGGTAGCTGTAACCCCTGAGATACTGGAACGGGGCGTCTATCTTGGATCAGAGGCCGACAAGAGGGGTGATGCCAACATACTGGCAACACATTTCTACGGGATAAAAGTATCAGTGGATGGCCGCGTTCACGACATAGTGGCTGTAGTCAAAGAGCACAATGACGGGAAACGCTATTACGACCACAGTATTGAGAAAAAAGAAGAGGGTGTCCTGACCGGGAAGTCAAATGTCCCGCGCACACCCTCAACCGAGATGGATATTACCACCTCTACTGACAGTATAGAAGATGATCAGAATGTGCGCTTTTCGCGCACCGCGACAGCAGAGCAATTCGATGACCTGTCTGATCCTCAGTCCAGTTTCCTGAACAAGATAGGTCCCAAAACCACCAAGGAGCGCATCCGTGACCGCATTGCGGGAGTGGTAGACAATATTGGTCTGAAGACTCGACAGGGCATGGTCGATCGATACGCTTCATTGCTGGAGCTGGATAAAAAGGCCCAGGGCGCAGATGTGGTTGAGAACCGCACCCGTTTCAGCTCATGGGTTCTGTCCAAAATGTCACACGCTGCAGATGGTGCCTTGTCAGCGATGCTGACCCATGGACGCATTCAGTATGCTGACGGGGTAATTGATCTGAAGGAGGGGGACAACAAAGGGTTGCTGGATGTACTCAAAACTCTGGGCTCTACAGCAGAGATCGAGCGCTTCATGGGCTGGATCGCTGCCAACCGATCCAAGAGCATTATGGAAAGAGCGCAAGCAGCAAGGGACCGGGCAGCTGCAGTCAAAGCAGAGAAAGCGAACCTTCAGGATATGCTGAAGGAACCGGATCTGCCACCGCTCAAAATTCGCCAAATCAATAAAGCCATCAAGGATGCGGATACCGTCATCAACCGTGAACTGGATGCTGCGGCTGTAGATGAGCGCTTGTTTACCCCCGAAGAGGTGGCTGCGGGTGTCGAGTTGAATCAAGGGGAAACCAAGGAAGGCAAGGAACGCTCTACTCTCTACAAGCAAGTATTCGCGCAGTTTCAGCAGCACCGTGACGACGTACTGGCCATTGCTGAAGAGGCAGGCATTATCACACCTGATAACCGGCAGATGTGGCGAGATGAGTTTTATGTCCCGTTCTATCGCGTGATGGAGGAAGAGGGCACGAAAGGACCCCATATCTCCAAAGGGCTGAGCCGTCAGGAGGCTTACAAGCGACTGAAAGGCGGTACCCAGGAGGTTAATGACCTGCTGGAGAACACACTGATGAATTTCCAGCACCTGTTGTCAGCTTCCCTGAAGAATAACGCAGCACGTCAGGCGCTTGAGAATGCTGAAATGGTGGGTATTGCGACGCGCACGACTGAAGCTGGCCGCAACAAGAAGTCCTCAACCTATGTCCTCGATCGTGGCGAGAAAGTCTGGTACGACATTGAAGACGATCTGGTCTTTGAGTCGCTGAGTGCGCTTTCTGATATTGGTAGCAATACCATGAGCCGTCGCATCATGCGCAGCTTCAAGCGCACCTTCACGTCATTCACAACCATCTCGCCTCAATTTGTGGTCGCAAATACATTGAGGGACGCACTGCAATCGATCGCAATTGGGAATATGAGTTACAACGCGTTCGGCAACGTGTTCAAGGGCGCCAAGGCTTATGGTGGCCCAAACAGCAAGGGCCGGACCCGCGGAGAGATGCTTGCCTCTGGCGCAGCGTTCAGCTTCGGCCATATCTACGGCGCCGGAGATGTCGATGCGCTGAAAGCAGGTATTCAACGCCAGATCAAAGGTGCACGCTCAATCGACTCACCGAAAGATGTTGTGCACCTGTGGCGTGCAGTTTGGGATCAGTACACCGGTTACGGCGACACAATGGAGAACTCGAACCGCGCCGCCATTTACCAGCAGAACCTTGAAAAAGGTAAGCTCTATGCAGCCTTTCAAGCGCGAGACCTGATGGACTTTTCCAGCCAGGGAGCATGGCCGGCGGTGAAGTTCCTGACCGATGTGGTGCCATTCTTGAATGCACGCTTGGTTGGTTTGGATCGTTTGTACCGCGGCGGCATAAAGCCGAGTTTCAATGTCCTCAAGCATATGATGGGCGGTCCTGAATCGTCCATAACAGACCGCCAGGCGGCGCAGCGATTCGCCATTGTGGTGGGATCACTCACTGCAGCTACTATCGCTCTGTATCTGGCCAATGCCGATGATGAGCGTTTCAAGGAATTGGAAGAATGGGAGCGAGATGCCTACTGGCATGTGTGGGTCGGTGATCAGCATTTCACTATTCCTAAACCATTTGAGATCGGCGCTATCGCAACCATGGCAGAGCGATCACTGGAGCAGATGGTAGATGACACCAAGGACGGGAAGCTGTTTGCAGAACGCCTGGGGCACATTCTGACCGATACCTTTGCCTTCAATCCGATCCCTCAGGCGGCAAAGCCAATGTTTGACCTCTATGCGAACAAGGACAGCTTTACTGGCCGGGATATTGAATCACTGTCAATGCTGCGTCTGAGTTCTGAATATCGCACCCGGGCAAACACGACAGACCTGGCCAAATGGCTGGCAGCGGCCACCCGTGGAACCACTGGCCAGCTCAGTGACAATCTGGTGCTGAGCCCTGTCCAAGTTGATTTTCTGATTCAGGGGTATCTGGGTTGGGTAGGCGGAATGGGCGCAAGCACTGTGGATGTCATATCGAAGGCAGCAAAAGGAGAGGAACGGCCAGACCGGGCTTGGTATGAGTATCAGCCAATCAGGCGCTTCTACCGGAACGATGCGCTTCCCAAGTCGTTCACCCGATACGGGACAGAGTTCTATGACCGTTTGCGTGAAGTGAATATGGTGTACGCCGATATCCAAAACCTGCGTAAGCTTGGTGAATTTGAAGCGGCGGCAGGGCTCATGAATGCAAATCGCGGGACGCTTCGCTACCGTCAGTTGATGAACAAGACTCAGCAGCAGCTCAGCAAGATAAATGCTCAGATCAAACTGGCACAAGCAAACAAAAGCCTCAGCCCTGAAGCCAAACGAGCCCGAATCGACATTCTGACAGCACAACGAAACCGGCTGACTCAGGGTGTCATCGAGCGCCTGGAGCAGAAAGCAGGATAAACTGATCAGCCAAGGATGGCGCCAAACAGGGCAATTACCATGAGAAATACCGGAATACCGATCATGACCAGCAGAACGGTGGTCATGTTCTGGTTGCGCCGATGGAACGCATTGCCATGAAACACGATGAGCAGTGACAGCACGAAGAGTGTCACGATGGCGGTGATATGTTCTGCGATGGTCATGCCATACCTTTTAACCCTGTTGATTCAGTGATTAAGTGTAGGCGCTGGAGTAATGGTAGGGCAGGATTCTGTGCGTTCGCTTACCTGACATCAAATTTATAGCTGGTTATACTGCAAGGATATGATCGACCATGGAGAGGTTCAAGTATGCTAAAAATGGCAACCTTGCTGATCTTAATCAGCTGTTCAACGACCACTCTTGCTGGCACCTACTACACCTGCACAGACCCTGAAACAGGAAAGAAATCCTTCTCCAGGACCCCGTGTGGTAATGATGCCGAGCAGCGTAGAGAAACCAAGGTAAATACTTCCAGTTTTGCTGCAGACAGGCAACGTTATGCCGAGTTAAAGGCGGAGGAAGCCCGAAAAGAAGCAACTCTAAACCAACGAAGTGCTGAAGCTGCTCAACGGCGACAACAAAATGAACAAGACAAAATAGCTGCTGCCGCCAGAGAGCGAGTCTGCAAGGAAGCCGGGACTGTCCATAAAGGTTCGCGCGGACTAACCGCAGCACAACGGGACGTCCTATCCCGCTGTGCTGGGATTCCATCAGGAACATCTACTCCTGCACCATCAGTACCAACGTCGGCACCTGCTCCAGCACGAGCGCCAGGGCATATTACCAGCTGTGATTCAGGCGGTTGCTGGGATAATTACGGTACACGGTACAATCACGGTGCTGGTCCCACTCATATCAGGCAAGATGGGCGAGTCTGTCAAAGCGTCGGTAATATGATGCAGTGCAACTGAAATCAAGAACCCGCCCACTGAGGCGGGTTTTTTATGGGTGCCGATTCTGCTAAAAATCAACTATCACTAGGCTGTAATCATGCACCTTAGGATCGTAGCCGGCCTGCCTTAGCTCATTGATCACCGGATCGATAACCTCAGTGATCAGCTTATCAGCTGGTGCGTCTTCCATAGACTCCACGTCGAAGAAGCCATGAAGATCAATATCCGCTGAGTCCAGCCCACGCTCAATAGCGGATCTCAACTCCCTTCTGATAAAGCTCCTGAACTGCACCTGCAGCGAGGCACGTGCTTTTTCAGCCTGCTCCCGAGCTTGCTCAGGCGTGGGCAACTCATCCATCGGAACACCAGAAGACTCAAAGCTCTGCTCAAGCCGGTGGATGATCTCGGCGTTCATTGAGCGGCCAGACTCCTCCGCTGCTTGCTTGATGCGGTCGCGCATACCATCAGGAAATCTGAGCTGGAACTTATCCAGGGTATGACTTGGGTATCGTTTATCTTCCATGACGAGAGAATAGTGGCAACTTAACATTTTTTCTACTGGGGCAACTTGACATCATTGATGATGATGCTAACCTTTGATGGCAACTTAACATCATCAAGAGGTTCTAGAAGATGAGCAAAAAGATTAAAGCGTATGCGTTGCGCCTTGATCCAGAGATGAAAATAAAGGCGGAGAAGCAAGCAAGGAGCGAGCGGCGCAGCCTGAACTCATGGATCTTGGTCGCTATTGAGGAGCGGCTGAATAAAACCAAACCAGAAGAGGAGAAAGCAGCATGAGTAATATCACCCCAATCAACAACGTATTGATGCAACCGATTCAGTGGGACGGGCAGGTGTATTTCACCAGTCACTACTTCCATCAGCAGTACCGGAACAACTCGGGCGATCAAGGCAAGTATGAGCAGCTGAAAGACTTTAATCGGTTGATTCGCTCAATCGAGGCATATCCACGCTACGTAGAGCGTGGCGATATTGTTGAGCTTCAGCGTTCCGAAGCTAGCGCAGATTTTGCGCCAGCTTTTAAGGCAACCTTCGGCAAGCCAATCATGCTGATAAACGCCACAGCACAGGTGGCACTGACCCATCACCTTGATGATGAGATCAGCAAGCAGGTGTCTGTCAGTGTGAATGCAAAATCTGCACAGCAGATCAGTGAGTCGCAGCCAAGACTGCAGGATGTAGCGAAAAACCACCGGGCACGTCTGCAGCTTGCCCGTATGGTTGGCCTCAAGGGGCCGGAGGCTGTTCTCGCCGCAAACGACTGGACGAAGCGCGAAGAGGGCGTTGATGTTCTCGGTGGCTTGGGTATCAAGGCGCTGACTTGCAGCAATCAGTCTCAGGTGGCAACAGCTACCGAACTGGGAGACGAAGTAGGCGTTCCTGGCAACGGCAGGAGCAAGGCGCAGTACCTTAACCTGCTGCTCTGGGATCTCGGTTATCTTGAAACCTTTATGCGCCGGGATAGCAAGGGGGAATATAAACCGTGCTGGCGCATCACCGAGAAAGGCATCAAGTCCAAGCATCTTGATTACGCGAATGTTGAAAAAGAGAACGGGCAAAGCACATCGATTCAGGCAATCCGATACTACCGCTCCCTCCTTGATGCTCTCAAGGATATTGATGTAGCGGCTTACGACTTCAAGGAGCTAGCAATCAAGCGGAAGGAGGCGCACGCGGCATGAGTGACAAGATAAGAGCGCACACGCTGATGTTCACGTTGAAGCGAATGATGCGGCACTGCGACAAATTCATTGATGCACAGCGCGCCAACATCAAGGGCATTGATAAGGAAATTCACCAGTTGCAGGAGAGCCGGTTTAATCACCTAAAAGTCGGGCAGCTGACCGACAGAAAATCTGCTATTGAGCAAGCAGTTCTTCAGATGCGGGGTGAGCGAAAGGAGGTTGGACTTGCGCTGTCAAATCTGATGAAAGCCTATGACGGCATCAGTCCAGACGCGCAAGATATCGCTCAGCTACTTGGTATAAGTCATGTTGCCTACCAAAAGTTTGTTGAGCAAAACCCTGTCACTGAAGGCTCGCTACACAGCGCCGCTTTCATGGGAGCTGAAACATGGTTCGAGAAGGAGGTGTCTTCTGGCGGGCGGGCAGCGAGAGATAACCCTTTGTATTGGGCTACTTGGTATGAATTCTCGCACCTGTTGCACACCAACAAGGAGTTCAGCGCGGCTATTGGGCAGGCATTTGATGACACGTTCGGCCCGCTTCCTCGATACCAGAGGTTCGAAAACATGGATGGCTCGGTATCAATGGTGCGCATGCCGCCGATATTGCGGTTAGTGGAGGGCGGGAAATGACTGCCATCCACAAAAGAGAAAGGCCCAAGGCGACTGCCATCGCCAAGGGCCCAGATATCCGATTAATCCATTCCGTAGGAAGCTCAGACATGAACAGTGTAGCAGAAACACGCGAACCGGCAATTCCTGCAGAGATCGCCCAGCGCATCCAGAAGCTGATCATTGCAGCTCGGCAGGGCCAGGCTGTATGCGACATGATGTTGCTGGATACTACCGTTGAGAACTCAGAGCCGGAAACCATCATGTACGCCACATGGGGTTTGTCGGATACGCTGGAACGAATCGCTGACGAGCTGGAACAGATCTGGAGCAAGTGACCGCTAGGGTCTGAAAACAGGGCTGCCAATCTGGTGGCCCTTTTGCCTTTAATGTCCGAAAACGTCCGAAAACCTCTCGTAAAACTCCCATGTAAGTTATTGAAACAAAAAAGCCCCGAAACACCATATTGCACGGTATTTCGGGGCTTGCTATTTAGGCTTAACCTTTTGTTTTAAAAAGGCTTTTTGTCTTACGACTCTACCATCGGGATGACAGTAGAAGCCTTGGCTACATAGTTGTCCATCTGATCGAAGTTCAGGTAGCGGTAGATTTCGCCCGCCATGCTGTCGATCTTATTGGCATAGGCCATGTACTCGTCAACGGTCGGCAGCTTGCCTTCCAGCGCCGCAACGGCAGCCAGTTCGGCAGATGCCAGGTAGACGTTGGCGCCATCACCCAGACGGTTCGGGAAGTTACGCGTAGAGGTGGACACTACGGTAGACTTCGCAGCAACACGTGCCTGGTTACCCATGCACAGTGAGCAGCCCGGCATTTCCATGCGCGCGCCAGCCTTGCCGAAGATGTTGTAGTAGCCTTCGTCGCTCAGCTGAGCCTGGTCCATCTTGGTCGGCGGGGCGATCCACATGCGAGTCGGGATCGACTTGCCGGAGGACTCCAGCAGCTTACCGGCGGCACGGAAGTGACCGATGTTGGTCATGCAGGAACCGATGAACACCTCATCGATGCTCTGTCCAGCCACTTCAGACAGCAGGCGAGCGTCATCCGGATCGTTCGGAGCGCACAGGATCGGCTCCTTGATTTCGGACAGATCGATCTCGATCACTTCAGCGTACT
>ERZ1673962.134-NODE-134-length-61869-cov-4.152053_pt1 | contig 61869 bp, 53 predicted proteins | sample MGYA00580188_ERZ1673962 | MGnify/ENA primary metagenome ERZ1673962 (study PRJEB41334, sample SAMN05608104) | rock metagenome | biome: terrestrial subsurface; feature: shale formation; material: shale | place: USA: Pennsylvania ... | reverse complement strand
TGCATTGATTCATCAAGCGAATTCCATCCAGAACCCAGCACTCACCCCGAGCATACTTTGGTTCAGGCGCGATCTGCGCCTGGACGACAATCCGGCACTTGCCGCCGCGCTGAGCGATGGAGCGCCGATCATTCCGGTCTATATCCATGCTCCAGAGGAGGAGTCGCCCTGGGAACCGGGCGCGGCAAGCCGCTGGTGGCTGCACTGGAGCCTGACGGCGCTCGACGCATCGCTGCGCGCGCGCGGCAACCGGCTCTGGATCCTGCGCGGACCGAGTCTGGACGCACTGCGTCGTCTCGCGCACGAAACAGGAGCGCGCACCATCCGCTGGAACCGTCTCTATGACCCGGCGACCCGTGAGCGGGACACCCGGATCAAGCAGACACTGCGCGCCGAGGGACTGCACTGCGAGAGTCACAAAGCTGCCCTGCTCTTCGAGCCTTGGGAGGTTCTCAACGGCAGCGGCCAACCCTATCGGGTCTTCAGCGCCTTCTGGCGCGCCTGCATGCGCTCGCTGAGCGTGCCCGCCCCGGCCCCGGCCCCGGAGACCGTTCCGCCGCCGCCCAACCCCATCTCACCGCGTGCCGCGCTCGAACCCGAATCGCTGGGTCTGCTGCCGCACCGCGACTGGGATGGCGGATTGCGCGCAACCTGGACACCGGGCGAGACAGGCGCCCTGGAGCGTGCGCGCACCTTCATCGCCGCAGGACTGAACGACTATGGCACCGCACGCGACCGCCCCGACCGACCGGGCACCTCGCGTCTGTCACCCCATCTGCACTTCGGCGAGATTGGCCCGCGACGCCTGCTGAACTGGATCGTCGCGGCATTCGGCGACCCGGCCCAGAGCATCGCCGAATCCTATGTGCGCGAACTCGGTTGGCGTGAGTTCGGCCATCACCTGCTGCACCATTTTCCGCATACGACCGACGAACCGCTGGATGGGCGGTTCGACGCCTTTCCCTGGGCGACTGAGGGCGTCGAGGCGACACTCGGAGCCTGGCAGCGCGGACGTACAGGTATCCCGCTGATCGATGCCGGGATGCGCGAGCTGTGGCACACCGGCTGGATGCACAATCGGGTGCGGATGGTGGTCGCTTCGCTGCTGACCAAAAATCTCTTGATACCCTGGCAAGAAGGCGCGCGCTGGTTCTGGGATACGCTGGTCGATGCCGATCTGGCCGGCAACACCCTCGGCTGGCAGTGGACAGCCGGGTGCGGGGCCGATGCCGCACCCTATTTCCGCGTCTTCAACCCAGTGCTCCAGGGGCAACGCTTCGATCCGGACGGAGTCTATGTACGCCACTGGTGCCCGGAACTGGCGCGCCTGCCGGACAAATATCTCCAGCAGCCTTGGGCGGCGCCTCAAGCCGTCCTGGCGGCGGCGGGTGTCCGGCTCGGGCGCGACTATCCGCATCCCATCGTCGATCTGGCCAAATCACGCGTGCGCGCACTCGCCGCCTGGGAGCAGACCAATCGGGCGGCCGGCCCCTAAACGACCCTGACCTGAAACGACTCGCCCGATTCCGGATCAGCCAGATGCACCGCGCAGGCGATACAGGGATCGAACGAATGGATGGTGCGCAGGATCTCGATCGGCTGCTTGACGTCGACGAGCTGATGGTTGTCCTGGAGCGCGGCCTCGTAGGCGCCGGCTTGACCGCGACCATCGCGCGGTCCGGCATTCCAAGTCGAGGGCACCACGGCCTGGTAGTTGGCGATGCGTCCGTCTTCGATGACGATCCAATGTCCGAGTGCGCCGCGCGGAGCCTCCATGATACCGACGCCCTGCGCCCGGCTCGGCCAGCTCGACGGCTCCCACAGCGTCTCGTTGAAGGTTTTGGTGTCGCCGGATTTGACGTTGGCGATCAGGCCGTCGTACCAGCCCTGCATGCTGTCGACCAGGATCTTGCTCTCCAGGGTGCGCGCCGCCGTGCGCCCCAGGGTCGAATAGAGCGCGTCGACCGGCAGGTCGAGCCGGGAGAGCGTGCTGTCGACCAGCTCTCGGGCCTGATCGTGACCGGTAGCATAGAGCATGAGAACACGCGCCAGCGGCCCGACCTCGACCGAACGCCCCTTCCAGCGCGGCGCCTTGAGCCAGGAATAGCCGTCGCTGACGTCGAGCTGTTTATAGGGCGGCGCCACACCGCCGCGCCGGTCGTATTCCAGATTGGTTTGCCCCTCGTAGGGATGCAGTCCGCGATCGTTGCCGACGCTGTATTCGTACCAGGAATGGTTGACGAACTCCTGGATCTCGCCGGTGGCCTCCAGGTCGACCTCGTGGATGGTCGAGAGATCGCGGTCGAGGATGGCACCGCGCGGAAACAGGAAGGTCGCCGGGTCCAGACTCGCGCCTGTGGGCAGGTCGCCATAGCAGAGGAAGTTGCCCAGCCCCTCGCCGCGCTCGCCCCAGTCTTTGTAGAACCCGGCGATGGCCAGCGTGTCGGGCACATAGACCTGATCGACGAAGGTGCGCATCGACTGGATCAGATTCCGGACCTCGGCCAGCCGCTTGGCATTGAGCGCCGAGTCCGAGTCCAGATCGATCGGTGACGGGACGCCGCCGACGACGAAGTTCGGATGCGGATTCTTGCCGCCGAAGATGGCATGGAACTTGGCCGTGTCACGCTGCCAGGCGAGTGCCTCCAGATAGTGCGCGACCGCCATCAGGTTGGCCTCGGGCGGGAGCCTGTAGGCCGGATGTCCCCAATAGCCGTTGGCGAAGATGCCGAGCTGGCCGGATTCGACAAAGGTCTTGATCCGTTTCTGAGTGTCGGCGAAATAGCCGGGCGAAGACTTCGGCCAGGCGCTGATGGACTGGGCCAGCTCAGAGGTCGCTCTCGGATCGGCGCTCAGGGCGCTGACCACATCGACCCAGTCGAGCGCATGCAGATGATAGAAATGCATCACATGATCGTGGATGTACTGCGCACCGATCATGAGATTGCGGATGAGTTGGGCGTTGAGCGGCAGCTCGATCCTGAGGGCATCTTCGACGGCGCGCACCGAAGCGATGCCGTGCACCAGGGTGCAGACGCCGCAGATGCGCTGGACGAAGGCCCAGGCATCGCGCGGATCGCGGCCCTTGAGAATGGTCTCGATGCCGCGGACCATGGTGCCCGAACTGTAGGCCTGGGCGATGTTGGCGCCGTCCATCTGGGCCTCGATGCGCAGATGGCCCTCAATGCGGGTGATGGGGTCGACGACGATGCGTTCACTCATGTTGGCGGATCTCCGGCACGGGGCCGCCAACGCGGCCCGGCTCTAAAACAGGTGTTCGGTTCAGTCGCGCTCGACCAGATGTTCGGCGATCATCTCGGTGAGTCCGACCACCGGAATCTCCATGTTGAACGCTTCCAGCCCCTCTTCGAGCTGGGTGCGGCAGGTGGCGCACATCGTCACCATGCGCTCGGGGGCGACCTCCTCGATCTGCGCCTTCTTGCGCTTGAAGGCCGCCATCTTGAGTTCCTCGGCGCGTTCGTTGGAGCTGACACCGCCGCCGGCTCCGCAGCACCACTGATATTTGCCGTGCTCCTTGAGGTCGACGAAATTCTCGGCCACCAGCGCCATGAGGTTGCGTTGTTGCTGGATCACGCCGCTCTTGCGCGCCAGATTGCAGGGATCGTGCAGCGAGAGCCGGTCGTCCTCCTTGCCCTCGGTCTTGATCCGCCCGGCGGCGCGCAGTTCGTCGAGCACCTCGATGATGTGGAAGACGCGGAACGGATAGGGCCGGCCGATCAGGTTCGGCCCCTCCCAGCGGATGGCGGTATAGGCGTGACCGCACTCAGGACTGATGACCTTGGACACCCGGAGCGTTTCGGCCGCCGCCACCACGCGCTCGACCAGCTCGGCGGCGATGTCCTTGTTGCCGATCTGGATACCGGCGTTGGTGGCCTCGAAACACTGGGTCGAGAGCGTCCAGGAGATGCCGGCATGGTCGAAGATCTTGGTGATGGCCTCCAGATATTCGGGGAAGTTGATGATCTCCATCGAGGACAGCAGCACCAGATACTCGGCGCCCTCCCGGTCGACCGGCACGGTCAGCCCGCTACTGGATTCGACATGCTGGATCTGCACCGCGAGCGTCTTCCATTGCAGCCCCATGGGGCTGCCCGTGGTGATCGCACGCACCGAGGCACTGATCAAACCCTCGGGCGCATGGCCCGACTGGACCATGCCCTCGCGGGTCTTGCGGATCATGGCATAGAGATCGTTGCCGACCGGACAGACCACGGAACAGCGACCGCACAGCGAGCAGGAGTCGTAGACCAGTTCCTCCCATTCGGCCAGCATCTCATCCGTGACCTTCTTCTGGAGACCGAGCAACCCTTTGATCCGGCCCCACAGGGTGAACTCGTTCTCCCACACCCGGCGCAGGGGTTCGAGCTTCAGGATCGGCGTGTACTTGGGATCGCCGGTTTCGAGATAGAAGGGGCAGGCCTGCGCGCAGAGTCCGCAGTGCACGCAACTGGAGAAGAACGCCGCCGTCGGTGCATCGATCTCGGCGCGGAAGGCCGCCAGGCCCCGTTCGAGTGTCAGCTCGCTCATGACTGGACCCCCTTGCGGCCGAAGGCGGCGCCGTTGTACCAGCGCGCGATGAAGGCCGTGAAGATGTGGGTGAGCTTGGTGAAGGGCAGAATGATCAGCAGGATCTCGGCGCTGAGGATGTGCATGCCGAGCGCCAGCGGATAGGGCTCGACCAGACGGTGATAGGCCAGATAGCCGGTGAGCACCACCATGAACACCACCGCCCACACCAGATAATCCTCGACCGTGCTGATGTGCCGCTTCACCGGGTGGGTGAGGCGATGCACCAGGGTTGCGATCAGGGCCAGGATGGTGACGGCCGTCGCAAAATCGACCAGCGGATTGGGCAGCGCCGGCCAGGCAAAGCCGAGCACGCCCTGGATCAGCTCGACATGGGGCACGAAAAACAGGAGCGCCGTCAAAAACCCGATGTGCCAGATCCAGCCGACCACCACGTTGAAGGGTGCGCGCTTGAAGGTGCCCGGATCGGCGACGGTGCGGGTCAGCATGGTGCGCAGCCCGGCCGGCCATTCACGCGCACGCGGCTCGGCATAATTGGGCGCGCGCCCGAGCATGAAGATCTCGACCAGACGCGCCAGCAGACCGATGGCGAAGATCGCCAGCGCGACATCGAAGACCGGACCCTTGGTCCAGAGCAGAAATTCCATCGAGCCGCTCATAGCTTTTGCTCCAATTCGTCGACGGTGACGGGTTGGCGTGTGGCCGCCGCGTCCCGGCCCTTCTTTCGGGACAGGGCCGCCAGTCCGCCGCCGACGACGGCGCCGGCCGCGCCCGCCCCCAGGAGTGTCGTGGGACCGAGCGTGAGCGGCACCGACACCGGCTCATAGAAGCCGCCGGCATCCCAGAACCTCGGCTCCGAGCAGCCCAGACAGGGATGCCCCGCCTCGACCGGCCAGCTGGTGCCGTCGTTCCATTTCATGGTGGCGCAGGCGTTGTAGGTGGTCGGTCCCTTGCAGCCGAGTCGGTAGAGACACCAGCCCAGTTTCGCCCCCTCGTCGTCGAAGCTCTCGGCAAACAGCCCCTTGTCGTAGAAGGGCCGCCGATAGCAGCGGTCATGAATCGACTGGCCGTAGAAGGCGAGCGGTCGGCCATAGCTGTCCAGCTCGGGCAGCCGGCCAAAGATCAGATAGTGCGCGATCACGCCGGTGATGACCATGGGGATCGGCGGACAGCCGGGGACATTGATGACCGGCTTGTCGCGGACCAGATCCATGACCGACATGGCGCCGGTCGGATTGGGGTTCGCCTGGGGCAGACCGCCGAAGGCGGCACAGGTGCCGACCGCGATCACGGCGGCGGCATGCTCGACGGTCTCCATCAGGATCGAATAGTTGCTGTGACCGGCGACGGTCGAGAAGCCCGGATTGGCGTCCGGCCCCGGGATGGAGCCGTCGACGATCACCAGATACTGGCCCCGGTTCTCCTCCATTGCCTGGAGCCGCGCGGCTTCGGCCGCCTCGCCCGAGGCCGCCTGAAGCGTGTGATGGTAGTCCAGCGAGATGAAGTCGAGGATCAGGTCTTCGAGCGTCGGGGCATGGGCGCGGGTCAGGGATTCGGTGCAGCCGGTGCATTCCTGGAACGACAGCCAGATGACCGAGGGACGGCGCGCCTGCTCCAGCGCGGCGGCGATGGCCGGCGCCATGCTCGGCGGCAGGGCCATCAGCGAGGCGGTCGTGGCGCAGAGCTTGAGGAATCCGCGGCGTGACAGGCCGTGATCGCGCAGGCTCTCGCCCAGTGTCTTGTCGGATCTCTTGCGCATGGTCCCTCCTTTCGGGTGTCAGGACGAAGGTGGCGAAGCGTTCGGCGCGGCGGCGTCCAGTCCGGACTCGGAGAGTCGATCCTCGAGTGCACCGAGCGACTCGGCGAGATCCTCCGGGCGCGGACGCAGGATCTCGGGGATGGCGGCGATCTCGATCTGATAGCTCAGGCGCTGGTCTTCCAGGCCGCGATAATCGACCAGCCAGACGCCGGGGATGGCGGTCTCCCGGATCAGGGTCGGACCGAGCGCTTCGACACGCGCCTGGACCTCGCCCGAACCGAGCACAGCGGTCAGGCGTTCCAGGTCGCCCGGACCGAAGGGCATGGAATGGAGATCGATGCGCGTCTCCTCGCCGCTGGCGAGCAGGCGCTCGAGCGCGTGACGGATCTCGTGCAGGATGGGGAGCGCGTGCCCGTGTTCATGCCGGGATCGCGCGCAGGATGCGCCCGATGGGGAATGACCGATGGTTGGATCCAGGCCTGACATGTCCACTCCAGCTCGACGTCGATGGAATGGATTCTAGGTCGATCCAAAGTTTTTTGATTTGATCTGGAGCAGGTGATTTTAGAATGTCAGCAGATATTGAAGGACGCGAACGCTAGTAGCCCCGAAAGTACCAGAGGTTGTTCCAGCCCGGCGGGTAGAGCCGGTGGAAGGACTCACGATCCTGGTCGATGCGCTCCTGGCGCTCGGCGCGGCGGCGGCGCAGATCCTCCTCCCAAGCCTCTGACTGGAGCGCGCCCTGTGGATGATGGGTGCGGCGGCGTTGCTCGTGCTGCTCGCGCATGGCCGAGCGCCGCGCCTCCCAGGCTTCGCGCTGGGCGCGGACCTCGTCGAGCCAGGGCGCGGCCATGTCCGGTTGAGTCATGCCGATGGAAGGCGGATCGACCGGGACAGCGGCTCGCCCCCCGGACTCATCGGCGATCGCCAACCCGGTCAGGGCAAGCAGAACGCCGCCAACCAGACCCAACGCCGGGCCTCTCACGCCCGAATACACACTGGCTACACTCGAGGTCTGACCCGGCTCAGGCCGCAGGACGCGCTTCGAGTCGATCATGGATCTCGCGCCTCAGACAGGACAGCGCCTGCTCGCAGGTGATGGGCGTCTCCTCGGCGGTCGTGATGAAGAAGACGTCGTCGACCTCGGCGCCGACGGTGGCGATCTTGGCATTCTGCAACCGGATGCCGCACTGCTCGAACACAGCCCCGACCTCGGCCAGCAGTCCCGGCCGGTCGAGGGTCGTCAGACGCATGATGGTGCGCTGGTTGGGTTCATCGACCGAGAAACACACGCGCGTCTCGATCGGAAAATGCCGATGCTGACGCGAGGCCGTGCGCGTGACCCGGATTCGGGCCTGGGTCGGTTCGGCCAGACGCGCCGCGAGCTGTTCGCGCACCTCGCCGAGACGCAATGGATCGTCGATGGGCGCGCCATCGCGATCGAGCACCTGATAGCTGTTGACCACCATGCCGTCGCTGGTGGTCATGACGCGCGCATCCATGATGTTCAGGCCCATCTGATCGAGCGCGGCCGTGGTGCGGGCGAACAGATTGTCGCGATCGCGCGAGTAGATGAAGATTTCGCTGCCGCCGCGCGCGGTGATCGGCCGGATGTCGACCAGTGGCCAGTCCGCCGGGCCGGTCTCCAGCATACGCCGGGTCTGCCAGGCGATTTCGTCGGGTGAGTTGTAGAGAAAGAAGTCGCGGTTGAAACGCTGCCAGAGCGCCTGACAGGCGTCCGGCTCGACGCCATAGCGCGCCACCAGACGCAGACCCTCGGCCTGTTTCTGCGCGACCAGCTCATCCTGGGCCTGGGGATTGTCGAGACCGCGCAGTAGCGCGCGCCGGGTGCTGTAGTAGAGCTCGCGCAGCAGCGCATCGAGCCAACTGTTCCAGCGTCCCGGATTGGTGGCGCGCGCATCGGCGACGGTCAGCAGATAGAGATAGTCGAGCCGGGTCGGATCGCCGATCAGGGCGGCGAAGGACTGGATGACCTCCGGATCGCCGATGTCCTTGCGTTGCGCGGTCATGGACATCACCAGATGCTGTTCGACCAGCCAGCACACCAGCCGGCTGTCGAACGCGCTCAGACCATGGTGCTGACAGAAGTCCCAGGCGTCGCGCGCACCGAGGCTGGAGTGATCGCCGCCGCGCCCCTTGGCGATGTCATGGAAGAGTCCGGCCAGATAGAGCAGTTCCAGCTTGGGGATGCGCCGTGCCACCGCGCTACAGAGCGGGAATTCCTCATCGTGCTTGGGGATGACGAAGCGGCGCAGGTTGCGCAGCAGAGTCAGGGTGTGCTCGTCGACCGTGTAGACGTGCAGCAGGTCGTACTGCATGCGCCCGACGATGTTGGCAAAGGCCGGGATGTAGGCCGGCAGCACGCCGTATCGGCTCATGCGGCGCATGGCGTGGGTGAGCCCGATCGGTTCACGCAGGATCTCCATGAACAGACTGCGCGCGCGCAGATCGGCGCGGAAGCTGTCGTCGATACGATGGCGGTTCTCGCGGATCAGGCGGATGGTGCTGGCACGCACGCCCTCCAGCTCGGGATGAGTCTGGAGGATGTGGAAGACCTCCAGCAGCGCGATCGGGGTGCGCCGGAACACGCTTGGCGATGTGACCTCCAGATAGCCGCTGCGCGACTGGAAGCGCTTGTTGATCGGCACCGGCGGGCCGATGTCGTCGTGCAGCAGGATCGCCTCGCCGAAGAGCTGCAACAGCATCTCGTTGAGCTGATTGAGCTCCTGGACGGTGCGATAGTACTGCTGCATGAACTGCTCGACGGCCAGATTGTTCTCGCCGTCGCTGAAGCCGAACTGATGGGCCAGGGTGCGCTGATAGTCGAACAGCAGCCGGTCCTCGTGCCGCCCGGCCAGCCGATGGAGCGCGAAGCGGATGCGCCACAACAGAGTCTGGCCGCCGATCAGGGCCTGATGCTCGGCTTCGGTCAGAAAGCCGTGATCGACCAGCTCGTGCAGGGTCTCGGCGCCGAAATGACGCTTGGCCACCCAGCCGATCATCTGGATGTCCCGGAGACCGCCTGGATTCTCCTTGATGTTGGGTTCGAGGTTGTAGGCGGTGTCGCCGTACTTCTGCCAGCGCGCGCGCTGCTCCTGGGTCTTGGCCGCGAAAAAGCGCTCGCTGTTCCAGAGACGGTCGGGGCCGGTGGCCGTGCGCATATCCTGGAAGAGCGCTTCAGAGCCCGCCAGCCAGCGTGCTTCCAGCAGGTTGGTCATCACCGTGACGTCGGCCTCGGCCTCGCGCACGCAATCCTCGACCGTGCGGACACTGTGACCGACCGCAAGCCCGATGTCCCACAGCAGGGTCAGCAGACGCTCGATGGACTCGATCAGCGAGGGCGAGGGGGCGGCGTCGATCAGGATCAGGATGTCGATGTCGGAGGCCGGATGCAGCTCGCGCCGTCCATAGCCGCCGACCGCCACCAGCGCTGCAGCGGAGTATTCGCTCAGATGCAGGGTCCAGACATCACGCAGGACGGCGTCGATGAGTTCGCTCAGTTCACGGACCAGGCGCGTGACCGGAACGCCCTGGTCATAATGCTGGTAGAGCGCGTCCTTCCCCGCTCTCAGCCGTTCCTTGAAGAAGCGCAGTGAGTCCGACGGCGAGAGCGTCGAGTCGACCGGCGCGGTGGCGGCGAGCAGGGAGGCGCCCTGGGTCATGAGACGCCCAGGGTCGCACGCTCGGCGGCGCGCAGGGTCAGAATCTCGTGGCCGGTCTCCGTGACCAGGATGGTGTGCTCCCACTGGGCCGAGAGACTGCGGTCCTTGGTGACGACGGTCCAGCCGTCCGGCAGCACCTTGATGAAGCGCTTGCCGGCATTGACCATGGGCTCGATGGTGAAGCACATCCCCGGCTTGAGCTTCAGCCCTTCGCCCGGCTTGCCGTAGTGCAGCACCTGCGGGTCTTCGTGGAACTCCTCGCCGATGCCGTGTCCGCAGTATTCGCGCACCACCGAATACCCCTGGGTTTCGACGAAACGCTGAATGACATGCCCGATGTCGCCGAGCGTGGCCTCCGGCTTGACGGCGGCGATACCCAGCATCATCGCCTGCTGCGTGACGGTCACGAGCCGACGGGCGAGCACGGACGGCTCGCCGACGAAGAACATGCGGCTGGTGTCGCCGTGATAGCCGTCCTTGATCACGGTGATGTCGATATTGACGATGTCGCCCTTCTTGAGCCGCTTGTTGCTCGGGATGCCGTGGCAGACCTGATGGTTGATCGAGGTGCAGATCGACTTGGGGAAACCGCGATAGTCGAGCGGAGCCGGGATGGCGTGATGGTCGACAATGTAGTCGTGACAGAGCCGGTCGAGTTCCTCGGTGGTGACTCCGGGTTGGACATGGGGCTCGATCATGTCGAGCACGTCGGCGGCCAGACGGCAGGCGAGACGCATCTTCTCGATCGCCTCTGGGGTCTTGATCCGCACATTCATCTTACGGTTGGAAGCATCCACGGTCTTTTGGTATCGATTCGGCTCGTCAGGCGTTCGGGCATTTGCCCCTGTGTAACCGGCTATGGTATAAAACGCGGCGCGCTGTCGCAATTGACGACTGTCCACCATGGCACATGATGGGGGTTTGCGGCGGCGACACCAAGGCGGAAATCTGCGTTTCCGCTCTTTTTCGTTTGGCCCTTCGGCCAGGCACGCCCCACGGACGTGCCGATCCGTCCACACACGCGCCGTCACAGAGACTGGGTGCCCGTTCACTCGGGTTGTCGCCTGGGGCGCGTGGAGGCCTAACCCAACTATTCAGATTCAGGAAGTGAAGATCGTGAGCAACGTCACCATGCGTCAGATGCTGGAGGCCGGCGTCCATTTCGGCCACCAGACCCGTTACTGGAACCCCAAGATGGGGGCTTTCATCTTCGGGCAGCGCAACAAGATCCACATCGTCAACCTCGAGAAGACTCTGCCGCTCTACCAGGATGCCGTGAATTTCATGGGCACCCTGGCCGCCAACGGCGGCAAGATCCTCTTCGTCGGCACCAAGCGCGCCGCGCGCGACGCCATCCGCGAAGAGGCCGAGCGTTGCGGCATGCCCTTCGTCAACCACCGCTGGCTCGGCGGCATGCTCACCAACTTCAAGACCATCCGTCAGTCGGTCAAGCGCCTCAAGGATCTGGAAGCCATGTTCGAGAGCGGCTCCATCGAGCGCTTCAACAAGAAGGAAGCGCTGGGCCTGTCGCGCGAGCGTGACAAGCTCGAACTGAGCCTCGGCGGCATCAAGAACATGGACGGCCTGCCGGACGCGCTCTTCGTCATCGACGTCGGTCACGAGAAGATCGCCGTGACCGAGGCCAACAAGCTCGGCATCCCGGTCATCGGCGTGGTCGACACCAACAACGACCCGAGCAACGTCGACTACGTCATCCCCGGCAACGACGACGCCATCCGCGCCGTGCGTCTCTACATCGCCGGCGCGGCCGACGCCATCCTCGACGGTCGCAGCACCGCTGCCGCCATGGTCGGCCGTGGCGCAGGCTCCATCCAGGACGAGGCTCAGGCCGAGGCGTGATCGCCCGCGCGCCCCGCTCCACCTGAGTGGGGCGCGCCGCCTGCTCTCGACCGACCCAGTTCTTCGAGACGCCGCCCGGCGCGGCGCCTCTTCATCCGAATTCAAGCAGACCCCGAGCGGGTCGACGAGGTGTTCTAGTCATGGCGATTACAGCCGCATTGGTCAAGGAACTGCGCGAGCGCACCGGCGCCGGCATGATGGAGTGCAAGGCCGCGCTCGTGGAAGCCAACGGAGACATCGAGGCCGCCATCGAGGCCATGCGCAAGTCCGGTCAGGCCAAGGCCGCCAAGAAGTCCGGCCGTACCGCCGCCGAGGGCGTGGTCATGATCCAGATCACGGACGACGGCAAGCAGGGCGTCATGGTCGAGATCAACTGCGAGACCGACTTCGTCGCCAAGGACTCCAACTTCCTGGAATTTGCCGAGGCCGTCACGGCCGCCGCACTCAGCAGCGGCGCGGCTGACGCCGAGTCGCTGGCCGGCCAGACCCTGGCCGACGGCGGCACCGTCGACGCTGCGCGTGAGGCCCTGATCGCCAAAATCGGCGAGAACATCCAGGTGCGCCGCCTGCAGCGCTTCGACGGCGCCGAGGGCGCACTCCACAGCTATCGTCACGGCGTGCGCATCGGCGTGGTGGTCGAGCTGGTCGGCGGCGACGAGACGCTCGGTCGCGACATCGCCATGCATGTGGCCGCCAGCAACCCACTATGCGTGAACGCCGATCAGGTGCCGGCCGAGACCCTGGACAAGGAGCGCGAGATCTTCAAGGCCCAGGCGCTCGACAGCGGCAAGCCCGAGGCGATCGTCGAGAAGATGATCGAGGGTCGCATGCGCAAGTTCCTGGAAGAAGTCACCCTGCTTGGCCAGCCCTTCGTCAAGAACCCCGATCAGACCGTCGCCCAGCTGCTCAAGCAGGCCGGCGCCGAGGTGCGTCGCTTCACGCGCCTGGAAGTCGGCGAGGGCATCGAGAAGAAGGTCGAGAACTTCGCCGAAGAGGTCATGGCCCAGGTTCGCGGCAACTGAGCCATTGCGGTATCCTGCCCCCATTTCGATGACATCACCACGAGGCCCTCGGCCATGACGGCTCCCGCGTATCGACGCATCCTGCTCAAACTCAGTGGCGAGGCGCTGATGGGCGCGGGTGACCACGGCATCGATCCCGATGTCCTGGATCGGCTCGCGGGCGATGTCCGCGACCTGATCGCCTCGGGCGTTCAGGTCGCGCTCGTGATCGGGGGCGGCAACATCTTTCGCGGCGCCGGGCTGGCCGCGCGCGGCATGGATCGGGTCACGGGTGATCAGATCGGTATGCTGGCCACGGTGATGAACGCCCTGGCGATGCAGGATACGCTGGAGCGGCTGTCGGTTCCGGCGCGCGTGATGTCGGCACTCAAGATCAATCAGGTCTGCGAGGACTACATCCGCCGCCGTGCCATGCGTCATCTGGAGAAGGGGCGCGTGGTGATCTTTGCCGCCGGCACCGGCAATCCTTTCTTCACCACCGACTCGGCGGCCAGTCTGCGCGCCATCGAGATCGGTGCCGACCTGCTGATCAAGGCCACCAAGGTCGACGGTATCTATTCCGCCGATCCGGTGAAGGTTCCGAACGCCACCTTCTATCCCCGACTCAGCTATGATCAGGCGCTGCGCGAGAATCTCGGGGTGATGGACGCCACCGCCATCGTGCTGTGCCGGGATCACGCCATGCCCCTGCGGGTCATGAACATCAACGAACCGAACGCCCTGCCCCGCCTCCTGGCCGGCGAGGACGTCGGTTCACTGGTCGTAAGCGGAAACTGACATCATGATCGACGATATCAAGCAAGACGCCGCCGAGCGCATGGCCAAGAGTGTCGAGTCGCTCACCCACGAACTGGCCAAGATCCGCACCGGTCGCGCCCATCCGTCGCTGCTCGACCACATCATGGTCTCCTACTACGGGCAGGACGTGCCGATCCGCCAGGTCGCCAACATCAACGCCGAGGATGCGCGCACCCTGCTGGTCACGCCCTGGGAGCGCAACATGGTGCAGGCGATCGAGAAGGCGATCATGCAGTCCGATCTCGGACTCAACCCCAACACCGCCGGCACGGCGATTCGGGTGCCCATGCCGCCGCTGACCGAGGAGCGCCGACGCGATCTGATCAAGGTCGCGCGCAACGAGGCCGAACAGGCGCGCGTGGCGGTGCGCAACATCCGCCGCGACGCCAATCACGATCTCAAGGAACTGGTCAAAGACAAGATGATCTCCGAGGACGACGAGCGTCGCGGTCAGGAGATCGTACAGAAGCTCACCGATCAGTACGTCAAGGAAGTCGACGCGGTGCTGGCCGAGAAAGAACAGGATCTGATGTCCATCTGAGACCGCCAGCCGAGTCATCGTGGAAACCGCTCCAGACGTCGCTCATCCGCCGGTATTCGACCCGCGCGTGCCCCGGCATGTCGCCATCATCATGGACGGCAATGGTCGCTGGGCCAGGCAGCGTGGCCGGCCGCGCACGGCCGGCCACCGTGAGGGCGTCAAGAGCGTACGCGCCGTAGTCGAGGAGAGCGTGCGCCGGGGCGTCGAGACGCTGACCCTCTTTGCCTTCAGCAGCGAGAACTGGCGTCGCCCGCGCACCGAGGTCAACATCCTCATGGAGCTGTTCATGACCGCGCTGCGCAGTGAGGTACGGCGGCTGAACGAAAATGGCGTGTGTCTGCGCGTCATCGGCGAGCGCGGCGCTTTTCCCGAGAAGCTCCAGCAGCGCATCGCCGAAGCCGAGGCGTTGACCGCCGATAACACCCGGCTCAACCTCCAGGTGGCGGCCAATTACGGGGGGCGCTGGGATATTACGCAGGCCGCCCGGCGTCTGGCCGTCGAGGTCCAATCCGGTCGACTCGACCCGAGCCAGATCGATGAGCACCTCCTGGCCGAGCGTCTCTCCTTCCCCGATCTGCCCGAGCCGGACCTGTTCATCCGCACCGGCGGCGAACAGCGTCTGAGCAACTTCGTGCTCTGGCAGTCGGCTTATTCCGAACTCTATTTCTCCGACGTGCTCTGGCCGGATTTCGATGCAGCCGCCTATGGTCAGGCGCTCGACGACTATGCCCGGCGTCAGCGGCGCTTCGGGCTCACCGGCGATCAGGTCGAGCAGACGGTCCCGGCCCTGGTGGATTCCTGTGTCGGATAACGCTTCGCCCGCCTCGAACAATCTGCGCCGCCGCGCTCAGACCGCGCTCTGGCTCGCACCGCTCGTCGTCGGCGCCGTACTCCTGTTGCCGACCTGGGCCTTCGCGCTCTTCCTCGGCGCGGCCATGCTCATCGCGGCCTGGGAGTGGTGCGGGCTGGCCGGCATCGGCGGACAAGCCGCGCGCCGGTTCTATCTGGCGTTCATCGCCGCCACGCTGGCGAGCCTCTGGCACTGGTCCGAGGCGAGCTGGTCACCGTTACTCCTGGCGAGTCTGATCTGGTGGCTCGCTCAGAGCCTGATCATCCCACGCATCCAGCGCGTCGAGCCGGTCGACGGGTCGCGCCCCATGCTGCTGATCACCGGACTGCTGATCCTGACCTCGACCTGGGTCGCCCTGCTGAGCCTGCATCGCATCGCGGAACTCGGCCCCGGACTGGTGCTCTCGCTCCTGATCCTGATGGCGATGGCCGATTCGGCGGCCTATTTCGTCGGACGCCGCTGGGGCCGGACCAAGCTCGCTCCGGCGGTCAGTCCGGGCAAGACCCGAGCGGGCGCCTATGGCGCCCTGGCCGGAGCCGCGTTCGTCGGACTGCTCATCGCTGGCTGGCTCGGGCTGGCGCCCTTGGGTGTGCTGGCGATCGCGATGCTGTGCATCCTGGTCGCCATGCTGTCGATCATCGGTGATCTCTACGAGAGTCTGCTCAAGCGCCAGCGTCAACTCAAGGATTCGAGCCAACTCTTGCCCGGCCATGGCGGCCTGCTCGATCGCATCGACAGCCTGACCGCGGCCGCCCCACTCTATGCCCTGGGCATGACCTGGGCCCTGACCTGACTGGAGTAGGACTGTGATTGGCGTGACCGTACTCGGAGCCACAGGCTCCATCGGCGTCAGCACGCTCGACGTGCTGGCGCGTCATCCGGATCGTTTCCGTGCGGTGGCCCTCACCGCCAACACCGACGCCGAGCGGCTGGCCGCGCAGTGCCGCCAGCATCGTCCCCAGTATGCCGTGATGGTCGATCCCTCGGCGGCGCGACGTCTGGGCGAGCTGCTGGCCGACATGCCCGATCGCCCCGAGATCCTCACCGGCGTCGAGGGGCTCGAACAGGTCTCGGCCCTGCCCGAGGTCGGCTATGTGATGGCCGCCATCGTCGGCGCGGCGGGGCTGCGCCCGACCCTGTCCGCCGCGCGTGCCGGAAAGCGCGTGCTGCTGGCCAACAAGGAATCCCTGGTCGTCGCCGGGGCGTTGCTGATGCAGGCCGTGGCCGACAGTGGCGCGGAACTGCTGCCGATCGACAGTGAGCACAACGCCATCTTCCAGTGCCTGCCGCCAAACTTCAGCGACGGGCTGGATCGGGTCGGGGTGCGGCGCATCCTGCTGACGGCCTCCGGCGGCCCCTTCCGCGACTGGCCGCTCGATCGACTGTCCTCGGTCACGCCCGAGCAGGCGTGCGCGCACCCGACCTGGGACATGGGACGCAAGATCTCGGTCGACTCGGCGACCATGATGAACAAGGGACTCGAAGTCATCGAGGCCTGCTGGCTGTTCGGCACCGACACCGGTCATGTGCAGGTCGTCGTCCATCCGCAGAGCGTCATCCATTCGCTGGTGCAATACGACGACGGATCAGTGCTGGCCCAGCTCGGCAATCCCGACATGCGCACGCCGATCGCGCACGCGATGGGCTGGCCGGAGCGCATCGACTCGGGCGTCACCCCGCTTGATCTGTTCGCGGTGGCGCGGCTGGATTTCCAGGAGCCGGATTTCGCGCGCTTCCCCTGTCTGCGTCTGGCCTTCGAGTCGGCACGTGCCGGCGGCACGGCGCCGGCGGTGCTCAACGCCGCCAACGAGATCGCGGTCGCCGCCTTCCTCGACCGGCGCATCGACTTCCCCGGCATCGCCGCCGTGGTCGAGGGGACACTGGAGGCGCTACCGCGCGAGTCGGTCGCGGGACAGGGGCTGGAGTTCCTGCTCGACGTCGACCGGCGTGCGCGCGAGCAGGCCGAACACCTGGTCCTGGTGCGCGGCTGAGGGCCAGTCCAAAACCTGCGGCCCGATGCCATGGCGATCGGGCCGTTGTGTTTTACGGCGATCGCCCCCCATATTTCGAGGAACAACGCCGAACCCCAAACCGGCTTCGCCTCGCCATTGTGATCATTCCCATGGACATGCTCTTCACTATCGCCTCCTTCCTGGTCGCCCTGGCGATCCTGATCACCGTGCATGAGTTCGGTCACTTCTGGGTGGCGCGAAAGCTCGGCGTGAAGGTGCTGCGCTTCTCCATCGGCTTCGGACGGCCGCTGCTGAGCTGGCGGCGCGGACCCGACCAGACCGAATACGTCGTGGCGGCGATCCCGCTCGGCGGCTATGTGAAGATGCTCGACGAGCGCGAGGAAGCGGTGCCCGAGACCGAACTCGATCGTGCCTTCAACCGTCAGGCACTCTGGAAACGCTCGTCGATCGTGGTTGCCGGCCCGCTGTTCAACCTGATGTTCGCCGTGCTCGCCTATTGGGCGATCTTCATGGCCGGCGACACCGGACTCAGACCCATCGTCGGCACGGTGGAACCCGAGTCGGTCGCCGCCGAAGCCGGCTTCCGACCCGGCGACGAGCTCCTGGCGGTCGGCGATCACCCGGCGCAGAGCTGGGAGAACGCGCTACTGGCCCTGACGGTGGCCTCGATGGACGGCAACGATCTGGTCGTCCAGGTGCGTGACGCATCCAATCAGCTGCGCGACCGCCTGATCCCGCGTGAGTCCATCGCCGGGCTGAGCGATGAGCCCGATCTGCTCGCACGTCTCGGCGTCACGCCACGCCGCCCGACCATTCCGGCCGTGATCGGCGAGATCCTGCCCGGCGAGCCGGCCGAGCAGGCCGGTCTGCGGGTCGGCGACCGGGTGGTCGCCGCTGATGGTGCGCCGATCGACTCCTGGCGCGACTTGGTGGATCTGGTGCGCGACCGGCCCGAGACACCGATCGCCCTCGACATCGAACGCCCGGATGCCGGAATACAGCGGCTCGAACTCATCCCGCGCGCTCTGGACGCCGATGGCCGGACGGTCGGGCGCATCGGCGCCGGCGTCGAGGCGCGCGAGGATCTCATGGAGGACTATCTGGTGCGCGTCAGTCACGGCCCGATCGAGTCGCTCGGACTGGCCGTCGACAAGACCTACGAGATGAGCGCCCTGATGCTGCGCGTCATGGGCCGGATGCTGATCGGCGAAGCGTCGATCCACAACCTGAGCGGTCCGATCAGCATCGCCGAGACCGCCGGACGCACCGCCAGCTATGGTCTGGACTCCTTCGTCAAGTTCCTGGCCGTCGTCAGCATCAGCCTGGGCATCCTCAACCTGCTGCCGATCCCGGTGCTCGACGGCGGGCACCTGATGTTCTATCTGGTCGAGTGGATCAAGGGCAGTCCGGTCTCAGAGGAAGCCATGCTCCAGGGCCAGAAGGTCGGTTTCCTGCTGCTGGCCGCGCTCATGACGCTCGCCTTCTACGTCGATCTATCGCGACTATTGGGCTAACCCGAGCGCATCCCTTATACTAGCGCGCCTTGGATGCCGGCCGCCCGGCAGATCCGGCTTCAATTCAGGGGAAACCGTCTTGCGCGCTAAAATTCAGTCACTCCGCCATGGCGCCTGGCGAGCGCTCCTGTTGTGCGCCCTTGCCACGAGCGTACCGGGCTTGGCCATCGCGGAGGTCTTCCAGGTCTCGGACATCCGGGTCGAGGGCTTGCGCCGCATCGCCCCAGGCACGGTCTTCAACTATCTGCCCATCCAGGTCGGCGACACCGTCGGCGACGATGTCACCGGCGGCATCATCCGCGCCCTGTATCAGACCGGCTTCTTCGACGACGTGCGCGTCGAGCGCGACGGCAACGTGCTCGTCATCCAGGTGCGCGAGCGTCCGGCCATCGCCGAGATCAAGATCAGCGGCAACAAGGACATCGAGACCAAGGCACTCGAAACCGCCCTGGCCGACATCGGTCTGAAGGAAGGACGCGTCTTCAACCGCTCGGTGCTCGACCGCATCGAACAGGAGCTGGAGCGCCAGTACTTCGCGCGCGGCAAATATGGCGTGGTGGTGCAGTCGACCGTCTCGCCGCTGGAGCGCAATCGCGTGGCGGTCAACATCGAGATCATCGAAGGACTGACGGCGCGCATCAAGCAGATCAACCTCATCGGCAACCAAGCCTTCGAGGCGGACGAATTGCGCAAGGTGTTCGAACTCGGGCCGACGCGCTGGAACTCCTTCTATACCAAGAACGACCAGTACTCCAAACAGAAGCTCGCCGGCGACCTGGAGTCGCTGCGCTCCTTCTATCTCGACCGCGGCTACATCAAGTTCGACGTCAAGTCGACCCAGGTCTCGATCAGTGCCGACAGAAAGGACATCTATGTCACAGTCACCATCGATGAGGGCCAGCCCTTCCGCGTCAGCGACATCAAGCTCGCCGGCGATCCCTCGGTGCCTGCCGAACAGCTCTTCCCGCTGATCCATCTCAAGCGCGGCGAGTTCTTCTCGCGCAAGCTCACCACCGAGAGCTCCGAGCGCATCTCCAATCTGCTCGGCGACGAGGGCTATGCCTTCGCCAACGTCAACACCATTCCCGAGGTCGACGAGGAGAAGCACGAGGTCGCCGTCACCTTCTTCGTCGATGCCGGCAAGCGCGTCTATGTGCGCCGTGTCGACATGCAGGGCAACACCCGCACCCGCGACGAGGTGCTGCGCCGCGAGATGCGTCAGCTCGAAACGGCCTGGTTCTCGGCCGACCTGGTGCGCAAGTCGCGCGAGCGGTTACAGCGTCTGGGCTACTTCGACGAGGTCGCGATCGAGACGCCGGCCGTGCCCGGCTCGGCCGATCAGGTCGACGTCGAGGTCAAGGTCAAGGAGAAACCCGCCGGCAACCTGGCTGCCGGTATCGGCTTCTCGCAGTCCGACGGCATCCTGCTCAATGCCAGCGTGACCCAGAACAACTTCCTCGGTACCGGCAAACGGGTGGCGGTCGCCTTCAACAACAGCAGCTCGACCACGCTCTATCAGTTCGGCTACACCAATCCCTATTACACGGTCGACGGCATCAGTCGCGGCTTCAATCTGTCCTATCGCGAGACCGACTACGACGAGCTGGTCGGCGCCGACTACTCGACCGACGTCGGGATCGCCGGCCTGAACTTCGGACTGCCGATCACGGATACCAGCCGCGCCGGACTGGGATTCAACTATCAGTACACGGACTTCACCGCCGGTGAATCCGAGATCGCCCAAGACTTCGTCGCCAACAACGGCAATACGTTCAGCGACTTCTCGCTCACGGCCAGCTACACGCGCGACACGCGCGACAAGGCCGTGTTTCCGACGCGCGGCTCGCTGCGCAGCCTCCAGGCCGAGCTGACCGTTCCCGGCAGCGATCTCCAGTACTACAAGATCCGCTACGACGAACAGCTCTACATCCCGCTGACCTCGCGCTACATCGTCGCGCTGAGTGCCAACCTGGGCTACGGCGACAGCTATGGCGAAACCAACTATCTGCCTTTCTTCGAGAACTTCTATGCCGGCGGTCCGCGCTCGGTGCGCGGCTGGAAAGCCAACACGCTCGGCCCGCGCGAGGTCGGCAGCGACGATCCCGTGGGCGGAAACCTCAAGTTCGCCGGCAGTATCGAGTTCTTTGCGCCCGCGCCGATCGGCGGCCAGTTCGAGAAGTCACTGCGCTTGGGCGCCTTCCTGGACTTCGGCAACGTCTGGTCGACCTATGACTCGGATCTGCTGACCTACAGCGGTTTCGATCTCGGCGACCTGCGCTACTCGACCGGTGTCTCTGTGACCTGGCTGTCGCCGGTCGGCGCGCTGTCGGTCAGCTTCGCCTTCCCGCTCAACGAAAAGGATGGCGACGAGACCCAGGTCTTCCAGTTCGGATTCGGCCAGACCTTCTGACCCATGGAGGCGTCCGTGAAGACACTCGCCCGGCCGTTCATGGTGGCCACACTCCTCGGCATCACGACCCAGCCCGCTGTGCCCGCCGACTCCGCGTATCGCATCGCCGTGGTCGATCCCAACCGCGTCGTCGAGCAGTCGCCGCAGTACGAGGCCGCGCGCGATGCGCTCCAGCGCGAGATCGAGGAACGCGAGCGTGATCTGCGTGAGCAACAGGAACAGATCACGGCCCTGCAACGTCAGCTCGAACGCGACGGTCCGCTGATGAGCGAGAGCGAACTCCAGCGACTCCAGAACGACATCCGCAGCCGCACGCGCAAGGTCAAGTACGCGCGCGATGAGTTCCAGGACGACTTCGCGCTGCGCCAGAACGAGCTGCGCACCAAGCTCAGCCGTCAGGTCCAGGAAGTCGTGGTCGAACTGGCCAAGGAGCAGAAGATCGACCTCATTCTCAGCGAAGGTCTGGTCTATGCCAATCCACGCATCGACATCTCAGATCTGGTGATCGAGCGGCTCAAGCAGGAGTTCAACAGGAACTCCGGGCCGCGCGCCGACGCCTCGGCCCCGCGCTAGGCGTCTCCTCGCGTTTTCCGGCTTGGAGACTCATCCCATGCAGATTCGTCTCGGTGAACTCGCCGTCCGGCTTGGTGTGTCCCTGCGTGGCGACGGCGAAGTCGTGGTCGACCATGTCGCCCAGCTCGACAGCGCCGGGGTCGGCAGCCTGAGTTTTCTCGGCGATCCGGCCTATCGCGCCCATCTGGCCACGACCGGCGCCTCGGCGGTGATCCTCAAGGCATCTGACGCGCGTAGCGACGTCCAGGTGCCGGTGCTGCTCAGCGACAATCCCTATCTGACCTTCGCACATGCGGCGCGTCTGCTGCATCCATCCCCGGAAGTCGTCGGCGGTATCCACCCATCCGCCGTGGTCGATCCGGCCACCCAGGTCGATCCGAGCGCCTGGATCGGGCCGCTGACCGTGCTGGAAGCCGGTGTGGTCGTTGGCCCGCGCGTCTTCGTCGGCCCCGGCTGTATCCTCGGCGAAGGGGTCGAGGTCGGCGCCGACAGTCGGCTGGTGGCGCGCGTGACCCTGTGCGCCGGCACCCGTGTCGGAGAGCGCGCGCTGATCCATCCGGGCGCGGTGATCGGACGCGAGGGCTTCGGCTTTGCGAAGGATGGCGAACGCTGGGTGCGTATCCCCCAGATCGGACGGGCGGTGCTCGGCGACGATGTCGAGATCGGCGCCAACACCTCGGTCGATCGCGGCGCCATCGGTGATACGGTCATCGGCCACGGGGTCAAGCTCGACAACCACATCCAGATCGGACACAACGTCGTCGTCGGCGACAACACCGCCATGGCGGCCAACACCGGCATCTCCGGCTCGACCCGCATCGGGCGCAACTGCACCATCGCCGGGGCGGTCGGCATGGCCGGGCATCTGGAGATCGGCGACAACGTGCACTTCACCGGCATGGCCATGGTCACCCGGTCGTTCAAGGAACCTGGTGTCTACAGCAGTGGGATACCAGCCATGCCAAGCGCGGATTGGCGACGTAATGCGGCGCGTTTCAGGCATCTGGATGAGCTGACGCGCCGAGTCAAGCAACTCGAAACTCTTATTGCCAACATGAACGCAACACACGAGCGGGAGGAGTCCTGATGGATGGATCAGATCCGAATCCACGGGATTCCGATCGACACGCGGGTCGTTCGGAGGATGTCGTGAGCACGATGGATATTCACAAGGTGCTGAGCCTTCTGCCGCACCGTTATCCCTTTCTTCTGGTCGACAAAGTCATCGACTACAAGGTCAACGAGTATCTGACCGCGCTCAAGAACGTCACCTTCAACGAGCCATTTTTCACGGGTCACTTCCCGGTGCGCCCGGTCATGCCCGGCGTGCTGATCGTCGAGGCCATGGCGCAGGCGACCGGACTCTTGGCGATGGCCTCGCGTCCGGATCTGGTCGGTGAAAAATCGCTCTATTACTTCGTCGGCATCGACAAGGCGCGCTTCAAGCGTCCGGTCGAGCCGGGCGATCAGCTCATCATGGAAGTGCGGCTGGGGCCGGTACGCCGTGGGATCTGGAAGTTCGACGGCGAGGCGCGCGTCGACGACAAGGTGGTCGCGACCGCCGAGATCATGTGCACGGCGCGGGACTTCGACGCTTGATCCACCCCAGCGCCCTGGTCGATCCGGGCGCCGATCTCGACTCATCGGTCGAGGTCGGTCCCTTTGCCGTGATCGGTGCCGGCGTCGAGATCGACGCCGGCACCCGCATCGGGCCGCACGCCGTGTTGCGCGGGCCGATGCGGATCGGGCGCGACAATCGCATCTTCCAGTTCGCCTCGGTCGGCGAGGATCCACAGGACAAGAAATACAGCGGTGAACCGACCCGGCTGGAGATGGGCGATCGCAATCAGGTGCGCGAGTTCGTGACCCTGCATCGCGGCACGGTCCAGGATCAGGGCGTCACCCGCATCGGCGATGACAACCTGTTCATGGCCTATACCCATGTCGCCCATGACTGCCGCATCGGCAACCAGGTGATCCTGGCCAATGCCGCCTCGCTCGGCGGGCATGTCGAGATCCAGGACTGGGCCATCCTCGGCGGTTTCACCATCGTGCATCAGTTCTGCCGCATCGGCGCCCATGCTTTCTGTGCCATGGGCTCGGTGCTCACACGCGACGTGCCGCCCTATGTCACGGTCGGCGGACATCCGGCCGAGCCGCATGGAATCAACAGCGAGGGATTGCGGCGGCGCGGGTTCTCGTCCGAGGCCATTCGCGCCATCAAACGCGCTTATCGCGCCCTCTACATGGCCAATCTCAAGCTCGACGAGGCGCGTGCTCAGATCGCCGAGATGGCCGCCGACACACCCGAGTTGCAGCCGTTGCTGGATTTCATCACGGCCGCTGGACGCGGTCTGGCGCGCTGACCATGGACGATCGACCCGATACGCGCACACCGCTGCTCATCGGCCTGGTCGCCAACGAACCATCGGGCGATCTGCTGGGGGCGGCGCTGGCGCGGGCGATCCGCGCGCAGTGTCCTGACGTGCGCTTCGTCGGCGTGGCCGGTCCACGGATGCGTGAGGTCGGCTGCGAGACGCTGTTCGACATGGAGCGGCTGTCGGTGATGGGGTTGGCCGAGGTGCTGGCCCATCTGCCCGAGCTGCTGGGTCTGCGCCGCCAGCTTCGGGAACACTTCATCGCCAACCCGCCGGCGGTCTTCATCGGCGTGGATGCGCCCGATTTCAATCTGGGGCTGGAGCGTCGGCTGCGCGAGCGCGGAATCAAGACCGTGCATCTGGTCAGCCCGACCGTCTGGGCCTGGCGGGCCGGACGGGTCAAGGGCATCCGGCGCGCGGTCGACCGGATGCTGTGCATCTTTCCGTTCGAACAAGACTTCCTGCGTCGACACGGCGTGCCGGCGACCTATGTCGGTCATCCGCTGGCCGATGAGATTCCGCTGGAGGTCGATCGTGCCGAAGCGCGTGCAGCGCTCGGACTGCCGGGGGACGCGCCGATCATTGCGCTGCTGCCTGGGAGCCGAGCCGGCGAGATGCGTCGGCTGGCCGCGCCCTTCATCGCTACGGCGCGGCGCTGTCTTGAGGCGCGACCCGAGCTGCACTTCGTCGTGCCGCTGGTCAACGCCCGATTGCGCACGCTGTTCGAGGCCGAGTTGCAGCGGCTCGATCCCAACCTGCCGATCACGCTGGTCGATGGCCACGGCCGCGAGGCCATCGCCGCCGCCGAGGCCGTTCTGACCGCGTCGGGAACCGCCACCCTGGAGACGTTGCTGCTCAAACGGCCGATGGTCGTGACGTATCGCCTCCACCCTCTGACGTATCATGTGGTCAAGTGGCTGAAGCTGGTCAAGGTTCCCTATGTCGCCATGGCCAATCTGCTGGCCGGTCGTGCGCTGGCACCCGAGTTCCTGCAGGACGACTGCCGCCCCGAGTGTCTGGCTCCAGCCCTGCTCGCCTATCTGGACGATCCCGAGCGCGTCGCCACGATCCGGAACGAATACGAGCGCATTCATCGTGAGTTGCGATGCGATGCGGCGGCGAGCGCCGCGCGGGCTGTGCTGGAGCTGATCGGCGATTCGGCGCCATCGAGCCGGAGCATCACTCGAACCGGAAACGAACATGCCACCTCACACCACGCTCGATGAATCCATCCTGATCGCCGGCGTCGACGAGGCCGGACGCGGCCCGCTCGCCGGTCCGGTGTGCGCGGCGGCGGTCATCCTCGACCCGGCGCGCCCGATCGCCGGTATCGGCGACTCCAAGAAACTCAGCCCCGCGCGCCGTGAGCGCCTGGAACCGCTGATCCGCGAACAGGCGCTCGCCTGGTCGGTCGCCTGGGCCAGTGCCGAGGAGATCGACCGGCTCAACATCCTGCAAGCCACGCTGCTGGCCATGCGCCGCGCGGTCGAATCGCTTCAGATCCGCCCCGTCAAGGCGCTGATCGACGGCAACCGCTGCCCTCAACTGGACATCGCCGCCGAGGCCATCGTCGGCGGTGACGGTTCGGTGCCGGCCATCGGCGCCGCCTCGATCCTGGCCAAGGTTGCGCGCGATCGTTTCATGCTCGAACTGGACGCCGAGTGTCCCGGCTACGGCTTCGCCAAGCACAAAGGCTATCCGACACGCGAGCACCTCGATGCGATCGAACGGCTCGGACCCTGTCGCTGGCATCGGCTCAGTTTTGCGCCGCTGTCAAAGTCGCGTTCGCTCGAAACCGATCATGGAGTGAAGCCGCGGTGAGAAGTCGAACCTGGACATGACGTACTTTTCAGACTGACTCTCTGTCAGGGCGAGCGCCAATCCACTCCTTGACGCTTTCGCGGCGGGTGCCCATCATGAGTGGCGGCTCTTCGCCACGCGTCATCAAAGTGTCATGTACGGCCTTTAGAGTGCGCGGAACGGCGGCGTATCCAGCCCATACTCGCATCTCGGCGCCCGCGCGCGCCCTGTCCCTTGACCCCTCGCCCATGAGCTTTACACGACTTCGATGACAGACCTGGCCACACCCTATTATTTGATCGACGAATCCCGACTCCAGCGCAATCTTGAAATCATCCGGCAGGTGCGCGAGCGCTCCGGCGCCAAGTCGGTGCTGGCGCTCAAGTGTTTCTCGACCTGGTGTGTGTTCGATCTGATGCGCCGGTACATGGACGGCACCACCAGCAGTTCGCTCTACGAGGCGCGTCTGGGGTACGAGACGTTCGGCGGCGAGACCCACGCCTACAGTGTCGGCTTTTCGCGCGACGAGGTGCTGGCGGTGCGCGAGTTCGCCGACAAGCTCATCTTCAACTCGCTGTCGCAGCTGCGGCAGTTCCATCCGGACGTGGCGGGCCTGAACCTGGGGCTGCGCGTCAATCCGGGCATCAGCTATTCGAACTTCGATCTGGCCGATCCGGCGCGGCGCTATTCGCGGCTGGGCGTCAGCGACAAGGCGGCGCTGGCCGAGGTCGCACCCTGGCTCAAGGGGCTGATGTTCCATTTCAACTGCGAGAATCCGGACGTCGACAACATCCGTGCCTCGCTCGAAACCCTCGGGCGCGAATACGGCGAGCTGCTGCATCGGATGGAGTGGGTGAGTCTGGGCGGCGGGCTGTCCTTCACCCAGGACGGCTATGCGCTGGATGCCTTCTGCGAGGCTCTGCGCGCGTTCAGCCGGACGTTCGACATCCAGGTCTATCTGGAGCCGGGCGAGGCGGCCGTCACCCAGAGCACCGAGCTTGTGACCACCGTGCTCGACGTGGTGCACAATGAGGTCGACATCGCCATCATCGACGCCTCGCTGGAGGCGCACATGCTCGACCATCTCATCTATCGCACCCATCCCCGACTCGCCAGCCCGCCGCCCGGTGAGCACCGGATGATGGTCGCCGGACGCACCTGTCTGGCCGGTGACGTCTTCGGTGACTTCAAACTGGCCGCACCGCTGCAAGTCGGCGACGAAGTACGCATCGCCGATGCCGGCGGGTACACCATGGTCAAGGTCAACTGGTTCAATGGCGTGGCCATGCCCGCGATCGTGGTGCGTCGGCTCGACGGCACCCTGGAGCGAGTGCGTTCATTTGGCTATGACGACTTCAAGCGCAGTCTGTCCTGATCCGCGTCCGCTGGCGAACACCCTGTTTTACAAGCCACTTCTCAACCACAGCAACGTCCAATCGAGAACTCCATGAAGAAAAACGTGCTGATCATCGGCGCCGGCGGCGTCGCGCATGTGGCCGCGCACAAGGCGGCGATGAACAACGACGTGCTGGGCGATATCTGCATCGCCTCGCGCACCCAGTCCAAGTGCGATGAGATCATCGAGAGCATCCACCGCAAGGGGCATCTCAAGGATCCGTCCAGGAAGCTCTATTCGCGCCAGATCGATGCGCTCGACATCCCGGCGACCGTCGAGCTGATCCGCGAGACCAACTCCGAGATCGTCATCAATCTCGGTCAGGCATTCCTCAACATGTCGATCCTGGAGGCCTGTCTCGAAACGGGCGTCGCCTATATCGACACGGCCATCCACGAAGACCCGGACAAGGTCTGCGAAGATCCGCCGTGGTATGCCAACTATGAGTGGAAGCGCAAGGACCGCTGCGCCGAAAAGGGCGTGACCGCCATCCTCGGCGCCGGTTTCGATCCGGGCGTGGTCAACGCCTACTGCGCGCTGGCGGTCAAGCGTTACTTCGACAAGATCGAGACCATCGACATCATCGATGTCAATGCCGGCAGTCACGGCCGGTATTTCGCGACCAACTTCGATCCCGAGATCAACTTCCGCGAGTTCATCAAGGTCTGGACCTGGATCGACCGTCAGTGGAAGGAGTATCCGACCCACACCGTCAAGCGCGTCTATGATCTGCCGGTGGTCGGCCCTTCCCCCATCTATCTCAACGGCCACGACGAGCTGCACTCGCTGTCGCAGAACATCGACGCCGAGAGCATTCGGTTCTGGATGGGTTTCGGCGATCACTACATCAACGTCTTCACCGTGCTGCGCACCCTGGGCTTCCTCGACCATCTGCCGGTCAAGCTCGCCGACGGTCAGGAAGTGGTGCCGCTCAAGGTGGTCAAGGCGCTGTTCCCCGATCCCAAGACGCTGGCCCCGAACTACACCGGCAAGACCTGTATCGGCAACTTCGTCAAGGGTATCAAGGACGGCAAGCCGCGCGAGGTCTTCATCTATCAGGTCTCGGACCACAAGGCCGCCTATGAAGAGGTCGAATCGCAGGGCATCAGCTACACCGCCGGCGTGCCGCCGGTCGCCGCCGCCATGCTGATCGCCGACGGCACCTGGGACACCCGGACCATGGTCAACGTCGAGGAGCTGGACCCGGAGCCGTTCATCGCGATCCTCGACCGTATCGGTCTGCCGACCGACGTCAAAGAGATCGAGCCGGGTAGTGCCGAGTCCTTCGACGGTACCGTGCGCGATCTGGAGACCGAGATCGCCGAGTCGACCGCGACCGTCACCGTCTCGGCGGCCAATCCCATGATCGCCGTGGCGCCCAAGCCGCGTTGATCCTCAGAACCGGCGGCCCGCTCGGGCCGCCCGTCCCGCGACCGACTCCAGGCTCGATCATCGCGCCGACCACTCGCTGTCCATCCGTGACCGGCCCGCTTCCCGGCTGACGGCGAGCGTGCCGGCCCTTTACTTTCGAGGATTACGCGATGCGTTTCCGTTTTCCAGTCGTCATCATCGACGAGGACTTCCGCTCCGAGAATGCGAGCGGTCTTGGCATTCGCGCGCTCGCCAAGGCGCTCGAAAGCGAGGGGCTGGAGGTGCTCGGCGTCACCAGCTATGGCGATCTGACCTCGTTCGCCCAGCAGCAGAGCCGCGCCTCCTGTTTCATTCTCTCGATCGACGATGAGGAGTTCGGCAGCGGCTCGCCCGAGGAGGCGCTCGAAGCGCTCGCGACCCTGCGCGCCTTCGTCAAGGAAGTGCGGCTGCGCAACGAGGACATCCCGATCTTTCTCTATGGCGAGACGCGCACCTCGCGCCATATCCCGAACGATGTGCTCAAGGAACTGCACGGTTTCATCCACATGTTCGAGGACACGCCCGAGTTCATCGCCCGCTATGTGGCGCGCGAGTCGCGGGTCTATCTCGACAGTCTGGCCCCGCCCTTCTTCCGCGCGCTCACGCACTATGCCGCCGACAGCTCCTACTCCTGGCACTGTCCGGGACACTCGGGCGGCGTGGCCTTTCTCAAGAGTCCGGTCGGGCAGATGTTCCACCAGTTCTTCGGCGAGAACATGCTGCGCGCCGATGTCTGCAACGCGGTCGACGAACTCGGTCAACTGCTCGATCACTCCGGCCCGGTGGCCGCCTCCGAGCGCAACGCGGCGCGCATCTTCAACTGCGACCATCTGTTCTTCGTCACCAACGGCACCTCGACCTCGAACAAGATCGTCTGGCACTCGACCGTCGCGCCCGACGACATCGTGGTGGTCGACCGCAACTGCCACAAGTCGATCCTGCACGCCATCATCATGACCGGGGCGATCCCGGTGTTCCTGATGCCGACGCGCAATCATTACGGCATCATCGGCCCGATCCCGCTCGATGAGTTCAAGCCCGAGAACATCCGGCGCAAGATCGCCGCCAATCCCTTCGCCAAGGGTCTCAAGGCCAAGCCGCGCGTCCTGACCATCACCCAGAGCACCTATGACGGCGTGCTCTACAACGTCGACACCATCAAGTCACTGCTCGACGGTGAGATCCACACCCTGCTGTTCGACGAAGCCTGGCTGCCGCACGCCTCCTTCCACGACTTCTATACCGGCATGCACGCCATCGGCAAGGATCGGCCGCGCTGTCATGAGTCGATGGTGTTCGCCACCCAGTCGACGCACAAGCTGCTGGCCGGTCTCTCGCAAGCCTCGCAGATCCTGGTGCAGGAGTCCGACCAGCGCCAGCTGGACCGCGACAGCTTCATCGAAGCCTATCTGATGCACTCATCGACCAGTCCGCAGTACGCCATCATCGCCTCGTGCGACGTGGCGGCGGCCATGATGGAGCCGCCCGGCGGCACGGCGCTGGTGCATGAGTCGATCATGGAAGCGCTCGACTTCCGGCGCGCCATGCGCAAGGTCGACGAAGAGTTCGGCGAGGACTGGTGGTTCAAGGTCTGGGGGCCGGACTATCTGGCCGAAGAAGGCATCGGCGACCGGGACGACTGGATGCTGCATGCCGACGACCACTGGCACGGCTTCGGCGAGCTGGCGCCCGGTTTCAACATGCTCGATCCGATCAAGGCCACGGTCATCACGCCTGGGCTGAACATGGACGGCGAGTTCTCCGAATCGGGCATCCCGGCGGCGATCGTCACCAAGTATCTGGCCGAGCATGGGATCGTGGTCGAGAAGACCGGTCTGTACTCGTTCTTCATCATGTTCACGATCGGTATCACCAAGGGCCGCTGGAACACCATGGTGACGGAGCTCCAGCAGTTCAAACACGACTACGACCGCAACCAGCCGCTGTGGCGCGTGCTGCCGGAGTTCATCCAGGCCCATCCGCGCTATGAGAAGATCGGTCTGCGCGATCTGTGCGACGAGATCCACGGCATCTACAAGGCCAACGATGTCGCGCGCCTGACCACCGACATGTATCTGTCCGATATCGTCCCGGCCATGAAGCCGGCGGTGGCCTTCGCCAAGATGGCGCATCGCGAGATCGAACGGGTCGGGATCGATGATCTCGAAGGGCGCGTGACCAGCGTGCTGCTCACACCCTATCCGCCCGGGATTCCGCTGCTGATTCCGGGCGAGCGCGTCAATGCCACCATCGTGCGCTATCTCCAGTTCGCGCGCGAGTTCAACACCCGCTTCCCCGGCTTCGAGACCGACATCCATGGTCTGGTCAAGGAAGAGAGCGGCGGCGAGGTCGGCTATTTCGTCGACTGCGTCAGGCCGCTGTGAGGTCGGGGAGATCCAGGGTGATCCACACCGGGCAATGGTCGGAGGGTTTGTCCATCGCCCGGATGGCATAGTCGATACCGGCGTCGATCAACCGCTCGCGCAGCGGGGCCGAGATCAGGATATGGTCGATACGCAGACCATGTTTCGGCTCGCGCTCGAAGCCGCGCGAGCGGTAGTCGAACCAGCTGAAGCGGTCGGCGGATTCGGGATGGCGGGCACGGTAGGCATCGATCAGCCCCCAGTCGAGCAGAGCCTGGAACCACTCACGTTCCTCGGGCAGAAAGGCGCATTTCCCGGTACGCAACCAGCGTTTGGCGTTGTCGGCGCCGATCCCGATATCCAGATCCAGGGGCGCGACGTTCATGTCGCCGAGCAGGACGATGTTCTGGTCCGGGGCAAAGGCTGTACGCAGATAGTCCAGCAGGCCAGCATAGAAGGCCTGCTTGGCGGGGAACTTCAGCGGATGGTCGCGGCCTTCGCCTTGCGGGAAATAGCCGTTGATGACCGTGACTTCGTCACCGTCAGCGAGCCGGTAACGCCCTAGAATCAGGCGACGTTGCGCTTCGGCGTCGTCGTTCGGCAGTCCCTTGACGACGCTGTGCGGAGACTGTTTGCTCAGGAGCGCCACGCCATAGTGGCCCTTTTGACCGTGGATCCGGACGTCATAGTCCAGTCCGCACGCCCAATCGAGCGGAAACTGCTCGTCGGCGACCTTGGATTCCTGCAGGGCGAGGATGTCGGGGTCGAGTCCGGCCTTGAGCGCCTCGACCTGATGCGGACGGGCGCGGACGCCGTTGATGTTGAACGAGACGATCTTGAGCACCGGCATTCTCCCGACGGATTCCAGAACCAAACGACACATCCCTTTGTAATCGATCGGAGGCTCCCATGTCACTGTTACAGGCCTTCAAAGGCCATCGCGGCGAATATCTCGTCGCACTGCAATTCGTGCTGATGTTCGTCTTCATCCTGGCGCCGAACTGGAATCCGCTGGCCACGGCCGGCGTGCTCGCGGCCCTGGAGCCGGTGCGCTGGATCGCGCTTGGCGGGCTGGGGCTGGTCGCGCTGGTGTTCGGCGCCTTCGGTTCGATCCACATCCGCGACTATCTCACACCCCTGCCCTATCCGGTCGACCACAGCCAACTGGTCAGGCACGGCGTCTATGCCTGGGTGCGCCATCCGCTCTACAGCAGCCAGCTCTTGGCCGCGCTCGGCTGGACGCTCTATACCCTGAGTCTGTCCCATCTGCTGATCCTGGCGATCGGCTTCGTCTTCTTCGACTACAAAGCCCGCAAAGAAGAAGCCTGGCTGACCGAGCGCCATCCCGACTATGCCGATTACGCGCGCGAAGTGCGCAAGTTCGTGCCCTGGATCTATTGAGGCACGACCACGATCCTCGATCCGCGAAAAGACGGGGGTTTCCGGTCGATCATAGGTCCGCCAACGACGTGACCGGCGGCTCACAGTGCGTGCCGCGACAGCGATAGATCAGCGGGCGGTCGCCGCCGCGCATCGCCGCCAGCGTGCCCGGTAGCTCGCCGAACCCGGACGGGATGGCGAAGACGAGCCGATGCGGCCGATAGCCCTGCTGGGCCAGCCGCTGCCAGGTCTCCAGCCGGTCGTCGTCGGCGCGGATGACGAGCATTTCGGGCGGATCGAGCCAGTCGTCGAGCGCCATGAGCAGACTGGCATGGGCGTGCGGCATCCGGCGCATCGACTCGGCGGCGAGCCGCAGTGTGCCGTCAGCCGCCTCCAGATAGCGCACCTCGCCGATCAGATGCCCGAGCCGCTGGAGGGCAAGCGCCGCCACGCCGTTGCCGGCCGGCATCGAATCGTCACCCAACGGCTTGGCGCGATGGATCAGCGGCTCATGCGAGCGGCCGGTGAACCAGAAGCCGCCGTGCTCGGCGTCGTGGAACTCGTCGAGCAACACCTCGGCCAGCTCGACGGCAAAGGCGAGATCCGCGTTCGACCAGCGCACCTGAAGCAATTCCAGCAAGGCGTCGATCAGGTTGGCATAGTCGTCCAGATAGGCGTTGAGATGCGCCACACCGTCCTTGCAGGTCGCCAGCAGACGGCCGTCGCGCCACAGCATCGAGCGGATGAAGGCGAGCGCCTGTTCGGCCGATTCCAGATAGTCGGGCCGCTCCAGCACGCGCGCCGCACGTGCCATACCCTTGATCATGAGCGCGTTCCAGGCCGTCAGGATCTTCTCATCGCGTCCGGGATGGACGCGATGCTCACGGGCGCTGAAAAGGGTGGCGCGGGCGCTGGCCAGCAACGCCTCGGCCTGTGGCAGATCCAGGCCCAGCGACTCGGCGGCCTGCGCCGGCGTGCGATAGCCGTGCAGATGCCAGCGGCCCTCGAAGTTGGGCGGACGATCCAGGCCATAGACCTCCGCGAACAGCGGATACTCGGCCGCACTCAGACGCGCGCGCACCGCGTCCCGATCCCAGATATAAAAGGTGCCCTCGTGGCCCTCGCTGTCGGCGTCCAGGGTCGAGTAATAGCCGCCCTCGGGCGACTGCATCTCGCGCATGACCCAATCGGCGGTGGCCAGAGCCGCGTCGCGAAAGATGGATTCCCCCGTAGCGGAAAAGGCATCGCAACAGAGCGCCAGCAGCGGCCCGTTGTCGTAGAGCATCTTCTCGAAGTGCGGGATCATCCATTCGTCGTCGACCGAATAGCGACAGAAGCCGCCGCCGAGCTGATCGGTCAACCCGCCCCGGATCATGCGTTCCAGCGTGAAGCCGGCCATGTGGAGCGGACGCGGATCGGGATCGCCGCCGTTCGCCGCCAGCCGTGCCTGACGCCGGAGCAGCAATTCGAGATCGGTGGCATGCGGAAACTTGGGCGCGCGTCCGAAGCCGCCGTGCTCGGCATCGAAACTCAGCGCCAGCTGATGGAAGGCCGCCTCCAGCAGACTGCCCTCGGGCAGCTCCGCCCCGCCCTGGGGTTCGAGGCCGGCCAGCGCCTCCAGCAGACTCCGGTTCTGCTCGCGGATGGCGGCGCCCTGTTCGCGATAGGCGCGCTCGACCCCGACCAGCAGTTGCGTGAACGACGGCAGACCATGACGCGGCTCGCGCGGAAAATAGGTGCCGGCGAAGAAGGGCGTGTGATCGTCCGGGGTGAGAAAGACCGTCAGCGGCCAGCCGCCGGCGCGTTGGCTCAGAAGCTGATGCGCGGTCTGATAGACCTTGTCGAGATCCGGCCGCTCCTCGCGGTCGACCTTGATGTTGACGAACAGCCGGTTCATCCGCTCAGCCGTCGCCGGATCCTCGAAGGATTCGTGCGCCATCACATGACACCAGTGACAGGCCGAATAGCCGATCGAGAGCAGGATCGGGCGGTCCAGTTCGCGCGCCAGCGCCAACGCCTCCGCGCACCAGGGCCACCAGTCGACCGGATTGTGGGCGTGCTGCTGGAGATAGGGACTGGTGGCCGACGCCAGCCGGTTGGTGCGTTGAACGTCGTGAGCATGGATCGAAGGCGACATGGCGGTTGATCTCCGGCTGAACGCTGAAACCCTGCACAAATCGAAGCTTGGCGGCTCAGATGATGGGGACGGTCGGGAGGCTTTCCATGTCACGACATCGGCGGCCTGCCCCGACGCAATCCTCGACTTCACCTTCGCCCTGAGAAACCGTGCGATATGGCATGGCATTCGATGCTAGTCTTGTCGACCTTGGCCGCCAACGCCGAACACCCGCTATCCGATCGAGACGCCCACCATGCACACTCAGCCACTCCTCCTGCGCAAGGATCAGGAACGCCGCCTGCTCGCCGGTCATTGCTGGATTTACAGCAATGAGATCGACACCAAGGCCACCCCGTTGAAGACGCTCGAACCCGGTCAGCCGGTCGAGATCCTGAGTCAAAGCGAGCGCTGGATCGGCCACGGCTATGCCAATCCGCACTCGCTGATCTGCGCCCGGATCGTCAGCCGCGAGCGCGCACATCCCCTGAGTCCGGCGCTCTGGCTGCAACGTCTGCACGAGGCGCTGGCCCTGCGCGAACGGCTCTACACAGCGCCCTTCTACCGGCTCGTCTTCGGCGAGAGCGACGGGCTGCCGGGGCTGATCGTCGATCGCTATGGCGACCGGCTGGCGGTGCAGATCACCACCGCCGGTATGGAGCGGGCGCGCGCCGAGATCCTGGCGGCGCTGGAGCAGATATTGCGCCCCACAGAGATCGTGCTGCGCAACGACACCTCGGTACGCGAGCTGGAAGGCTTGGAGCAAAGCGTCGAGCACGTGCTGGGCGAGCCGTCCGGCGACTGGATACTGACCGAACAGGGACTGGAGTTCGCCATCGATCCCATGCGGGGCCAGAAGACCGGCTGGTTCTTCGATCAGGCCGAGAACCGCGCACGTCTGGCCCGCTATGGCGTCGGCGAACGGGTGCTGGACGTCTGTAGCTATGTCGGCGCCTGGGGTCTGCGCGCCGCCGCGCTCGGCGCCTCGGACGTGACCTGCGTCGACGCCTCGGCCGACGCGCTGGAACGGCTCCAGTCCAACGCCGAGCGCAATGGTCTGTCGGCGCGCGTGCGTCCCCTCCAGGGTGATGCCTTCGAGGTACTGCGCCAGTTGCGCGATCAGGGCCGGCGGTTCGACACCGTCCTGCTCGACCCACCGGCCTTCATCAAGCGCCGCAAGGACGAGAAGGACGGCACGGCGGCCTATCAGCGTCTCAACCGGCTCGGGCTGGAACTGCTGGAACCGGGCGGATTGCTCGTCACCTCGTCCTGCTCCTTCCACATGGGACGCGACGGCTTCCAGCGTGTGGTGCAACAGGCCGGTCAGCGCGCCGGGCGGCGGCTGCAATTGCTGGAGACCGGCCAGCAGGGTCCGGACCATCCGGTCCATCCGGCGATCCAGGAGACGGCCTATCTCAAGACGCTGTTCCTGCGCGCCCTGCCGGCCTCCTGAGCGGCGCTCCGCCGGGCGCGGATACCGTTCTGGCGTGGGATATGCATTTGTCTAGAGCCGGATGGTTTTTGCCGCAAAGCTCACTACAATTCCCGGCGCGACCGACCCCATCCATGGCTCGATCGAACAGTAACCGCCATTTTCAGAGATTCAGACCCATGTACGCCGATAGGCCACTCACCCAAGCCAACGCGCTTCCCGAAGCCATGCCGGACTCCATGCCGATCGATCACCGCCCTGCGGCGGCCCGAGCCGGGCGGTTCGCCGCCCAGGGACTTGGCCTCGTCCTGACCCTGGTCGGACTCCTGGCCTTGAACGGCTGCACCACGGCCCCACCACCAACGACACAGTTCAACGGCCCGGTCGATACGGTGGTGGTCAAGAAGTCACAGCGCCGGCTCGAACTGCTCAGCGGCGGCAAGGTGGTGCGTCAATATCGCGTCGCCCTCGGCGGCGCCCCGGTCGGGCACAAGTATCGCGAAGGCGATCAGCGCACGCCCGAAGGCCGCTATACGCTCAACTGGCGCAACCCCAACAGCAACTTCTACAAAGCCATCCACATCTCCTACCCCAGCGCCAAGGATCGCGCCACCAGTCGCCAGCTCGGCTACAGCAACCCAGGCGGCATGATCATGATCCATGGGCTGCCCAACTACATCCAGTCCGCGAGCCTGCGTCAGCAATATGCCAACCGCGACTGGACCCAGGGCTGCATCGCGGTGCAGAACCACGAAATAGACGAAATCTGGAGCCTGGTGAAGGACGGCACGCCGATCCAGATCATGCCCTGATGAGGCGCCCGGTGCGTCCATCGCGGATCACGGATGGACGATCGGCCCCGGCGCAGTGTCCGGCGAGAATGTAGTCCGGCGGCTCGTCGAGCGCGAGCCGCACGCCCAGAGCGGTTCGGGCCGCCGAACGCGCGGCCTGGTTGGCGCTGGTCGAGACGATGGCTCCGCCATAGGCGCGGCAGAGCGCCGCCACCAGCGGATGGGCGCTCACACGCACAGCGAGCGTGTCGAAGCGCCCGGTCAACCAGGCGGGCGTCGCCGCACGCGCCGGCAACAGCCAGGTATTGGGTCCGGGCCAGGTGGCGAGGATCTCGCGCTGCCGTTCCGGCTCCAGCGGCTCGACGAAGGGCCGGAGCTGATCCGGATCGGCAGCGATCAGGATCAGCCCCTTGGTCATGGAGCGGCGCTTGATGGCGAGCAGACGGGCGACGGCCCGTCCGTTCCAGGGGTCACAGCCGAGCCCATAGACGGCTTCGGTCGGATAGGCGAGCACGCCGCCCTGCCTCAGACACCGGACGGCCAGACGCAGCCGATGCATCGGCTGCCAGATCGAGATGTCGCTTCGGGTCTTGGAATCCAGAATAGCCGTCTGATGCCGTGTCATGTTCAAACGCTCCAACACTTCGATTGATCGACCACAGCCTTGCTTCCGATCCGGTCATCCGCCGCTCGGTTCGGCTTGGTTTAGAATGATCCGCTTGCACAGGGGCCGATCGTTTCATCGAGTCAGTACATCCTCATCAGTATGACCCCAACCAAAACAAGCGGTTTGGAAGCCTGGCTTGATGTCGTCCGCGACCAGAAGATGCCGATCTTCGAGCAGACGGTGCATCAGATCCTGTCCATTTCGGAAGACGATCTGGCACCGGCCTCGGCCCTGGCGAGTGTCGTCCTGCAGGACGCCTCGCTGACCGCCCGTCTGCTGAAGCTGGCCAATTCGATCGTCTACAATCCGAGCGCTACAGCCATCAGCACGGTCACGCGCGCCGTGATCGTGCTCGGCTTCGACGCCGTGCGGGACATGTGCCTGACCCTGACCCTGGTCGACACGCTGCTCCAGGGGCCGGCGAGGGCGCGCCTGGAACGCGAACTGGCCCATGCCATGCATGCTGCGACCCAGGCGCGCGCCCTGGCCACGGCCCGGGGCGACAAGTCGCCCGAAGAGGTCTTCATCGCCACATTGCTGTACCGGCTCGGTGAACTGGCTTTCTGGTGCTTCGGCAACGAGTCCTGTGAACGTGTCGAGCAACTGGCCGCCCAGCCTGGGGTCACGCTGGAGACCGCCCTGGAGCGCGTGCTGGGATTCCGCCTGAGTCAGCTCAGCCGCCGCCTGGTTCACGAATGGCGCCTGACTGATCTTCTGAAGGAGGCGATCGACCACCCGGCACGCCAGGATCCGCGCATCCAGACCGTCATGCTGGGCCATCAGATCGCCCGCTGTGCCGAGGAACACGGCTGGCACTCTGAAGAGATGGAGCGCCTGGAGCGCCGTGCTGCCCGACTGATCGATGCCGGCGAGACCGATATACGCGCACTGTTACAGGAAAAGGCCGCCGCCGCCTTTGGCATGGCCCATGACTGCGGCGCCTCGGCGGCCGCCCGACTGATCCCGCTGCCCGACGGGTACGGCCACCTGGTCGACGAACTGGAGGCGGCCGAGGCCGAGGCCGAACCCGACACACAACAGGTCGGAGCGACGCCACCGCCCGCGTCTCACCCGCTTCCAGACTCCAGACTCCAGCTGAGCATCCTGCGCGAGCTCAACTCGGCCATCGAGAGCGTCCGCTGTGATTTCAACGTCATCATGGAGCTGGTCCTGGAGGGACTCTATCGCGGTGTCGGCCTGGACCGCGTGATCTTCGCCTTGATGACGCCGGACAGGCGCGGCCTCAAGGCCAAATACGCGCTCGGCTTGCCGGACGAGTTGACGATCGCGGCCTTCCAGTTCGCGCGTCCGGCGAGCGGGACGAACATCCTGTTCGAGACCCTGGACCGCCAGCTACCGCGTCTGGTGACGCTGGCCGAACGTGAGCGCGATCCGCGTCTGGTTCCCGAGGGTCTGGTCGGTCTCATGGGCATCGTGCCCTTCATGGTCGCCCCCATCCTCATCAATCAGCAGAGTATCGGGCTCTTCCTGGCCGACCGCGGCCTGAGTCAGCGCCCGCTCGACCCGGAGAGCTTCGAAGACTTCAAGCATTTCGTCCAGCAGGCCAACATGGGGCTGACCCTGGCCCAGAGTCGTCAGCGACGGCGCTGAGTACGCGACCTCAGCGTTCGGCCTCCTGATCCTCGACCTGTGCACGATAGCCGCACTCCTTCTGCGGACAGATCTTGGCCGCGCCCTGGGTCTTGGTGATCTTGAGCGTCAGCACCGGCCAGCCGCAGCTCGGGCAGGGTTCGGCGAGCGGCTCGTCCCAGAGCGCATAGTCGCACTTGGGATAGGTCGAGCAGGAATAGAACTCCTTGCCGCGCCGCGATTTTTTCTTCTGGAGCGTGCCCTTATTGCACTTCGGACAGGTGACGCCCGTGTCCTCGGGCTTGTCGAGCGGCTCGATATGCTTGCAGGTCGGATAGGCGCTGCACCCGATGAACTTGCCGTAGCGTCCGCGTTTGATCTCCAGCGCCGAGCCGCACAGCGGGCAGCTTCGCCCCTCGACTACTTCGGGCGCCTCGCGCTCGGCCTTGTTCGGGTCGAGATCGCGGGTGTAGTCGCAGTCCGGATAGTGGGTACAGCCGATGAAGCGCCCGTTGCGCCCGAGCCGGATGGCGAGCTGACCGCCGCACTTGGGACAGGTCTCCTCGATACGCTCCTGGGTCACATCGCTGCGCTTGACGTGCTCCTGGGTGTGGTCGACCAAGTCCTTGAACGGACGCCAGAAACGCTCCAGGAGCGGAACCCAGTCGCCCTCCCCGCGCGAGACGGCATCCAGATCGTCCTCCAGACGCGCGGTGAAGTCGTAGTCGACATAGGAGGTGAAATAGTCGGTCAGGAAGCGGTTGACCACGCGCCCGACGTCGGTCGGCACGAAGCGCTTCTTGTCCAGGATCACGTATTCGCGATCCTGGAGCGTGGAGATGATCGAGGCATAGGTCGAGGGCCGGCCGATGCCGAACTCTTCGAGTGCCTTGACGAGCGTCGCTTCGCTGTAGCGCGGCGGCGGCTCGGTGAAGTGCTGCTCGGGACGGATCGCGAGCAGGTCGACCAGTTCGCCGACCTTCATCTCGGGCAGCATCCGGTCCTCGTCGTCGTCGGCGCCCTTGGCATCGTCACGTCCTTCCAGATAGACGCGCATGAAGCCGGGATCGACCACCATCGAGCCGGTGGCACGCAGCATGTTCCCGGCTCCGGCACTCAGGTCGACCGCGACCTGATTGATGAGCGCATGGGCCATCTGACAGGCGAGCGTGCGCTTCCAGATCAGCTCGTAGAGCCGGAACTGTTCGACCGTGAGATGCGCCTTGACGGCGGACGGCTCGCGCCGGATCGAGGTCGGACGGATGGCCTCGTGGGCCTCCTGGGCATTCTTGGCCTTGGTCTTGAACAGGCGCGGGGCATCGGGCAGATCCGACTCGCCATAGCGTTCGGTGACATAGGCGCGGATCTCGGCGATGGCTTCCTGGGCCAGATTCACCGAGTCGGTACGCATATAGGTGATGAGACCGACCGCGCCCGAGCCGACATCCACACCCTCGTAGAGCTGCTGGGCCACGCGCATGGTGCGCTGGGCGGTGAAGCCGAGCTTGCGGGCCGCTTCCTGCTGGAGCGTGGAGGTGATGAAGGGCGGAGCCGGCTGGCGTTTGCGCTGCTTGCGCTCGACCTGCTCGACCCTGAGCTTTCCACCGGCGGCGCTCTCCAGCGCGGTCTTGACCTCGGTGGCGCGCGCCTCGTCGGTGATCGTGAACTGCTCGACCTTCTCGCCGCCGAAGGTGGTCAGTCGGGCGATGAAGGCGCGTTCGTCCTTGGCCGTATCGGCCTCGATGGTCCAGTACTCGCGCTGGACGAAGGCTTCGATCTCGGCCTCGCGCTCGCAGATCAGACGCAGCGCCGGACTCTGCACCCGTCCGGCCGAGAGTCCGCGCCGGATCTTCTTCCACAGCAGGGGCGAGAGATTGAAGCCGACCAGATAGTCGAGCGCCCGGCGCGCCTGCTGGGCATTAACCAGGTCATAGGAAATCTGGCGCGGGTTGGCGATGGCGTCCTGGACCGCGCGTTTGGTGATCTCGTTGAAGACCACGCGATGCACCGGCTTGTCGCCGAGCTGACGCCGCCCCTTGAGCAGCTCGTAGAGATGCCAGGAGATGGCCTCGCCCTCGCGGTCGGGGTCGGTGGCCAGATAGAGCGCGTCGCACTCCTTGAGCTTCTTGGCGATTGACTGGACGTGCTTCTCGTTGCGCTCGATGATCTGGTACTTCATCGCGAAGCCATGATCCGGATCGACCGCACCCTCCTTGGGGACGAGGTCACGCACATGGCCATAGGAGGCGACGACCTCGAAGCTGGGTCCGAGGTACTTCTTGATGGTCTTGGCCTTGGCGGGGGATTCGACGATGACGAGATTCATGCGGGACGGACGGATAGCCTGCGCTCGGTGGATGAGTGTTCGGAGTTCAGTGCAGATAGACGGGTTCGTCGGCGTAGAGCATCTCTTCGAGCTGATCGAAGGCCTCTTCGCGACCGGGTCGGTTCATGAGTACCAGGAGCGCGACCCACTTGACCTCCTCGACCAGCACCTGCGGATGGTCGATCGCCAGCAGACGGTCGATCACCAGCTCGCGGCTGACCGGATCGAGGATGCCGCTGTGCTCCAGCGACATGAGCATGCCGCGCGCCTCCAGGTCGAGCTTTTCGCATTCCAGTTCGCTGTAGACACGGATCGAACCGCTGACGGGACCATGCTCGTGGGCCGCCTCGACCCCGAGTGCCAGCTCATCGAGCCAGCGCAGCGCCTTGTCGATCTCGCCCTGGGAGAAACCGGCCTGACTCAGCTCGTCCTCGAGATCGCTCTGCTCGACCGGGGGCTGCTGCTCGCCATCCATGTAATTCTCGTACAGATAGATCAGTACATCGACCATGTTTTCGTTCATCGGCAATCTCGATGGATGGTGTCAACCGCGGGCTGACGGATCAGGGTGCGCGGATATAGCGACCGCCTGGAAGGCATGATACATGACCCTCGAGTTCCATGAGCAACAGCATGGACGAAATCTGCTCGACCGCCAACCCCGTGCGTTCGGTCAACTCGTCCAGGTTCACCGGGTCGTGCCCTAGGGATTGCAGCAGACGCGCCTGCTCGGGCGGCAGCTCTGGAGATGGTGCGGCGGCGCGGCGGGCACCGGGCGCCGAGCAGTCGGCGGCAGCCAGCTCCGCGCGCAACTGAGGGGCCAGTTCGACCAGGATCTCCTCGGGTTCCTCGACGAGCTTCGCCCCTTCGCGGATCAGCGCATGACAGCCGCGCGACAGCGGATTGCGAATCGAGCCCGGTATGGCGAAGACTTCGCGCCCCTGCTCCAGCGCCATGCGCGCCGTGATCAGCGAGCCGCTCTTGAGCGCCGCCTCCGTCACCAGCACGCCCAGGCTCAGACCGCTGATGAGCCGGTTGCGACGCGGAAAACTGCTTGCCAGCGGTCCTTGCCCCGGCGGCAGCTCGCTGACCATCACACCGCGCTCGACGAGCCGTCGTGCCAGATCGCGATGCACGGCCGGATAGACCCGATCCGGCCCGGTGCCGAGCACCGCGATGCTGTGTCCGGTCTCCAGGGCGGCGGCGTGGGCCGCGCCATCGATGCCGACGGCCAGACCGCTGGTGACGATCAGACCCTGACCGGCCAGCCAGCGCGCGAAGGACGCCGTGATCTCGCCGCCTCCTGGCGTGGGATTGCGGGTGCCGACGATGGCGATCTGCGGCTCGCTCAGCAGATCGGCGTCGCCGCGTGCGTAGAGCACCGGCGGCGGGTCGGCGATCTCGGTCAGTCGCGGCGGATAGCGCGGATCGGCGAGCGTGATCAGATGGGCGTCGGGATGCTCGGCCCAGGCGAGGATGGCGTCGATGAGCGCGCGATCGGGCTGACGCAGCGCGGCGATGGTCTCGGGCTTGAGGCCGATCTGATCGAGACGCGCGTCACTGGCCGCCAGGACCGCGCTCGGCGAACCGAAGCCCTCCACCAGCCGCGCGAAGGTGCGCGGTCCGACACGCGGTGCCAGGATGAGCGCGAGCCAGTCGCCGATGGGCGCACTCGCCCAGTCGCGTGTTCGGGACACGGCGGGATCAGGCGGGAGGCGGAGCAACCCAGTCGCCCACCCGAAGCGCGCGTGTGGCGTCGAGGATGAGGCCGAAACTGACCCGATCGAAGACCCGGAACACCATCAGCATGCCCGAACGCTCGAAGGGTTTGACGTATTCGGTCGTGTTGCGCCGATAGTCCGGATGCAGCGGGAAGCTGGCATCCCGCGAAGGCTCATCGGCACGCCAGCCCTTGAAGTCGTAGTCGCGCCCGAGCCAGAAATCGCTCGAAAAGGGACTCTCCATCAGCCAGTCGGTGTTGGCGATCCCGGCCCGGACCTGATCGCGCTCCTTTTCGCCGCCGACGAAGACTTCAAGGACATGGCCGGGTTCGAGCCTGTCGCGCGCGCCGCGATCGATGATGACCACATCGTACTGACCGATCTGCGAGACGCCGTTCATGACCGAGAGGATGCGCCCGCGCGTCCCCGCCGGGGCCGGGCGCGGCAGAAAGTCCGCCAGGGACCGCTCGGCGTCGGCCGGAATGACGCGATCACCGATCGCCACCTCGCGCTCCATGCGCGTCACCCGCAGCTTGGCCGGATCACCCGTGCGCTCCAGTACAGCGTTGGCGACGAAAGTGGCCTCATAGCCGAGCACTTCGCCGCTATCGAAGTCGCGCAGCGGATCGCCGGGGCGCAGCACCTGGAACTGCGTGACATCGCTCGCACGGATCTTGCGCACATAGATCGCGTCATGGACACCGGCGACGATGTGCTCGTCCGGAAAGCCGACCACATAGGAGGCACGCTTGATGTCATCGGAATCGGCCACATGCGGCTGGGTCAGGAAAGGCGCGATCGAGCCGATGCGGATGGTCGGCACAGGTGCGCTGATGGCCTCGGCACGCACCTGGGGACTGAGCTTGACCAGACGCGGCCCGCCGCGTCCGTCGGCGCGCCCGATCACCGGACGGCCGGCGATCATGGTCAGCTCGAGCACGTCGCCCGGATAGATGAGATTGGGGTTCTCGACGCCCGGATTGGCACGCCAGACCTCCGACCAGCGCCAGGGATCGCGCAGGAAGCGCCCGGCGATGTCCCAGAGCGTGTCGCCCGGACGCACCACATAGGTCTGGGGTGCTCCCGGTGCCAACTCGACCGCGAACACCCCCGGCGCCAGGAGTGCCAGGGAGCCGATGAGGATTGAAATGACGGCGAAACGGCGTTGCATGGCGCGCATGGACCCTCCGCGATGGTCGAAACGGGATGCTCCCGTCCCCACGATGGGATGTAGTATCCTGAAGATAGTAGCGCACACCGCTTCGTCTCGACCACCCGTTGACTCAAGCCGGATCAAGAATTCGCATGGCCATACTCGATATCCTCACTTTTCCCGACCCGCGACTGCGCCAGAAGGCGCGGCCCGTCGAGCAGGTCGACGACCAGATCCGCCGACTGGTCGACGACATGCTCGAAACCATGTATGCCGCTCCAGGCATCGGACTGGCCGCGACCCAGGTCGATGTCCAGCGCCAGGTCATTGTTATCGACGTATCCGAGGGGCACGACACGCCGCTGTGCTTCATCAATCCGCGCCTCGTCGCACGCGAGGGCACGGAGCAGATGGACGAGGGTTGTCTGTCCGTCCCCGGTTTCTTCGAGACCGTGACCCGCGCCGAGCGCGTCACGGTCGAGGCGCTCGATCGTGACGGCAACCCCTTCAAGCTCGACGCCGATGGTCTGCTCGCCGTCTGCATCCAGCACGAGATGGACCATCTCGACGGCAAGCTTTTCGTCGATCACATTTCCATCCTCAAGCGTCAGCGCATCCGTCACAAGCTCGAGAAGCAACGCAAGGAGCGCCAGCACGCCGAGGCCGCGCGGGCGCGTTCGGCCGCCGAGCCGCGCCGCAGCGCCGTCTGAGCCGCCTCACACCCCGAACCGAGCCATCCATCGACAGCCGATCCACTGATGAAACCGCTTCGCCTCCTGTTTGCCGGCACGCCCGATTTCGCCGTTCCCTGTCTCGCCGCCCTGCTCGACGCCGGGCATGAGGTGATCGGCGTCTACACCCAGCCCGACCGCCCGGCCGGACGCGGGCGCAAACTCCAGATGAGTCCGGTGAAGGCGCTGGCGCTCGATCGCGGCATCCCGGTCTATCAGCCCGAGAGCCTCAAGCGCGATCCCGAGGCCGTCGAGCAGCTTCGCGCGCTCGGAGCCGATCTGATGGTGGTGGTCGCCTATGGTCTGCTGCTGCCGACGAGCGTCCTGGAAGCGCCCCGGCTCGGCTGTGTCAATGTCCATGCCTCGCTGCTGCCGCGCTGGCGCGGCGCAGCGCCGATCCAGCGCGCCATCCTCGCCGGTGACGCGGAGACGGGTGTCTGCATCATGCGCATGGAGGCGGGACTCGACACCGGACCGGTCTACCATCGGGTCGCCACGCCGATCGATCCGCGCGAGACCGGCGGCAGCCTGCACGACCGGCTCGCCGAACTCGGTGCGCGTGCGCTCGTGGAAGCCCTGCCCGGTATCGCCGAAGGTTCGCGCGCGCCGGACGCGCAGGACGATGCGCTGGCCACCTATGCCCACAAGCTCAGCAAGGATGAAGCGACGATCGACTGGAGTGCGCCCGCTGATGCCATCGAACGTCAGGTGCGCGCCTTCGATCCCTGGCCGGTCGCTCAGACCACGCTGGAGGGTGCGACACTGCGGATCTGGTCGGCCGAGGCGGAATCCGAGGACATGGCCGGGGATTCAGCGGCCCCCGGAACCGTCGTCGGGGCCGATCGCACCGGCATCCGGGTCGCCACCGGCGCGGGTCGGCTGTGCGTCACGCGCCTGCAACCGGCGGGCAAGAAACCCATGAGCGCGGCGGACTATCTGAACGCGCGGCACCTGGACGGCGCGCGTTTTGACTGAGCGCAGACGCAACCACACCCCAACCGCCGCCTCGCCGGGCGCCGAATCGCGCGCTGCGGCCGCGCGCGCCCTGCATGCGGTGCTCGATCGCGGTCAGTCGCTCACGCGCGTGCTGCAAGCCGACACGACACGGCGCGCGCCGGCCGATCAGGCGCTGGTGCAGGAGATGGTCTATGGCACGCTGCGTCTGCTGCCGCGTCTGCGCCTCATCGCCGGCCGCCTGCTCGAACGCCCGCTCAAGCCGCGCGATGGCGATTTGCAGGCGTTGATCCTGGTCGGACTCTATCAGCTCGGCTTCATGAAGACGCCGTCGCACGCGGCGGTCTCGGCCACGGTCGAGGCCACGCGCCTGCTCGGCAAGCCCCGGATGGCGGGCCTGGTCAACGCGCTCCTGCGGCGCTTCCAGCGCGAGCATGAAGCCTTGCTGGCCTGGGTCGACACCCGGCCCGAATCGCGCTGGCTCTTTCCCGACTGGCTGCTCGAACGGCTGCGCGCGGACTGGCCGGACGACTGGGAATCGATCGTCCTGGCCAGCAATGAACGCGCGCCCATGGCACTGCGCGTCAATCCGCTCCAGGGGACGCGCGCGGACACTCTGGCCGAACTGGAGTCGGCCGGGATCGGTGCGTGTGCTATCGACGGACTCGATACCGGCGTGCGGCTCGACCAGCCGCGCGCCACGCGCGATCTGCCGGGTTTCATCGAGGGCCGGGTCTCGGTCCAGGACAGCGGGGCGCAACTGGCCGCGCGCCTGCTCGACGCCCAGCCCGGCGAGCGGGTGCTCGACGCCTGTGCCGCGCCCGGCGGCAAGACGGCGGCCATCCTGGAGCGCGCCGGCAACGCGCTCGATCTGGTCGCCATCGACAGCGATGCCGCGCGCCTGACCACGGTCGGCACGACGCTCGACCGGCTCGGACTCAAGGCTCAGGTACGGGTCGGCGACGCGGCCGATCCGCACGGCGACTGGACCGCCCGTCCCTTCGATCGCATCCTGCTCGATGTGCCCTGCTCGGCGACCGGCGTCATCCGGCGTCATCCCGACATCAAATGGCTGCGCCGCCCGGAAGACATCGCTGCGCTCGCCGCCACCCAGTCGCGCATCCTGGACGCCATCTGGCCGTTGCTGCGCCCAGGCGGCCGCCTGCTCTATGCCACCTGCTCGCTGCTCGCCGAGGAGAACGAACGTCAGGTCGACGCCTTCCTCGCCCGCCGCGCCGACGCGCGCGCGCTGGATCTGCCGACCGACTGGGGCCGACCGCGTTCGCCGGGACGCCAGCTCCTCCCGACTACTCAGGGACACGACGGCTTCTTCTACGCCCTGCTCGCCAAGGATGCGTCATGACCTCGGGCAAGGTCTCCCGTGTCACCCTGATCCTCGCCCTGAGCCTTCTGCTGGCGCTCACGGCCGAGGCGCGCTCAGGCTTCAGCGTCAAGCAGGCTCAGGTCAGACCCGAGGCCGGACAACTGGTCCTGAACACCAGCGTCGACTTCGTGTTCAGCGAACCCGTGCTGGAGGCGCTCGATCATGGCGTGCCTCTGACGCTCGTCTTCCATATCCAGGTACGCCGCACCGAAGCCTGGATGTGGGAGGACAGTCTGGTCGACGAGCAGTGGCGCTATACCATCCGCTACCGGCCGCTCTCCGAGCGCTACGAGGTCCATCGTCTGCCGAGCCACGACGGGCGCGACTTCGTCACCCGCGACGCGGCCATCCGCGCCCTGGGTGAACTCACCGATCAGGCGCTCATCGGACTCGACCGGCTCGACCCGGACGAGGACTACGAACTTCAGATCAAGGTCTTCCTGGACATCGAGGAGCTGCCGCTGCCGCTGCGCCCCATGGCGTACCTCAAGCCATCCTGGAAGCTGTCGAGTGGTTGGACGACGTGGCCTCTAAACCACTGAGCTGGCATCGCGGACTCGCCACCCTGCCGGTTGCGCTCCTGATCCTCGGACTCCTGGTCGTGCTGGTGCTGATGCGCGACGCCGTGGAGAACTCCGAGACGCTCAGTCGCGCCTTCCTGCCGTTGCTGTCGGTGGTCCTGGCCGGACTGCTGGTGCTGGCCGTGCTGGTGGCCGTCAACATCGTCAAGCTGGTACGCCGCTATCGGCGTCAGGCGGCCGGCTCGCGTCTGACGGCACGCATCGTAGTGCTGTTCTCGCTGATCTCGCTGCTGCCGGTGGGGGCGGTCTACTATTTCTCGCTCGGCTTCCTGCTGCGCGGCATCGACAGCTGGTTCGATGTCGAGATCGGGCGTGCCATGCAGGACGCGCTGGTGCTCAATCAGGCCTCGCTCGACCTCAACCAGCGGCTGCTGGTCAAGATCAGCGAACAACTGCTGGCCGGGATCGAGGATCGCTCGGCCACGGCCATCGCACTCAGTCTCAACGATCTGCGCCGCCGCGCCGGGGCCATCGAGCTGACCGTCTATGGGGCCAGTGGGCAGGTGCTGGGCACGGCCAACGAGGATCCGACCCAGCTGGTCCCCAGTCAGGCCGAACGCGAAATCCACCACAGCGTGCGCGCCGGCACCAACTATGTCGGACTCGAGAGCGGGCCGGGCAACGAGCTGGTGGTGCGCACTCTGGTCCAGGATCCGCGCGGGCGTCCGATGCTGATGCAGGGCGTCTTCCCGACCTCGGCGCGCATCAGCGAGCTGTCCAACCGGCTGGAGGACGCCTACAACCGCTATACGGAGCTGGCCTATCTGCGCCAGTCGCTCAAGCTGAGTTTCTCGCTCACGCTCTCGCTGGTGCTCGTGTTCGGACTCATGGCCGCGCTCATCGCCGCCTTCCATACGGCGCGCCGGCTGGTGGCGCCCATCGCCGACATCGCCCGCGCCACGCGCTCGATCTCGGACGGCGACTACGAGCAGCAGATCGCCCTGCCCCGTCACGACGACGAGCTGACCTTTCTGGTCGCCTCCTTCAACGCCATGTCGCGTCGCATCGCCCAGGCGCGCGACGCGGCGGCGCACAGCAAGCAGGCCGTCGAGACCCAGCGCAACTATCTGGAGACCATCCTCGGGCGGCTGTCCTCGGGTGTGGTGGCCTTCGACGAGGTGCAGCGACTGCGCACGGCCAATCCGGCCGCGCTCCAGATCCTGGCATTCGATCTCGATGAGACCAGGGAACCCGTCACGCTCGAATGTCTGGAACGCACCAGCCCCTGGCTCACGCCCTGGACCGAGACGGTGCGCCGTCACGTCGCCGAGGCCCAGCCCTGGCGCGCGGAGGTGACGCTGCAACGCGACGAGACCAGCCAGACGCTCATGTGTCGCGGCAGTCCGCTGCCCCTGCCGGATTCGACCCAGCGCGGTCATGTGGTGGTCTTCGACGACATCACTTCGCTGATCGTCGCCCAGCGCAACGCCGCCTGGGCCGAGGTCGCGCGGCGGCTCGCCCACGAGATCAAGAATCCGCTCACGCCGATCCAGCTCTCGGCCGAGCGTCTGCGTCACAAGCTGCTGGCCAAGGCCGATGAAAACGACGCGCGGATCATCGAGCGCGCCACCGGCACCATCATCCAGCAGGTCGAGGCCATGAAAGCGATGGTCAACGACTTCTCGGACTACGCCAAGAGCCCCAGACTCCAGGCCGAACCCTTCGTCTTCGACCGGCTCGCGCGCGAGGTGCTGGATCTCTATCGCAGCGCGGGCGTTCCGGCGCTCAGGATCACGCTGGGCGCCCCCGACGCTCAGGTACGGGGCGATCCCTTGCGACTGCGGCAGGTCATCCATAACCTGATCAAGAACGCCCAGGAAGCCCTGGAGGGCCGCGCCGAGGCGCGTATCGAGGTCGGCACCGAACTCGTCCAGGCCGACGACACGTCCTATGTGCAGTTCCGGGTCGCCGACAATGGTCCGGGGTTCGAGCCGCAGCTCATGGACCGGCTGTTCGAACCCTATGTCACCACCAAAGCCAAGGGCACGGGCCTGGGTCTGGCCATCGTCAAGAAGATAATCGAGGAACATGGCGGTATGATCGGGGTCGAGAATCGCGATTCGGGCGCCCTGATCCGGGTCCGAATCCCAGTCTGGCAAGCGACCGTCGCCCCGGCGGTCCACGGTCGGCAGCAACACGAAGTATCATGAGCGCAACCCATATCCTGGTCGTCGACGACGAACCCGACATCCGTGGCCTGGTCAAGGAGATCCTCGAAGACGAGGGCTATGCCGTGGCCGTGGCCGAGAACGGCGAGGCGGCGCGGCACGCTCTGCGCGACCGCCGTCCCGATCTGATCCTGCTCGACATCTGGATGCCCGACATCGACGGCATCTCACTGCTCAAGGAATGGGCCGAGGACGATGGACTGCCCTGCCCGGTGATCATGATGTCGGGGCACGGCACGGTGGAGACGGCGGTCGAGGCCACCCGGCTCGGCGCCTACGACTTCCTCGAAAAGCCGCTGTCCATGGCCAAACTGCTGCTGACCCTGGAGCGCGCGCTCGAGGCCGACAAGCTCCAGCAGGAGAACATCGGACTCAAGCGCCGCGCGCCCCAGGTCCATGAGCCGGTCGGACGCAGCGCGGTCATGCAGCGACTGCGCGAGCAGGTCAAGCGCATCGCCCAGCACGACACCTGGGTGCTGATCACCGGCGAGGCCGGCAGCGGGCGCGAGACCTTCGCGCGCTATCTGCACTCGCAGAGCGCGCGCAAGGAGCGTCCCTTCATCGATCTGAGCGTCTCCGCGCTGGCCGGCGGCAATGCCGCGCGCGAGCTGTTCGGCGTCGAGGAGGGCGAGCACACCCATTACGGCAGTCTGGAAAAGGCCGCCGGCGGCACCCTGCTGCTCGACGAAGTGGCCGACATGGAATGGGAGGCGCAATCCAAGCTGCTCGGGGCGCTCGACAGCGGGTCGTTCCTGCGCGTCGGCGGCAGCGAGCCGGTGCGCATCGACGTGCGCATCATCGCCATCACCCAGCGCAATCTGGAAGAGGAAGTGCGTGCCGGACGTTTCCGCGAGGATCTGTTCTACCATCTCAACGTGGTGCCGCTGAACATCCCGCCGCTCAGCGAACATGCCGAGGACGTGCCCGATCTGCTCAACTTCTATCTCGACTATTTCGCCACCCACGAAAAGCTGCCCTATCGGCGTTTCAGCGTCGGCGCCCAGAACTTTCTGCGCAACTACGGCTGGCCGGGCAATGTGCGCGAATTGAAGAATCTGGTCCAGCGGGTGCTGATCCTGGGCGCGGGCGACGAGATCAGTCAGAAAGAGGTCGAGAGTGCGCTCGGCGCTCCGCCGCCGGTCCAGGTGCAGACGCTCGACGGGCTGGTGTCCTTCGATCAGCCGCTGCGTCAGGCACGCGAGCAGTTCGAGAAAGCCTATCTCGACTATCAGCTCGAAAAGCACCAGGGCAACGTCAGCAAGATGGCCAAGGAGGCCGGGATGGAGCGCACCCATCTCTATCGCAAGCTGCGCTCGCTCGGCATCGAGATCAAGGAACGGCGTTGAGAGGCTGTAACGGATGAAGATCATCATCCTCGGCGCCGGTCAGGTCGGCTCCTCGGTCGCGGCCAATCTGGTCAGCGAGGCCAACGACATCACCGTGGTCGATCAGGACGCGGATCTGCTGCGCGACCTGCAGGACCGCTTCGATCTGCGCACGGTGCAGGGCCACGGCGCCCACCCAGACGTGCTCACGCGCGCGGGCGCCGAGGACGCCGACATGATCATCGCGGTGACCAACAGCGATGAGACCAACATGGTCGCCTGTCAGGTGGCCTACACGCTCTTTCATACCCCGACCAAGATCGCGCGCGTGCGTGCCCAGAGCTTTCTCGATCAGCCCAGGCTGTTCGGCACCGAGGCACTGCCGATCGATGTCGCCATCAGTCCCGAGGCGCTGGTCACGGATTACATCCTGCGTCTGATCGAGAATCCGGGCACGCTCCAGGTGCTCGACTTCGCCGGCGGGCGCATCCGAATGGTGGCGGTGCGCGCCTTCCATGGCGGGCCGCTGGTGGGCCAGGAACTGCGCACGCTCAACGAACACATGCCGCACGTCAAGGCGCGCGTGGCGGCCATCTATCGCCAGGATCACGCCATCCAGCCCGAGGGCGACACCCGCATCGAGGTCGACGACGAGGTGTTCTTCGTCGCCGCGCCCGCGCACATCCGTACCGTGATGGGCGAGCTGAGACGGCTCGATCCGTCCTACAAGCGCCTCATCATCGCCGGCGGCGGCAATATCGGCATGCGATTGGCCAAGGCGCTGGAACCGAACTACCGGGTCAAGCTCATCGAACGCAACCTCAAGCGTTGCAAACAGATCGCCGAGGATCTGGAGCGCACCATCGTGCTGCATGGCGATGCGGCTGATCAGGAATTGCTGCTGGAAGAGAACATCGAGAACACGGACATCTTCTGTGCCGTGACCAACGATGACGAGGCCAACATCATCTCGGCGATGCTGGCCAAGCGGCTCGGGGCGCGCAAGGTGATGGCGCTCATCAACCGCCCGTCCTATGTGGATCTGGTCCAGTCGGGAGCCATCGATATCGCCATCTCGCCCCAGCAGGCCACCATCGGCAGTCTGCTCAAGCATGTGCGGCGCGGCGACGTGGTCATGGTGCACTCGCTGCGCCGTGGCGCGGCCGAAGCCATCGAGGCCATCGCTCACGGCGACCCGACCTCCAGCAAGGTGGTCGGACGGCGGATCTCGGAACTGAAACTGCCCAAGGGCGCCATCATCGGCGCCCTGGTGCGCGGCGATGATGTGCTGATCGCGCATGGCGAAACCGTCATCGAGTCCGAGGATCACGTCATCCTCTTCCTGCAGGACAAGCGCCGCATCCAGGAGGTCGAACGACTGTTCCAGGTCGGCGTCACCTTTCTATGAAATTCGACGCGGTTCAGAAGGTTCTGGGGCTGTTGCTGACCATCTTCAGCTTCAGCATGCTGCCCCCGGTGGTCGTCTCGCTCATCTACGACGAGGGCGGCGCCGGTCCCTTTCTGGCGGCTTTCACGCTGATCTTCGGCCTGGGGCTGCTGATCTTCCTGCCGGTGTCGCGCTCGCGCGAGGTGCTGCGGGTGCGCGACGGCTTTCTGGTGGTGGTGCTGTTCTGGACCGTGCTCGGACTGGCCGGCGCCCTGCCCTTCTGGCTGGCGCCCAATCCGAATGTCTCGATCACGGATGCGGTGTTCGAGTCGATCTCGGGGCTGACGACCACCGGCGCCACGGTCATCATCGGGCTGGACCATCTGCCCAAGTCGATCCTGTTCTATCGCCAGCAGCTCCAGTGGCTCGGCGGCATGGGCATCATCGTGCTGGCGGTGGCGGTGCTGCCGATGCTCGGGGTCGGCGGCATGCAGCTCTTCCGCGCCGAGATGCCCGGCCCGATGAAGGACTCCAAGCTCACGCCGCGCATCACCGAGACGGCCAAGGTCCTGTGGTACATCTATCTGTGGATGACGATCGCCTGCGCGCTTGCCTACTGGTTGGCGGGGATGACGGTCTTCGATGCCATCGGACATGCCTTCTCGACCGTGGCCATCGGCGGCTTCTCGACCCACGATCTGAGCATCGGCTATTTCGACAGCACCGCCATCGAGCTGATCGCCGTGATCTTCATGGTACTGGCCGGGATGAGCTTCACCCTGCACTTCATGGTCGTGCGGCGCCAGGATCCGCGCCTGTACTTCCAGGACAGTGAATTCCGGCTCTATCTGCTGGTACTCCTGACGGTCATTGCGATCACGACCCTGGTGCTCTACGAAACTCAGACCTATTCGAGTTGGTGGGAGTCCTTCACCAAGGGGCTGTTCCAAGCCGTCTCGATCGGCACCACGACCGGCTTTGCGACCGCCGAGTTCTATGCCTGGTCGCCCTTTCTCCAGATCCTGCTGCTGCTGTCCAGCTTCATCGGTGCCTGCGCGGGGTCCACCGGCGGCGGAATCAAGGTCATCCGCTTCCTGCTGCTCATCAAACAGGGCGTGCGCGAGATCGGGCGCCTGATCCATCCCAACGCCCAGATTCCGGTGCGCATCGGCGGCAAGACGGTCAATCATCGCGTGGTCGATGCGGTCTGGGGGTTCTTCTCGCTCTATGTGGCGAGCTTCATCCTCATGTATCTGATGCTCGCCGCCACGGGATTGGATCTGGTGACGGCGTTTTCAGCGGTCGCGGCCTGCATCAACAATCTCGGCCCCGGACTGGCCACGGTCGGCCCGCACTACGCCGATCTCAACGATACGGCCAAGTGGATCCTCTGCTTCGCCATGCTGCTCGGGCGGCTGGAGATCTTCACCCTGCTGGTGCTGCTGTCACCGGCGTTCTGGCAGCGCTGATCACGAAATCGACCAGTTCCACGATCCCTGTCAATGGCAGCACGGGCGGATGGGGACAGACGGGCGGCGGATCATCGGTCGCGAGCGCGATGATCTCGGAATCGTCCGGATAGAGCGGCGCCTGACCCAGTGCGGCGCGATAGACCTCGATCTTGGGATAACGGGCGTGCTTGAACCCCTCGACCAGCACCAGATCGAGCCGGTCGCGCTCGAAACGCGCCAGCATCGAGTCCAGATCGGGATCTTCGCCCTTGCGGTCGTTCTCCACCTGCAAGGCCCAGCGCTCGCGCGAGGCCAGCAGCGTCTGAGCCGCCCCGGCGGCGCGGATCTCATAGCTGTCCTTGCCCGGACGATCCAGGTCGAAGCTGTGGTGGGCGTGCTTGAGATAGCCGACGCGCAGACCCCGCGCCTGGAGCGCCGCGACCAGATGCCGCAGCAGTGTCGTCTTGCCGCTGCCGCTAGGCGCGACAAAGCCGAATACCGGAAGATCGGACGAGGTCGGGGAGGCGGTCATGTTTGGCTGGGCGAACGATCCGCGTCTTCATGGACCGGACGCGCCTGATCGACATAGCGATCGCGCGCGGCCTTGGCGCGGCTGAAGATTTCGAGCAGATGCTCGCCATCGGCGCGGCGGATGCTCTCGGCCAGATCCGTCATCTCGACGCCGAAGCGCGCCAGCATCGCACTGAGCGCCTCGCGATTGGCCAGACAGATGTCGCGCCACATGACCGGATTGCTGGAGGCGATGCGGGTGAAGTCGCGAAAGCCGCCGGCGGCATAGCGGAAGATCTCGTCGTTCTCGCGCATCCGTGCCAGCGCATCGACCAGCCCGAAGGCGAGCATGTGCGGCAGGTGGCTCGTTGCCGCGAGCACTTCGTCGTGGTGGGCGACCGACATCGCCGTGATCTCGGCTCCGCAGGTCTCCCACATGGCCGTGACCCGTGCGACGGCCTCGGGATCGGTCTCGGCCAAGGGGGTCAGGATCACGCGGCGATCCCGGTAGAGTTCGGCGAAGGACGCCTCCACCCCGCTGTGCTCGGTACCGGCGATCGGGTGTCCCGGCACCAGGCGCGGCGGCACGCGGCCGAAGGCCGCGCGCGCATCCTCGACCACGCTGCATTTGACGCTGCCCCCATCGGTGACGATGGCCTCGGGCCGCAAACTGTCGCGCATGGCCGCCAGCGCCCCGCGCATGGCGCCGAGCGGCACGGCCAGGAACACCATGTCGGCCTCGCGCACCGCTTCGGCCGGGTTCTGGGTGATACGGTCGACCACGCCCAGTTCGAGCGCGCGTTCCAGATTGCCCAGCGAACGCCCGCAACCGACGATCTCGCCGACAGCGCCGGCCGCCCGTAGCGCACGCGCCAGCGAACCGCCGATCAGCCCAACCCCGATGATCGCGAGCCGTTCGATCATGACGCCAGCACGTCCTCGAAGGCGGCGATGAAGCGCGCGTTCTCGGACTCCAGCCCGACGCTGATGCGCAGATGGTTCGGCATCCCGTAGTTGCCGACCGGGCGCACGATGACGCCACGGCGCAGCAGGGCCTCGTTGATGGGGGCGGCCGGACGTCCGCAGTCGACGGTGACGAAGTTGCCCACCGAGGGGATGTAAGCGAGTCCGAGCCGCTCGAAGGCGCCGGTCAGTTGTTTCATCCCGGCACGGTTCAGCTCGACCGAAGCACGCACGTGCTCGCGGTCGTTGATCGCCGCGATCGCCGCCGCCTGGGCCAGTGCATTGACGTTGAACGGCTGGCGCACCCGGTTGAGCAGATCGGCGACACGGGGATCGCTGAGCGCATAGCCCACGCGCAGCGCCGCCAGACCATGGGCCTTGGAGAAGGTCCGGGTGACGATCAGGTTGGGAAAGGTCTCGACCCAGTGGGTCGCATCCGGGAAGTCCGGCTCGGCGACGTACTCGGTATAGGCTTCGTCGACCACCACGATGCAGGTCTTGGGCAGCGAACCGATGAACGACTTGAGCGATTCGGCCGCCAGCCAGGTGCCGGTCGGGTTGTTGGGATTGGCGATCCAGACCACGCGGGTCTTATCGTTGACCAGCCGTGCCATGGCCTCCAGGTCGTGACCGTAATCGCGCGCCCTGGCCATGTGCGCCGTGGCGCCGACCGACTGGATGGCGATCGGATAGACGGCGAAGGCGTGCTCGGAGAACACCGACTCGGCCCCAGGGTGCAGAAAGACGCGCGCGATCAGATCCAGCACATCGTTGGAGCCATTGCCGATCGTCACCGCCGTGGGCGAGAGGCCATGATACTCGGCCAGCGCACGACGCAGCTCGAATCCGCCGCCATCGGGATAGCGGCCCAGCTCGGCGAGCACGGCGGCCATGGCCTCGCGCGCGCGCGGCCCCGGACCCAATGGGTTCTCGTTCGAGGCCAGTTTGACCGAATCGCTGATGCCCAGCTCGCGTTCCAGCTCGGAGACCGGCTTACCGGGCACATAGGGCGTGAGTCCGGCGACCCAGGGAGCGGACAGTGACAGGAAGGGGTTTTCGGTTTGACTCATGACGGATGTATCCAACAATACGTTCAATAGCGATGACGACGCGCGCGGCCCTCAGAGCACGGCGACCGGATAGGAGCCCAGCACCTTGAACAGCAGGGCATCCTGTTCGAGATTCTGCAGGGCATAGGCGACCTTGGGGTCTTGTCGATGGCCGAGGATGTCGACGAAGAACACATAGTCCCAGATGCCGCGACGCGACGGGCGCGACTCGATACGGGTCATGCTGATGCCGTGCACGGCCAGCGGTGCGAGCAGACTGTGCAGACCGCCCGATTGATTCTTGCACGAGAGCAGCAGACTGGTCTTGTCCTGACCGCTCGGCGGCGAGTCCTGCTTGCCGATGACCAGGAAGCGCGTGGTGTTGCTCGGCTCGTCCTCGATACGCTCGGCAAGCACCCTGAGTCCGTAGATCTCGGCGGCCTGGAGACCGGCGACGGCGGCGGCTTCCGGATCTGAGGCCACCAGACGCGCCGCCTCGGCATTGCTGCCGACCGGCAGACGTTCGGCGATGGGCAGATGGCGATCGAGCCATTCGCGACACTGGGCCAGCGACTGCTGGTGCGAATAGACCCGCCGGATACTGGCGAGATCCGCGGCCTTGGTCAACAGATGCTGATGGACGCGCAGACTGACCTCGCCGGTGATCATCAGCGGCGAGTTCATGAACAGATCGAGCGTATGGCTGACCACGCCCTCGGTCGAGTTCTCGACCGGCACCACGCCGAAGTCGCAGGCCCCGGACTCGACCTCGCGAAAGATCTCGTCGATGGTGGGCATGGCCTGCGTGACGACCGAATGGCCGAAATGCTTGATCGCCGCCGCCTGGGTGAAGGTGCCCTCCGGCCCCAGGAAGGCGGCATTGAGCGGACGCTCCAGGGCCAGACAGGCCGACATGATCTCGCGGAACAGGCGCGCGACCTCCTCGCCGTCGAGCGGCCCCGGATTGGCGTCCTTGATCCGGCGCAGGACGGCGACCTCGCGCTCGGGACGGTAGAACTGCACCGACTCGCTCTGCGATCCGGTCTTGATGTGCGCGACCTGCTGGGCGCAGCGCGCGCGCTCGCTGATCAATTGCAGGATCTCCAGGTCGATGGCGTCGATGCGGTCACGCACCGCTGCCAGTGCCTGCTGTTCCTGGTTGGCGCTTTCGCTCATGGCCTCTGTCCTCCCCGGCCTCAACCGCCGAGACAGCGCACGGAAAGCACGCCGTCGATGGCCCGGATCAGCGCGAGCGTGTCCTCCGGACAGGGCTTGTCGACGTCGACCAGGGTCACGGCCACGTCGCCGCGCGAGCGGTTGAGCATGTCGATGATGTTGAGCCCGGCGGCGGCCAGATCGGTCGAGATCTGACCGAGCATGTTGGGTACGTTGCTGTTGACGATGGCCAGACGCTGCCCCTCGGTGCGAGGCAGCACGATATCGGGGAAGTTGACCGAGTTGGTGACGTTGCCGTCCTCCAGATAGTCGCGGATCTGATCGGCGACCATGATGGCGCAGTTGTCCTCGGCCTCGCGGGTCGAGGCGCCCAAATGCGGCAGGGTGACGACGCGCGGATGATCCTTGAGCCGGTTGCTCGGGAAGTCGCAGCAATAGGCGTAGAGCTGACCCGAGTCGAGCGCCGCGATCACGGCCTCGTCGTCGAGGATGCCCTGACGCGAGAAGTTCAGCAGCACCGCGCCCTTGGGCAGGATACGGATCCGCTCGGCATTGATCATGTGGCGCGTCTGATCGGTGAGCGGCACATGGAAGGTCACGAAGTCCGAACGCGCGAGCAGATCGTCGATGCTCAGGGCCTGCTTGACGTCGCTGGCCAACTGCCAGGCGCGCTGCACGGTGATGGTCGGGTCATAGCCGATGACGTGCATCCCGAGCGCGCGCGCGGCGTTGGCCACCTTGACGCCGATCGCGCCCAGACCGACGACGCCCAGGGTGCGCCCCGGAAGTTCGAAGCCGGCGAAGCGTTTCTTGCCGGCTTCGACCGCCTCGTTGATGGCCGCATCGTCACCCTGGAGTTCACGGGCGAACTGCCAGGCCTGAGCGATGTTGCGCGCCGACATCAGCATCCCGGCGAGCACCAGTTCCTTGACCGCGTTGGCATTGGCGCCCGGCGCGTTGAAGACGGCCACGCCGCGCTGGGTCATCTCGGCCACGGGCACATTGTTGGTGCCGGCGCCCGCGCGCCCGATGGCCTTGACCGACTCAGGGATCGGCAGGTCGTGCATCTTGGCCGAGCGCACCAGGATGGCGTCGGGATGAGCGATCTCGGAAGCGATCTCGTAGCGCTCGCGCGGCAGGCGCTCCAGGCCGACCACCGAGATGTTGTTGAGCGTCTGGATTTTGAACATGTGCGTCGACTCGAACCTCTGTGGTGAATCTCGAAGCGCCTCGGATCAACAGCTGTAATTTCAGTATGCGGTGAGGCACGAACCGCATCATCCTGCGCCCCCCTTCCTTAAGGGGAACTCATGCTACCTGATTTTCCGCTCCCTGAGTCTCCGCGCCGTTTCTGGAGAACTTTACCGAGGAGGATATAGCCGTGAGGCCGGGGCAAATTTAGAATGGCTCCGGCTCCGAACGGAAACATCGCAGGGCGTTCGGGTATACTCGCACGGACAAACCACGCTTTAACGGATCGGAATCGGTCATGCGCTGCTGGGCGAACAATCTCTTCATCGTCATCGTCGTCCTGCTGGGCACGCTCGCCATGCTCGGGGCCTGCGGTCAGAAGGGTGATCTCTACCTGCCCGAGCCGGCCTCCACGTCCGCCGTGCCGTCCGGCGCCGATGTCCCGACCCCGCCGCCAGCACCGCTGGAGTCCGGGACGGGTGACACTCAACCCTAATACTCAGATGCCCCCCACGCCGCATGGATCACTTCAATGACCGCGACGGACTCCTCCACGCCGAGGAGGTGCCGCTCACCGAGATCGCCGAGCGCTTCGGCACGCCCTGCTACGTCTATTCGCGCGCCACGCTCGAACGCCACTGGCGCGCCTTCGAGCGCGCCTTTCGCGATCATCCGCACCTGATCTGCTTCTCGGTCAAGTCCAACTCCAACCTCGCGGTCCTGAACCTGCTCGCGCGGCTGGGTTCCGGCTTCGACATCGTCTCGGTCGGCGAGCTGGAGCGGGTGCTGGCTGCCGGCGGCGATCCGGCCAAGGTCGTCTTCTCGGGCGTGGGCAAGCGTGCCGACGAGATCCGGCGCGCGCTGGAGGTCGGCATCCGCTGCTTCAACGTCGAGTCCGAGTCCGAGCTGACCCGGATCGACAGGATCGCCGGTGAACTCGGGGTCCGGGCGCCGGTGTCGCTGCGCGTCAACCCGGACGTCGATCCCCAGACCCATCACTACATCTCCACCGGCCTGAAGGAAAACAAGTTCGGCATCGACATCCAGGAGGCCGAGTCGGTCTATGCGCTGGCTGCCGCGATGCCGAACCTGAAGGTCGTCGGCATCGACTGTCACATCGGCTCGCAGTTGACGGATCTGGCGCCCTTCATCGACGCGCTCGGGCGGGTGCTGGCGCTGGCCGACCGGCTGTGCGCCTCGGGGATCGCCATCGAGCATCTGGATCTCGGCGGCGGACTCGGCATCCGTTATCGTGAGGAGCATCCGCCGGAACCGGCCGCCTATGCCGCCGCCATGAGCCATCTGCTGGCCGATCGTCCGTATGAAGTGATCCTGGAGCCGGGACGCGCCATCGTCGGCAATGCCGGTGTGCTGCTGACGCGGGTCGAGTATCTCAAGCACGGGCCGCACAAGCATTTCGCCATCCTCGATGCGGCCATGAACGACCTGCTGCGTCCGGCGCTCTATCAGGCCGGTCACGAGATCGTGCGCGTTGTTCAGGAAACCGACGCCGATCCGAGCCGTTACGATCTGGTCGGCCCGGTGTGCGAGACGGGAGACTTTCTCGGCAAAGACCGCACCCTGGCGCTCGAAGAAGGTGATCTGGTCGCGGTGCGCGGCGCCGGGGCCTATGGCTTCACCATGAGCTCCAACTACAACAGCCGTCCGCGCGCCGCCGAGGTCATGGTCGACGGCGACCGGGCCTATCTGGTGCGCGCGCGCGAGCAGGTCGCCGATCTCTACGCGGGCGAGCAGTTGCTGCCGTCCGAGACGCCCGACGCCGCCGCATGAAACGTCGTCCCGAACCCGAATTGATGGATGGCGAGGCTCAGGCGCTCGCCTATGCCCAGGCCGATTTCAACGCCTCCAACACGCTCTTCATCGAGCTGTTGCGCCGGCTGACGCCCGGACCGCTCGCGGGCGCCACGGCGCTCGATCTCGGGTGCGGGCCGGCGGATATCGTGATCCGCTTTCTGCGCGCCTATCCGGGCGCGACCTGTGACGCGCTCGACGGCGCGCGCCCGATGCTGGAGCTGGCTCAGCGCGCGCTCGATGCCCAGCCCGAGATCGCCGCACGCGCCCGGCTGCTGCACGACAGCATCCCGTCCGAGCAGCTGGCGCGCGGACAGTACGATCTGGTGATCTCCAACAGCCTGCTGCACCACCTGCCCGACCCGGCCGTGCTGTGGCGGACGGTGCGTGAGACGGCCAGGCCCGGCGCGCCCGTACTGATCATGGACCTGATGCGCCCGGCCTCGCCCGGCTGGGTCGAGGCGCTGGTCGAGAGCTATGCCGCCGACGAATCCGAGATCCTGCGTACCGATTTCCGCAACTCGCTCTATGCCGCCTTCGAGCCGGCCGAGGTGAGCGCGCAGCTTGCTGCCGCCGGTCTGGACAGTCTGGAGGTCGCTGTGGTCAGCGATCGACATCTCGCCGTCATGGGGCATCTACCGGCATGAGACTGCGCTTCACCAAGATGCAGGGACTGGGCAACGACTTCGTCGTCTTCGACGCCGTGCGCCAGCGGGTCGACCTGGATGCCGGATTCGCACGACGTCTGGCCGATCGGCGTTTCGGCGTCGGCTGCGATCAGATCCTGCTGGTCGAGCCGCCGCGTCTGCCCGGAACCGATTTCCACTACCGTATCTTCAACGCCGACGGCTCCGAGGTCGAACAGTGCGGCAATGGCGCGCGGTGCTTCGCGCGCTTCGTCCGCGACCAGGGGCTGACCGACAAGGACGAGATCCCGGTCGGCACGGCGGCCGGCGCGATCCGGCTCCATCTGGAGCCGGACGGACAGGTGCGGGTCGACATGGGGGCGCCCGCGTTCACGCCATCACGTATCCCGTTCTCGGTCGAGACCGAGACAGCGGACGCGACCTATCCGCTGGAGATCGAGGGCCGGACGCTGACCATCGGTGCGCTCTCCATGGGCAATCCGCACG